>OEIU01001026.1_pt1 | contig 20537 bp, 20 predicted proteins | sample 1539221 | NCBI WGS metagenome assembly OEIU01 (sample SAMN03792071, study PRJEB22550) | activated sludge metagenome | feature: wastewater treatment plant; material: activated sludge; isolation source: Wastewater treatment plant of a petroleum refinery complex | place: Argentina: Zarate | collected...
GGACGAAATCCTGGCTGAAGAGTTTGCCGAGATCGATGCCGTCTTGGCGCGCTCCTCTAAGATCCTCAGCGGCGCAGACATGCCGGCGAAGACGCCGCGCTCGAACGAGCGGCCGGATCTGATTTACGATCTTGACTGGGACGAGGACGCGCGCTTGGCCGAATGGCAGGACGTGATCGACTCGACCCGGGAACTGCCGGGGGTGCTGCGCGCGGCGATCCTGCTCGATGCCTGGTCCACCATCGAGGTCCTGCAGCACGCTGCCTGGCTCGGGCCGCTGCTGGTGGCCGCGCTGCTGCGGCAAGAAGGCGTCGCCGCAGTCCATCTCGCGTGCTTGCATCTCGGCGCCAAAAACATACCGCGGGAGCGCCGGCGAGCCCGGACTCGGAGCGACCGATTGCTGGCATTTGTCGACGCCATCCAGGAAGCAGCGATGGCTGGATTGAAGGAGCACGACCGGCTGATGCTGGCGAAGAATCAGATGGAGCGGCGGCTGCGTGGGCGACGCGCCAGCTCGAAACTGGCCGACCTGGTCGAGCTTGTGCTGTCCCGCCCGATCGTCTCGACCGGCATGATCCAGGACCGGCTGAGAGTCTCGAAGCAGGGTGCGCTCAACCTCGTCGGCGAGCTCAGCCTGCGCGAGATGACGGGGAGGGGGAGGTTTCGGGCGTGGGGAGTTCTATAAGCGGATCCACTCCGGATCAATTCCGGCAAATTACAAATCATGCCTTCGACGAAGGCCGCAATCTTCTCTTTTTCGATGCGCGAAGCGGGAGGGGCTTCCTGAGCGGTGCGATCGTCCGTCCCGGTCACGGCTGGTCATTGCGGGTGCATCCGAAACGACCGATTTGCGGTTGCGCCAGGAGCCTGCGGGCTCTCTTGGGACTACTCTGTCCGGCACCACTCCACGCGGCCGCGCTGAAACCAGAAATGCGATCCGCAATCCTTCTTCCTCCAGACGGAGGGATGAAGGCTTGTCGTGCCGTCTCCATGACGCGTTAACCGCCAGCAGGGGCGTTCGTCAGGAAGGAGATTCATGTGCAAGACACGGCGGCAGCCGCACGGGCATAGCATCGCCGCCTGCTCCTCGAACCCGTCTTCCTCGACGACATAGATCGTATGGCGCCGCAGCTTCTTCGGAAGTGATTCCTGCGCGATCAACGTGCGATAGGGCGGATGGAGCCAGCGATCAAGGCGGGCGCGCGCCCGCTGCAGTACCGATTTGAACCAGTTCACGACGACCGCCTTTCGGCCAATTCCATGAGGCCAAGCATCGGGGTTGTGTCGCCGACGCCGACGGTGCCGCCCAGAATGTCGCAGATGCCCTCTTCGGGATCGTAGATCAGTTCCATGCTGGCGAGGCTGAACGTCACGCTCGCATAGCTCGCGTTCGGCTCTTCCCGGAAAGGGTGGAGACGGGCAAGGAACTCATCGACGGCGAGCGCGGAGGCGAACATATTCACGCTGATGACAGCAGGCCGGTGCGCGGGCACGCCCCGGATATATCCGTCCTCGACCTGGCGTTCATGTGCGTTGGGATCGTTGCGCCGGAGCCCGGCCGCAGCAACGTCTGCCATCGTGAACAAGCCCCGACTCATCAAGCTGGAGCGGCCGGGGCGCAGATAGTTGACGGTGCCGCATACCTCCCGGATGCGGCCTTTGCCACTACCGTCCCTGACCGCATCGAGGCGCACGCCGATGTCGAAATACGGGATCGAATAATATGAGGCGAGCGCATTCAGCAGATAGCGGCCGTCGATCGTATCCATGCAGCCGAAGATCACGTCACATTGCGCGACCTCCCGGATGACATCGGGATGCCAGAGGTTCTTCGGCACGCGGATGATGCGCGTGCCGAGGCCGACCCGCTCGGCAGCATCGGCCAGCACGTCGACCTTGAGGCGGGCATCTTTCACGTCCTGCATGGTCGAGTTAAGAATGCGGTTGATGTTGCGATCTTCCATGTGATCGTCATCGACGATGACGATGACGGCAGCACCGAGCCGGAAAAGCTGCTCGACAGTCGGGCTTCCGGTGCCGGAGGCCCCGACCACGCCAAAGGAGAGGCGGCGGAGCCGCTGGATCGTGCCTTCGTCGAAGACTTGCGCGTGAGATCCGACGAAGCTCGGCAACGCAGCGCTTCCCGCGTCCGCGTACCAGAAATGGAGATCGTCGCCCGCGACCGAGATGCAGTCGATCGGCGCGAAGCTGCCATCGCCCTGCAAGACACGGCCGAACATCTGGCCGTAGGGCAGCATGACGGCGCTGCCGTGGGGAATATTGGCTTCAACCCATCCCCGGATCATCGGCAGGAGGCGCGCGTCGCCGGCGTCGTCGATTTCGGAGAACGCGCCATAGCCGGTGGGGTGGCTGTGAACCTTGACGACGGAAAGCCCTTCAGCCGCGGCGCGATCCAGCATCGGCGCGATGTAGTCGGGCGGCCAGGTGACGCGCAACGGCGTGCGCTCGGAACAGTCCTCGTAGGGAATCCCATGGATCTCCCGGACGACAAGGCGATGGCAGCGGTCGCCATCGCGCCGCCCGCAGAGCAGGATGGCAACGGCCTCCTTGCCATCTCCCGGGAACAGGAAACTCATCAGGTGATCATGCTGATCGCCTGACAAGGCGAGCGTTATGCGAGCGGGCATTTTTCGAACTCCCGCTCCAGCCAGTCCTCGATCAGGATGACGTGCGTGCCGAGATAGTCGCGCCCGATCTTCCAGGGATTCGCGCCAGTGCGGTGCCTGGACCAGCGCTGGTACGACTTGCCGTCGAGCGCCTGCTGCGCTTCCGTCGCGCCGATCGGCCTGCCGTCGATCCGCGCGAGCGCCGGGAAGAAGTACACCATGTTGAGTTCGGTGTTCGGATAGCCGGTCTCGATCCGGATCGCCGCCGTGACGCGCGCATGGTTGTATCCGTGCGGCGTCGGGAAATCGTGGATCAGCACCCACTGGGAGCCGTCCACGATCGTTTCCCACGGCAGTCCGTACTCCTCCAGAAACTCGCGGTCGACGGGGAGCAGGTCGAACTGACGACGGAGAGTCATTGGTCAGCCCTCCGTCTGGTCGCGCGGCAGCGCCTTGAACTTCTCGACGCCAGGATGCCGCAGGTCTAGCTTCTCGTCGAGCCCGACCTTTCGCGGCTTTTCACCGGCGAGCTTGACCCGCAGGGTGTAGTTCTCGACGGGGATCAGCCCAGCGAGCGTCAAGATCGCGCGGCCGGTCGGCTTCGGATCGTGAACGACGAAAGGTTCGCCGTTGACGCGGATGCGGTAGCCCTTCGCCAGGGGCGGCTGCTTGCCGAGCTTCGTGTACTCTTCGAGGTCGACAATGTCGTCGAGGACTTCCTCCACGCCGGAGTCGCCCCCGTGCATTTCAGTGCGTTCAGTCATTGGTTTTCCCTCCTTGGGGAACGGGGCATGCCACCGCGGCTGCCTCGACTCCAATATGGCATAGCATGCTAAGAATATCAAGCAACCACTTTGCAAGCTTGACGCGGCGAGCGGTCGGGTCTAGAATCGTAAGAAGAACAAAGCGTTGTAGGAGGACGCCGCCATGCTAACTCGGACCGACGAGAGAAGTACCGTGAAGCCAACCCTGGGACAGTATCTTGCTTCGATTCGCACTGACCGGAAGATGACGTTGCGTGAGGTCGAGGAAGCCAAAAGTAAGCAAGTATCGAACGCGTATCTCAGTCAGATCGAAAACGATAAGATTCAGAAACCTTCGCCGAACATTCTGCACGCGCTTGCCGAGCTGTATGCCATAAGCTTCGAGAAGCTTATGGAGATGGCCGGATATCTAACTTCGCCGACCACGCGCGACGACAGCGAAAGACATGGGCGGGTTGCCACTTTTGCCGAGCATAATCTCACTTCCGAAGAAGAAGCTGAAATGATGCAGTATCTTCAGTTCATAAGAAGCAGGAAACGAGCGGGTGACAAAACCTGACGACAGCAGCCTCGACCCCGAAGACCTTCGCGTGGTCGAGGAGCGCGCCCGCAAGCTCCTCGACCGCGCAGACGCATGGGATCGATTTCCCGTCCCGCTGGATGACATTCTCGCCGCAGCCCAGGTGCGGGTTGCGCCGACAAGCGTGTTCGATGCCGCCGCAATCATCGCTTATGTGAGGGGCAAGACCGCCGACGCAGGCGCGCGCGTCAAATCGGCGGTTGCCAAGGTGTTTGGCCTCTACGATGCAGCGGAGAACCTGATCCACATCGACAGCAAGGTCGCGAAGCCCAAGCAGACGTTTCTGACCCTGCACGAAACGGCGCACCACGATATGCCGACCCATCGCAGGCTTTTCCGCTTCTTTCAGGATTGCGAAAAGACCCTTGCCCCGGAAATCGCCGACCAGTTCGAGCGCGAGGCGAACAACTTCGCGCGCTTCGCCCTATTCAAGGGTGACACCTATGCGCGGTACGCCGCCGACTGCGCGTTTGAGATCAAAACGCCAATGAACCTCGCAAAGAAGTTCGGTGCGTCGATCTACGCCTCTGCACGCGAGTTTGCGCGCACCAATCACCGCGCCTGCGTTGTCTACATCCTAGAACCGATTCAATACGCGAAGAGCCACGGCGCGGAAGCGGTCGTCCGCCGGATCGAACCATCTCCGACATTCGTCGTGCAGTTCGGCCGACCGTCGGACACAAAGATCACGCTCAGTCATATGCTGGGTCCAGTGCTGCCTATCGGCCGCAAGATGACCCGCCCTGTCTCGCTCTCGATCCTGGACCGGAACGGCGATCCGCACGAATGCGTCGCCGAAGCGTTCGACACGAAGCACAACGTGCTGATCCTGGTGTACCCGGTCCAGGCGCTCAGCGCTTCGACGATCATCCTGCCTCCGGGCTTCAGCGCGTCCGCGACTTGAGCGATTCAGGCTACGCCCTACCGGGTTTCGTCCGCGCACGACGATTAACCCTCTGTCGACTGCGAGGGACGGGCCTGGCGGGGCAGTTCGGCCAAGGATTGACGGTGAAGAGGGAGAGCGGGGTACGATGAACCGTCGAACCGTTGTCGTCGAAGGGCCGCTGGCTTTCCGTATGCGACGCATCTCGGCCGCGCGGGGGGCCGAAGCCGGCGTGCAAATCATGACCCTGCCGCAACTGGCGGGTCGGCTCGCCGGCGGTTTCCTGCTCCCGGCCCGATCTCACGACCTCGCCCCCGCGATCCCGTCGGCCCTACAGACGGGCGGCCTCCTCGACCTTGCGAGCATCCCGAGCCTCCCGGGCATGACCCGTTCCGCGGCGTCGACACTGATACGGCTGTGGAACGCTGATTTCGCCTTGGGCGATCGCGCCCATGAGAACAGCCGGCTGCAGGATTTGGCGACGATCGAGGCGCGCGTGCGCGAAAATCTGGCCGCCGACGTTCTTAACCCCCGCGATCTGCGCGATGCGGCCCTGCGGCGCGTGCCGCACGCTCCTGCAGTGCTCGGGCCAGTCGAGCTCGATCGCGTCGCACAGGTCGCGCCAGTCTGGCGCCCTCTGTTGGCCGCCCTGGCCCGTGTCGTGCCGCTCAGCTGGCGAAATCCCGGCGACGCCGGGGTCGCCTGGTTCTCTGGCTCGATCGAGGCCGGTGAGCCGACCACGCCGGCCGCGGCCAAGGTGGTTTCCTGCGCCGGGCCGCGCGCCGAAGCGGTCGAGGCCTTGCGGTGGGTGCGCGAGCTCATCGCCTCGGGCCGGGCGCGCCCGGACGAGGTCGCGGTGTGCGCGACGGCGACCGAGGATTGGGACGAGCACCTGTTGGTGCTGGCCACCGACGCGGGCCTGCCGGTGTACTTCTCGCACGGCCTGCCTGCGCTGGCGTCGCGCGAGGGCCAGGCGTGCGCCGCGCTGGCCGACGTCCTGCGTAACGGCTTGAGCCAGGATCGCGTGCGCCGGCTCTTCGGCCATGCCGCCGGGCGCAGCCGGGCCCTCGACGCGCTCCCGCGGACCTGGGCGGAGGGGCTACGGCCGGACGCCGCGCTCTTCGAGCTCGATCAGTGGCGGCGCGCCCTGGATGACGTGCGCCCGCGAAGGGGTGACGGCCTCGACGTGCGCCCGCTCGTGACGCCGGTGCTCGAGCTCCTGGTCAGGGGGGCGGAGGCCGCCGCCGAGGCCGGCGACCTGCTGCTCGGCCCCGCGGCGCGAGCCCTGTGGGCGGAGGCGCTGCGGCGCGCGCCGGCCGAGGCGCTCGAGTTCTCGCTGCAAGAGCTTCGGCTGCCCGACGGCCGCGATCCGGGCGCCTGCGCCGTCTGGTGTCCCGCGAGCCATCTCGCGGCCGCGCCGCGGCCGTTTGTCCGGCTGCTGGGCCTGACGACGCGGGCCTGGCCGCGCCGCGCCGGCGAGGATCCGCTGATGCCGAGCCACATCCTCTCGCGCGAGGCGCTGGACGCCGAGTCGATAACCGAGCAGGACCGGCGCGCCTTCGAGCTGATCAGTGCGCATGCGACCGGAGGCCTGTTGTTGTCGCGAAGCCGCCGCAACGCGCAAGGCGGCCTGCAAGCGGCAAGCCCGCTCGTGCCGCAGGGCGGCAAGACCACGGTCCTGAAGCGCGCCCGCGTCCCGAGCCACGCCTTCAGCCCCGCCGACCGCTTGCTTGCGCGGCGGCAGGAGGCGGCCAGCTCTGCGTCGGTGCACGGCGCCGACGCCTGCTGGCGGGACTGGCGAAATCCTGGCGTTACGGGCCACGACGGCCGCGTGCGGGCCGATCACCCGATGATCGCCCGGGCGATCGGCGAGGTGCAGTCAGCGACCTCGCTGCGCATCCTGCTGCGCGACCCGCTGGGGTTTGTCTGGCGCTACGCCCTGGGGTGGCGCTCGCTGGTGGAGGACGAGCAACCCTTGTCGCTCGATGCGCGCGCCTATGGCGAGCTGGTCCACGAGGTTCTGAAGCGCGCTGTTGACGCGCTCGAAGCCGGCCCGGGTTATGAGAAGGCCGCCCGCCACGAGATCGAAGCAGCGCTCGCGGGCGCGTGCGCCGCGATCGGCGCCCAATGGCCGATCGAGCGCTCGACCCCGCCGCTGCTGCTCTGGATGCACACGTTGGACGCCGCGCGCGAGCTCGCGCTGAAGGCGTTGACGCTCGACGAGGCGTTTCAGCCAGGCACCCGCAGCTGGACCGAGCTGGCGTTCGGCCAAGCGGAGGCGGAGGCCGACCCGAAGCGCCTTTGGCCAGCGACCGCCCAGGTGGTCCTTCCCGGCACGCGCGTCCGGATCCGCGGCAGCATCGATCGGGTCGACTTCAACGCCGCCCGCAATGGGGTACGGGTCTCCGACTACAAGACCGGCGCCGAGCCGCCGAAGGCCGACGAGATCGTCCTTGGTCGGGGCGCCGAGTTGCAGCGCGTGCTCTATGCGATCGCCGCGCGCCAGCTCGTGCCCGACGATCCGCGGGTCATCGCCCGGCTGGTGTTCCTGGGCGCCGACCAGCCCAAGCCGCACCGGCTGGCCGACATCGACCAGGCGATTGCCGACATCGGCGCCTATGTCGCGGCCGCCATCGACCTTCTGAACCACGGGGTCGCCTTGCCGGGGCCGGATGCGCGCGAGGACTGGAACGACTTGCGGCTCGCGCTGCCGGCGTCGCCGATCCTGTATTTCCAGACCAAGCAGGCGGCGCTGGGCCGCGCCTTTGGTGACTTCGCCCGCATTTGGAGCGCGCGATGATCCGGCTGACCGACGACGCTGCACGGCTGAGAGCACTGACCGAGATCGCCGCGACGCTGTTGGTCGAAGCGGCGGCCGGCACCGGCAAGACGGCGCTCATGGCGGGGCGCGTGACGATGCTGCTGGCGAGTGGCGCACATCCGCGCACGTTCGCGGCCATCACCTTCACAGAGCTTGCGGCCAGCGCGCTCGGCGCGCGTGTCCACCGGTACGTCCATGACCTGCTCGCAGGGCGTGTTCCGAAGCCGTTGCGGATCGCCTTGCCCCACGGTCTGACGAACGCGCAACGCCGCGCGCTGGCGACGGCCGCGAGCCAGCTCGACGAGCTGACGGCCACGACGATCCACGCCTTCTGCCAGGTCATCATCTGCAGCTACGCGGTCGAGGCCGACATCGACCCGGGCGCACGCATCCTCGATGCGACCCAGGCCGAGGCCGCCTTCGACTCTGTGTTCGAGCAGTGGTTTCGGCAGCGGCTGAGCGGATCGGCCCGAGCCGATGATCCCATCGCCGCCTTGTCGCGCTTCGATCCACATCATGTCGCCGACACCCTGCAGGGTCTGGCGCGGTTTCGTCTGCAGCATCGCGGGGCGCGGGCGCCGGCCGCCGATCTGAGCGGCCGGCCGGACATCGATCCCGTCGAGGCGGTCGCCGACTTCCGCCGCCGGCTGTCGGCGCAGCCCGAGGAGCGCAAGACGCTCGAGCTGGTCGGGCATCTGGAGACGCTCGCAGGTCACTTCGCCGGCAGCTTCGAAACACCGCCGGGCTTCGACACGCTCTGGCGGCTTGCCCATCCCGAGCGCCTGCCCTGTATGCGGCGGTACACGTTCGATCTGTTGACCCCGAGGACCAAGACCGCCTGGGACCGCGCCGCCGGCAAGGATCGCGGCGCGGCGCTCAACGAGGCCGCCGGCCAGCATTTCGCGCGGGTGGATCACTGCTACCGCGTGATCCTCGGCCGGATCGCGACCGCGCTGGTCGAGAAGCTGTCCGACGAGCTCGATGAGGTGCTCGCCGAATACGCCGATTTCAAGCGCGCCGCCGCGGTGCTCGACTTCGACGACCTGCTGGAGCGGGCGCGCGCGCTCGTGCGCGAGCACGACGCTGTGCGCTGCGCGCTCGGGCAGCGTTATCAGCACATCTTCGTCGACGAATTCCAGGACACCGACCCGATCCAAGCCGAGATCCTGTTCCGAATCGCCGCCGAGGACGCAGCGCCACGCTGGCAGGACAGCGCTCTGCGCGACGGCAGCCTGTTCATGGTCGGCGACCCCAAGCAGTCCATCTACCGCTTTCGCGGCGCCGACGTCGGCTCCTACGCCGAGGCGCGTAGCGCCATCGTGCGGCGCTGGCCTGACAACATCGTCCAGATCACCGCCAACTTCCGATCGCGGCCCGCCATCCTGACCCACATCAACAGCTGCTTCGCCGCGCCGCTCTCGGGGCGGAACCAACCGGGCTATGTGGCGCTCACGCCGACCCTCGACGCGCCAGACCATGATCTGCCTTGCGTGGCCAAGATCGCGATGGAGCTGCCGCCCAACGCGCGTTCGTCGGAGATTCGCGACGCCGAAGCCGAGGCGGTCGCCGAGGTCTGCACGCGGCTGATCGGCAGCATCGACGTCCGGGACGACGACGGCGAGCTCGCGCCGCTCGCGCCGGGCGGCATCGCGCTCTTGGCGCCGACCGGCGCGGAGCTCTGGCGCTATGAACGCGCGCTGGAAGCCCGCGGGCTGCCGATCGCCTCCCAGGCCGGGAAGGGGCTGTTCCGCCGCCAGGAGGTGCAGGACATGCTGGCGCTCGCGCGCGTGCTCGCCGATGGCGGCGACACGCTCGCGTTCGGCGCCTTGATGCGCGGACCGCTGGTCGGCCTGACCGAGGAGGAGCTGCTCGACATCACCGCGGCGCTCCCCGTGCCGGCGGACCGCCCCGAGGCCATGCCGCGGTTCTCGGTGAGGACGCCGGCCGATCAGGTCAGCCATCTGATCGCGAGCGAGGCGCTGTCGATCCTGCAAGACCTGCGACGCCGCGCCCGCGCGACCACGCCGGCGCTTTTGCTGGCCGAGGCCGTCGAACGTCTGTCGGCGCGGCCGATCCTGAGTGCGCGCGAGGGCGATCGCAGCGGACGGGCCGCCGCCAACGTCGAGGCCGTGCTCGAGCGGGCTAGGCCTTACGGCGTGAGAGGTCTGAAGCGCTTCGTTCGCGACCTCAACCGCGACTGGCGCTTGGGCGCGTCGTGTAGCGAAGGCCGGGTGGACGCCGAAGGCGACGCCATCGAGATCATCACGGTCCACAGCGCCAAGGGCCTCGAGTGGCCGGTGGTGATTCCGATAAACGCGGCCACGATGCTGCGCTCGCGCGAACGGTTCGTGCATCGGGTTGACGATGACACCCTGCACTGGGTGCTCGGCGACGTCGTGCCGCCGGAGCTGCTAGTTGCGCTCAGGGCCGACGACGAGAGCCTGATGCGTGAGCGGGAACGGTTGTGGTACGTGGCCTGCACGCGGGCCCGCGAGCTGCTGATCGTGCCGGAGCTTCCGCCGGCGGAGCAGAATTCGTGGGCGCGGGTGGTCGATCTCGCGCATCGGACGCTTCCGGAGCTCGATGTCTCGCGCCTGGCGCCGACGCCGCCGGCGGTCGTCGCCGACCCGCCGAACGCCCAGACCGCCGACGTGTTCGCCGCCGAGGGCGCCGCCATCGCCGCCGCCGCCCTTCCGCTGGCCTGGATCCGACCGAGCGATCATGATCCCGATCGCCTGCCGGTGACGGAAGTCATAGCCGTGGAAGCGGGCGAGGCGCCGGAGGCCGACGCGTCGGTCGGGGCGGGCCGCGTGCGAGGCCTGCTGCTGCACAAGCTGATGGAGGAGGTGCTGACCGGGGAGCTCAGCGAGAACCTAGCGGGATTCGTCACCCGCGCCCGGGCGCTCCCGGCCGAGCTGGTGCTCGACCCGACCGACGACGCCGCGCTGCCGGATCCGCAAGAGATCGCCGCGACGGCCTGGCGCACGCTGCAGCTGCCGGAGATCGCGGCGCTGCGCCACCGGCTCATCCCGGAGTGGCCGGTCTATGATCTGCTTGCCGGCGGCCTGAACCCGAGCGCGCTCGCCGGGCGTATCGACGCGATCGCATTTGCCGGCGACGCGGCCGAGGTGGTGGTCGACTGGAAGAGCGACATCGATCCCAGCGAAGCGGACATGCGCCTCCATGCCGGCCAGCTCGAGGACTACCTGCGTACCACCGGCGCGGCGCGCGGCGCGGTGGTCTACATGACCTCGGGAACTGTTCGCTGGGTGGCGCCGCGGTGACGACGAGGGAAAGGGTGCGAGCGCCGGGAGGGAGGAAGTTGTCAGAAATTTGTATGTATATTTCTGACGATTCGACCGCTCAGAAGCTGGCGGCGTTTTAAAAGATTCGGATTGTCGTACTCCAGCTACGATTGGAGTATCGATCTCAAGCTTGCCAGAGTTTTGGCAAGTTCATATTATCGTAGTATGGCTACGATACAGCGAAACAAGCTAAATCAACTCTACACCCTCCTGGCGCCCGGGACGCCGCTGACCTCCGAGGATCTCGCCGCCCTCGGGATATCGGCCGACCTGGCCGTCCACTACGTCCGAGCCGGCTGGCTCGAGCGGTTGGCGCGGGGCGTCTATTGCCGACCCAATGATCCGCCGGCGCTGCACCCGAGCCTCGCCCTGCTGCAGCGGAGCTTTGCGGGTCTACATGTCGGCGGCAAGTCGGCGCTGGATTGGCATGGCATCCGCCAATATGTGTCGCCGCGGCCGGTCCTCCATCTCTACGGCTGGAAGGCGGGACGGCTACCGGACTGGTTCACGGAGCGGTTTCCGGCCGAGTATCACCGCAAGCGGCTTTTCAACGAGCAGCCCGGTGCGCTGCTGCATGTCCGACCTTTCGAAAACCGTGACGGCGCGCCGCTGGTGTCGGCGCCGGAACGGGCAATGCTCGAGGTGTTGAGCGAGGTCGGCGTGCGGCAGCCGCTGCAGGAGGCGCGCGAGCTCGTGGAGAGCGCCTACAACCTGCGCGCGGACGTGCTACGCGATCTGCTGAAGCGCTGCGCCAGCGTCAAGACCGTGCGCCTCTGCCTGCAGCTCGGCCGTGAGCTGCAGCAGCCCTGGGTCGGCAAGCTCGATCCATCCCAGCTGCCCAAAGGAAGCGATCGACCCTGGGTGTCTCGCTCAGCCGACGGGCTTCTTGTGCTGAAACCATGAACCAGGTCTATCTCGACACTGCGCGGCTGCTGACGCGCGTGGCGCCGCTGGTTTTCGTCGACGACACGTTCGCGCTGAAGGGTGGCACGGCGATCAACCTATTCGTACGCGATATGCCACGCCTGTCAGTGGATCTCGACCTAGTGTTCCCGGACTTCGCTATACCGCGGGAGGAGGCGCTGCAGCGCATCAACAAGGCGATCCGGCAGTCCGCGGCGCGCCTACAGAAGCAGGGCTTCCAGGCGCATACGCCGGCGGCGCCGGAGTCCGGTGAGACCAAGCTGCTGGTGCGGCGCGGCGCCATCCAGGTGAAGATCGAGGTGAACTTCGTCATGCGGGGCGTGGTTCATCCCGTCCGGGTGGCGTCGCTGACGCCGAAAGCGCGCGAGACCTTAGAGGCGGATCTTGAAATCCCAGTCGTGTCACTGGAGGACATGTACGGCGGCAAGCTGGTCGCGGCGATGGATCGGCAGCATCCGCGCGACCTGTTCGACGTGCACCAGCTCTTCGCGCACGAAGGAATCACGGCCGACATCCGTCGCGCCTTCGTCGTTTACCTGGCAAGCCACAATCGGCTGGTGGATGAGGTTCTCTTCCCCTCGATCCGCGACATCCGCCAGGAGTTCGAGCACAACTTCGCAGGCATGACCATGGAGCCCGTCGAGCTCGACACGCTGCTCGCCGTGCGCGAGCGGATGACGCGCGATCTGCAGCAGGGCCTCACAGTCGGCGAACGTCAGTTCCTGCTGTCCCTGGTCGCCGCGGCGCCCGAATGGGAACTGCTGGGTGTGCCGCATCTGGAGCAGCTCCCCGGCGTGCGGTGGAAGCTGCAGAACCTCGAGCGCCTACGCAAGGCAAACCCGCGAAAGTTCGTTGAGCAATCGGACGCGCTCGCGCGGCTACTGGCCTGAGGGGCGGACCAAGAGAACCGAGAGGGGTCCTCTCAAGCAAGCGGCGATCGTCTCGGCGCTCTTCTGATGGTCCGGTCGCCGGAGAGACTGTCAAGGTCGAGCTTGGGGGTCGCATTCGGTAGGACCTGTTGATTTTGCAGAGACGCCCCTTGAAATCCAGATGCGTAAGATTACCTTACCGCTTGTCGGATCAAGGAGGCTCTTATGGACCCTGTCGCCCTCAAAGATAAACTGATCACCGTCCTCAGCCAGATTCAGGCTGACAGCGGCTTGGAATGCCCGGTGCTCACCGGCGACACCAAGCCGGTCGAGAACCTGCCCAAGTTTGATAGCAAGGTCTGGCCCGTTGCGACCACAATACTCGCCACCGAGATTGGCGCGACGATTCCCAACGACGTGAACATCTTCGTCGACGAGACGACCAAGACCCCGCGTTCCATCGACGAGACCGCCAACTTCCTCTGCGATCTGCTCAAGAAGCAAGCCGAGCAGGAAGCGGCGGCGGCATGAGCGAGGTTGATTCGGTAAAGCGGGCCCAAATCGCCGAGCGACTGAAGGAGGCGCGCAAGCTCGCGGGCTTGTCGCAAGGCCAAGTCGCCAAGATGCTCGGCCTGCATCGCCCCTCGGTCAGCGAGATGGAGGCCGGCAACCGGCGTGTCTCGGCCGACGAGCTCGCGCGGCTTGCTGAGATTTATGACGTCAGCGTCGCCTGGTTGCTCGGCGAGGCGCCCCAGACGCTCGACGCTCAGGATCCGCGGCTGGAGCTTGCCGCGCGCGAACTCACCAAGCTCAAGCCCGATGACCTGGAACGCCTGCTCAAGCTGTTAGCCGCCATGCGCAGCGATTCCCCTGCGGACGGAGGCAATCGCTGATGAACATGATGCGCACCACCAATCCCACCTTCAATCGTAGTGCCCTGGCGACCCAGGCGATGCAGGCCGCGACAGCGACGCGGGCCAAGGCCAAACTCGACCAAGCCGGTCCGATTTGCATCTACGGGCTCTGCGAAACGCTGGGCGTCCAGGTGCGCTTCAACAACATCAACATGGAGGGAATGTATCAGCGCGGCATTCCGCCAAGAATCCATCTCTCCGCGCGACGGCCGTTGCCGCGGCGCGCCTACAACTGCGCGCACGAACTGGGCCACCACATCTTCGGCCACGGCTCGTCGATTGACGAGCTGCGCGAGGACGCGAAGGCTCGGCCCTGGGAAGACCCGAAGGAGTTTCTGGCCGATACCTTCGCCGGGTTCATTCTCATGCCGATCATCGGCCTGCGTCGTGCCTTCGCCGTCCGCCGCTGGACTCCGGAAGCGGCGACGCCGGCGCAGATCTTCACCATCGCCTGCGAGTTCGGCGTTGGCTACGCGACGCTGGTGACTCACCTTTCGGTAGGTGTGAATATGCTGTCGCGTGGCCGCGCCGCCGCCCTGCAGCGCGTCACCCCCAAGGCGCTGCGCACTGACATCCTGGGCGCGCCGACGCCCGAGCCGCTAATCGTGGTAGACCGCCACCGTGCGGCGCCCACGCTGGACGCAGAGGTCAAGACGTTGCTGCTACTGCCACCAGAAACGGAGGTAGCGGGTGACGGACTGGTTTTCGAGCGCGCTCTGGCGGCCGGAGGCCTGTTCCGGGGGGTGAAGCCGGGGATCTTCCAGGCGAGCGTCGGCGATTGGGCCACCTTCGTCCGTCTTGCTCCGGTCCAGAAAGACCAGCGGTACGGCTATGTCGGTCTCGCGCAGTACCGCCATTTGGAGGAGGACCCGGATGAGTAAGTCGAAGATGCTCGCGGCGCCGCCGCCTTTGGTGATTGACGACACCAATATCTCGCGCGCTTGGGCGCGACTGCTGCTGCGGGTTCTGGACGGCGCCGGCACTGAGGTCGCGCCGCTGGTCCTTAGCCTGAGCGGCTTCGCCCCAGACGGCATTATCGCTGAAGACCCGGCGGTGCGCCAGGCGCTCGATCGGCTACTCAAGCACAAGCGCCGACTCGCGGTCGACGATGTCGCGTTCACGATCTTCCCGCAGCGCCTCTGGCAGATGTCGCGCGGCGACCGGACCCGCCTCTTTACGCTCTATCGCGCGACATTCCCGCGCTGGCAGGCGATGAACCGCAAGGCCAATGGCCGCGGGCTGTATTTTGAGCGCATGATCATGTACGGGCGCGGCCCATGTGACGGCAATCAACTGGAGTGGATTTTGTCTCAGTTTGACTCGCGGATGGGCGTGCGCCGATCGATGCTCCAAGCCACTACCTTCGATCCCGGCCGTGACCATATCGCAAGCGCGCAACTGGGCTTCCCCTGCCTGCAGCAGGTGAGCTTCGAACCCACCGCGGCCGGGCTCGTCACCAACGCCTTTTACGCGACCCAGCAGATCTTCGACAAAGCCTATGGCAACTATCTCGGCCTTGCCCAACTCGGAGCCTTCATGGCCCATGAGATGGGCATGCCGCTGGCGCGCCTGAACGTCATGGTTGGGGTCGCCAAGCTTGAGCGGATCACCAAGAGCGACGCCGATTTCGCACCGCTCGTTGCCGCTGCGCATGCCCTGGTGACGTCGCCCGGCGCGGCTGTGGCGCAACCCGTGATCGCCGCCGTGACCGCAGGAGCCGCGCTTTGAGTTCCAGGTCGCCGAAAACCCCCACGAAAAGACCGCGTGGGCGCCCGCCAAAATCCAAATCGAACGCGACCACTGCATCCCTGCCAATGGACTTGCCTGTCATGGTTCGGCCGATGGCGGAGTTTGTGCCGCCCGCGCCGATCGTGCTGCGGCACCTTGCGCCAGCCAAGGTGTCGGAGGTCTATGAAAGCTATTGGCGCTTCGCCGCCGAACGGCAGGCGGTGTTCTTCCGCCGTGCGCGCGGCGAGATGCGCCCGTGGACCGACAATCCAGTGCTGGCGATCTACAAGTTCACCAACGCCTACCGCGCCTCCGATCGGGTCAGCCAATATCTCATCCGACACGTCATCTATCGCGACGACCTACCCAAGTCGCCGCCCGAAGTGTTCTTCCGGATCCTATTGTTCAAGCTGTTCAACAAGATCGAGACCTGGGAGCTCCTCGAACGCGCGCTTGGCCCGATCACCTTCGACGACTATCGTTTCGCCGCCTATGACGCGGTCCTTGTGCGCGCGAAGCACGCCGGCCGTCGCATCTACTCGGCGGCCTACATCATGCCGCCAGGCAGCAGCGCCTTCGGACGGTCGGCCAAGCACCAGAACCATCTGCTGCTGCTCGAACGGATGATGGCAGATCGGCTTGCCGAGCGGTTGGCCCAGACCCGCACGATGCAGGAGGGGTTCGAGAAACTGCGCGCCTATCCGACGATCGGCGACTTTCTCGCTTATCAGTTTATCACCGACATCAACTACAGCGAGCTCACCGATTTCAGTGAGATGGACTTCGTGGTGCCTGGCCCTGGCGCACGGGACGGCTTGCGCAAATGCTTCGTCGATCCGGGCGGCCTTAATGAGCCTGAGCTAATCCGACTGATGGCAGACCTGCAAGAGCAGGAGTTCGAGCGGCTGGGTCTCGACTTCCGTTCGCTCTGGGGCCGGCGGCTACAGTTGATCGACTGCCAGAATCTGTTCTGCGAGGTGGATAAATATGCGCGCGTGGCGCACCCGCAAATCGCGGGAAAGACGGGCCGTGTCCGCATCAAGCAGAAGTTCGAGCCGACCCCGGAGCCGTTTGAGCTCTTCTACCCCCCGAAGTGGAACCTGAATGACAAGATCCACGTCGACGCGCCGCGGCGCGTCGCATCGGGCTGACGCTGAAGGAGGCGAGCGTGGATTTCAACAGCTATCAAAAGGCGGCTTTGCGCACCGATCGCGTACCCGCGAGCGATGGCAACGACGCCTCATCGATAGTCGTGCCGATGCTCGGTCTTGCCGGCGAAACCGGTCAGCTGCTCAGCGAATACAAGAAGCACCTGCGCGACGGCGAAGCGCATCGCCTCTTCAAGGAGCGTGTGTCCGAGGAACTCGGTGACCTGCTCTGGTACATCGCAAACGTCGCCAGCAAGTTCGACCTTCCGCTCTCTGACATCGCCGCCGGCAACTTAGCCAAGGTCAAGCAGCGCTGGGCGAGCGAACGCGCCGAGCCTCTCACTTTCGACTCCGAACTTCCGGAAGGCGAGCGCTTGCCACGCCAGTTCGAGGTCGAACTCATCGACGTTGAGGCGGATGCGCGCCAGCGGGTGCGCGTGCTGATCGATGGGAAACCGTTCGGTGCCGAACTCACGGACAACGCCTACGATTCGGATGGCTATCGTTTCCACGATGTCTTTCACTTCGCATACGCTGCCGTACTTGGCTGGTCTCCGACGACGCGCGCCTTGCTCAGGCGAAAGCGCAAAAGCCAACCGCTGCTCGACGAGGTGGAGGACGGCGGCCGCGCTTCCGTCATTGAAGAGGGTGTGGCTGCTCTGGCGTTCGATTATGCGCGCCGACATCGCTTCCTCGACGGTGTCGCCGCCCTCGACTTCCAACTTCTGCGGACGATCAAGGACATGACCTCTCATCTGGAAGTGCGCCAGTGCACGACCGGCGAATGGGAACAGGCGATCTTGCAAGGGTTCGAAGTGTGGCGGGCAGTTCACGCCGCGCGGGGTGGACGCATCGCGGTCGATCTGGATGCCCGGCGCATCAGTTTCTTGGGGAGACCTTCGAGTCAGGAGTCCCCTGCATGAGTCTCCGCCCCCAGGGCGAGAACGCTCGCCGTCGCCAAGCCTGCGGCATGACTGATGCTCAGGCGCCAAGCCGTCACCCCCAACGCAGCTGCGGCCCTTGCGGCGCCCCCGGTCAGATAGACCTCCGGCTGCGCGCCCGGCGCGCGATGGATGACCACGTCGCTGAAGGCGACCCCTGCACCGAAGCCCGTGCCGAGCGCCTTGAGCACTGCCTCTTTGGCGGCGAACCGTCCGGCCAGACGCTCGATGCGGTCGGGACCGTCGCCGATTTCCTCAAGTTCGGCCTGCACGAAACAGCGCGGGATCAGGGGATCGCGCGGATCTTCGATCCAACGACGAAGCTCAGCAACCTCCACGAGATCGATTCCATGTCCGATTACGTTCACGCCCGTCAGTAGCTCCCGATCGACTACCGAAGCATGTCCCAAAACTCCGCTTCCCGCTACGATAGTCCACTATGCTTAGTTCAGCGACATTTCTCCACTTGACCGATCCTCATCTCGCTTCGGCCAGCGTGCCATTCGAGCGCGACGATCATAAGGTGAACATTCCGGGCATCGAGCAGGGGACGCGCGAGTCCGCTCTCGAGCTGACACTCAGCCGCCTCGCCGAGCGGCTGAGTGTCAGCGGACGGCGCTTGGACGGCGTCTTGTTCTCGGGAGACGCGCAGGATAGGGGGAGACCAGGTGGGCCGAGCTCAGGGTTGGCTCCCCGCCCGCGAGGTGATCGTACTCAGCGATGGTGATTCCTCGCTCGTTGGCGCCGTGCGCGCAGCAGTACGTGGGTTCGTGACGCATATTCTGGATTGGTTTCACATTTCGATGCGTGTGCGTCATGTCGAGCAGGCGTTGGCAGGCCTGCTCGGATCGGACCTAGAGCACAAGGGTCCGCTGGACTACGCCGCCTTCAACGTCGACCGTCTGCGACACCTGATCTGGAACGGCTATGCCGAAGAGGCTCGCCGCACCCTGCCTGACATCATGCAGATGGCCGCCAACGCCGTGGTCCTGAACGGGCGGCAAGGACGAGCCCGTGTCGAGCGTTTTGCGCGGCTCGTCCGGGAGCTCGAGACCTACTTGGAGCTGAACACCACCGCCTTGATTGACTACGGACGCCGTTATCGAGCCGGCCTGCCTATCTCGACATCACGCGCCGAGTCGACCGTGAATAGCCTTGTGAATACGCGAATGAACAAGCGCCGGCAGATGCGCTGGTCGCCAAAAGGTGCTCACCGCGTGCTGCAAGTCCGCGCTGCTGTGGTCGACGGCCGGCTCTCGGGCGGTCAGCTTCGTCTGAAAGGCTGATCATCCCCAAGGTTTGTTCCACTCCCGGACTTCAGGTTTTCGAGCCGTCTCTCCAGGAGCGTCATCCCCGACGGCACCGATCATTTTTACCACGCTTGATATGGCCAACGCCTTCGCTGAAGTAGGCCTGGTTGGCTCCCTCGCCACCATGAAACTCGGCATGGCTTTCCACTCGGATTGTCTCACCAGGTGCGGGGATATGGTGCACGCGTGAGACGAGATCGACATTTATTGAGCCGACGACGGCTATCACGAGGGGCATGAGGTCAAATCCGCAGCGTGCCTTGCGCCGGGTTAAGGGCGCAAGGCAAGGCTCATAATCACCTATTTACATTCGGAATAGTAGAAGTAGTCCTGGGCTTCGGGTGTGCCGATGTTTTCAGCCGTCAAAACCTTGAGCGGAAGCAGGATGTTCTTGGAATCGTCGCGGGTCACCGCGCCCCCCGACTGTCCCTTGACCGCTTCGACTGCGATGCGAACTGCTTCGGCTCCGAGCTGTGTCGGGGCTTGGGCCACAGCCGCCGTAATCGTACCCGCAGAAATGCCCTGGACTACCTCAGGCGTTGCGTCGTAGGTGAACACCTTGATCTGCCCGGCTTTGCCCATTTGCTGTACGGCCGATGCCGCTCCGGCGCCTGCTGGCCCGCTGATAGCGTATATGGCCTTCAGATCGGGATTGGCTAGGATGAGCGAAGACGAGATCGACGCTGCCGAAGTGCGATCAAGGTTTTCGTATTCTGGGCCAATGATCCTAATGTTCGGGGCCTTTTCGGCGAGCAGATCAATCAAAGGCTGATATCGCACTTGAAGCGTGGGAATGCCCGCGATGCCACCGAGAATGGCGACCGAACCATCTTCTCCGACCTGGTCAACCACGTAGTCCGCGAAGGGGCTGTTGGCCATATCGCTCACGACGTCGGCGTAAGGCGTCGCCGGCGACAGGGGCACGTTCACGGCCACCACAGGCGTTCCGGCGCCCATGAGTTCGCCGACACGTGCGCTCAGGGCGCTGTTCCCGGACAACACGATGGCATCCGGCTGAAGCAAGGCGCTGCCTTCGAGTGCCGCGGACAATTCCTGTATGCCGACACCCTGAATGCTCTTCCATTCAAGAGTTGCGCCAAGTGCCTCAGCTTCCTTGCTCGCTGCACAACGCAGAGTGACGAAGAAAGGGTCTGACGCAAGCTGGGTCACCCCTTGGAGCTTGATCGGCTCCTGAGCATTGACCATGGTCGCACCACAGGCGAGGGCCAGGGATGCAGCGGCAACCGCCGCGAGCGAAATTCTGTTAAGCGACATGAGGTATCCTCCTGTTGTACTCAATATTCCCACCCGCTTTATCGAGAGGAGACGGGTTGGTGAATTCGATCGATAATGATTATACTCAGCAGCACGCCACCCACGGCGATGAGCTGATAGAACGGGGCCACTCCGACGATGATCAGGCCCGATTGCAGGACGACAGCGAGAACGGTGCCGAAGAACGCGCCGAGAATGCTTACGCGACCGCCCTCAAGCAGCGTCCCACCAATGATCACAGCAGCAATAGCCTGTAGGACCGCTTCGGAGTGACCAGCGACGGTTGTGGCGCCAAACCGAGCGAGGTCCACGAAACCGGCTAGGCCCGCGAGGCCACCCGCAATGAGTCCGATGTAAAGGATATGGCGGCGGGGGGTGATGCCATTGCGGTCCGCGGCCCTTTTCCATGAAACCCTTTCCAGTATCCGCAGGCCGAAGCGCGTAAAAC
>OEIU01001027.1_pt1 | contig 20522 bp, 16 predicted proteins | sample 1539221 | NCBI WGS metagenome assembly OEIU01 (sample SAMN03792071, study PRJEB22550) | activated sludge metagenome | feature: wastewater treatment plant; material: activated sludge; isolation source: Wastewater treatment plant of a petroleum refinery complex | place: Argentina: Zarate | collected...
GCAACTACGCTCCCTTCAACAACCCGGTGTTGCAACGACCCCTTGAACTCGCCCAATTTCGCAGCAGGAAGCACGTCCGCGCGCTGCACCGTCACGGCATGGTCGGGTCAATGGGCCGGGTCGGCGCCTGCGGCGACAACGCCGCCATGGAGAGCTTCTTCTCCCTGCTCCAGAAGAACGTCCTCGACCGCCGCTCCTGGGCCACCCGCGACGACCTCCGCATCGCGATCGTCACCTGGATCGAACGGACCTACCACCGCCGCCGAAGGCAGGACTCCCTCGGCGGATTGACCCCCGTCGAGTACGAGGCGATCATGACCACACCGGCCACTCAGGCCGCCTGACCCAACCTGTCACCTATCGGTGCATCAGTCCCGCGCGCCACCAGAGCGCCGATCAGTGAGCGACCGGTAATCGTGTCCCGAACCGTTGGGGTGCCCACCTGCTGCGGCAACAGCAAAGGAGCACCATCCGATGATCGACCCACGACCTGCAGGAACGGAACCCGCACCGACCGCGGGGATCGACTGGGCGAGCGCCGAGCACGCCGTCGCGGTGGTCGACGGCAGGGGGGTGCAGCGTCAACGGTTCACCGTCGCCCACACCACGCCTGGCCTTCGTGACCTGGTGCGCCGGGTGCGTCGCGCTGGGGTGCTCGAGGTGGCCATCGAACGCGGCGACGGCCCGGTCGTCGACGCACTCCTCGACGCGGACCTGGTGGTCATCGTCATCGCGCCGAACCAGCTGAAGAACCTGGGTAGCAGGTACGGCTCGGCCGGCAACAAGGACGACGGGTTCGACGCCTACGTCCTGGCCGACACCCTGCGCACCGACCGGGCACGGCTACGGCCGCTGACCCCGGACAGCGACGCCACCCTCACCCTGCGCATGACAGTGCGCGCCCGCCAGGACCTGGTCGCGGCACGGGTCGCGATGGGCAACCAGCTTCGCGCGCACCTGCACACCACCTTTCCCGGCGCGATCGGGCTCTTCCGGGACATCGACTCACCGATCACCCTGCGGTTCCTGACCCGCTTCCCCCTCCCAGGACAAGGCCGACTGGCTCTCCCAGGCCCGGCTGGGCAACTGGCTGCGCTCGGTCGGGTACAACCACCTGGCCAACCTCGAGGACCTGTGGCGCCACCTGCGCGACGCACCGCGCGGCACCACCGGCGCCCAAGCCGCACCCAGGGCGGCGATCACCCTGTCCCTGGTGGCCGCCCTGAGCGAACTACGCCAACAGATCACCGCACTCGAGGACCAGATCGCCGACCAGCTGGCCGCCCACCCCGACGCCGCGATCTTCACCTCCCTGCCTCGCTCGGGAACCGTGCGCGCAGCACGGCTGCTCGCCGAGATCGGTGATGCCCGAGGACGATTCCCCACCCCGGAGTCCCTGGCGTGCCTGGCCGGCGCTGCACCCTCGACCAAACAGTCCGGCAAGGTCAAGGTCGTCACGTTCCGCTGGGCCGTGGACAAACAGCTTCGCGGCGCCGTCATCGACTTTGCCGGCGACTCACACCGCGCCAACCCCTGGGCCGCCGACCTCTACCAACTAGCCCGCGACCGCGGACACGACCACCCCCACGCCGTCCGCATCCTCGCCCGCGCCTGGATCCACATCATCTGGCGCTGCTGGCAAGACCAACAGCCCTACGACCCCACCAAGCACCGCGCCCTACAACGCCTCCAGAACCCAGCTGCTTGACACAGGGCTACTCATGCCAGACAGCGTGGTCGCACGCTATTGCGCAGTCCGCTCTGATCAGGGCGCGCACTCCTGAGGGGCTGCGCGACGGATCAACTCAGCGATCGGGATCTGTGCCGGCAGACGACGATGCGTCGTCGGGTCCCCCGTCCCGCCGTGACCTTCTCAAGCGACCCATGAGGCGGGCATCAAGGCGGACGGCCGCCCATGCGCCGGCCACCCAGGCGAGACAGATGAGCCCCACCACAACCCAAGGCACGCGCGCGTCGGGTGGCGCGAACCAGTTGATGCCTAAAGGTGCAAGCGCAACGCCGACGAGCACGAGCATGGTCGAAAAGTATGGGTGTTCGAATCGCCAACTGCCGTCGCTCCCGAACGGCTGGAGGCGGACGAGGCGCCACCAGAGGCCATGCTCAGGCTTGTGGGGCATAGGACCAAGTATCGAGGAAGAGAGGTGGTCGATCGTCGCCAGCGTCTGTGGGTGGCGGCCGTTCGCACCCATCCGTCCACCGCCGCTCGATAGGGCCGGAAGAACTGGGGTAGCGGTACAGCCTCCCTCGGTCCTGCGGCTGCCTGCGCGCCGCCGTTCGTAACGCGAGCAATGCCCTAGTCGGGTACCGGGCACGCCAGCCGACATCCAGGCGCCGTCGTCGTCCGCTGGTCGTGCTCAAACTCATACTCACACTCGCCGCACATGCCGTTGGCGTCGTTGCCCGTGCCAGGGTGCTCGGTCCACGGGTGACGGCACTCGGGGCAATCTCCTAGCTCCCGCAGACGGCCCCAGCGTTCACGACGTTTGCGCCGCCGTTCGAAGAAGTCGCTCACGGTTTCAGCATGGATGAGCCGACCGGCTTCCGCTACGGCTGTTCGCTGGTCCATGGGCGGAGGCTTGGGACGGCCGTCCGGGTTCCCAACCCGAGTCGGAGCTACTCGGCCGGGGAGGACTTTCTGTACTGGCTCAAGGCGGCGCTCCGCGCCGCGGCGCAGCTCGGCGGCGGGGCCCCGCGACAGGGACCCCCGCGCTGCGGGCGCTTCGCGCCCTCCGCGCACCCCCGTCGCACCCCACCCCCTCGCCGCGCACAACATCGAGCGTGCCGGTTGGCCTCGCAGAGACGTCCTCACCTCCATGGCGCCGACCCGACGCAGAGCATCCGCCCGACTCCGGACCGCATCAAGGGCGGCTGCGCCGTCGCTCCGCGATGACCTACGGCCACCCTTGACCCGGCCACTCCGCCGAGCTCCTGTACTCCGCTACCGGTCGGTGCCACTCCCTGCCGAAACCGTGCCCCCCGATGCCCCCCGGGTTCGGCGTGGACCCGCTCTCGGGCAAGCCCTGCAACGGGGAAGCACCTATCCCGAAAGGCCCACTACGGCGCGAATCGCCTTCGCAATGAGAAGGTCAGGGGTTCGAATCCCCTCAGCTCCACCCACCGGGAACCCCGTCCGACCAGCATGAACGTTGCTGACCGGGCGGGGTTTCGTCGTTGTCGTCGGTGTCCCGCCTCGGTCGAGCAGTCGCCCTGAGCGCAGGACCAGCCACACCCAGCCGTCCGGCCCACGTGGCCAGGACGTTGTCCGTCGCGCCAACCCGGCATAGCATCGCCATATGGCGATGAGAAAGACGATTGGCGATGGATCGGCCGGCACGACTGTCGCGCCGTCCCTCGAGGTCCGGGCGGTCACCGCCGCCGCGTGCCTCTTCCGGGGGTTCGGCGACAGGTCCCGCGTCGCCATCGTGCAGCATCTTCTCGAGGGCGAGCACCGGGTGGTCGACCTGACCGCGCACCTCGGCCTCGCCCAGTCGACGGTCTCCAAGCACCTCGCGTGCCTCCTCGACTGCGGCCTCGTGAGCGTCCGCGCCGAGGGCCGGTCCTCGGTGTACTCCCTGGCCCACCGCGAGGCCACGGTCGACCTGCTCGCCGCGGCCGAGCGGCTCCTGGGACTGACCGGCGACGCCGCCGTCCTGTGCCCGCGCCAGGGCGCCACCGCCCAGGGGGTGACGGCATGAGCACGTCGACGGACCCGGGACCGCTCACCTCGGCCGAGGCGGAGCATCGCAGACGGTTCGGTCGCCGGGCTCGCCTCCTCGCGGGCGCCTCCGTGGCGTACAACGTGATCGAGGCGGTCGTCGCCGTCGGTGCCGGTGTGGCGGCCGGCTCGGTGGCCCTCGTCGGGTTCGGCCTCGACTCCGTCGTCGAGGTCTCGAGCGGTCTCATCATCCTCTGGCAGTTCGCGCACCCGCTGCCCGAGTCGCGCGAGCGGACGGCCCTGCGCGCGATGGCGCTGGCGTTCTACGGCCTGGCCGCGTACGTGGCGGTCGAGTCCGTCCGCACGCTGGTGTCCGGCAGCGCCCCGGACACCTCGGTCGTGGGGATGGTGCTCGCGGGCGTCTCCCTGGCCGTCATGCCCGGGCTGTCCTGGGCGCAGCGCCGCACCGGCCGTGCGCTCGGCTCCGCGAGCGTCGTGGCCGACTCGACCCAGACGCTGCTCTGCACGTACCTGTCCGCCGTGCTCCTGGCCGGGCTCGTCCTCAACGCGACCCTCGGCTGGTGGTGGGCCGACCCGCTGGCCGGTCTCGTCATCGCGGCGGTCGCCGTGCGTGAGGGCCGGGAGGCCTGGCGCGGGGAGGGATGCTGCGCTCCCGCTGCCGGCGCCGAGCCGGCGGAGACGGACTGCTGTACGTCCGGTGAGGACGAGTGCTGCCGATGAGCGGCGGTCACCACCACGGCATCGGCAGCGGCGGCGCGGACACCCGCGACGCGCGGTACCTCGGCGCGGCGCTGACGCTCATCCTCGTGTTCATGGTCGGCGAGGTGGTCGTCGGCGTCATCGCCTCGTCGCTGGCCCTCATCTCCGACGCCGGGCACATGTTGACCGACGCGGCGGCCATCGCCCTGGCCCTGGTCGCGCGGCGGGTGGCGGCCCGTCCGGCGCGCGGCAACCTGACGTTCGGCTGGAAGCGGGTCGAGATCCTGTCCGCGCAGCTCAACGGGCTGACCCTGTGGGGGCTGACGGTGTGGTTCGTCTACGAGGCGGTCCGGCGCTTCGTCGACCCGCCCGAGGTCGAGGGCGGCCTCGTGCTGGGCACGGCGCTCGTCGGCATCGTCGTCAACGTCGGCGCCAGCTGGCTCATCGCCAGGGCCGACCGCAGCTCGCTCAACGTCGAGGGCGCCTTCCAGCACATCCTCAACGACCTGTTCGCCTTCATCGCCACCGCCGCGGCCGGGCTGGTCGTGCTGCTGTCCGGGTGGACCCGGGCCGACGCCCTGGCCGCGCTGGTCGTCGCGGGCCTCATGGCCACGGCCGGCTGGGGACTGCTGCGGGACTCCGGACGGATCTTCCTCGAGGCCGCCCCGCGCGGCACCGACGTCGCCGCCATCGAGCGGGACGTCCGGGGGGTCGACGGGGTCGTCGAGCTCCACGACCTGCACGTCTGGGAGGTCACCTCGGGCTTCCCGGCGCTCTCGGCGCACGTCCTCGTCGAGGAGCACCTCGACTGCCACGAGCAGCGCGAGGCGCTCGCCGTCATGCTCGCCGAGGTCCACGGGATCGACCACACGACCCTCCAGGTCGACCACCCGGCACCGACCACCGTGGCCGTGGACGAGGTTCGACCCCGAGGACGAGACGAGCCCCAGCCGCCCCCGGCCCATCCCTGACCTGACGACGGCAACACCGCGGACCCGAGGCTCGCGCCGAATCGGGTTGCTCGCGCCGCCGCGGAGCCGGTTGGCTGTGCGGCATGAGCGACACGTGGACCGACCGTGCCAGCGACCCTCGGCCGCAGGGCCAGCCGGTCGACGAGCTGCCCGTCCTCCGGCAGTACCTGACCCACTACCGGATGACCCTCGAGATGAAGTGCGAGGGGCTGGACGCCGAGCAGCTGGCCCGGCGCTCGGTGCCCCCGAGCAGCCTGAGTCTCCTCGGCCTCGTCCGGCACCTGGCGGTCGTCGAGCAGTACTGGTTCCGCCACGTGCTCCAGGGCCTGACCGTCGACCCCCTCTACGCCGACCCGGACGACCGTGACTGGGAGCTCACCAGTGCGACGGGCGATCCCGCCATGGTCGAGGAGTCGTTCCGCACCTGGCGGCACGAGGTGGAGGCGGCCGACTCGTGGCTCGACACGCTGTCGCCCGCCGACCTCGGCTCGACCGTGACCCGGCGCGACGGCGAGGTCGCGGTCCGCGACGTCGTCGTGCACATGATCGAGGAGTACGCCCGCCACGTCGGGCACGCCGACCTGCTGCGCGAGTGCATCGACGGACGCACCGGGCAGTGAGTCAGGCCGGGGCGGCGGTGCCGAGCACGTCGAGCGGGGCCGTCGCGGCCGGGTCGACCGTCGGCACGCCGAACAGGTAGCCCTGGCCCAGGGTCACCCCGAGCTCGCGCAGCGTCGCCGCCTGCTCCGGGTGCTCGATGCCCTCGGCGCAGACCGTGGCGCCCATGCTGTGCGCCCAGTCGACGAGGGTGCGGACGGCGCGCTGCCGGAGCGGGTCCTCGAGGTCCAGGACGAGGGACCGGTCGAGCTTGACGACCTCCGGCCGCAGCCGCATCGTGCGCTCCATCGTCGAGTACCCACGACCCCAGTCGTCGATGGCGATGTGCGCTCCGCGGGCCCGGCACTCGGCGATGACGGCAGCGACCTCGTCCCAGTGCTCGGTGTCGGCCTGCTCGGTGATCTCGAGGACGATGCCCCGCAGGTCGTCCGGGAGCACGGCCCGCACGTGCTCGCTGACGAGGGCGCCGACGCTGACGTTGACGGAGAGGTAGCCGGTCTCGGGACGCTGCTGGAGGGCGTACCGGATGGCGGCGGCCTCGAGGGCGTTGCCGTTGCCGGCCCGATGGGCCTGGGCGAACACCCGTTCCGGGTCGCCGTCGGCGAAGCGGCTGAGTGCCTCGTGGCCGACCGCCCGGCCGAGGGCGAGGTCGACCACGGGCTGCAGGGCGATCTGGACGGGCGGCGTCGAGGGCACGTCGTGGGCGGCGTTGGCCACCCGGACGCAGCCGCGACCGGCGTGCTTGGCGTCGTACAGCGCGCGGTCGGCCAGGGCCACGACGTCGGCCGGCTCGGTGCCGGGCAACCACGCGGCCACCCCGCCGGAGAAGCGCTGCCCGCGCGGGGTGAGCGACTGCATGAGCTGGAGCCGCTGCGCGGCCTCCTCGACGCCGGCCCCGGGCATGACGAGCCCGAACTCCTCGCCCCCGTAGCGCGCCAGCAGCTCGCCGGGCAGGAGCAGCGCGGTCCAGGCCGCGACGGCCTCCCGCAGCAGCAGGTCCCCCGCCTGGTGGCCGAAGGTGTCGTTGTAGCGCTTGAAGTGGTCGAGGTCGACGAGGGCGACGGCGAGCGGCTCGCGGGTCTCCTCGGCCTGCTGGACCGCCCGTCCCAGCTCGTGGTCCCAGGTGCGCCGGTTCGGGGCTCCGGTCAGCCCGTCGCTGCGGGCGAGGGCGGCCAGCTGGACGGCCTGCACCTCCACCGTCCGGATGAGCAGCCCCATGCGGGTCAGGACGAGGACGGACATGAGCGTCGAGCCGATCGACACGGTGATCCACGGCACGTTGTGCGTGACGATGCCGTCCGCGAGCAGGGCCAGCCCGGGCAGCGCGAGCCCGCACCCGAGTGCGACGAGCCGGCGCCGGGCGGAGGCCCCGACCTCGCCCGGCACGTCGCCTCCGAGGTGGCGGGCGGTGGGAGAGGAGGCCGCGGCGGCGGTGGCCAGGTAGCCGAGGAGCCACAGCATGTCGAGCCACGCCGGGGTCTCGGCACGCGGGTCGCGCAGCGCCACGAGGTTCCACGTGATGTCGGCGACCATCGTGGCGGTCAGGCCGGTGAGCAGCCAGTGGAAGGCGGCGCTGCGTGCCCCGACGGTGCTCCACAGCCGCACGAGCACCCCGAGGAGCAGGACGTCGGCCACGGGGTACGCGGACGCGACGAGCCGGCCGGCCAGCGACAGGGTGGAGTCGGAGGAGATCGGGGCGACGAGAAAGGTCCACACGAGGATGCCGAAGCCGACCGCGACGATCGCCGCGTCGAGCACGGGTGTCGGGTCCGAGCGGTTCTGCCGCCCGCGGACGAGCCGGAGCAGGCCCGCCGCGATGACCGCGTACGACCCGAGGTAGACGACGTCGCTCGGCGCCGGGTACGCGTCGAGCGCGGCCATCTCCTCGAGGGTGAAGACGAGGTCGCCGAGGACCCAGCCGGCGAAGCCGAGGACGACGAGGACCCAGCCGCGACGCGCGGTTGTGGGGATGCGGGCCGCCCGGAGCAGCCCGATGCCGAGCGCGGCCACGGCGACCGCGTCGGAGTACAACGAGCGAGCGTTCCCCGTCGGCAGGAGCGGGTAGGCGCACCAGAGCACCCCGAACAGCCCGAGGACCACGGGGGCGAGCCGGACACGCGTCATGTCCGGCCCATCGGCGGCCGCCGCGCCGACCTGAGGGTTTCCGGTCGTGGGTCGGCCGGACGGCCGATGCCCGCCTCGCGGTCAGCCGCCGACGGGGACCGGCCCGCAGCCGGCCCGCGCGGGGTGGTGGGCGGTGGAGACGGCACCGTCGCACAGCCGCAGGAAGGCGCCGAGCGCCATCAGCTCCTCCGCGGTGCGCGGAGAGAAGTCGGTGAGCACGCGGGACCGGACGACGAACGCCGAGTGCTGGCCGCGCGAGACGGCGACGTTGAGGCGGTGCCGGTCGAGGAGGAAGCCCATCCCGCGAGAGACGTCGGAGTGCGACGACGCGGCCATGGAGAGGATCGCCACGGCCGCCTCCTGGCCCTGGAACCGGTCGACCGTGCCGACGGCGACGTCGGTGAGGCCGGCGTCGTCGAGGCGCCTGCGCAGGAGCGTGACCTGGGCGTTGTAGGGCGTGATGACGATGACGTCGCGCTGGCCCAGCGGGCGCGAGCCGTCCGCCGTGGCGCCGCCGGCACGGTCCGCGCCACGGGGGCCCGGGTCCGTCCACCGCCGGCCGAGCAGGTCGTGGACGAGGTCGAGCACGACCTCGGCCTCCTCGGGGGAGTGGGTCGAGTTGTCCCGGTGCTCCACGAGCCGGACGTGCAGGCCCGGCTCGACGCCCTCGAGGACGCGGCGCCCGGTGACGGCGGCGTTCGAGGTGAGCCGACCGTCGTAGGCGAGGTCGGACACCCGGGCGGTGAGCGCGGGATGCATCCGCCACGTCGTCGCGAGGAAGTAGCCGAGCTCGGCCGGCAGGACGGCGGCCCCGCCGGCGAGCCAGACCAGGGCGGCCGTGTCGACGGGTTCGGCGTGCGTCCCGGTCGTGACCCCGGGCAGCTGCTGCGGGTCCCCGAGGAGGAGGAGCCGCTGGGCCGCCACCGAGACCGCGAGGGCCTTGGCGAGCGAGAGCTGCCCGGCCTCGTCGATGACGAGCAGGTCGAGCTGGCCCCGCTCGACGCGCTTGGTGTTCGTGAGGTCCCAGGCGGTGCCGCCGACGACGTACCCCCGTCCGGCCGCGCGGTGTCCGGCGGCGAAGGCGGCCAGGTCGTCAGCGCGCTCCAGGGTGGTCCACGGGACGTCGGGGGACCGCGCGCCGGCCTTGCCGACCTGGTCGGCGGGCACCCCGGCCGCCGCGACGAGGGTGGTGAGGACGTTCTCGACCGCCGCGTGGCTCTGGGCGGTCACCCCGACGGCCCAGCCGTCCGCGACGAGCCGGGCGATGACGTGGGACCCGACGTAGGTCTTGCCGGTACCGGGCGGTCCCTGGACGGCCAGGGTGGAGTGGTCCATGGCCCGCAGGGCCGCCGTGATGGCGCCGACGTAGCCCGCGGGCCCGTCGGCCGGCGGCAGCGGAGCCCCGCCGTGCAGCCGCGGCGGCCGGCGCAGGAGCAGGTCGGTGCCCGCCGACCGCGGGAGCCGTCCGCTCGCGCGCACCTGCTCGGCGACCTCGGCCAGCGCGTCGTCGATGCTCGCGGTGCCGACGTGGTCGTTGGGTACGAGCGCCACCGGGCCGACCTCGTGCGGGGACGGCCCGGGCTGGGTCTCCTCGACCTCGAGCACCTGGCGCACCCACCCGGACGGGCTCAGCGAGTCCTCGGCGCTGCACACCGTGATGCCCGACCCGCTGGCGCCGTGCGCGTCGTGGACCCCGGCCCCGACGCCCTCGGGGGTCGGGACCGCGTAGACGGCCGACACCTTGGCGCCGGGTTGCAGGGCGAGGTTGCGCGTCGGCTCGCCGTGCAGCCGCAGCCGCCGACGGGCCTTGCGGGCCCGCGGCGGCAGGTACCAGTCCTCGACCACCTCGACCTCGTCGACGACGAACACGCCCTCGGCGGAGCGCCACTCGCTGATCGGGAGCCGCAGCCGCTCGAAGTGCTCCTGCCACTTCGGCTTGTCCTCGCGGGCGTGGAAGAGCACCGCCGAGCCGACGAGCGCGACACCCTGCTGCTCGGCGGTCCGGTCGGCGGCCACGACGCCGTCGACGTGCGCCCGGACGGCGGCCTCGAGGTCGAGGGCGGCCCGGCGGCGCTCGCTGACCTGCGCCTCGGTCACCTCGTCGGGGGGTGGCGTCGGTGCGTCCCCCCACACCTCGCGCCGGCGCTCGAGCAGCCAGTCGCGCAGCAGCAGCGTGGACTCGCAGTCCTTCTCGTTGTAGTCGGCGATGTCCTGCAGCCGCCGCGCCGCCTCGTCGGTGCGGCCGTCGACGAGCGCCTGCTCGAACTCGTGGTAGGCCACGATGCTCTCGGCGCCCCCCTGGACGTCCTCCTCGCGCGCCTCCATGTAGAGCGGCTCGAGCTTCTTGATGGAGTACGACCGTTGCGACACCCGCACCGCGGCCCGGACGACGGCGTAGAGGTCGACGAAGACGCCGTCGCGCAGCAGCTGGTCGACGTCGTCCTCGCAGACACCGTGCCGGGCGGCGAGCCGCAGCAGCGCGGAGGTCTCGTAGGGCGCGTAGTGGTAGACGTGCAGGCCCGGCCACCGGCGGCGCCGCTGGGTCACGTGCCCGACGAAGTCGATGAGCGCCTGCTTCTCGCCGGCGCGGTCGTGCGCCCAGAGTGCGGTGAACTCGGGTGCGCCGGAGTCGACCTCGACCATCCCGAACAGGTACTCGAGGCCCCAGTCGCCCGAGCCGCGCTCGTGCCAGAGCGGGTCGCCCTCGAAGTCGAAGAAGATGTCCCCCGGGTCGGGAGGCGGCATCCGCCGCAGGGCCTCGGTGTCGACCAGCTCGTAGGAGACGCCCCCGGCGGGGTCGGCGTCCTGGCGCACCTGGAGGCGCGCCTGGGCGACGAGGCGCTCGAGCTGGGCCGGGCGCACGTCGGGGACGGGCTCGGTGCGCTCGGCGAGGTCGTCGATGGTGCGGACCCCGGCCTCGAGCAGGCGGGCCCGGGTGGGTCCGCGCATCCCGGCGACGAGGAGGAGATCACGCGACGCCTCGACCTCGGGGGTGCACGCGGCACATCGCCCGCAGGCGAGCCACCGTGGGTCGCCCCACACGGCGCGTCCCCCGCCCGCGAGGTGGTCCGCCAGCAGCTGCTCGAGCCGTGCGCGCCGGACGCGGTAGACGGACAGGACGTCACCGAGCGGCACGTCGCGGACCTCGCCGTCGCCGAGCACGAGCCGGGCGACCGGCGCGACCGGCACACCGGCGTCGTCGAGCAGCGCCGCGTAGGCCGCCACCTGCAGCAGCGCCGGGACGTTCTCGTGCCGGGCGAGCTTGGTGTCGCTGACCACCCACCCGGCCTCGCTCCGCTCGAGGAAGTCGGCGCGCCCGACGAAGGCGCCGTCGAAGAGGGTCGCCTGCGACAGCACCGCGGCGTCCGAGGCCAGGGCCTCCAGCGTGGAGTCCATCGCGGCGGCCAGGCCGTCGCGGGTGTACACCGGGGACGGCAGCTGCCGCACCCGCCCGGGGTGGAGCTGCCCCAGCCGGCGCAGCTCGGCGTTCTCGTGCTGGTCGCCGAGCTGGGCGACGCGGCGGAGCATCGGGTCGTCGGGGTCCTCGACCGGCGCGCGCAGCCCTCGCACGACGTCGAGGCCTGCGACGAGGGCGAACTCGCAGGCCGAGGCCGTGCGCAGGTCGCTGGCGCTGGTGACCAGCCGCCCGTCGTCGAGGAGGAACATGTCTCGAACGTACGCCGCCGCACCGACACCCCCACCGACCGCCCGCCACCGTGTCGCGCACCTCACCGGGTCGTGCCCTTGGTCGGGGGCGCCCCCGGTGGGACGCTGGAGGCATCCGGTGGGGGTGACCCGCCCACGGCCCGAGCCACCTCCGTCACGGAGGGAGCTGCCATGAGGTCGGACCTGCACTCGACGCCCCCGAGAACGCCGCTGTCACCCGGGGCTCCGGTCGCGCGCGTCACGCGTTCCTCCCGGCGGGACGCGGGCGCACTGGCGCCCGTCCTCGTCCTGCTCGGCCTCGCGGTGGCGGCGGCGGCCCTCCTCGGACCCCTCGGCCTCGGGGTCATCGAGTACCACGTCTCGGGCGGCGCGACGGCGCAGGTGCGCGGCGGCGACCTCGTCGGTCTCGTCCTCGTCGCACCGACGTGTGTCGTGGCGGCCTGGCTGGTACGCCGCGGTCACCCCGGCGCGCCGGCTCTCGCGGTGGCGCCGGCCGCCTACGCGCTCTACACCGCGGCCGAGCTGGCGGTCGCGGGCGACGTCCGGCGCTATCCCGGCACGAGCGAGCGGTGGTTCCCCCTCCTGCTCGTCGTCCTCGTCCTCGGTGGTGCGGCCTTGGTGCTCGCCGGTTCCCGGCTCGCCGCCACCGCGCCCACGACCATGCCGCTGCGACGCACCACGGGGTGGTACATGCTCGTGGTCGCCGCGTTCCTCGCCCTCGGCCTGCACCTGCCGGGGCTGCTCGACGCGTGGCGCGCGACCCCCCGCAGCGCCGAGTACCTCGCCGACCCCTCGCCGTTCTGGACCGTCAAGGTCCTGGACCTCGGCGTCGTCGTCCCCGTCCTCCTCGTCGTCGGCGTCGGCCTGCTGCGAGACCGCCCGTGGGCACGCGTGGCGCGCGCCCCCGTCGTCGCCTGGTGCGCCCTCCTCGGTTCTGCCGTCGCGGGCATGGCGGTCGTCATGCTCGGGACGGGCGCGGCAGGCGCCTCGGTGGGGTTGACCGTCGGCTTCGTCGGCGCCGCGGCCCTCGCGCTGGCGCTCGCGGCGGCGGTGTTCCGGCCGCTGCTCGGGCAGCGGACGGAGGAGGCCGTGGGGTGACCCGCCGACCCGGCGACACCGCGCTCGACCTGTACTGGATCCCGCTCGGGGCCGGCCGGCACGTCGTCCGCCTGGGTGGCCGGTGGTGGGAGGCCGCGCACGCCCTCGCCGCGCAGCGCCCGGCACGCGACCTCTACCACGCGGTGCTCGTCGTGACCGTCGACGACCTCGCGACCAGCGTCGAGATGGCCCCCGTGTGGCAGCGCGACCCCGTCGACGCGGATCGCGCCGCCGCCGTCGTCGGACCCGTCGCGCTGCGGGCCCTCGGTCGGTGGCGGTTGTTCCGCTACGAGGTGCGGTGCTGGCCCGGCTACACGGTCCCGGACCTGGCCGCGGCCGTCGGCGGCCGCCACGGCCTCAGCGACGACCCCGCACGATGCCGCGCGGTGCTGCACCAGGCGGGCCACGTCCCCGCCCTCACCTGGGGTCGCGACGAGCTCGGGCTCGGGGAGATGTGGAACTCCAACTCCGTCGTCGCGTGGCTCCTGGCCCGTGCCGGGGTCGACTCCGACGACGTGCGACCACCGACGGGCGGCGCCGCCCCCGGGTGGGACGCGGGGCGCGGCGCGGCTCAGATCCAGCTGGGGAACCACATCCGCCAGTGCCAGTGCTCGTAGGGGATGGTGTCCGCGACGTAGATCGGGTGGAAGAACGCGAAGAGCGCGAGGGTGAGCAGGAGGTAGCCACCGACCACGAGGACCCGCACCCGCCAGCGGTCCGGGTCGGGTGCGCGCCGGCCGACCCACAACCCGATCGCGAAGGTCACGGCCAGGACCACCCACGGCTCGAAGGCGATCGCGTAGAAGGTGAAGATCGTGCGGTCCTGGAAGGCGAACCACGGCAGGTAGCCGCCGATGACGCCGGCCGCGATCGCCCCGGCTCGCCAGTCGCGGCGCACGAGCCACCACCAGAGGACGACGAGCAGCGCGACGATGCCGAGCCACCACACCGAGATCGTCCCGATCGGGTTGATGGCCTGCGAGCACTGCGCCACCCCGCAGCCGTCGACCCCCTGCGTCACGCCCTCGTAGTAGAAGGACGTCGGGCGGGTCTGGACGAGCCACGACCACGGGTTCGACTGGTACGGGTGCGGGTCGTGGAGGGTGGTGTTGAAGTGCAGCGCGTCCTGGTGGTACTTCACCCAGTTCCGCAGGACCGACGGCAGCCACTGGATGCCCTGTCCCGGGTTGTAACGGTCCCAGTGGCGGTGGTAGCCGACGTCGCTGAGGAACCAGCCGGTCCACGACAGCGTGTAGACGACCGCGGCCGTCACGACCATCTGGAGCGCGGCGAACGGTCCGTCGGCGAGCAGTCCGCCGCGGGCCCAGTGCCGCACCCCGGCGGCCCGGCGGGCCCCGAGGTCCCACCAGACGGTCATCAGCCCGAAGGCCGCGAGGAAGAACAGCCCGGAGATCTTCGTGCCCGTGCACAGGCCGAGCGAGGCGCCGGCCACCCAGCGCCACGGCCGCCAGCCGAGCCACGGACCCACGCCGTTCGGCCACTCTCCCCGCGGGATCGCGCCGACCTTCGCGGCGAGGACCTCGCGGCTGCGGTCGCGGTCGACGAGCAGGGCGCCGAACGCGGCCAGCGCGAAGAACATGACGATGATGTCGAGGATGCCGGTGCGCGACATCACGAAGTGCGAGCCCTCGAACGCGAGGAGGAACGCGGCGACGCAGCCGAGGGCGGTCGAACCGAACAGGCGGCGGGCGATCCGGCCGACCATGAGGATCGACAGCGTCCCGAGGAGGGCGACGGAGAACCGCCAGCCCCACCCGGAGTCAGCGCCGAACAGCCACTCCCCGAACCCGATGACCCACTTGCCGACCGGCGGGTGGACGACGAAGTCGCCGTCGGGCGGGCTGGACACGTCGGGGGTGGCGCCCCCGAAGGGCTCGTCCCGCCTCTTTTGCGGGGAGAGGACCCGCAGCTCCACGCCCGACCGGCACATCGAGTAGCCCTGCTTGACGTAGTACGTCTCGTCGAAGACCAGGGCGTGCGGCCGGTCGAGGTTCCAGAACCGCAGGACGCCGCCGACGAGCGCGATGAGTCCGGGGCCGAGCCAGCCCCACAAGGCGTCGGTGGGCCGGAACCCGAGCAGGCGGTGGCGCAGCTCGTCGGTCCGGGTCACCGGCACATCGTAGGTGGGCTTCCTGCGCCGTCCGCGGAGCGTGCGAGGATCACGGGATGAGCGCCGGAGTCCTCGTCCTCGCGGCCACCCCGATCGGCGACCCGCGCGACGCGCCGGTCCGGCTGCGCGACGAGCTCGCCACCGCCGACGTCGTCGCCGCCGAGGACACCCGCCGGCTGCGTCGCCTCTGTGCCGCGCTCGACGTCACGCCGGCCGGTCGGGTCGTCTCCTTCCACGAGCACAACGAGTCGGGGCGCGCGGCCGACCTCGTCCCCGAGCTCGTGGGCGGCGCGCGGGTCCTCGTCGTCACCGACGCCGGGATGCCCTCGGTCTCCGACCCGGGGTACCGGCTCGTCGTCGCCGCGGTCACGGCCGGGGTGCGCGTCACGGCGGTGCCGGGGCCGTCGGCGGTCCTCACCGCGCTCGCGGTCTCCGGGCTGCCGGTCGACCGGTTCTGCTTCGAGGGGTTCCCGCCGCGCAAGGAGGGCGAGCGCGAGCGGGCCCTCGCGGCGCTGGCCGGCGAGCAGCGCACGATGGTCTTCTTCGAGGCACCGCACCGGCTCGCCCGCTCGCTCGCGGCGATGGCGGGGGCCTTCGGCCCGGACCGCCCGGCCGCCGTGTGCCGCGAGCTGACCAAGACCTACGAGGAGGTCCGCCGCGGCGGCCTCGCCGAGCTCGCGGAGTGGGCCGAGGAGCACGCCCGCGGCGAGGTGACGGTCGTCGTCGCCGGGGCGAGCGGACCGGTGGCGAGCGTCGAGGAGGCCGTGGCCGAGGTGCTCTCCCGCGCCGGCGCCGGCGAGCGGCTCAAGGACGCCTGCGCCGAGGTGGCCGCCGCGACCGGGCTCTCCAAGAAGGTTCTCTACGACACCGCCGTCGCCGCCCGGCGCGCCTGAGCGCACCGCCGACCACGGTCTACCTCGGGGTAACCGGGGGAATGTCACACCCGGCCGGCCTCGACACCCCTCGATCCGTTCCGAGGCGGAGGCTAGGGTGCAGGTTCGTGGCCACCATGACTTCCTCGCGCTCAGCGACGACGGCCCGGCGCTCCACGATCGGCCTCAAGATCCTCATGGCGGGGACCGGCATCGTGTTCGTCGCGTACGTCCTCCTCCACATGTACGGCAACCTCAAGGCGCTCGCGGGGGAGGAGGCGTTCAACACCTACGCCGAGCACCTGCGCACCATCGGGGAGCCGATGCTCCCGTACGGCGGGCTGCTCTGGGTGATCCGCGTCGTCCTGCTGCTCAGCCTCGTCGGGCACGCCTACGCCGCGTTCTCCCTGTGGAGCCGGGCCGGGAACGCCCGCCGGACCAAGTACGCCGCCGTGAAGACCGCGATGCGCACCGCGTGGATGCGCTGGGGCGGGGTCTTCCTCCTCCTGTTCGTCGTGTGGCACCTGCTGCAGTTCACGATCCTCAAGTTCTCGGTCAACCCCGACCGGCAGGGGGTGAACGTGCAGCAGAACCCCTACGAGCTCGTCGTCGCGAGCTTCCAGGTGCCGTGGAACACGCTGATCTACGTCCTGGCGATGCTCGCCCTCGCGCTGCACCTCTCGCACGGCACGTTCAGCGCGCAGCAGACCCTCGGCTGGACGATGACGTCGCACGCCTACCGCCGCGCCAAGATGGTCGGCCACGCCGTCGCCGCCGTCATCGTCGTCGGGTTCCTCATCCCGCCGCTGTCCATCCTCTTCGGCCTGATCAAGTGAGGCACTGACCCGATGACAGACACCACGACCGCACCCGTGAACGCCGGCATCGCCCACGGCCTCTACACCGAGGGCGAGCCGATCGCAGACACCAAGGCCCCGGCCGGCCCGATCGCCGGCAAGTGGACCCAGCGCCAGTTCGACGCCGCCCTCGTCAACCCGGCCAACCGCCGCAAGCTCGACGTCATCATCGTCGGCACCGGGCTGGCCGGCGGCTCGGCCGCGGCCACCCTCGGCGAGGCCGGCTACAACGTCAAGGTCTTCTGCTTCCAGGACTCTCCCCGGCGCGCGCACTCGATCGCGGCCCAGGGTGGCATCAACGCGGCGAAGAACTACAAGGAGGACGGCGACTCCGTCTACCGCCTCTTCTACGACACGGTCAAGGGCGGTGACTACCGCTCGCGCGAGACCAACGTCTACCGGCTCGCCGAGGTGAGCGCGAACATCATCGACCAGTGCGTCGCGCAGGGCGTGCCGTTCGCCCGTGAGTACGGCGGCCTCCTCGACAACCGCTCGTTCGGTGGCGTCCAGGTCTCCCGCACCTTCTACGCCCGCGGCCAGACCGGCCAGCAGCTGCTCATCGGCGCCTACCAGGCCCTCGAGCGCCAGGTCGCCGCCGGCACCGTCGAGCAGTTCACCCGGCACGAGATGCTCGAGGTCGTCGTCGTCGACGGCCGGGCCCGCGGCATCATCGTCCGCGACCTGGTGACCGGCGAGATCGAGACCCACCTCGCCGACGCGGTCGTCCTCGGCTCCGGCGGCTACGGCAACGTGTTCTTCCTCTCCACCAACGCGATGGGCAGCAACGTCACCGCCACCTGGCGGGCGCACCGCAAGGGCGCCTACATGGCCAACCCCTGCTACACGCAGATCCACCCGACGTGCATCCCGGTCTCGGGTGAGCACCAGTCGAAGCTGACCCTCATGTCCGAGTCGCTGCGCAACGACGGCCGGATCTGGGTGCCGAAGAACCGCGAGGACTGCGACAAGGACCCGCGCCAGATCCCCGAGGAGGACCGCGACTACTACCTCGAGCGCATCTACCCCTCCTTCGGCAACCTCGTCCCGCGCGACATCGCCTCGCGCCAGGCGAAGAACGTCTGCGACGAGGGCCGCGGCGTCGGCCCGATGGTCGGCGACTTCCGGCGCGGGGTCTACCTCGACTTCGCCGACGCCATCTCCCGGATGGGCAAGGCGGCCGTCGAGGCCAAGTACGGCAACCTCTTCGACATGTACGCCCGGATCACCGGGGAGAACCCGTACGAGGTGCCGATGCGCATCTACCCGGCGGTGCACTACGTGATGGGCGGCCTCTGGGTCGACTACGACCTCCAGTCGAGCATCCCCGGCCTGTTCGTCATCGGCGAGGCGAACTTCTCCGACCACGGCGCGAACCGGCTCGGGGCATCCGCCCTCATGCAGGGCCTCGCCGACGGCTACTTCGTCCTGCCGAACACGATCCGCGACTACCTGGCCAAGGGCCCGTTCGACAAGCTGTCGGCCGACCACCCCGACGTCGTCGCGGCCCGCGAGTCGGTCGAGTCGCGCACGGCGCGCCTGCTCGAGGTCAACGGCGAGCGCAGCGTCGACTCCTTCCACCGCGAGCTCGGCAACATCATGTGGGAGTACTGCGGGATGGAGCGCAGCGAGGAGGGCCTGCTCAAGGCCATCGACCTCATCCGCGGTCTGCGCGAGGAGTTCTGGCGCAACGTCCGTGTGCTCGGCGCCGCCGACACCCTCAACCAGAGCCTCGAGAAGGCCGGCCGCGTCGCCGACTTCCTCGAGCTCGGCGAGCTGATGTGCATCGACGCCCTGCACCGGCGCGAGTCGTGCGGCGGGCACTTCCGGGCCGAGAGCCAGACCGAGGACGGCGAGGCGCTGCGCCACGACGACGAGTTCCTCTACGTCGCGGCGTGGGAGTTCGGCGGCGGTGAGGCCCTCGGCGAGATGCGCCAGCCGGTCCTCCACAAGGAGGACCTCGTCTACGAGGCGATCGAGCTGAAGCAGCGGAGCTACAAGTGACAGAACGGGATTCCGCCACCACGACGACACGAAGGTCCCTCCGATGAACCTGACCCTCAAGATCTGGCGCCAGGCCGGCCCGCGCCACCGGGGCGAGCTGAAGACCTACAAGGTCAAGGACATCAGCCCCGACATGTCCTTCCTCGAGATGCTCGACGTCCTCAACGAGCAGCTGAACGCCCGGGGGGAGGAGCCGATCGCGTTCGACTCCGACTGCCGCGAGGGCATCTGCGGCATGTGCGGCCTCATGATCTCCGGGGAGGCGCACGGCCCGGAGAAGACGACGACCTGCCAGCTGCACATGCGCAGCTTCTCCGACGGCGAGGTCATCACGATCGAGCCGTGGCGGGCCAACGCCTTCCCGGTCATCAAGGACCTCGTCGTCGACCGCGGCGCCTTCGACCGCATCATCCAGGCCGGCGGCTACGTGTCGGTCAACACCGGTGCGGCCCCGGACGCCCACGCGACGCCGGTGCCGAAGCCGAACGCGGACCGCGCCTTCATGGCCGCCGAGTGCATCGGCTGCGGGGCGTGCGTGGCCGCGTGCCCGAACGCGTCGGCGATGCTGTTCATGGGCGCCAAGGTCACCCACCTCTCCGAGCTGCCGCAGGGCCAGCCTGAGCGGGCGGCCCGGGTGGTCTCGATGGTCGAGCAGCACGACGAGGAGGGCTTCGGCGGCTGCACGAACGTCGGCGCGTGCTCGCAGGCCTGCCCCAAGGGCATCCCGCAGGACGTCATCTCGACGCTCAACAAGGACCTGCGCGCCGCCCTCCGCGGCTGAGCCCCCCTCCGGCTTTCCCGCCGGATGCCGCAAACCCCGCCGACGCACCGGAACGCTTCCGGTGCGACGGCGGGGTTTCTCGCCGGGGGCGGGAAAGCGGCGGCAGGGTCAGAGCCAGGAGACGTGCGGCTTGAGCAGCGAGTAGCCGACGAAGGCGACGACGTCGAGGATCGTGTGCGCGACGACGAGCGGCATGACCCGTCTGGTCCGCGTGTAGAGCCAGCCGAAGAGCAGGCCCATGACGACGTTGCCGACGAAGCCACCGAACCCCTGGTAGAGGTGGTAGGTGCCGCGGATGAGCGCCGAGGTGGCGACGACCCGCCAGGTCCCCCAGCCGGCCTCTCCCCAGCGGCGGAAGAGGTAGCTGACCATGACCGTCTCCTCGAGGACCGCGTTCTGGGCGGCGGCGAGCACGAGCAGGGGGATGGTGAACCACGCGGCACCGACGAGGTTGGCGGCGGCGACGGTCGCGTTGACCCCGAGCGCCTTCGCGACGAGGTAGAGCCCGAGGCCGGGGATGCCGACGACGGCCGCGAGGGCGGCGCCGCGCCAGAGGTCCTGCCCGGGCCGGCGCAGGTCGAAGCCCATCGTGTGCGGCTCGTCCGGGTCGTCGCGGCGCAGCAGGTGGATGGCGAGCAGCACCGGGACGAGCGCGAGCCCGATGCCGACGAGCTGGTAGGTGACGTCGAGCCACGGCCGGTCGGGGGTGACCGAGGTGTTCATCGCGGCGGTCTGCTGCGAGAGCTTCTCCGGACGGGTCAGCCGGTCGACGATGCGCAGCAGGGCGTAGATCGCCGACGACCCGAGCGAGACCCCGAGGACGAGCCAGGTCTCGGTGAGGTGCCGGCGCCGCATGGGGCCAGCGTAGGTGGCCCACCCCGGACGCCCGCCGGGAGCCGGCTGGGGGCCGGCTGGACGTGCGGCGAGCGCCCCGGCTCCGGGCCGTCGCCGCCCCGGCCCACCGGTTGCGCCGGCTTCGCCGTAAGCCCGCCCGGCGCGGGGGGGCC
>OEIU01001028.1_pt1 | contig 20480 bp, 18 predicted proteins | sample 1539221 | NCBI WGS metagenome assembly OEIU01 (sample SAMN03792071, study PRJEB22550) | activated sludge metagenome | feature: wastewater treatment plant; material: activated sludge; isolation source: Wastewater treatment plant of a petroleum refinery complex | place: Argentina: Zarate | collected...
CGCTGCTGATCGGCGCGATCACCGCCGTGACCGCGAGCCAGAAGGCCGGCATGGCGATCCTGGTGGTATTCTTCGCCGCCGGTCTCGCGCTGCTCGCGCGGGTGAGGGAGTGATGCCTCGATCTCGTCATTCCGGGGCGTGCGCAGCACGAACCCGGAATCCATTTCGCTTCACAACTTGCGGATAGATGGATTCCGGGTTCGCGACTTCGTCGCGCCCCGGAATGACAGCGAGGCGCGTGTCAACGGCTCAATGCCGGAAATGCCTGATGCCCGTGAACACCATGGCGATGCCGTGCTCGTCGGCGGCCTTGATGACTTCGTCGTCGCGCACCGAGCCGCCGGGCTGGATGACGGCGGTGGCGCCGGCTTCGATGCAGGCCAGCATGCCGTCGGCGAACGGGAAGAATGCATCCGACGCAACGACCGAGCCCTTGGTCAGCGGCTCGGCCAGCTTCAGTTCGGCCGCGGCGTCGAGCGCCTTGCGGGCGGCGATCCGCGCGGAATCGACCCGGCTCATCTGGCCGGCGCCGATGCCGACGGTGGCGAGATCCCTGGCATAGATGATAGTGTTCGACTTGACGTGCTTGGCGACGCGGAACGCGAATTTGAGATCGCGCAGTTCGGCTTCGGTCGGCACGCGTTTGGTCGCGACCTTCAGCTTCATGTCGTCGATCACGGCGTTGTCGCGGCTCTGTACCAAGAGGCCGCCGGCGACGGTCTTGGCGGTCAGGCCCACCGTGCGCGGATCGGGCAGGCCGCCGGCGAGCAGCAGCCGCAGGTTCTTCTTGGCCGCAATGATCTGAATCGCTTCGTCCGTTGCGTCGGGTGCGATGATCACCTCGGTGAAGATCTCGGTGATGGCGCGGGCCGCTTCGGCATCGAGCGTGCGGTTGACGGCGACGATGCCGCCGAACGCGGAGGTCGAGTCGCAGGCCAGCGCCTTGCGATAGGCCGAGAGCAGCTCGGTCCCCTCGGCGACGCCGCACGGGTTGGCGTGCTTGACGATGACGCAGGCGGCGGTGCGCTTCGCATCGAATTCGCCGATGCATTCGTAGGCCGCATCGGTGTCGTTGATGTTGTTGTAGGACAGTTCCTTGCCCTGCACCTGGCGCGCGGTGGCAACGCCGGGACGTTTTTCCGGTGTGGCGTAGAACGCCGCCGTCTGGTGCGGGTTCTCGCCGTAGCGCAGCGATTGGATCAGCCTGCCGCCGAAGGCGCGATAGTCCGGCGCCTCCGTGGTATTCTGCGCGGCGAACCAGTTCGAGATCGCGGCATCATAGGCGGCGGTGCGGGCATAGGCCTTGGCTGCGAGGCGGCGGCGCAGCGCGAGCGTGGTCGCGCCCGTGTTGGCAGCGAGTTCGTCGAGCACGGCCTGGTAGTCTTGCGCCTCGACGACGACGGCGACGTCGTCGTGGTTCTTCGCCGCGGCGCGGATCATCGCCGGGCCGCCGATATCGATATTCTCGATGCAATCCTCGTAACCGGCGCCTTTGTCGACGGTCGCCTCGAACGGATAGAGATTGACGACGAGCAGATCGATCGGCGCGATGCCGTGCGCCTTCATCGCGTCGGCATGTTCCCTGTTGTCGCGGATCGCGAGCAGGCCGCCATGGACTTTCGGATGCAGCGTCTTGACCCGGCCGTCCATCATTTCGGGGAAGCCGGTCAGCTCCGAGACGTCCTTGACCGGCAAGCCAGCCGCGGCGATGGCCTTGGCGGTGCCGCCGGTGGAAACGAGCTCGACGCCATGGCCGGCGAGCGCCTTTGCGAATTCGATCAGGCCGGTCTTGTCGGAAACGGACAAGAGAGCGCGGATAACGCGGCGGTTCTTCTCAGTCATGGGCAAGGTCCTTTGTCAGGGGATACTTATGCCCAGGCGCGCGGCGATCATTCCCGCGCTTCCCGATGGTGCTCCATCCAAAGTCGCCAGTCGCGCGAGAGGCGGCTGGTTAGCAGTTTTTGCCTGACATCACAATGGGCGCGGAAGGCGCCTCAGGCAGCCCCTACCTTGATGGTCGGGATTTGACTGACATCCTCGGTGCGCTCCGCCTGCCAGGTGTCGTAAGCGGCCTGCATCCTGGTCCAGATCCCGGCTCCGTCACCAAAAAGCTTGCCAAGCCGCACCGCCACCGCCGGCGAGACAGGCTTTTTTTCCTGAAGGATATCGTACAGATGCTGCCGCGAAATCCCGAGCAACTCGGCGATTTCCGACTTGGTTCGCCCGGTGGCCGGAATGATCTCATCACGAAGCAGCGCGCCGGGATGAGTGGGACAGCGGGCTTTACTGCGCTTGGCCGCATACGCCATGACTTACTCCTTTAATGATACTGTTCGAAATCGACCTGACATGCTTCGCCGTCGTCGAATTCGAAAGTAATGCACCAAGGTCCGTTGACGTGGACCGAATAGCGCCTTGGATTGAATCCGCGCAAGGAATGAAAATCGAACCCCGGAACGTTCATTTCCTCGGGCCGGACTGCGACATCGAGACGGTCAAGCCTCGCGAAAATGCGCTTGTGCATTTTCGCGTCAATCTTCGAACTCTTGCCCTTCGCCCACAGCTCGGCAAGGGCCTTGCTTTTGAAGGATCGGATCACACAAGCAATGTAAGCAAACAGCTTACATCAGTCAAGCCGATCGTTCGCAGGATGTTCTGCGATGCTTCAGAGCGGCAGTTCCGGCTCGCGGCGGGCGGCGCGCCGTGCGTTGGTGGTGGCGGCCGACGTCGATCGGACAAAGCTCCAGCGGACCGAGGTGGCGTGGTGGGAATCCTGCCGGATCACGATTTGCGCGGTGCGGCGCGGGCCGTCATTGCCGGCCAGGAACACGCTGTCCTCGAGGTCGACCTTGTCGTCGAGCGCCTCGAAGGTCCAGACGTCGCGGTTCGGCAATACCAGCATGGCGCCGCGCCCGTCGCTGAGACGGCTCGCCTTCACCGCAGGATGCAGGTGAAAGCGCAGCGCAAAATCGGTCTGGCCGGCCCTGACGCGCGCGCCCGGCGCCAGCGTCACCGTGTCCTCGCCGTCGAGCCGTCCGCCGTCCTGGGAGATCATCAGCACCCGCCGATGCTGGACGCCGAAGCGCGAAACATAGCCGTCATGCGAGGTGGTCAGCAGATCGCCGTCGGCTACCGCCTCGCGGTAGCTTTCCACATTGACCGGTCCGCTGGAGACCGGCGAGCCCTGCAACAGGCGCTTCATCGCCGACAGTTCGACGAACTGGCACGAGGAGGTGTCGTGATAGGTCAGCGTCGAATGCGCCATCGTGCTGCGCGCGAAGGCACGCCAATTGTCGCGGCCGGTCGAGGGCATGCCGCAATTGACGACGATCCGGCTTGCACCGGCCGACAATTCGAACGACAGGCAGCCGGCATGCGCTTCCTGGCTGACATTGGGCGGCGGCGGCGGACCGGTGTCGATGATCACTGTTGTCGTGCCGGCATCGAGGCGCTGGAAGCCGGTATACGGCATGTTCGCCATCGGCACGCCGTGGGTATCGTCATAGGCGAGCAGCGTCGCCACCAGGTCCGACGGCGCGCTGCTCATGCCGTTGAACAGCGCAAAGCTGCCGTCGCCGTGACGGAAGAAGCGCAGCATCGGCATCATGCGGTCGATCGCGTTGAGCAGCGCCGGCGGCGGCGCGATATTGCGCGCGGCAAAGGTCTGGCGCAGCGGCAACAGATCGCTGAGCAGTTCGACCAGCGCGCCGGGATTGCGCGAGATGTGCCCGCCGTCGGTCAGGATCTGCCGCTGCAATTCGTCGGACAGCCGCCGCGTGGCGACGCGGATGTGACGCGCCTGGTTGGCGAGGCACAGCGAGGCGTAGCACAGCGCGATCAGGACCTGCAGCCGCGGCACGCCGTCGACCGTATCGAACATCGCGAAGCGCAGATAGCGGATCTCGCGGGTCAGGCCGCGCAGATATTTGCGGTAGAACTTTCCGTCGGTGTCGCCGAGCACCAGCGGCGCCTGTGACAATAGCGAGATGACGCGGCGCGCCAGCACGTCGGGACGGCGCTCGAGCGGCCGCTTGCGCGCCGGATTGGAAATCCAGTCGTCGACCAGCGAGCGCGCATTGGCGCGGGTCAGCGCGGTGTCGGCGGCGCGCAAATGGCGCAGCCAGCCGAAGCCGAGCAGCGCCGCTTCCCAGTCATCAGACGGCGGCTCGAGGTCGAAGATCGAGCGGCCGTGGCAGGTGACGATCTTGCCGGCGAACACGAAGCGGCCGGCATAGATTTCGGCGGCGCGGGTGGCGTCGGCGGTACGCAGGTCATGCGGGGCGATGATCAGCCGGTCGGCGCGGCCCGGCCACAGCCGCGATACCGCCACCGTCGCCCCGGTGGCGCGCGCGATCACGGTCCGCGCCGAGCGGCTCATGATAAGCGTCGAGATGCGTCTGCTTTGAGCGACCGACACGCCGTACCTTGGTAAGGGATGGAGGGGGTTAATCTGGCGAATCCTTTTAATCCGGAAACGCCTGCAAGGCACCATCTTGAAAAGCGACGAATCACCCGAAGAGTGGGAAATTCCGTTTAAAATCAGGCTGATTTAACCAGACGCGCCGCGTAAAAGCCATCCAGCCCGCCGAGCCGGGGGTCGGCATGGGGCAGGTGGCAGGGCAGGGTGCGCAAATCACCCGATGCGGTGAGGATTTCGCTCAGGTCCGCGACCTCGCCCGCCTCGATCGGGGCGCGGCGGACGCCCGTTTCAGTTGCGAGCAGCGCGGCGATCGCCTGCTCGCCTTCCTCCGGTTCCAGCGAACAGGTGCAATAGACCAGCGTTCCTCCGGGCTTGAGCAGGGAAACCGCCTTCTGCAGAAGCCGCTTCTGCAGCGCCGACAGGGCCGCAATGTCGGCTTCCTGGCGCAGCCAGGCGACGTCGGGATGACGGCGGATGGTGCCGGTGGAGGTGCAGGGCGCGTCCACCAGCACGCCGTCGTAACCGCCATTGCCGCTGCCGGGCCACTCCGCGGCATCGGTCACGACATCATCGGCCTTGAGCGAAAGCCGCGCCAGATTGTCGCGCAGCCGCGCCATGCGCGCCGGCGAGCGGTCGACCGCGGTGACGCGCGCGCCGCCCTGCGCCAGTTGCGCGGTCTTGCCGCCGGGCGCGGCGCAGAGGTCGGCGATGGTCTTGCCGGCGACGTCGCCGAACAACCGCGCGGGCAGCGCGGCGGCGGCATCCTGCACCCACCATTGCCCCTCGGAGAAACCGGGCAGCATCGTCACCGAACCCTGCAGCAGCGTGCGCACAGTGCCGGTCGGCAGTGTTTCGCCGTGCAGGCGGCTTGCCCATTGCGCCGCATCTGATTTCACGGAGATGTCGAGCGAGGGCTCGTTGCCGATCGCGCGCGCCATCTCGCGCGCGGTGGCCTCGCCATAGGCGGCGATCCAGCGCGCCAGCAGCCACGGCGGAATGTCCAGCGTCTGCGCCTTGACCTCTTCGATCAGTGGCTGGCCCTCGCGCGCGCAGCGGCGCAGCACGGCGTTGACGAGGCCGGCATATTTGGCGGCGCGCCGGTCGGATTGCACCAGCCGCACCGAGAGATCGACGGCGGCATGGTCGGGCACGTCCATCCAGAGAATCTGCGCCGCACCGATCAAGAGCGCACTCTGCGCGCGCGGTGCATCGGTTGGGATGCCGCGATCGAGCAGGCGCGACAGCAGATGACCGAGCGTGCCGAGCCGTCGCAGGATGGTTGCGACCAGGCGGCGCATCAACGCGCGATCGCGGTCGGCAAGCGCCTTCAGTCCGGGATGGGCGCCGGCGCCGTCGAGTTGATCGTCAAGCGTGCGATGCTTGTGCAGTACGCCGTCCAGGATGTCAGCCGCGATGCGCCGCGCGGCGAGGCCGGGCACTTCCGAAGGTACTGCGAATCTGGACGGGGGCATGGAGCAGGAATGTCTCGGACGGCGGAAAGGTTTCGGCTCATGCCATGGAAAATGAACAAATCGTGTGCCACGCGAATATGCCAAATGTAAGAATCCCCACAGACAAATTCACGAAAGTGATGTCATCTGCGCGCCTGTCCCGTACTATGGGAGAACTGCGATGACCGACAATTCTTCCTCGTTCAAGAAACTGACACCCGCGGCCGAGCGCGCGCTCGCCGAGGCTGCGGCTCGTCGCCAGGCCGCCGAGGCCAATGGCACCACGCTGCAGAGGGAATTCCAGGGATCGAAGGGTCTGGAACCGACACGCTACGGCGATTGGGAGCACAGAGGCATCGCCTCGGACTTCTGAGAGATCCTTTGACGCCGCGGGCTCTTGCCCGATGACCCGACTCAGCTCTTAGTCGGGCCTATGCCTCCCTATGAGCGATCGAATGCGTTCCAGCGTCGGAGCCCGGCGCGCCGCTTGATTTCAGCGGCGCTGCCGTGGGTGTTCGTGGCCTGCGTGGTCGCGGTGAGCAATCTGCCGGTACGCCAGTGGGTGAACTGGCCGTGGTCGCACCCCGTCGACAGCCAGGCGGCGCGCGATTCCGAGATGATCTTGAAGCGCACCGGAAGCCCCGACACGCGTCACGCTGTCGATGTCGTCAGAACGATCGATGGCGATACGTTCGAGGCGCGGGTTCATCTGGGAAACGGCCTTGATCTCAACACGCGGGTTCGTCTGCGCGGCATCGATGCTCCGGAATTGAAAGCATCGTGCGCGCGGGAATTGCATATGGCGGAAGCCGCCACGGATGCGTTGCGCGCGCTGCTCGACGAAGGCGGCGTTGCAATCTTCAACATCGGGCCGGACAAATATTCTGGCCGCGTTGTCGCTGACGTCGCAACGCGGCGCACCGGAAATGTTTCGACGGCGATGCTCACCGCGGGTCATGCCCGCAGCTATGGCGGCGGGCATCGCAATGGCTGGTGCGCCAACGGGGATCAGGCGTCGCCGAAATGAAAAGAGCCGCGCGGTCGCGCGGCTCTCGTGCTCAACCTGCGTAGGAAATCAGTGCGTGACGGTCACCGTGGTGCCGACGGAGACGCGCTGATAGAGGTCGGTGATGTCGGCGTTGAGCATGCGGATGCAGCCATAGGAGACATAGCCGCCGACCGAGTTCGGCACGTTGGTGCCGTGGATGGCGTACTCGCCGCCGGCCAGCGTCATGGCCGCGACGCCCATCGGATTGCGCGGCGAGCCGCCGGCGATGACGTCGGGCATGCCGGGCTTGTCGCGCTTGACTTCGCTCGGCGGCGACCAGGCCGGGTTGAGATACTTGCCGTCGATCTTGGTGGTGCCCGCCCACTGCTTGGCGGCCTTGCCGACGCCGACCGGGTAGCGCATCGCGTGCCCGGATTCGAGAATGAGATAGAGCCGGCGTTCGTGGGTCCTCACCACGATGGTGCCCGGCGCGTATTCGCCGCTGACCTCGACCAGTTCCGGCCGCGCCTGCGCCGCCGACGACATCATGACACCCAAACCCATGGTGGCGGCCAACGCCACCACAATCTTATTCAACATGCCCAGCTCCAATTCGGCGCCCCACGCGGGGGCTCTCAAATTTCCTTTCAGGCCAAAACGGCCCGCTATCTCGACTGCATAATGTTAGTCGCACGAACTCACCGGGCGGTTTCAATCCCGGTCGCGGAACGATTTCGCTGAGCGGAACAAGGAAAATGTTCGCAGTGAAGTAAATGACCGGAAAACAACACAAGGTGCGAAACAGCCACGAAGGCCGGCGCGCCACTGACAAGTGCGTGAGGGGGACTGTCCTGCAGCTACTCCGTCATGCCCGGGCATAGGCGAGCGGAAGCGACGCCGCCCTTCAGACGGCTATGCCCGGGCATGACGGTAGAGAGGTGCGGATAGAAGCGCCGGCCTTAAGCCGGCGCGCCCTTCTTGTTCTGCCGGTTCTCCACGAGATCGTCGACCACGGCGGGATCGGCCAGCGTCGAGGTGTCGCCGAGGCTGGAGGGTTCGTCCTCGGCGATCTTGCGCAGGATGCGACGCATGATCTTGCCGGAGCGCGTCTTGGGCAGGCCCGGCGCGAACTGGATCTGGTCGGGCGAGGCGATCGGCCCGATGTCCTTGCGCACCCACGCCACCAACTCTTTCCGCAACTCCTCGGTCGGCTCGGTGCCGGCCATCAGCGTCACATACGCATAGATGCCCTGGCCCTTGATGTCGTGGGGATAGCCGACCACGGCGGCTTCAGATACCTTCGCATGCGCGACCAGCGAGCTCTCGACCTCGGCGGTACCCATGCGGTGGCCGGAGACGTTGATGACATCGTCGACGCGGCCGGTGATCCAGTAATAGCCGTCGGCGTCGCGGCGGCAGCCGTCGCCGGTGAAGTACTTGCCCTTGTAGGTCGAGAAATAGGTCTGCTCGAACCGCGCGTGGTCGCCATAGACCGTGCGCATCTGTCCCGGCCAGGATTTGGCGAGGCAGAGATTGCCTGTGGTCTCGCCCTGCAGCACGTTGCCCTCGGCGTCGACGATCTCGGGCACGACGCCGAAGAACGGCCGCGTCGCCGAACCGGGCTTGAGCTTGGTTGCGCCCGGCAACGGCGTGATCAAGATGCCGCCGGTCTCGGTCTGCCACCAGGTGTCGACGATCGGGCAGCGGCTGTCGCCGACGACGCGATAATACCATTCCCACGCTTCCGGATTGATCGGCTCGCCGACCGAACCGAGCAGGCGCAGGCTCTTGCGCGAGGTCTTCTTCACGGGCTCGTCGCCCGACTGCATCAGCGCGCGGATCGCGGTCGGCGCGGTGTAGAAGATGTTGACGTTGTGCTTGTCGATGACGTTCCAGAACCGCGAATTGTCCGGATAGTTCGGCACGCCCTCGAACATCAGCGTGGTCGCGCCGTTGGCGAGCGGCCCGTAGAGAATGTAGCTGTGGCCGGTGACCCAGCCGACGTCGGCGGTGCACCAGTAGATGTCGCCGTCGTGATAGTCGAAGACGTAGTGATGCGTCATCGCCGCGAATACGAGATAGCCGCCGGTGGTGTGCAGCACGCCCTTGGGCTGGCCGGTGGAGCCCGACGTGTAGAGGATGAACAGCGGATCTTCCGCGTGCATGTGCTCGGCCGGGCAATCCTTCGTCACCATCGCGGCTGCTTCGTGGTACCAGAAATCGCGCGACGGATTCATGTCGACGGCTGCACCCGTGCGCTTGACCACCACGACCCAGTCGACGCCGCCGGCCTTTGCGATCGCGGCATCGACATTGGCCTTGAGCGGCACCTTCCTGCCGCCGCGCAGGCCCTCGTCGGCGGTGATGACGATCCTGGACTGGCAGTCGGTGATGCGCTGGGCGAGGCTGTCGGGCGAGAAGCCGGCGAACACCACCGAATGGATAGCGCCGATCCGCGCGCAGGCCAGCATTGCATAGGCCGCTTCCGGAATCATCGGCAGATAGATGGTGACGCGGTCGCCCTTCTTGACGTTCCGAGTGCGCAGGATGTTGGCCATCTTGCAGACTTCGTCGTGCAACTGGCGATAGGTGATGTGCCTGGATTGCGAGGGGTCGTCGCCCTCCCAGATGATCGCGGTCTGGTCGCCGCGCTTCTCGAGATGGCGGTCGATGCAGTTCCAGGCCGCGTTCAGCACGCCGTCCTCGAACCATTTGATCGAGATGTTGCCTGGCGCGAAGGAGACGTTCTCGATCTTGTGGGGCGGTTTCATCCAGTCGAGCCGCTTGGCCTGTTCGGCCCAGAAGCCGTTGGGGTCCGAGACCGAGCGCGCATACATCTCGCGGTACTTGGCGTCGTCCACATAGGCGCGCCTGGCCCAATCGGCGGATACGTCGTAAATCTTCTCGGACATGCTTTTCCTCCCACTCATTGCGGCCGCGCACCTCGAGCGGCCGCAAGTCGTCCAAAATTGTTGCAGCGAGTATGCGTCGCGGGGCGATACCCGGACAAGGCGGAACGTTTGCAACCTTGGTCGGGCGGCCCGTTCCCGGCCTTGTCAAAGATCAAGGTCGCTAAATTTTTAACTGTTGCGGGCAGGGCGAAATCAACGTTATCGCCGGAATGGCTCCCATGAAAGGTATCTGATAACCTCCAATGACGGAATCGAGACTCGCAATAAACATTGTTAGCCCCTAAATGGCCTCCCCGGGGGGCGCCCACCCCCGGAACAAGTCACAATAACGGGCATTACCGGCGAAACAGGTGGAGTAAGGCGACAGCGGCGATGATGGATCAGCAGAATTTCGAGGCTCAGCGGCCCGTTTCAGCCGATCCCGCCGCCGCCCTGGCGGAAGCGCTGGGTCAACTCCCGAAGGAACCGGTCAGGCACGCACGCAAGCCAGGCGCGCCAAAGCAGCATATCGTCGCCAAGACCTCGGTCGAAGATTTGGCCCAGGAACTCGGCCTCAAGCTCGGCGATCAGAACGGCTTGACGATCCGCCGTGTCAAGCGTGGCAAGGGCTATTCATTTCATCGCGCCAACGGCACGCAGATCCGCCACGCCGGCACCATCCGCCGGCTGCATTCGATGGCGGTGCCGCCGGCCTATCGCGATGTCCGCTACTCGGCCGATCCGAATTCGCACCTGCAGGCGGTCGGCATCGATGCCGCGGGCCGGCTGCAGTACCGCTACCACGCCGATTGGGAAAAGGTGCGCGAGCAGCGCAAGGCGCATCGCCTGGCGCGACTGGTCGGCGCCTTGCCGAAGATCCGCCGCAAGGTCTCGGCGTTCCTCTCCGGCGACGAGCCGACGCGCGAATTCGCGCTCTCGGCGGTGATCGAGCTGATCGCGCGCACCGCGATCCGCCCGGGCAACGAATCCTATGCTCGCCTCAACGGCACCCGCGGCGCCACCACGATGTTGAAGTCGAACGTGACGCTGGAAGACGACAGCTTCGTCCTGACCTTCAAGGCCAAGGGCGGCAAGGCCGTGCGCAAGGAATGCGACGCCGCCAAGCTGGTGCGCGCCATCGGCATCCTCAACACCGTGCCGGGCAAGCGCATGTTCCAGTACCGCGACAATTCCGGCACCGTGCGCACGGTCTCGACCACGACGGTGAACGCGTTCCTGCGCGAGCTCGCCGGCATCAAGATTTCGCTGAAGGATTTCCGCACGCTGATGGCCTCCGCCGTCGTGCTGGAATCATTGTCGCGGATCACGCCGGCGGCGAGCGCCCGTGGCCGCAAGAGGCAGGTGCTGGACGCCGTGCGCGCCGCCGCCGACGAATTGTCGAACACGCCCGCGATCTGCCGCAAGAGCTACGTGCACGACACCATCGTCACCGCCTTCGAGGACGGCATCCTCGAGCGCTTTGCCGCGACGATGAAGGGCTACCGCACCCAGAAGAAACGCGAAGCGCTGCTGGCGGAAGTGGTGACGGCTGCGGCGGCGTAATGCCGAAGCAGCGGCTTACATCCCGCCCATCTTGCAGACCATCTTCCACTCATCGGCCGTCACCGGCTGCACCGACAGGCGCGAATATTTCACCAGCGCCATGTCGGCGAGCTTCTTGTCGGCCTTGATCGCGGCCATCGTCACCGGCGCCTTCAACGGCTTGTCGGCCTTGATGTCGACGCAGACGAACTTTCCGGTCTTGTCGGTCGGATCGGGATAGGCTTCCTTGATCACTTCCGCGATGCCGACGATCTCCTTGCCCTCGTTGGAATGATAGAAGAACGCCTTGTCGCCCTTCTTCATGGCCACGAGATTCTGGCGGGCGGTGAAATTGCGCACGCCTGTCCAGGCCTCGCCCTTCGCTCCCTTGGCGACCTGCTGGTCCCACGACCACACCGACGGTTCTGATTTCACCAGCCAGTACGCCATCGTCATTCCTCCGCCTTGAACGGCCGCGTCAGCAGGCCTTCGATCGCGGCGTCGATCGTGATCTTTCCGCTCAATATCGCCGCGACCGCATTTGATACCGGCATATCGACATTTTGCGAAGCCGCGAGCTCGATCAGGACCGGGGCGGTGAACTCGCCTTCGGCTAGCTTGCTGTGGTTCGGCTGCTCGCCGCGGCCGAGCGCGATACCGAACGCGAAATTGCGCGATTGCGGGCTGGCGCAGCTCAGGATGAGATCGCCGAGGCCCGACAGGCCCGCCAGCGTCTCACTGCGCGCGCCGCAGGCCCGCCCGAGACGCGCGAGTTCGGTGAAGCCACGTGTCGTCAATGCGGCCAGCGCGGAGGCGCCGAGCTGACGGCCGACGACGATGCCGGCGGCGATCGCCAGCACGTTTTTGGCGGCGCCGCCGATCTCTACGCCGCGAACGTCGGTCGTGTGGTAGGGCCGGAAGGTGGCCGAGCCAAGCGCCTGCACCAGATCGCTCGCCAGTCTTTCGTCCTTTGCCGCAAGCGTCACGGCGGTCGGCAGGCCGCGCGCGACGTCATCGGCGAAATTCGGCCCCGACAGGATCGCGGGGACTGCGCCCGGGATCGCCTCGGTGATGATTTCGGTCATGAAGCGGTGCGTGCCGCGCTCAATGCCCTTGGCGCAGGCGACGACAGGCGTCGAAGGTTTCAGCAGCGGCGCGAGCGCCATGGCGGCGTCGCGCAAATGTTGCGCCGGTGTCGCCAGCAGGATGATGTCCGCCCGCGCGGCCTCGGCCATGTCGGCGGTGATCTCGATCCCTGCATCGAGGCTGATGCCGGGCAGTTTTGGATTCTGCCGCGCCGCCTTCATCTGCGCGGCGGCGTCGGCATTGCGCGCATAGAGCGTGACCTTGCGGCCGGCGCGGGTGGCGGCGCAGGCGAGCGCGGTGCCATAGGCGCCGGCGCCGATCACCGCGACCGTATTGAAGGATGCCATGTCAGAATCCCGCGCGGGAGTTGGCGAAGCCGGCCGGCGCTTTGGCGGTGGCGTCCAGCAGCCAGCGCGCCCGCGGCGGCGCATCCATCGTGTCGATGAGCCCGAGCGCCATGCGCTCGGCGCCGGCCCAGGCGATCATGGCGCCGTTGTCGGTGCACAGCGCCGGCGGCGGAATGATCAGCGTGGTCTGCGCTTTTGCGGCGACATTCTGCAGGGCGCCGCGAATGGCCTGATTGGCGGCGACGCCGCCGGCGGCGACCAGCGCGCGCGGCGGGCCGAACCGTTCGTGAAACAGCCGCAGGCCGACATTCAGGCGGTCCGCCGTCGATTCCAGAACCGCGGCTTGAAAGCTCGCGCAGAGATCGCTGACATCCTGCGGCTCCAGCGGCATCATGCGGCTGGCCTCGTTGCGCACGGCGGTCTTCAGTCCCGACAGGGAGAAGTTCGCATCGGGACGGCCGAGCATCGGCCGCGGAAAGGCGAAGCGTCTGGCGTCGCCGTCGGCGGCCGCGCGCTCGACCTCCGGTCCGCCCGGATAGGGCAGCGACAGCATCTTGGCGACCTTGTCGAACGCTTCGCCCATCGCGTCGTCGACGGTGGTGCCGAGCCGGACATATTCGCCGACGCCGACGACCGCCACGATCTGGGTATGGCCGCCGGAGGCAAGGAACAGGCAATAGGGAAACGCGAGCGCGCAGGTCAGCCGCGGCGTCAGCGCGTGGGCTTCGAGATGGTTGACCGCGATCAACGGCGTATCGTGCACCATCGCAATCGCCTTGGCGGTGGTGAGGCCGACGATCACGCCGCCGATCAGGCCGGGGCCCGCGGCCGCCGCCACCGCCGACAATTGCGCAAAGCCGACATTGGGCTCCTTCATCGCCTGGTCGATGATGCCGTCGAGCAGATCGACATGGGCGCGCGCCGCGATCTCCGGCACCACGCCGCCGAAGCGGGCGTGTTCCACGGTCTGCGAGCGCACGATATTCGAGAGGATCCGGCCGCTGCCGTCGTGCTGACGCTCGACCACCGCGGCTGCGGTTTCATCGCAGGTGGTCTCGATCCCCAGCACCAGCATCGGCTTGTCTTTATCCAATTTGATCCCTTGCGCTTTCGCAAAAAACAACGCTTCCGTAACCGCGTAGCATCACGGGGGCGCAAGGTGCAATCGCCCGGACATGGGTTTGGCGGAGATCTAAAAATATGGCCGTCCTCGTCACGCGACCGAGCCCGGACGATGATAGGACCGCAGGCGCCCTGCGCGCGCGGGGCTTTGAAGCGCTGCGCGCGCCGATGCTGCGGTTCGAAGCCGTTCCGTTTCAGGACGACGTGGAGGCAAATTATGGCGCCGTCATCGTTACCAGCGCCAATGCGCTGCGCGCCGTCGCGCCGCAAATCGGGAACAGTCGGCTTTTCAAGCTGCCGCTGTTTGCGGTCGGCGAGAGTACCGCGGCCGCGGCGCGCGAGGCCGGGTTCGGCGACGTGATCGCGGCGAAGGGCGATGCCGGCTCGCTGCGCGATCTCGTCGTCGCCAGCGCGAAATCGAAGCAACTGAAGAAGGCGAGCCCGCTACTCTACCTTGCAGGCGCCGATCTCTCTCGCGACCTCGCCGGCGAACTCGGCGAAAAGGGATTTACGGTCGTGACTGCCACCACCTACCGGATGATGCCGGTGCCGAGCCTGCCACGGGGGATATGTGACGCTTTCATGGCTGATGGGATCGAGGCCGTGCTGCATTACTCGCGGCGCAGCGCGCGGGCCTTCCTGGAAGCGGCGCGTGCCGGCGGCGTCGAAATCTCGGCGCTGGCGCTGCCGCAGTGCTGCATCTCGCCTGCAGTGGCCGCGGTGCTGCGTGACGCAGGCGCGACCCAGGTTACAGCGGCGGCTTCGCCGGATGAAAATGCCCTGTTCGAGGCGCTGGAGCGGGCCTTACAGCCCCGATTCCGCGCTAATCTCTAAGTCTGGGCCGGCCTTCATCGGAAAACCGGTGCCGCCACGGCTACTTCATGCTCTAACTCGTCCCGATTCTGCTAAGTTCCGGCATCTAACTGTTCAGGGGAACCGCTGCGATGGTCGATAACAGGCCCGAAGACACTGGACCGCTGCCCGATTCCGGCCGGCCGAAGCGCGAGCCGCCGACGATCGATCTCGAGGCGGTATCGAGCGAGACCAGGGCCGCAGGAGAGACGTCATCCGACCCGGCCGCGGAGCCCGAGCCCAAGGTTGCGGCTAACGAGACCTCCCCGGAAATCGCCGAGGCGCCGGTGGAGGAAACCCCGCGTGCCGCGGAGCCGCCGTCGCGGCCGGTCTCACCCTGGGTCGTTGCGCCGGTCTCCGGCGCTGTCGCGGCGGCGCTGGTAATCGGCGTCGGCTGGATGCTGGGCTGGCCCGCGATCCAGCCGGTCAGCGTGCCGCCGGCCGCGCAGCAGAATGCCGCCGCGATCGACGGCCTGACCGCGCGGGTTGCCGGCCTCGAGGCGAAGGCCGGCAAGCTGGTTGCCGATCCCCGTACCGAGGCCCTGGAAAAATCGGTCGCTACGTTGCGCGCTGAACTTGCCGCTACGCGCGCGCAGGGCGAGAAGCTCGCATCCGCCCTTAATGATGTGAAGTCGGCGCCGCGCGCCGACGGCGCGGTGTCGCCGGATCTCACCGCGTTCGCCGAACGCATGGCGAAAATCGAAAACCAGATGCGCGCGCAGGGCGCCGAGATCGCGCAACAGGGCAGCAAGATTGCCAATGCCCAAAGCGCCGATGCGAAGGCCGCCAACGACATGCCGTGGCGCCGCGTGCTGGCGGCGGTGCTGCTCGATGTGCTGGTGCGCGTCGGCGATCCCTATCCCGCCGCGCTTGCGACGGCGAAATCGCTGGCGCCGTCGCCGGACGCGCTGAAGCCGCTTGATCCGTTTGCGGAAAAGGGCGTGCCGAACGCCAACAGGCTCTCAAGCGAACTTTTGGCCCTGGTGCCGAAGTTGACGCCGGCCCAGCAGGCCGCGGCCACGACCGGCACCGGCATCGTCGATCGTCTGCAGGCGGGCGCGGCCAAGCTGGTGAAGATCGAGCGCACCGACACCGCCGGCACCGACCGCGGCGCGGTGGTGGCGCGGATCACGGCGGCGGCGCTGCGCAACGATTTCAACGAGGCGCGGCGTGAATTGAAGACGCTGTCGCCGGAAGATCGCGCGGCGGCGCAAGGCTGGCTCGATCGCGCCGACGCGCGCGACGCAGCCCTCGCCGCCTCCCGCCAATTTGCCACCGAGGCGATGGCCGTGCTCGCCAAGCCGTCGGAATAAGGCTCTTGTAGAGTTCAGGTATTGTCGATGATCCGGATCATTCTGTTTCTGTTGTTGATCGCGTTGGGCGCGGCCGGCGCCGCCTGGATTGCCGAACAGACCGGCGACGTCGCGCTGTCATGGGGCGGCTATCGCGTGCAGACCACGCTGCCGGTGTTCGTGCTGGCGCTCGGCATCGTCGTCGTCGCGGCGATGATGGCGTGGGCGATCCTGCGCGGGCTGTGGCGCACGCCGGCGCGCATCCGCCGCAACCGGCGCGAACGCCGGCAGGCCCGCGGGCGTCACGCCATCACGCAAGGGCTGCTCGCGATCGGCCATGGCGATTCCTCCACCGCCCGCATGCACGCGGACGCGGCGCGCAGGCTTGCTGCCCACGATCCGCTGTCGCTGCTGCTGCACGCGCAATCGGCGCAGCTCGAGGGCGACCGCGAGGGCGCGCAGCGCGCTTTCCGCGCCATGGCCGAGCGCGAGGATACGCGGCTGCTCGGCTTGCGCGGGCTCTTCATCGAGGCGCAGCGCGCCGACGATCCCGTCGCCGCCGTGATGGTCGCCGAGGAAGCGCTCAAACTGTCGCCGTCCTCGTCATGGGCCTCGCATGCGGTGCTCGGCTTCTGCTGCGCCAAGGGCGACTGGGCCGGTGCGCTGAAGATCCTCGACAACAACCAGTCGGCCGGGCTGATCGACAAGGCGACCTATCGAAGGCAGCGCGGCGTGCTGCTGACGGCGCGTGCGCTGGAATTCGAAAAGATCGACCGCGACCTGTCGCGCGACAGCGTGATGGAGGCGGTCAAGCTGGCCCCGACGCTGGTGCCGGCGGCGGTGCTTGCGAGCAAGTTCGAAAGCGAGGCGCACCAGGTGCGGCGTTCGATGCGTCTCGTCGAGACGGCCTGGCTGGCGCAGCCGCATCCTGATCTCGCGGATGCCTACGCCCATGTGAAGCTCGGCGATGCCGCGCGGCAGCGGCTGGTGCGCGTCGAGACGCTGGCGGCGAAAACGCCCGGTCATATCGAGGGCGCCCTGGCGGTCGCGCGCGCCGCGATCGACGCCTCCGAATTTGCCAGGGCGCGCGCGGCGCTGGAACCGTTCATTGCCGCGCCGACGCAGCGCGTCGCGCTCTTGATGGCCGAACTCGAACGCACCGAGCACGGCGACAGCGGCCGGGCCCGCGCCTGGACCTTGCGCGCGGTGCGCGCGGCGCACGATCCGGCCTGGACCGCGGATGGCTATGTCAGCGACCGCTGGCGACCGGTCTCACCCGTCACCGGACGGCTCGATGCGTTCCAGTGGCAGACGCCGGTCGCGGCGCTGCCGTCCGACAAGGGCGGCACGATCGAATCGTCGCCATTCGAGGAAGCCATGCTGGCGACCCCGCGCCGCGCCGTGGTGATCGCGCCGCCGGAGCAGGTCGCCGAGCCGCCGTCCGAACCGGCCGCTGCGCCGGAAGTTTCTGCCGCCCCGGTTGCGCCCGCACCCTCGGCCGAGCAGGACAATACGCCGCCGGCGGCCACCGCCGCCGAGCCGGTTACGGTCGAGGCCGGCGCTACCGCGCCGGTCGCTGAACCGGCCTCGCCTCCGCCAAAGCCGGTTGAACCGGCCCCGCCGCAGCCGGCGCCCCTGTTCCGCTCGCGCAAGGACATCCCGAAAGCCGTACCGGCGCCGATTCCGGCCGTGATCCCGCTCGTCCGCGCGCCCGACGACCCCGGCGTCGACGAGGACGGCCCGCCGGACGAATTCGCGGAACAAATCGGCCCGCCCAAGGCCCAGGCTGGCGGCTGGAAGGGATTTTTGTCACGCTGGGGCGGCAACTAGCCGTTCAGCTTCTTGATTTGACGCGTTTTCTTGACGCGAACCGGCATCCATCCCCGGATCAAGTCCGGGGACATGCTTCGCTTGAAAACGCTTTGGCGTAGCCTTTTTCTTGCCAATCGGGCCTCTGCCCGATATCAGGTGCGGGCGTTCGCGGCTTAACCCCCGAACGCCGCTTCGGTCCGCCGCAATAGCTCAGTTGGTAGAGCACGTCATTCGTAATGACGGGGTCACAGGTTCGAGTCCTGTTTGCGGCACCAGCTCCTTCCAATCCATCGCTGAGATCAAAGCCGGCACAAGCAAATTACTGCATCCTCGACCGACGCCCTGTGTCGAGGTGGTACCGCAAATAAGCTCGCGCAGGGTGAGCGAGCTCACACGCGCTTTTGGCGGCAGTCGCTAAAGTAACCCGCCGCGCGCTGGGTGCTATGATCGCGCCGCTGAAGGTCGCGCTTCATCCGATCTGCGGGAGATGCCCATGAAGATTTTCATCAGCTATCGCCGCGCTGATTCTGCTCCATACAGCGGACGCTTACGCGATGCCCTGATCGCACACTTTCAGGCTGGTAGCGTGTTCTTCGACGTAACCTCGATCGACGTGGGTGCGACATTCACTAGTGCCATCGCCGAGGCCATGGCACTGTCCGATGTCGTCGTTGTCGTGATTGGTCCGAAATGGTTGACCGCCGGTTCACCCGATGGCGCTTGCAGGCTCGACGACTCGCATGATGTTGTCCGCAATGAGATCCGGGCCGCGCTCGACCGAGAACGCGAGATCGTTCCTGTACTCGTGGGCGGAGCGACCATGCCGCATTCCGAGGCGGTGCCCGCTGAAATCAAGCCAGCCGTCATGCGGAACGCGTTGCGGCTCTCTGACGAACAATGGGAAGATGATGTAAAGCGGCTTGTCTCTGCAATCGAGCGCTCAGTCGCCCGTCGCCGCAGCGTGTGGACTCCAGAGCTAAGCCAAGCCGTGGACGCGATACAACGCAAGAACTATGCGGCGGCAGTCGACCTCCTGTCGCGAACGCTGCCCGATCATCGGACTGCCGAAGGATACTACCACCGTGGACTTGCCTACGACTTTCAGGCCAACTTCCGCCAAGCCATTGCTGATTACGATGAAGCCATCAGCCTTGCGCCCGAGTGGGCGACGGCGCATCGCCAACGTGGCAACGCGCTTTACAGTTCGGGCGACTATGATGGTGCGTTGACAAGCTACAATCGCGCCATCACGATCGAACCTCGGGAGCCGCTCGCGTACCTCAATCGCGCGGAGCTCCATCTCAAACTCGGCAACGCCGGCGATGCGATTGCCGATCTTCAGAAAGTCGTCGATCTCCGGGCCGACGCCGGGCTCGAGCAGCTCGCCAAGGCAAGACTCCAGGAGGTCCGCGCTCGCTGGCTGGCCGAGCGCGGCTGATGTGCATTCCAAGAGGATTTGCCGAATTGCTCCGAGACCGCCGGTCGGTTGGTAGCTATCGCGTTGAGTTGAGTACAGCCAGCACCAGCCGGGATCGGCTGGCGGCAATTGCGTATCGCGCATCTGAAACACCTCGTCCGCGGCGTCATCGCCCAGCCGCTTCGAGCGTCCTTTTAGGCGTGCGCTTCAATTCCAGCGCGCAATCTCTTCCAAAGGAGCTCGTAACCAAATTGGTTGCCATGCATCTCATCCGACCACAGCCTCTGGTCAGGACCATTGAGGATGTCGCGTGTACCTATCGTCTCACGCAAGTTTATGAAGTGGATTTTATCATTTGAGTTGTTCGCGAGGGAGATCAGCTCGTTCGAGAATATGTCGATCATCTGATTGACGATGCGGCGCATCAAGCCGACGCCCGGTATGTTTCGGTACTTCCTCAAGGGGAAGCCAATGAACGGCCCGTTGTCTTGCGGATTTGGATAATCGTACGAATGTACCAGTACGATCTTGCCCATACGAATGAGTTCGGCCGACTTGTCTCGATAGTCGGTCATGACCTGGCCAAGAACCACATCAAATTCATCGTGATTGATGTAGTCGTCTTCACTCCTCTCGGGGTCATAGGGGTAAACGCACTGAACGATCTGGCCGATCAGGTCGTTTCCACCTGCGCTCAGCAGAATGGTCTTGGGCGGTCGAGCTGTATTGCTCTCGTCGGCGACAGCGTGGATCAGTCCCATGAGCGAGCCATCCGAGTAGTGCTTGGGCGGCTCGCTGTCCTGATCGATCATGTCGCTCCAGGTGTCGCCGGCTTTTGCCAGACTCAGTACCGCAAAATCCTTCCCCGCCCAGTCGAGCAGATCCGGATACAGCGGGTGCTCAAACCAGGAATCCCCCTCGGCAACCATAACTGGTCCGGCATAGGCCGCGTCAGCCTTCAGCTCAAGGTATCGCCGTCGTTTCCTCGGCCTTTTCCAGTCATAGAGACCATCGACGACCACGAGGTCCGAGATTGAGGTCAGCTCGGCGTCCGTTGGCGCGCCTTTCCGAACGAAGTAGAAACTTCCAGTTCGATCAATTCGAAGCTCTACCAGCTCCGATAATACCGCCTCCGTACTTCGTGCTCCGGCATCGGAAGCTGCTTCCGGGCGGGTTTCGTCAATGATGGAGCGAATACGGTCCTCTAGCCCGTCTTATTCATGATTGCCGGGCGGGCTGGTGGAACATTTCGGGTCGGAG
>OEIU01001029.1_pt1 | contig 20455 bp, 15 predicted proteins | sample 1539221 | NCBI WGS metagenome assembly OEIU01 (sample SAMN03792071, study PRJEB22550) | activated sludge metagenome | feature: wastewater treatment plant; material: activated sludge; isolation source: Wastewater treatment plant of a petroleum refinery complex | place: Argentina: Zarate | collected...
CGCGCAGCGCGAGGCCGAGCGCCAGCAGGCGGCGCGCCTCGAAGCCGAACGCCAGCAGGCGGCGCGCCTCGAAGCCGAACGCCAGGAAGCCGCCAGGCAGGCCGCGGCCCGGCAAGAAGCGCAGCGCGCCGAAGCCGCGCGGCTGGAGGCCGAGCGTCTGGAAGCGGAACGCATCGAGCAAGCGCGCCGCGACGCCGCACGCCTCGAAGCGGAGCGCCTGGAGGCCGCACGCCGGGAGGCGGCGCGACAAGAGGCGATGCGACAGGAAGCGGCACGCCAAGAGACGGCCCGTCAGGAGGCCGCGCGCGCCGAAGCCGAACGCATCGAGAGCGCACGCCGCGAAGCCGAGCGCCAGCAGGCGGCCCGCCAGGACGCCGCCCGGCAGCAGGCTGCTCAGGACGAGGAGCGGCGCGAGGCGGCCAAGCGCGCCATCGGCCGCCAGCTCGACGCGCAGGCCGCGCGGCGCGAGGCCTTGCCGCTTTCCGTCGGCAGCGCGCGCCGCGGCAGGCTGTTCGGACGCGCCGATGCCAATGTCGAACTGGTGCTGTATGCCGAAGCCTGGGCGCGCAAGATCGAGCTGAACATGACCTTCGACCTGGTGCGCGAACTGATCCAACGGCCGCACACGCGCCCGATGGTCACGGTGGCGCTGCGCAGCGACGGCTCGGTGGAATCGGTGAACTTCGTGCTGTCCAGCGGCGTGCCCGAGCTCGACGAGGCGATCCGGCAGGTGGTGCGCAGCCAGGCGCCGTACCCCGCCTTCCCGCCGGCGCTGGCACGCGACTACGACGTGGTCGAGATTCGCCGCACCTGGAGCTTCGACACCGCCATCCGCCTGTACTGACGGTTCTCAGCCCGCCGGCACGGCCGCGCCGACCTGCTGGTACACCGCCGTCTCGAAACCCATCAGCGTCTCGATCACGCCCATGTCGAAGAAAGGCAGCAACTGCGTCATCAGCACGCCGCCGATGCCCTTGGCACGGTCGATCCAGTAGTAGGAATTGAAGACGCCGGCCCAGTCGGCGGTGCCGCTGCTGCGCATGCCCGGCAGGTCGGCCAGCGTGAGATGGAAGCCCAGCCCCCAGCCCTGCGGCACCGGCAGCGAGGGCACGTCGTTCGACAGCTCGGGCATTGCCGACTTCATCAGCTCGGGCAGCGGCACGCCTTCGATATGGTTGCGCAGCGCCATCTGCACCGTGGCCGGCTGCAGCACGCCGGCACCGTCGTTCAGCCAGGCCTGCACGAAGCGGCCGTAGTCCTGCACCGTGCCGTAGGAGCCGTGGCCGGCGGCGTCCCACTCCGAGCTCGCCGGCAGGTCGTGCACCGACGGCGCGAGACTGCCGTCGGCCTGGCGCTGCATCACGCGCAGCAGCCGCGCGCGCTGCTCGGCGCTGGGCGCGAAGCTCGAATCCCGCATGCCCAGCGGCGCATAGACCTGCTGCTGCAGCACGCTGCCCAGGCTCTGCCCGCTGAGCTTCTCGACGATCAGCCCCAGCCAGTCGGTGTTGACGCCGTATTCCCACAGCGTGCCCGGGTCGTTGACCATCGGCACCGACAGGCTGCGCTTCTCGCCGGACAGCGGGCTTGGCGCGCCGGTGAGCTGCAGGCAGCGCATCAGCTTGTCGTTGGTGAAGAAGTAGCCCAGGCCTGCGGTGTGCGTCATCAGCTGGCGCACCGTGGCTTGGCGGGCCGGCGCGCGCAGCCGGGGGGTATCGCCGTCGAAGCCTTCCAGCAACTGCAGCCGGCCGAACTCGGGCAGGATCGACTCCACCGTCGCGTCCAGATCCAGCCGGCCCTGCTCCACCAGCTGCAGCGCGGCGGTGGTGGCCACGGCCTTGGTCATCGACGCGTTGCGGAACAGCGTGCGCTCGTCGGCTTCGCCGGTGGCGTGGTGAAACAACTGGCCCTGGCGGTCGACGACCACCGCCGCGATGCCGTGCACCGCGCCCTTGGCCACCGCCGCGTCGAGCAACGTCTTGATTGCCGAACCGTCGAATGCCATGTGTTTGCCTCCTGGCGTGGGTTGATGTGCCGTATGCATTCTGCCGAACGCGCGGGCTGCGATGATGCCGCCCCATGAAACTCTTCGGCATCGCCGGCCATTCCGGCATGGGCAAGACCACGCTGCTCGAACGGCTGATCCCCGAGATCGCCGCGCGCGGACTCGAGGTCTCGCTGATCAAGCACAGCCACAAGGCGATCGACATCGACCGGCCGGGAAAGGATTCGTACCGGCTGCGCGAAGCCGGCTGCCGCGAGGTGCTGCTGCTCGGTGCCGAGCGCTGGGCGCTGATGCATGAGCTGCGCGGCGCGCCCGAACCCGAACTCGACGCGCTGCTGGGCCGGCTGCAGCCCTGCGACCTGGTGCTGATCGAAGGCTTCAAGAGCGGCCGCTTCCCGAAGCTGGAGGTCTGGCGCGCCAGCGTCGGCAAGCCGCTGCTGTGGCCGCACTGGCCGGGCATCGTGGCCATCGCCGGCGAGGTGCCGCCGCCGGCGCTTGAGTTGCCGTTCCTGCCGCTGGCCGACAGTGCAGCGATCGCCGGCTTTGTCGTCGATCACGCCGCGCCGCGCGGCTGAGCTTCAGACCAGGGTCAAGGCCGTGGCGCACGCATGCGCAGCGCCGCCAGCAGCGCCAGCGCCGACAGCGCGGCCACCAGCCAGAAGGTCTGCGCGAAGCCGGCCAGCGGCGGCGCGCCGGTCGTGGTGCCCGCGCGCAGCCGCCATTCGAGGAAGATGCCCACTAGGCCGATGCCGGTGGCGCCGCCCAGCTGGCGCACGAAGCTGATCGCGCTGGCGCCCTGCGGCACCGCGGCCGGATCGAGCCCGGACATCGCGCCCAGCGTCAGCGACGGCAGCACGAAGCCCAGGCCGATGCGGCCGACCACCACCCACAGCATCAGCACCCACAGCGCGGTGGACTGGCCCACGGTGGCCATGAGCACGAAGGACAGCGCCAGCAGCGCCAGGCCGAAAGCCACCAGCGCGTATGCCGGCCAGCGGTCGGCGAGCCGGCCGACCGCCGGGATGGTGAGCGCCAGCACCAGCCCGGCCGGCATCAGCGCCGCGCCGGCCTGCGACGGCGGGAAGTGCAGCGCGCTCTGCATGAACACCGGCACCAGGTAGGTCGAGCCGAACAGCCCCATGCCGTAGATGAAGGCGACCACGCTGCCCATGGCGAAGGGCCGCGAGCGGAACAGCCGCAGATCGAGCAGCGGCGCTGCGGTGCGCGACACATGCCGGACGAACAGCGCCAGCGCCGCGGCGCCCGCACCCAGCTGCAGCGCGGCCGACCACGGCGCCGCGTCCTGCAGATGCACCAGCCCGTTGAGCAGGCCGGCCACGCCGACCGCGGCCAGCGCCAGGCCGAGCCAGTCGAGCGTCTCGCCGCGCCCGCCCGGTGCGCCGCCGCCGGGCGCGGCCACCGGCAGGCAGCGCCGCGCCAGCAGCAGCGCCCACAGCGCGAAGGGCACGACGAAGAAGAAGATCGAGCGCCAGCCGAAATGCTCGACCAGCACGCCGCCGACGGCCGGGCCGACGGCGGGCGCCAGCACCACGCCGAAGCCGAACAGGCCCATCGCGCGGCCGCGCTCGCCGGGGCCGAAGGCGCGCATCACGATGATCGACGGGATCACCTGCAGCACGCCGGCGGCCAGACCCTCGGCCACGCGCATCGCCAGCACCAGTTCGTAGTGCCGTGCCAGCCCGCCGCCGATGCCGCCGAGCATCAGCAGCGTCACCGCGCCGGCGTAGACATGGCGGTAGCCGAAGCGCGCCAGCAGCCACGGCGTGGGCAGCATCGACAGCGTCATCGCCGCCATGAAGCCGGTGGCCACCCACTGCGCGCGCTCCTGGCCGATGGCGAAGTGCTGCATCAGGTCGGGCACGGCGACGTTGACGATGGTGGACGACATCACCGAGGCGATGCTGCCGATCATTACCGTCATCAGCACGCGCCAGCGCCAGCGCGGGCCGTGGCGCGCCGCCAGCGCGGCCGGCGATGCAGCCTCGGGCGGCGGCAGCGTCATACGCGGGCTTGGCGAGTGGGCATGGCAGATCCGGAAGATTCGAGGGCCACAGCGTAGCAGCCGTGGCGGCGCCTATGATGCTGCGGCGAGGTGCCGCATGAAGATCGATTTCGTGTCCGACGTGGCCTGCCCCTGGTGCGCGGTGGGCCTGCATGCATTGGAGGAAGCGCTGCGCCGCATCGGCCCTGCCTTGCAGGTGGAGCTGCGTTTCCAGCCCTTCGAGCTGAATCCGCAGATGCCGCCCGAAGGCGAAGACGCGGTCGAGCACCTGGCGCGCAAGTACGGCGCGTCGCCCGAGCAGCTGGCGGCGACGCGCGCCACGCTGCGCCAGCGCGGCGCCGAGCTCGGTTTCGAGTTCGGCGAACGTTCGCGCATCTGGAACACCTTCGACGCGCACCGGCTGCTGCACTGGGCCGGGCTCGAAGACGCCGCACGCCAGCGCGCGCTGAAGCACGCACTGCTGCGCGCCTATCACACGCAGGACCGCAACCCGGGTTCGGCCGAGGTGCTGCTGGCGCTGTGCGCCGAGGTGGGGCTGGACGTGCCGCGCGCGCGAGAGATCCTGGAAGGCGACAACTACGCCGACGCGGTGCGCGAGCGCGAACAGCACTGGCAGCGGCTGGGCATCCATTCGGTGCCGTCGGTGGTCATCGACGAGCGCCACCTGATCCAGGGCGGGCAGCCGCCCGAGGTCTTCGAGCGCGCGCTGCGCCAGCTGGCGGCAGGCGCCTGACGCCCGCTTGCGCTCGAGCGCCATGGAGCGGGGAGCTGCTGACATCGCGTTGCGGTCTCTCATCTGACTGCTTTGCGCTCCAAGGACGGTGCGGGCCGAGGCTGGCGGGTGAGCGCATTCGCTCATGTCCCCCGACCGCGCCATGAATGGCGCGGTCTCCTCCTCTACTTCCCGAATGCGCTCACCCACCATCCTCGGCTTGGCGCCGCTGTGGCGCGGTCGAGGCCGCAAACACGACTGCCCGAGACCCATGCTGCTTGCGGCGGGAACGCGGCTGTTCGGGCGCTGCGACAGCCCCGGCGCTGCCAGCCGAGGATGGCGGGTGAGCGCATCCGGGAAGTAGAGGAGGAGCCCGGTCGACAGACCGGGCGGGGGACATGAGCGGATTCGCTTCCCCGCTGTCCTCGGCCCGCACGGAAATACGAGCAGCCACGAGCAGCCGCTATGCGCCGACAGCGATGTTCCCGCGCGCCTGATCGGGAATCCGCAGCAACGCCGAACTGCTGACCTCCGTTGCAGCCTTTGCGTTTCGTCAGCCCGCGGGCCGCAGCGCCAGTCCCACAATGAGCCCGGGCCCGCTTCGCAGGCCGGCCACCCACTACCAAAGGAGCCGCGCCCATGCATCACGACCCGCGCCGCGCGCTGACGCAACGCAGCTACGCCCTGGTGCTGGCCGGCGGCCGCGGCAGCCGGCTGCACCAGCTGACCGACCACCGCGCCAAGCCGGCGCTGCCCTTTGCCGGCACGATGCGCATCATCGACTTCGCGCTCGGCAACTGCGTCAATTCAGGCCTGCGGCGCATCGGCGTGCTGACGCAGTACAAGGCGCAGAGCCTGATCCGCCACGTCGAGCGCAGCTGGGGCTTCCTCGAAGCCAGCCTCGGCGAATACGTGGACATCGTGCCGGCGCAGCAGCAGCTCGACGAGCGCTGGTACACCGGCACCGCCGACGCCGTGCACCAGAACCTGGACATCCTGCGCGAAGCGCAGCCCGACTACGTGGTCGTGCTCGGCGGCGACCACGTCTACAAGATGGACTACAGCCTGATGCTCGCCGAGCACGTGGACTGCGGCGCCGACATGAGCGTGGCCTGCCTGCAGGTGCCGCTGGCCGATGCGCGCGAGTTCGGCGTCATGAGCGTCGATGCGCGCGACCGCGTCGTCGGCTTCGACGAGAAGCCGGCGCAGCCGACGCCGGCGCCTGGGCGGCCCGACCGTGCGCTGGCCAGCATGGGCATCTACGTCTTCAGTGCCGACTTCCTGATCGATCAGCTGGAGCGCGACGCCGTCGACGCGGCGTCCAGCCACGACTTCGGCAAGGACCTGATCCCGCGCCTGATCGGCAGCGCGCACGTGCATGCGCACCGCTTCGAGCACAGCTGCGTCAACATGGTCGGCGACCGGCCCTACTGGCGCGACGTGGGCACGCTCGACGCCTACTGGGAAGCCAACCTCGACCTGACGCACGTGGTGCCGGAGCTGAACCTGTACGACGACGCCTGGCCGCTGCTCGGCCGCCAGCTGCACCGGCCGCCGGCCAAGTTCGTGTTCGACGACGCCGGGCGGCGCGGCGTGGCCATCGACTCGCTGGTGGCCGACGGCTGCATCGTCAGCGGCGCGCTGGTGCGCCGCTCGATCCTGTTCTACAACGCGCGCGTCGGCGAAGGCAGCCGCGTCGAGGACTCGGTGCTGCTGCCCGACGTGCGCATCGGCCGCGACGTGCGCGTGCAGCGCGCCATCATCGACAAGCGCTGCGTGCTGCCCGACGGGCTGCGCATCGGCTTCGACGCGGGCGCCGACCACGAGCGCTTCTGCGTCAGCGAGCGCGGCGTCGTGCTGGTCACGCCGCAGATGCTGGAAGCGCTTTGACGATCGAAGGCGGGCGCAGGCAGCGCCCTCCGATCGGGTCCATGCGCCGCGCTGCTCAGCAGCACCCGGCCTTGCCGCGGGCGTAGCGCGCCTGCTGGCGGTCGCGGAAGAAGGCCTCGTAGCTCATCGGCTCGAGCTCGGGGTGCGTGGCGCGCATGTGCGCCACGTACTGCCCGTAGTCGGGCACGCCGACCATCATGCGCGCCGCCTTGGCCAGATAGGCGCCGTGCTCGCGCGCCGCGCGGCCCGCCTGCCGGCCGAGGTTCAGCAGACGGAGGCGGTCCATGCTCTCAAGGAAATGTGGCTTTGCCACTTTTCTTGACCCCTGGGGGCGGGAATGACGAAGTCATTTCCTGGGGGTGCTCAGTGCGCCCCGACCGTCACGGCGTTTGCCGGCATCGGCTCGAACGGCGTCTCGCTCACGCTCGGGCGGTGCTGCGCGCGTGCCTCGAGGATCGCCTTGATGCCGAACACCACCCCGGCCACCACCACCAGCATGAACAGGCCGCACAGTGCGGCGTCCAGGTAGTTGTTGAACATCACCTGCCGCATCTGCTCGATCGACTTGGCCGGCGCCAGGATCCTGCCGTCGGCAATGGCATTGCCGAAGCGGCGCGCCTGGGCGACGAAACTCACCTGCGGGTCGGCCGAGAAGATCTTCTGCCAGCCGGCGGTGAGCGTGCACACCAGCAGCCACAGCGTCGGCATGATCGTCACCCAGGCGTAGCGGTCCTTCTTCATGCGGAACAGCACCACGGTGCCCAGCGTCAACGCCAGCGCGGCCAGCATCTGGTTGGCGATGCCGAACAGCGGCCACAAGGTGTTGATGCCGCCCAGCGGATCGACCACCCCTTGGTAGAGGAAGTAGCCCCAGGCGCCGACGCACAGCACGGTGGAGATGACGTTGGCCGGCAGCGAATCGGTGCGCTTGAGCGCCGGCGCAAAGGTGCCCAGCAGGTCCTGCAGCATGAAGCGGCCGGCGCGCGTGCCGGCGTCGACCGCGGTCAGGATGAACAGCGCCTCGAACAGGATCGCGAAGTGGTACCAGAAGGCCATCATGCCCTCGCCGCCGAACATCTGGTGCAGGATCTGCGCCATGCCCACCGCGAGCGTCGGTGCGCCGCCGGCGCGCGAGATGATGCTCGACTCGCCGACTTCCTTGGCGGTGAGCACCAGCACGTCGGGCGTGACCGCGAAGCCCCATTCGGAGACCACCTTCGCCACCTGCTCGGGCGTGGTGCCGATCACCGCGGCCGGGCTGTTCATCGCGAAGTAGATGCCCGGCTCGATGACCCCGGCGGCGACCATCGCCATCACCGCGACCGCCGACTCCATCAGCATGCCGCCGTAGCCGATGAAGCGCGCCTGGGTCTCGTTCTCCAGCAGCTTGGGCGTGGTGCCCGACGCGATCAAGGCATGGAAGCCCGACACCGCGCCGCAGGCGATGGTGATGAACAGGAACGGGAACAGGTTGCCCGACCAGACCGGGCCGCTGCCGTCGATGAAGCGGGTGACGGCCGGCATCTTCATGTGCGGAGCGACGATCACGATGCCCACCGCCAGCACGACGATGAAGCCGATCTTCAGGAAGGTGGACAGGTAGTCGCGCGGCGCCAGCAGCAGCCACACCGGCAGCATCGCCGCGACCGCGCCGTAGCCGATCAGGATGAAGGTCAGGCCTTCGCCGCTGTAGTCGAACCACGGCGCCAGCGTCGGGCTGGCGGCAACGTCCTGACCGTAGACGATGGACAGCATCAGCAGCACGAAGCCCATGACCGAGACCTCGCCGATCTTGCCCGGGCGGATGAAGCGCAGGTAGATGCCCATGAAGATGGCGATCGGCACCGTCGCCGCCACCGTGAACACGCCCCAGGGCGAGTGCGTCAGCGCCTTGACGACGATCATCGCCAGCACCGCCAAGATGATGACCATGATCATGAAGGCGCCGAACAGCGCGATCACGCCGGGCACCGGCCCCAGCTCGGACTTGATCAGGTCGCCGAGCGAGCGCCCGTCGCGCCGCGTGGAGATGAACAGCACGACGAAGTCCTGCACCGCGCCGGCGAAGACCACGCCGGCCAGGATCCACAGCATGCCGGGCAGGTAGCCCATCTGCGCCGCCAGCACCGGCCCCACCAGCGGCCCGGCGCCGGCGATGGCCGCGAAGTGGTGGCCGAACAGCACGTACTTGTTGGTCGGCACGTAGTCCAGCCCGTCGTTGTGCCTCCAGGCCGGCGTCATGCGCTTGGCGTCGAGCTCGAGCACGGTCTCGGCGATGAACTTGCTGTAGAAGCGGTAGGCGATCAGGTACACGCACACCGCCGCTACCACCAGCCACACCGCGTTGATCGGCTCGCCGCGCTGCAGCGCGATCACGCCCAGTGCCCAGGCGCCGGCGATCGACAACGCACCCCAGCCCAGCCAGCCGCCCAGCGTCATGCCGCGGCCTGCAATCGCTTGACTCATTGTTGTTGCTCCTCGTTCGACCCAACCCCGTCGGGCGGCGGGCGCAGGATGCGCCCGCCGCCGGTCGGAATGTCGGCTCGCGTCAAGGGGGTCGTCAATCCCCGACCCCAACGCAAGAGGTGCCAATGCCGGGCGCCGCTTGCCCGCTCGGGCTTGCGCCGCGTCAAGCCGGCCGATGGCGGCAGGGCCGAACATGCGGCGCGTCGCGTCGTCCTCCAACCAAGCATCACACCGATGAACACCCCTACCCGCTACGTCTACCTGTTCGGCCGCGAGCGCACCGACGGCACTGCCGCGATGAAGAACCTGCTCGGCGGCAAGGGCGCCAACCTGGCCGAGATGTGCCGGCTGGGCATCACCGTGCCGCCGGGCTTCACCGTCAGCACCGAGGCCTGCACCGTGTACAGCAGCCAAGGCAGCGAGGCGGCGCTGGCGCTGATCGATGCCGAGGTGCGTGCCGGCGTCGCCGCCATCGAAGCCGAGATGGGCAAGCGCTTCGGCGATGCGTCCGACCCGCTGCTGCTGAGCGTGCGCTCGGGCGCGCGCGCGTCGATGCCGGGCATGATGGACACGATCCTCAACCTGGGGCTCAACGACGCGGCGGTGCAGGGCCTGGCGCGGCGCACCGGCAACGAGCGCTTTGCCTGGGACAGTTACCGCCGCTTCATCCAGATGTACGGCGACGTGGTCATGGGGCTGAAGCCGGCGTCGAAGGAAGAGCACGACCCCTTCGAGGTGGTCATCGACGCGTTGAAGAAGTCGCGCGGCGTGCAGCTCGACACCGAGCTCGACGCCGCCGACCTGAAGGAGCTGGTGGCGCGCTTCAAGGGTCTGGTGCGCTCGCGCATCGGCCGCGACTTCCCCGCCGACCCGTGGCAGCAGCTGTGGGGTTCGATCGGCGCGGTGTTCGAGAGCTGGAACAACGAGCGCGCGCGCGTCTACCGCGAGCTGAACGACATCCCCGCGGACTGGGGCACGGCGGTCAACGTGCAGGCGATGGTCTTCGGCAACCTGGGCGACAGCAGCGCCACCGGCGTGGCCTTCACGCGCGACGCGGGTACCGGCGAGGATCTGTTCAACGGCGAATTCCTGCTCAACGCGCAGGGCGAGGACGTGGTCGCCGGCATCCGCACGCCGCAGCAGGTGTCACTCGTTGGTTCGCGCCGCTGGGCCGAGCTGGCGCAGGTGAGCGAGGACGAGCGGCGCGCCAAATACCCGTCGCTGGAAGAGCTGATGCCGCAGATCTACGGCCAGCTGCTGCAGGCCGAGACGGCGCTGGAGAACCACTTCAAGGACATGCAGGACCTGGAGTTCACGGTCCAGGAAGGGCGGCTGTGGATGCTGCAGACGCGCAACGGCAAGCGCACCGGCACGGCGATGGTGCGCATCGCCATGGAGATGCTCGAGCAGGGCATGATCGACGAAAAGACCGCACTGCAGCGCGTGGTGCCCGAGCGGCTGAACGATCTGCTGCACCCGGTGTTCGATGCCACGGCGCTGAAGGAGGCCCAGCTGATCACGCGCGGCCTGCCGGCCAGCCCCGGCGCGGCCAGCGGGCAGGTGGTGTTCTTCGCCGACGAGGCCGACGCCTGGGTCAAGCGCGGCCGGGCGGTGATCCTGGTGCGCCAGGAAACCTCGCCCGAAGACCTGCGCGGCATGAGCGTGGCCCAGGGCATCCTGACCGCGCGCGGCGGCATGACCAGCCATGCCGCGGTGGTGGCACGCGGCATGGGCAAGTGCTGCGTGTCAGGCGCCGGCGCGGTGCACGTCGACTACAAGGCGCGTACCTTCAGCGTCGGCGGGCGCAGCTGGAGCGAAGGCGACTGGATCTCGCTGAACGGCGCCACCGGCGAGGTCTTCGACGGCCGCATCGCCACGCGCGACGCCGAGTTGTCCGGCGACTTCGGCAAGCTGATGAGCCTGGCCGACAAGTACAAGCGGCTCGAGGTGCGCACCAACGCCGACACGCCGGCCGAGGCGCGCGTGGCGCGCGCCTTCGGCGCCACCGGCATCGGGCTGACGCGCACCGAGCACATGTTCTTCGAGGGCGCGCGCATCGTGCCGATGCGCGAGATGATCCTGGCCGAGGACGAAGCCGGCCGGCGCGGCGCGCTGGCCAAGCTGCTGCCGATCCAGCGCGCCGACTTCGAGGGCCTGTTCCGCGAAATGAGCGGCCTGCCGGTGACGATCCGCCTGCTCGACCCGCCGCTGCATGAATTCGTGCCGCACGACGAAGCCGGCCAGCGCCAGATGGCCGAGCAGATGGGCGTGCCGCTGGGCCGCATCCGGCTGCGCGTCGAGGAGCTGGCCGAATTCAACCCGATGCTCGGCCACCGCGGCTGCCGCCTCGGCATCACCTACCCCGAGATCACCGAGATGCAGGCGCGCGCCATCGTCGAGGCCGCGCTCGACGCGCGCGCCGCCGGGGCCGCGGTGAAGTGCGAAATCATGGTGCCGCTGGTGGGCACGGTGCGCGAGCTGCGGGCGCAGGCCGACGTCATCCGGCGCAGCGCCGAGCAGGTGTTCGCGCGCCGCGGCGAGCGCATCGAATACATGATCGGCACGATGATCGAGACGCCGCGCGCCGCGCTGGTGGCCGCCAGCATTGCCGGCGCGGCCGAGTTCTTCAGCTTCGGCACCAACGACCTGACGCAGATGACGCTGGGCTTCTCGCGCGACGACGCCGGCCGCTTCCTGCCCGACTACCTGAAGGCCGGCATCTACGAGCGCGACCCCTTCCGCAGCATCGACACCAAGGGCGTGGGCCTGCTGGTCGAGCAGGCGGTCAAGGCGGGCAAGGCGGCGCGGCCGCATCTGGAAGTGGGCGTGTGCGGCGAACACGGCGGCGACCCGGCCTCGGTGGCCTTCTTCCACCGCATCGGGCTGGACTACGTCAGCTGCAGCCCGTTCCGCGTGCCGATCGCGCGGCTGGCGGCAGCGCAGGCGGCGCTCGAGCAGCAAGGCTGAACATGAACCTGGATCTGCACGGCAAGACCCTGTTCATCACCGGTGCGTCGCGCGGCATCGGCCTGGCGATCGCCAAACGCGCGGCGCGCGACGGCGCCAACGTCGTCATCGCGGCCAAGACGGTGGAGGACAACCCGAAGCTGCCGGGCACGATCCATTCGGCGGCGGCCGAGGTCGCCGCCGCGGGCGGCCAGGCGCTGGCGCTGGCCTGCGACATCCGCCACGAGGCGGCGGTGGCGGCGGCGGTGCGGCAGGCGGCCGAGCGCTTCGGCGGCATCGACATCCTGGTCAACAACGCCAGCGCGATCAGCCTGAGCGACACGCCGTCCACGACCATGAAGCGCTTCGACCTGATGTTCGGCGTCAACGTGCGCGGCACCTACGGCTGCACGCAGGCCTGCCTGGGCGAACTGATCAAGAGTGCGCAGGCCGGGCGCAACCCGCACGTGCTGAACATGAGCCCGCCGCTGTCGATGCGCGCGCACTGGTTCGAGCAGCACGTGGCCTACACGATGGCCAAGTACGGCATGAGCATGTGCACGCTGGGCCACGCCGCCGAGTTCCGCCGCCACGGCATCGCCGTCAACAGCCTGTGGCCGCGCACGGCGATCAACACCTCGGCGCTGCAGATGATCCCCGGCGTGGACATCGGCAAGTGCCGCAAGCCGGAGATCCTGGCCGATGCCGCCTACCTGATCCTGACCAGCGACGCGGCGGCGGTGAGCGGCAACTTCTTCATCGACGAGAGCCTGCTCGCCGAACGCGGCGTCACCGACTTCGAGCGCTACAGCGTGACGCCGGGCACCCGGGACCTGATCCCGGACTTCTTCGTCGACTGAACTATGGCTATGGCTATGGCTGTTGCGGTTGGCTATTGCGGCCCGATCTGCCGCGGCCGGCCCTCGCGGTCGATGGCCACGTAGGTCAGGTTCGCTTCGGTGACCTTGACCACGGTCGGGTCGGCCGGGTTGCGCTCGGCATAGACGCCCACGTGCACGGTGATCGAGCTGCGGCCGATGCGCTCGACCTTGGCATAGAAGCTCAGCAGGTCGCCGATCGACACCGGCTGCTTGAAGATGAACTGGTTCACCGCCACGGTGGCGATGCGCCCCTTGGCGATGCGCGCCGGCAGGATCGCGCCGGCCATGTCCACCTGCGCCATGATCCAGCCGCCGAAGACGTCGCCGTTGCCGTTGACGTCCGCCGGCAGCGGCATGACGCGCATCACCAGCGCGCTGCCGTCGGGCAAACTCAGGGGGCCGCCCAGGTTGCCCGGCTGGCTGCTCGAGGGGCGGCTTGAATCGGTGTTCATCGGCGTCATTTCCCCGTCTGGTTTGCGCCGCATTCTTCCACGCCGCCTGCCTTCCCGCCTGCCTTCCCGTTTCCCGCCCACCCGCCATGCGCCGCACCGGAGTTGCCCTGCCCGTCCCGCCCGAAGCGGCCGCTGCGCCGCGCGCGCATACCGACTGGCAGACGCTGCGCAAGCTGCTGCCCTATCTGTGGCGCTACCGCTGGCGCGTGGGGCTGGCTCTGGGTTTCATGGTCGGGGCCAAGGCCGCCAACGTCGGCGTGCCGCTGCTGCTGAAGCAGCTGGTCGACAGCCTGGGCGTCAAGCCCGGCGATGCGGCGGCGCTGATGGTGGTGCCGGTGGGGCTGCTGCTGGCCTATGCGGGGCTGCGCCTGTCGACCTCGCTGTTCACAGAACTGCGCGAACTGGTCTTCGCCAAGGCCACCGAGGGCACGGCGCGCAGCATCTCGCTGCAGGTCTTCCGCCACCTGCACGGCCTGAGCCTGCGCTTCCACCTCGAGCGCCAGACCGGCGGCATGACGCGCGACATCGAGCGCGGCACGCGCGCCGTGCATTCGCTGGTGTCGTATTCGCTGTACAGCATCGTGCCGACGATCATCGAAGTCGGCATGGTGCTGACGCTGCTGGCCTGGAAGTTCGACGCGGTGTTCGCCTGGATCACCGCCGCGGCGCTGGTGTTCTACGTGGTCTTCACGGTCAGCGTCACCGAATGGCGCACGCAGTTCCGCCGCCGCATGAACGAGATGGACGCCGTCGCCCACGCGCGCGCGGTCGACTCGCTGCTGAACTACGAGACCGTCAAGTACTTCAACAACGAGGACTTCGAGGCGCGGCGCTACGACCAGAGCCTGGAGCGGCTGCGCCGCGCGGCGCTGAAGAGCCAGACCACGCTGTCGATGCTGAACACCGGCCAGCAGCTGGTGATCGCCAGCGCGCTGGCGGCGATGCTGTGGCGCGCCACCGAAGGCGTGGTCGCCGGCCGGCTGACGCTGGGCGACCTGGTGATGATCAACGCCTTCATGATCCAGCTGTACATCCCGCTGAACTTCCTCGGCGTGCTCTACCGCGAGATCAAGCAGAGCCTGACCGACCTGGACAAGATGTTCGGCCTGCTGGAGCGCGAACGCGAGGTCGACGACCGGCCCGGCGCGATGCCGCTGCAGGTCGGCGACGGCGCGCTGCGCTTTCGCGATGTCAGCTTCGCCTACGAGCCGGCGCGGCCGATCCTGCACGGCGTCAGCTTCGAGGTGCCGGCCGGCAAGACGGTGGCGGTGGTCGGCCCGTCGGGCGCCGGCAAGTCCACGCTGGCGCGGCTGCTGTACCGCTTCTACGACATCGGCAGCGGCGCCATCACCATCGACGGCCAGGACATCCGCGAGGTGACGCAGGCCAGCCTGCGCCAGGCCATCGGCATCGTGCCGCAGGACACGGTGCTGTTCAACGACACCATCGAATACAACATCGCCTACGGCCGGCCGGGGGCCTCGAGAGGCGAGGTCGAGGCCGCTGCGCGCGCCGCGCACATCCATGGCTTCATCGCCGCCACGCCCAAGGGCTACGACACGATGGTCGGCGAGCGCGGCCTGAAGCTGTCCGGCGGCGAGAAGCAGCGCGTCGCGATCGCGCGCACGCTGCTGAAGAACCCGCCGATCCTGATCTTCGACGAGGCCACCTCGGCGCTTGATTCGGCCAACGAACGCGCGATCCAGGCCGAGTTGAAGGGCGCGGCGCAGGGCAAGACCGCGCTGGTCGTCGCGCACCGGCTCAGCACCGTGGTCGACGCGCACCAGATCGTCGTGCTGGACCAGGGCCGCGTCGTCGAGCGCGGCACGCACGCCGAGCTGCTGGCGCGCGGCGGCGCCTATGCGCGCATGTGGCGGCTGCAGCAGAACATGCGGGACGAGCCGGCGGCAGGAGCCGGAACCTGAGAGCCTCCCAGGCCCATGGCGGCGCCCGGCGTTTGGACCAGAAACACATTTGCCTACGCGCAAATCAACGACTTGGAAGTTCTGTTTCTGGTGAGGGTGCAGCCAGGCTCGAGGCGCGAACATCGTCTGCCGCGCTGCCCGGCCGCCACGGCTGCCAGAATGCAGTCATGGAACCGACGCTGTCACTGACCCGTCCCGACGACTGGCACCTGCACTTGCGCGACGGCGACGCGCTGCGCGCGGTGCTGCTGCACACCGCGCGGCAGTTCGCGCGCGCCATCGTCATGCCGAACCTGAAGCCGCCGGTGACGACCACCGCGCTGGCGCTGGACTACAAGCGCCGCATCGTCGGCGCGCTGCCTAAAGAAGGACCGGGCAGCGATTTCGAGCCGCTGATGACGCTCTACCTCACCGACCGCACGCCACCCGGCGAGATGCGCCGCGCGCGCGCGGCCGGCATCGTCGCATGCAAGCTCTATCCGGCCGGCGCGACGACGAACAGCGATGCCGGCGTGACCGACATCCGCAACATCTACGCGACGCTGGAGGCGATGCAGCGCGAAGGCCTGCTGCTGCTGGTGCACGGCGAAGTCACCGATACCGACATCGACCTGTTCGACCGCGAGGCGGTGTTCATCGAGCGCGTGCTCGAGCCGCTGCGCCGCGACTTCCCCGCGCTGAAGATCGTCTTCGAGCACATCACCACGCGCGAGGCGGCGCAATACGTCGCCGCCGGCGGTGATCACCTGGCGGCGACGATCACCGCACACCACCTGCTGTTCAACCGCAACGCGCTCTTCATGGGCGGGCTGCGCCCGCACTACTACTGCCTGCCGGTGCTCAAGCGCGAGGAACACCGGCGCGCGCTGGTTGCGGCGGCCACCTCGGGCTCGCCGAAGTTCTTTCTCGGCACCGACAGCGCGCCGCATGCCGCGCCGCTGAAGGAGCATGCGCTGGGCTGCGCCGGCTGCTACACCGCGCTGTCGGCGCTCGAGCTGTACGCGATGGCCTTCGACGCCGCCGGCGCGCTGGACAAGCTCGAAGGCTTCGCCAGCTTCCACGGCGCCGATTTCTACGGCCTGCCGCGCAACAGCGGGCGCATCGCGCTGCGCCGCCAGGAGTGGACGCTGCCCGAGAGCGTGCCTTTCGGCGCGCTGCCGCTGAAGCCGCTGTGCGGCGGCGAGACGCTGCACTGGGCGCTGGAGACCGCGGCATGATCGAAAGACAAGCCCGCATCGCGCTGCTCATCGACGCCGACAACTCGCCGGCGGCGAAGATCGACGTCATCCTCGCCGAGCTGGCCAAGGTGGGCGTGACCAACATCCGCCGCGCCTACGGCAACTGGAAAAAGGACGGCCTGAAGGGCTGGGAGGCGGTGCTGCACGAATACGCGATCCGCCCGGTGCAGCAGTTCGACTACAGCAAGGGCAAGAACGCGACCGACATGGGCATGGTCATCGAAGCCATGGACCTGCTCTACACCGACCAGCCCGAGGCCTTCGGCATCGTATCGTCGGACGCCGACTTCACGCCGCTGGTCATGCACCTGAAGGCCAAGGGCGCGCAGGTCTTCGGCTTCGGCGCGAAGAAGACGCCGCTGCCCTTCGTCAACGCCTGCTCGCGCTTCCTGTACCTGGAGAACCTGGGCCAGCCGGTGGCGGCCGAGGAGCCGCGCGCCACCAAGGCGGCCAAGCCGAAGCCGGCCCCCAAGGGCAAGGGCGACGGCAGCAACGGCGAGACGGCGCCGACGCGGCTGGACACGGCGGCGCTGAAGCAGGACGCCCGCCTGGTGGCGCTGCTGCGCAACGCGGTGGAATCGGCGGCCGGCGAGGACGGCTGGTCGGCGCTGGGCCGCGTCGGCCAGCAGATCGGCAACCAGGCCTCCTTCGATCCGCGGAACTATGGCTACCGCAAGCTGATCGACCTCATCGAAGCCACGCAGCTGTTCGAGGTGGAAAAGCGCGAGACGCATCTCTACCTGCGCGACAGGCGGCTGGCCAAGGCCGGCAGCGCCTAAGCTCCGGCCGCAGCGGCGGGCCGGTCTTTAATTCGGCGCGCTCGTCCCCAACCTGTTCGCACTCTTCGCCGACGCAACCAAGGACTGTCGTGCCATGAAAAGAATCCTGCTCTTCGTGATGACCAACCTGGCCGTGATGGTCGTGCTGGGCATCGTCATCAACGTCTTCGGCCTGAACCGCTTCATCGAAGCCAACGGCCTGAACGTCGGCGCTCTGATGGTGTTCTCGCTGGTGGTCGGCTTCGGCGGCGCGACCATCTCGCTGCTGATGAGCAAGTTCATCGCCAAGCGCAGCACCGGCGCGCAGATCATCAACGACTCGCGCGACCCGACGCATGCCTGGATCGTCGAGAGCGTGCGCCGCTGCGCCGACAAGGCCGGCGTGCAGATGCCCGAGGTCGGCATCTACGAAGGCCCGCCCAACGCCTTCGCCACCGGCGCGTTCAAGAACTCGGCGCTGGTGGCGGTGTCCACCGGCCTGCTGCAGAGCATGACGCGCGAGGAGGTCGAGGCCGTCATCGGCCACGAGGTCGCGCACGTGGCCAACGGCGACATGGTGACGATGACGCTGATCCAGGGCGTGATGAACACCTTCGTCGTCTTCATCTCGCGCGTGGTCGGCTACTTCGTCGACCGCGTGATCCTGAAGAACGAACGCGACGGCGTCGGCCCCGGCTACTTCATCACCACCATCGTGATGGACATCCTGCTCGGCTTCGCCGCCGCGATGATCGTCGCCTGGTTCTCGCGCCAGCGCGAATTCCGCGCCGACGCCGGCTCGGCGCAGCTGCTGGGCCGCAAGCAGCCGATGATCAATGCGCTGGCCCGTCTGGGCGGGCTGGATCCGGGCGAGATGCCGAAGACGCTGCAGACCATGGGCATCAGCTCGCGGCCCAGCGGCATCATGGCGCTGTTCTCCAGCCACCCGCCGATGGAAGAGCGCATCGCGCGGCTGCAGCAGGCCGGCTGAGCCGCTACGCCGGCAGGAAGCCCTCGATCGACAGGTAGCGCTCGCCGGTGTCGTAGTTGAAGCCGAGCACGCGGCTGCCGGCGGGCAACTCGGGCAGCTTCTGCGCGATCGCCGCCAGCGCCGCGCCGCTGGAGATGCCGACCAGCAGGCCTTCCTCGCGCGCGCAGCGCCGCGCCATTTCGCGCGCCGCCTCGGCCTCGACCTGGATCGTGCCGTCGAGCAGCGCGGTGTCCAGGTTCTTCGGGATGAAGCCCGCGCCCAGGCCCTGGATCGGGTGCGGTCCGGGTGCGCCGCCGCTGATCACCGCGGACAGCGTCGGCTCCACCGCATAGACCAGCAGCTTCGGCCACTTCTTCTTCAGCACCTGCGCGCAGCCGGTGATGTGGCCGCCGGTACCCACGCCGGTGATCAGCGCATCCAGGCCGTCGGGGAAATCGGCGGCGATCTCGGCGGCGGTGGTGCGCGCGTGCACCTCGACATTGGCCGGGTTGTCGAACTGCTGCGGCATCCACGCGCCGGGCGTCGCGGCGATGATCTCCTCGGCGCGGGCGATCGAACCCTTCATGCCCTTGTCGCGCGGCGTCAGCTCGAAGGTGGCGCCGTAGGCCAGCATCAGGCGGCGGCGTTCGACGCTCATGCTGTCCGGCATGACGAGGATCAGCTTGTAGCCCTTGACCGCGGCGACCATGGCCAGCCCGATGCCGGTGTTGCCCGAGGTCGGCTCGACGATCGTGCCGCCGGCCTTCAGCTGGCCGCGCTTTTCGGCGTCCTCGATCATCGACAGCGCGATGCGGTCCTTGATCGAGCCGCCGGGGTTGGCGCGCTCGGATTTGATCCACACCTGGGCGCTGCCGAACAGCCGGTTGATGCGGATGTGCGGCGTGTTGCCGATGGTCTGGAGAATGTCGTCCGCTTTCATCGCGCTGGCCTCCTTGGCGTCTAAGGCACGATAATCGCATAGTGAAGCAAGCCAGACCGCCGCTGGTGCAACGGTCGAAAGACCGCACTGGAGGAAGGTCCGGACTGCGCAGGGCGGCGTAGCAGCTAACGGCTGTCCACCGCGAGGTGAGGATCAGAGCAACAGAGACGAGTCCGGGTGGGTTCGCCCCGGGTGTTCCATGCAGCGTCGGCGTCAGCCGGCAGCCCGCACGGCGCAAGCCGGGCGGGACCGGGCGTAAGCCCGAGGCCGCATAGCCACCCCGGGCGGGCAAATCCCGCCCGGGGTGAAACGGGCAATCTCTACGCGCAGCAACACCAAATAGGCACGCGGCGATCTGGCTCCGGGGAGCGTGCGGGTAGGTGGCACCGAGCCGTGCAGCGATGCACGGCCCAGATGAATGGCGGTCACGGCGTGACAGCGGCAACGCTGGTGCGACGCACAGAATCCGGCCTATCGGCTTGCTTCACACATTTGCTCAGGCCGGCAGCACCAGCGTGTGCCGCACCTGCCAGCGCAGGCCCGAATCGGCAGCCGCCGGCTGCAGCGTCATCTCCAGCATCGGGCGGTCGGCCGCATCCAGCGTGCGCCACAGGAAATCCGGCGCATTGCCCGGGTCGCCGGCGATGAACAGCTGCGAACTCAGCTCGCCGAAGCTCGCATGCCGCAGCTTGACGTGGATGTGCGGCGTGCGCCCCGGGTAGGGCACCGGCTTGATGCTGCGAAAGCGCGCCTGACCGCCGCTGCCGCTGCGGCTGGCGCCGAAACCCTGGAAGGCTTCGTCGAAACTGCCGGCCACCTGGCGCACGCGCGGGTGGCGGTAGGCGGCGAGTGCGTCGCATTGCCAGATCTCGACTTCGGCGCCGTCGATCGCGCGGCCGTTCACGTCGGCCAGCCGCAATTCCAGCCCCAGATGCTCGCCGCGCGCCACCAGCGTGCGGCCGTCGCGCTGCACGCGGCTCAGGTCGGCGTCCCAGTCGTCCCACTGCTCGCGCCAGGCGCGCGGCGGGTAGAACGGGCCCTCGGTCATCGGCGCCACGGTGCGCCGCGAACTGGCCAGCGCCGGCAGGGCCAGACCGGCGAGCGCCGTGGCCGCGCCGAGCGTGACGCGGCGGCGCAGCGGGTCGGGGCGGGGGGGGGGGGTCGGCCCGCCCCGGCTGCGGGGGGCGGGCCGACCGCCGGCGGCTTCGTCGTCGTGGTCGCCGTCGTGTCCGTCGTCGCGGTCGGCGTCGTG
>OEIU01001030.1_pt1 | contig 20453 bp, 16 predicted proteins | sample 1539221 | NCBI WGS metagenome assembly OEIU01 (sample SAMN03792071, study PRJEB22550) | activated sludge metagenome | feature: wastewater treatment plant; material: activated sludge; isolation source: Wastewater treatment plant of a petroleum refinery complex | place: Argentina: Zarate | collected...
GCTTGGCCTCGCGGATCGAGCCCATCCAGCGGTCGATGATCTTGTCGCGCACGGCCAGGATTGCGGCGGTCAGCCAGTCGTGATTGAGCGCGAGCGCCGGCGGCTTGCCGACATTGTAGATGAGCTTGGCCTCGATCTCCTTGCGCAGCGCCTGGATGGCGGCGGCCGCTTCGTCCCTGGCGCTCGACCGCCGTTCGACCGGCGGGAGAATATCCGTCGACTTCAAACTGCTCGTACGCATGCAGACAGACCCTTTGGCGACACGCTTCAAAGTTAACCGCCGCCTGCTGAAGAATTCGATAAAGCGTTGGCGCGTGGTAACCGGCGGCCCCGTCTCGCCCCCCGCGTTAACCGTTTCGCGAATGGCGACCGGCGGCAAACCACGCTTCGGTCTGATGTTTTCCGTTGCGTTAACCAATGGCTAGCGTTTTCGGATTAAACAAATGAGCCAGCAGGCGAAGTGATTCGGCCGAGCACGGGGCGGCGGGCGCAAACGCATGAGTTGGCAGTCACAGGGTCGTTGCGACCTTGAAGGCGAGGCTGCGCAGGCCGAACAGCCGGTTGCGCGCCGAAGGGTTCTTTTCGTCACCTCCGAAATTTCCGACTATGTGCAGACCGGCGGCCTGGGCGAAGTTTCGGCCGCGCTGCCGCGCGCGCTGCGCGCTTTGTCGGATGTGCGCATTCTCGTGCCGGGCTACCGGCAGGTTCTGGAGCGCGCCGGCAATATCGAACCTGTCGGCCTGCTGCCGGGCCTCGGCGAAATTCCCGCCTGCGCGCTGGGCCGCACGAAGACCGCCGACGGCATTCCCGTCTATGTCCTGCTCAACGCCGATCTCTACGACCGGCCGGGCGGCCTCTATCTCGATCCCGACGGCAGGGACTGGATCGACAACGACATCCGCTTCGCGCGCCTGAGCCTGGCGGCGGCGGACATGGCGGCCGGCCTTGGCGACGCCAACTGGCGGCCGGACAATCTGCATCTCAACGACTGGCCGACCGCCCTCGCGCCCGGCTATCTCGCCTGGCGCGGCGTCGAGACTCCCTCGCTCCTCACCATTCACAACCTCGCCTATCAGGGCGCCTTCGATCCCGCGCGCCTGAAGGCGCTGGCGATCCCGGAAGCCGCCTACAAGGTCGACGGCGTCGAATTCTACGGCCGCCTCTCCTTCCTCAAGGCCGGCGTCTACTACGCGGATCAACTCACGACGGTCAGCGAGACCTACGCGCAGGAAATCACCACGCCGCAATTCGGCTGCGGCCTGCACGGCCTGCTGGCGGAGCGCCTGCGGCAGGGCCGCCTCAGCGGCATTCTGAACGGCATCGACGAATCCTGGGATCCGCGCCACACGCATCACGGCGAGGGCTTCGAGCCCGACCGCTGGAAGGGCCGCTACGCCGACTACATCCGCGGCCTGTTCGGCCTCGCCCTGTCGCGCGGGCCGCTGTTCGCCATCGTCTCGCGCCTCGTTCACCAGAAGGGCGTCGATCTTTCCATCGACGTCGCCGAGGAAATTGTCGCCCACGGCGGCCAGCTCGTCGTGACGGGCCAGGGCGAGACGCATCTGGAGGACCGGATGCTGACGCTCGCGCGCAGGCACCCGACGCAAGTCGGCGTGCGCATCGGCTTCGACGGGTCGCAGGCGCGCGCCATGTTCGCAGGCTCGGATTTCCTGCTCATGCCCTCGCGTTTCGAGCCCTGCGGCCTCAGCCAGATGTACGCCCAGCGCTTCGGCTCCCTGCCGATCGCTCATCGCACCGGCGGCCTCGCCGACACGATCGAGGACGGGCGCACCGGCTTTCTGTTCCAAACCCCGACCGCCCAGCAGTTCAAGGGCGCCGTGCGCCGCGCGCTCGATACGTTCGGCTCCGGCCGCCGCCTCGACGAAATGCGCCGCGCGGCCATGGCGCGCACCTTCGAATGGTCGGACTCGGCGCGCCGCTACGCCACGCTCTATCAGGGCGCGCGCGCCGGCTGACGCGGGGACATGCGCTGCGGTAAGCTGAAGCCGAGGTCGCGCTTGATTCGCGCGGCCGGCAAGAGCGGCGTTCCAATGCCCCCGTCGGTGATCAACAGGCAGCCTGTCGAAGGCGCGCGGGCCCATCCCGCCGCGCTGGACGCCGCCGCCGTGGATGCGCTGGCGCAAGCGCGCTGCGCCGACCCTTTCGCGCTGCTCGGCCCGCACCAGACGCCGCAGGGACGCATCGTCCGGGTCTTCGCGCCGGGCGCGCGCGGCGTCGAAATTCTCGACGCCGCCGGGGCGCGCGCCATCGCGACGCTCGATCTTGTCGACGAACGAGGCCTGTTCGGCGCGCTCGCGCCCGGCGAGGGCGCCTATCTGCTGCGCACGATCTGGCCGGATACGGCCTTCGTCGCCGAAGACCCCTATTCCTTCTGGGAGCTGCTGCCCGAGGAAGACCTCGCGCTTTTCGCCGCCGGCTGCCATCCGAAACTCACCGACCTGCTTGGCGCGCGGGAAATGACGATTGCGGATGCGCCGGGCGTGCGCTTCTCGGTCTGGGCGCCGAACGCGTCGAGCGTTTCGATCGTCGGCGACTTCAACGGCTGGGATCGTCGCCGGCATCCGATGCGCCTGCGCCATCGCGCCGGCGTGTGGGAATTGTTCGTGCCCCGCATCGGCGCGGGCGAGCGCTACAAATTCGCGATCGTCGATCGCGACGGCCATGAACTGCCGCTGAAGGCGGACCCCATGGCCTTCCGCGCGGAGGCGCCGCCGGAGACGGCCTCGATCATCGCCGCGATGCTCGATCATGACTGGCGCGACGCCGGCTGGATGGAATGTCGCGCGCGAAAACAGGCGCCTGATGCGCCGATCTCCATCTACGAGGTCCATCTCGGCTCGTGGCTGCGCAGGAACGGCGCCGAACTCGATTGGGACGAGGCCGCGCGCCGCCTGCCGACCTATGCCGCCGCGCTCGGCTTCACGCATGTCGAACTGCTGCCGATCGCCGAATATCCCTTCGGCGGCTCGTGGGGCTACCAGCCGCTGTCGCTGTTCGCGCCGACCGCACGCCATGGCGATCCCCGGGGTTTCGCCCGCTTCGTCGACGCCTGCCACGCGGCCGAACTCGGCGTGATCGTCGACTGGGCGCCCCACCATTTTCCGAACGATGCGCACGGTCTCGTGCGCTTCGACGGCACGGCGCTCTACGAGCACGAGGATGCGCGCGAGGGCCTGCATCCCGACTGGGATACGGTGATCTACAATCTCGGCCGCCGCGAGGTCCGCAATTTCCTGATCGCGAGCGCGCTGCGCTGGCTCGAGGATTTCCATGTCGACGGCCTGCGCGTCGATGCGGTCGCTTCCATGCTCTACCGCGATTATTCGCGCGCGGACGGGACGTGGAAGCCGAACGAGCATGGCGGCCGCGAGAATCTCGAAGCCATCGACTTCTTGCGCGCGGTGAATTCCATCGTCGCCAGCCGCTGTCCCGGCGCGATCACCATCGCCGAGGAATCGACTGCGTGGCCGGGCGTGACGGCGCGCCCGGAGGAGGGCGGCCTCGGCTTTTCCTACAAGTGGAACATGGGCTGGATGAATGACACGCTGCGCTACATGCAGCGCGAGCCGGTCCATCGCCGCTGGCATCACGACGAAATGACCTTCGGCATGATGTACGCCTGGGCCGAGAAATTCGTGCTCGCCGTCTCCCATGACGAAGTCGTTCACGGCAAGCGCTCGCTGCTCGACAAGATGCCGGGGGACGAATGGCGCAAGCGCGCCAATCTGCGCGCCTATCTCGCGCTGATGTGGACGCATCCCGGCAAGAAGCTGCTTTTCATGGGCGCCGAATTCGGTCAGTGGCGGGAGTGGAGCCATGATCGCCAGCTCGACTGGAATCTGTTCGACGAGCCTGGCCACGCCGGCCTCGTCGCGCTCCTGCGCGATCTCAACGCCGCCTATCGCGACGAGCCGGCGCTGCATGTCGGCGACGCGAAGCCGGAAGGTTTCGAATGGCTCGTCGTCGACGACAGCGACAACAGCGTCTTCGCCTATCTGAGAAAGGCGCCCGGCGCCCGCCCCATCGCCGTCGCGCTCAACATGACGCCGGAGCCGCGCTCGTTTTATCGCATAGGCGTGCCGCAGGCGGGCTTCTGGAAGGAAATCCTGAACACCGACGCCGCCTGCTACGGCGGAACCAACACGGGCAATCTCGGCGGCGCGCAGACGCGCCCCACGCCGGCGCACGGCCATGCGCAATCGCTCGAACTGGTGCTGCCGCCGCTTTCCGCCATCGTGCTGCGGCTCGATCACGCGGCGGAGGCGGCATGAGCGACGACGCTCTTCGCGCGCTGGCGGTCGAAGCCGGCTTCCAGCCGCGCTGGACCGACAACACCGGCGCCGATCGCGACGTCTCGGCGGGGACGCTGCGCGCCGCGCTCGCCGCGCTCGGCCTGCCCGCGCAAACCGAAACGCAGATCGCCGAAGCGCGCGCATGTCTCGCCGACGAAAAGGCGAGCGCCGCCCTCCCGCCGACGATCGTCGCGCGCGCGGACGAACGCGTGGCGCTCGGCGGCGCCGCTGCGCCCGGCGCGCATGCGCGCATCGAATATGAACTCGGCGGCGCCGCCGATCTGCGCATCGGCGACGACGGCCGCCTGCCGCGCCTCGACCGCATTGGCTATCATCGGCTGGTTCTCGGCGATCGCGAGGTCACGCTCGCCGTTGCGCCTGCGCAGGCGCGCACGCTGGAAGAGGTTGCAGACGGTCGCCGCATGTGGGGTCTCGCCGCGCAGATCTATGGGTTGCGCAGCGAAGGCGATGGCGGGGTCGGCCATTTCGGCGCGGTCGCGCAGCTCGCCGAGAGCGCCGCGCGGCGCGGCGCCGATCTCGTCGCGCTCAGCCCGGCGCATGCGCTGTTTCTCGCCGACGAACATCACTACACGCCCTATTCGCCGTCGAGCCGCCTCTTCTACAACGCGCTCTACGCCGACCCCGCGGACGTGTTCGGCCGCGAACGCGCCGCCGCCGCCGTCTCCGGGATCGGCGGCGATCCGGTCGATGCCGCCGCCTTGATCGACTGGCCGCGCGCCGCCCATGCGCGGTCGGCGCTGCTGCGCGCGCTCTACGACGATTTCTGCGCGACCGACATGACGGCCGCAACTGCGCTCGCCGCCGATTTCGTCGCCTTTCGCGCGGCGGGCGGCGAGGCGCTCGAGGCGCACGCCCTGTTCGAGGCGCTGCACGGCCATGAATTCCGGCGCGACTTCACCAAATGGAACTGGCGCGACTGGGCGCCCGACCTGCGCGATCCCGCCTCGCGCGCCGTCGCACATTTCGCGCGCGAAAACGCCGGCGAGATCGGCTTCCACGTCTTCGCGCAATGGCTGGTCGACCGCTCCATGGCGCGCGCGCAGGGCAGGGCGCTCGGCGCCGGCATGCGCGTCGGCCTGCTCGCCGATCTCGCGGTCGGCATGAACGCCGGAGGCTCGCACGCCTGGTCCCGGCCTGATGACGTGCTGCTCGGCCTGTCGATCGGCGCGCCGCCGGACATGCTGGCGCCGCTCGGCCAGAACTGGGGCCTGACGACCTTTTCGCCCCGGGCGCTACGCGCGACCGGCCACGCGCCCTTCCTCGCCACATTGCGCGCGGCGCTACGCAACGCCGGCGGCGTGCGCATCGACCATGTCATGGGTCTCGTGCGGCTCTGGCTCGTGCCCGACGGCGCGCAGGCGACCGAAGGCGTCTATCTCGCCTATCCGACCGAGGACCTGCTCGGCCTGCTGCGGCTGGAATCCCGGCGTCACGGCGCCGTCGTCATCGGCGAGGATCTCGGCACCGTGCCGCACGGCCTGCGCGAGCGTCTGGCGCGAGAAGGCGTCGCGGGCCTGCGCGTGCTGCAATTCGAGCGTAGCGGCGATCGCTTCAATCCGCCGGACTGGTATCCGGCGACCGCCGTCGCCATGACGGCAACGCACGACACGGCGACGATCGAGGGCTGGTGGCGCGGCTGCGATATCGAGGCGCGCGCGGCGCTCGCGCAATTGCCGCCGGGCCGCACCGGCGAGGATTGCGCGCGGGAGCGCGCCGGCGAACGCGACATGGCCTGGCGTGCTTTCGTCGAGGCGCGCGTGGCCGACGGCGCGCCGCCGCAGGCGGACCAGCCGGAAAAGGCGCTCGACGCCGCGGCGCGCTTCGTCGCGCAGACGCCGGCCGCCCTCGCGATCCTGCCGCTCGAGGATGCGCTCGGCCTGCGCGATCAACCGAACCTGCCCGGCACCACCGCCGAATATCCGAACTGGCGCCGCCGTTATCCCGGCGAGGCCGGCTCGATGCTGGATGCGGAAAATGTCGCGGCGCGTCTCGCGGAATTCGACGCGCGCCGCCGCGTCGCGTGACGTCGCGTCAATCGGCGTCGTCGTCCTCGCGCGTCCAGGCGAATTCCTTTTCGATCTGCTGGTAGGCGCGCGCCGTCGCGTAGGCGAGCTTGAAATAGCGTCCCGTCGCCATGATGTCCGCAAGCCGCTCGCGATCCTCGTAGATGGCTTCGAGCCGTTCGACGCGCCGGCGCAATTCGCGGTAACGTTCAACCCACGGACGGCGCCGCCGCTCGTCCGTTTCGGGCTCTCTCGACATGCCTGCCCCACGCGTACAAATCTCATGCGATGATATGGTTCGCATGGCGATTGTCGAAAGAATTGCCTCAAAACAGCTGAAATTGAGACAATCAAATCTCGCCCGGGACATTAATGACCGTTATTGAATGATATTGCCGGGGCGTCGCGTTCGCGAAGGGTCGGGAATGTCGGGATCATGATCGCAACGCAGCGATCCGGAGACGTCGCATGCAGCCGGCCGCCGAAAGCAACCTGAAAACCGGCGGGACGCAGGCCGCATTCTGGCGCGCGCCTCTCGCCGATCTTCTCGCGACGCTGAAGACGTCCGCCGCCGGACTGTCGTCGGATGAAGCCGCGCGGCGGTTGCGGGTCTACGGGCTCAACGCGTTCGAGAAGCGCGCGCGCTTCGCGATCCTGCGCAAGATCGCGCGCAAGGCGAGCGAACCGCTCGTCCTGATCCTCGCGGCCGCAGCGGCCGTTTCGGCGGCGACTGGCGACCATACGGGCTTCGTCACGATCGTGACCATCCTCGCCATGTCGATCGCCATCGACGTCGTGCAGGAAGCGCGCGCCGAATCCGCCGCCGACGCGCTGAGAAAATCCGTCGCCGTCCATGCCGACGCGCTGCGCGACGGCGCGCTCCTGTCCGTGCCGACGCGGCTGCTCGCGCCGGGCGACGTGGTCGAGCTCAGGGCAGGCGACATCGTGCCCGCCGACGGCGTCGTGATCGAGGCGCGCGATCTGTTCGTCAATCAGGCCCTGCTGACCGGCGAGCCCTATCCGGTCGAGAAGACGCTGGCGCCGGCCCAGACGGATGACCTCAATGATGCGACCAACGGGCTTTTCATGGGCGCGTCGGTCGTTTCCGGCAAGGGGCGCATGCTGATCGTGCGCACCGGCGCGGCGACACAGATGGGCGACATAGCGACCGCGCTCGGCGTCGGCGAGCCGCCGACCGCCTTCGAGCGGTCGATGCGCGACTTCGGCCGCCTGGTCATGCGATTGACCAGCATTCTGGTTCTCGTCGTCCTTCTCGCCCATATCGCCTTCCACCGGCCGCTGCTCGAATCCTTCCTGTTCGCGCTGGCGCTGGCCGTCGGCCTCACGCCCGAACTGCTGCCGATGATCATGACCGTCTCGCTGTCGCGCGGCGCGCTGCGGCTCGCCAGGGATGGCGTCATCGTCAAGCGTCTTCCGGCGATCCACAATCTCGGCGCCATGAACGTGCTGTGCACCGACAAGACCGGCACGCTGACAGAGGCGCGCATCGATCTCGTGCGCGCCATCCGCGCGGACGGCGCCGACGACGATTACGTCCTCGAGCTCGTCTGGCTGAACAGCAAGTTCGAAACGGGATTGCGCAGTCCGATGGACGACGCCGTTCTGGCCCGCCCTGCGCCGGCCGACGCGGGACAATGGCGCAAGATCGACGAGGTTCCCTTCGACTTCGAGCGCAGGCGCGTGTCGGTCCTGCTGGAGAAGGACAACGCGCGGCTCTTGATCGCCAAGGGCGCGCCGGAGGACGTGCTCGCCCATTGCACGCATGTCGAGACGCGCGACCGCGTCGTCAGTCCGCTCGACGCCGCCGCGCGCGCGCGGCTCCTGGCGTTGCACGATTCCTTCGCGGGCGAGGGCATGCGCCTGCTCGCAGTCGCCTGGCGCGCCATGCCGGCCGACGCGACCTCGTGCCATATCGAGGACGAGGACAAGCTGGTCTTCGCGGGCTATGCGGCCTTTCTCGATCCGCCGAAGGCGAGCGCCGCCGACGCCCTGACGAAACTCGCCGCGACCGGCGTGACCGTGAAGGTCGTCTCCGGCGACAACGAGCTTGTCGTGCGCCACCTCGCGCGTTCGATCGGGCTCGACGCGGAGAGTTTTCTCACGGGCGCGCAGATCGGCAGGATGGACGACGCCGCGCTCGCCGGGGCGGCGCAGCGCACGAGTCTTTTCTGCCGCGTCAGCCCGGCGCAGAAGACGCGGGTCATCCAGGCCCTGCAGGCGCGCGGCGCGACCGTGGGCTATGTCGGCGACGGCGTGAACGACGCGCCCTCGCTGCATGCCGCCGATGTCGGCATATCCGTCGAAAGCGCGGTCGATGTCGCCAAGCAGGCCGCCGACATGATCCTGACGCGCCCGGACCTGCACATTCTCGCCGACGCCGCGGTCGAGGGGCGGCGCACCTTCGTCAACATCTCGAAATATCTGCTGATGGGAACGAGCTCCAATTTCGGCAACATGCTGTCCATGGCGGCCGCTTCGCTGCTCCTGCCTTTCCTGCCGATGCTGCCGGTGCAGATCCTCGTCAACAATCTCATCTACGACGTCTCGGAACTCGGCATCCCCTTCGATCGCGTCGCGGCGGAGGAGACCGCAAAGCCGCAGGTCTGGGACCTCGAGGCGCTCAAGCGCTTCACCTTCGTCATGGGCGCGGTCAGCTCGCTGTTCGATCTCGCGACCTTCTTCCTCCTGCGACGCGTCTTTCACGTCGACGAGACGACGTTCCGCACCGCCTGGTTCGTCGAATCCATGGCGACGCAGATCCTCGTCATCTTCATCATTCGCTCGCGCGGCCGCCTGTTCGCGAGCCTGCCGCATCCGGCCCTCGTCGCCTCCTCGCTCGGCGCGTTGGCGGTCGCGATCGCGCTGCCCTTCACGCCGGCCGGCGGCTGGCTTTCGTTCGCGCCGCTGCCCGCGCACATCCTCGCGTCGATCGTCGCGATCGTCGTCGCCTATCTCGCCGCCGCGTGGTTCGCCCGGCGCTGGGCGCGGCCGGTCATCGCCGCGTGAGCGGGCCGGGCCGCTCGCGACAACCCGTCGCGCCGGCCCGGCTTGCGGCGGCGTCCCGGAATTCCGATATGATGTCCGTTCAGCCGATGGACCGACCATGAGCGACAACGTCATCATCGCCTGCCCGCATTGCGGCGGGCTCAATCGCGCGCCGCGGGCGCGCCTGGGCGCCGGCGAGGCGCCGGATTGCGGGCGCTGCCACGCGCCGCTGTTCGACGGCCGTCCGACGGAACTGTCCAGCGCCGACGCGTTCGACCGGCTCGTCGGCAAGACGGAAATCCCGGTGGTGGTCGATTTCTGGGCCGGCTGGTGCGGCCCGTGCCGCGCCATGGCGCCGGAATTCGCCGCCGCCGCGCGCGATCTGGAGCCGGCGGTGCGGCTCGCCAAGCTCGACACCGAGGCCGCGCCCGAGATCGCGCAGCGCTACAATATTCGCGGCATTCCCACGATGATCCTGTTCGGGAACGGCCGCGAGATAAAGCGCCAGAGCGGCGCCATCGGCCGTTCCGCGATCGTCGCCTTCGCGCGCGCGTGAGGCGCGTCAAAAATAACGCCACCAGATGTAGAGATGGCAGATCGCCACCGAGACCAGCATCATCGGGAAGGCGTAGAGCGTATATTTCGCGAAGCTGAAGGAGACGCCGTTGCGCTCGGCGATGCCGGCCACCGTGAGATTGGCCGATGCGCCGATCAGCGTGCCGTTGCCGCCCAGGCACGCCCCCAGCGACAGCGCCCACCACAGCGGCTGGATCGCGTCCGGTCCGCCGAAGGCCGGCGCCATGCTCTTGATGAGCGGGATCATGGTCGCGACGAAGGGAATGTTGTCGACGATCGCGGACAGGATCGCCGAAGCCCAGAGAATCGCGAAGCCCGTCTTCGGCATCGAGCCGCCCGTCGCCTCGGCGAGCTTGTGCGCGGCAAGCGACAGCAGGCCGTTGGCCTCCACGCCCTTCACGACGATGAACAGGCCGACGAAGAAGAAGATCGTGATCCACTCGACGTCGGAGAAGGTCGAATGGATGTTCTCCGCCGCCTTCTCGTTGTGATGCTCCCAATTGTCGAGAAGCATGAGGATCGCCGCGCCGAACATGGCGATGGTCGCGGGTTCGAGATGCAGCGGATGAGCGGCGACGAAGCCGAGGATGACGCCGCCGATGACGACCAGCGACTGGCGCAGCAGCGTCCAGTCCTGGATGCTGTCGGACGCGCGCATCGCCATGATGCGCGCCTCGTGCTCGGGCGTCGCATGCATCGCGCGGCCCCAGATCAGATGGATCATCAGCGCCTGCGCAGCCATGACCACGACGATGATCGGCGCCAGATGCACGAGGAAGGCGTTGAAGTTCAGCCCCGCGAGCGATCCGATCAGGATATTCGGCGGATCGCCGATCAGCGTCGCCGTGCCGCCGATGTTGGAGGCGAAGATTTCCGCGAACAGGAAGGGATAGACGGGCGCGTCCAGCTCCTTCACGATCGCCAGCGTGACCGGCACGATCAACAGCACGGTCGTCACATTGTCGAGCAGCGCCGACAGGACGGCGGTCGCGATCTGCAGCAGCAGCAGCACGCGGCCGGGGTGCGCGCGCGCGAGCTGCGCCGCCCGGACCGCGACAAACTGGAACATGCCCGACCGGCGCGAGATCGAGACGAGGATCATCATGCCGGTCAGAAGGCCGATCGTGTTGAAGTCGATCCCCTTGATCGCCTCGTCCTGCGTCAGCAGGCCGGCGACGACCATGACGCAGGCGCCGACCAGCGCGGCGATCGAGCGATTGACCTTTTCGGAAATGACGACCGCATAGGTCGCGGCCAGGACGATGGTCGAGGCGACCATGGGACTCATGCCGAGAACCGTCGTCGCCGCCCCGCCCGCCATGTCGCCCATCCCTCTTGTTGGTTGAGGCGACGATGGCCTATCGGGCGCGTCCCCGCAACCCGCAGGCCTGACGTTCAGGGCGTGAGCAGCACCTTGCCGAGATTGCCGCGGCTCTGGATGAATTCGTGCGCCGCGCCGGCCTCGTCGAAGGAAAATGTCCGCGCGATCTGCGGCCGGACGATTCCCTGCCGCCACAGGTCGAGAATTTCTCCGAACCATCCCGAGACGCGCGCGGTCTCGTCCCACATATGCCCGACATTGACGCCGAACACGCCCTTGTTCTGGCTCATCAGCGTGATCGGGTTGAAGTGCAGCCAGGGGGTCTTGAGCGCGAAGGCGAGCATGGCGAGCGGATGGCGGGTGCGCCCGGCGGCCATGGACGAGGCGCCGAACATGCCGAGCCGCCCGGTCGGCGCAAGAATGCGGAAGCCTTTCTTCGCGCTCTCGCCGCCAACCGCGTCGAGGATCAGCTCGACGCCGCGCCCGCCGGTGATTTCGCGCGCGCGCGCCTCGAAATCCTCGCGCGTGTAGTCGATGAGATGATCGACGCCGATCGCGCGCAGCGCCGCGTGCTTGCCGGCCGACGCCGTGCCGATGACGGTCGCGCCGATGTGTTTGGCGAGCTGCGTCGCCGCGATTCCGACGCCGCCGCCGGCCGAATGGACGAGCATGGTCTCGCCCTTCTTCAGCCCGCCCATGACGACGACCAATTGCCAGGCCGTGATGTAATTGACCGGCAGCGCCGCGCCGGCTTGCGCGCTCATGCCCTCCGGCCGGACGAACACCCGGCCCTGCGGCGCGCACACGACGTCGGAATAACCGCCGAAGCGGGTGAGCGCGATCACGTTGCGTCCCAGCCACGACGCATCGACGCCGGCGCCGACGGCGTCGACGCGGCCCGCGACCTCGTAGCCCGGCACGACGGGAACGGGCGGCAGGTCGGGATAGAGGCCGAGCCGTCCCATGATGTCGGCGAAATTGACGCCGCTCGCCTCGACGCGCACGCGCAGCTCGCCGGCGGCGGGCGTCGGGTCGGGCGCCGCCTTCACTGTCAGCACGTCCGGCGCGCCGAATTTCTCGATCCAGATCTGCTTCACGCGAGTCCCCGTCTGCGCGGGATGGTCGCTCAGCTTGGACGTTGCGTCAAAGCGGCCCGAGCTCGACGAGCAGCGGCTCATGGCCGCAGGCCCGCAGGAAGGCCGTCAATTCCTCCGGCCGCATGCCGATCGTCGCCGTGTTGACGAGCGGATGCACGTTGACGATGGCGGCGCGCATGAGTTCCGCGTCGAGCGCGACCGTCACGCGCCGATCCCTGTCGCGCAGCGCCGCCAGCGGCGTGACGGAGCCGGGCGTCACGCCGAGAACCTCCTCGAGCAGCGGCGCGCTGCCGAAGGACAGCCGCTTCGAGCCGAGGGTTTTCGGCAGCGTCTTCAGATCGAGGCGACGCTCGGCGAGCGCGGTCAGGAGCCACAGGCGCCCGCCGGCGTCCTTGAAGAACAGGTTCTTGGCGTGCGCGCCCGGAATGTCCTTCCAGTGCTCCATGGCGGCGGCGACCGTCGGGGCCGCCGCGTGAAAGCGCCAGGCCGGCGCGATGCCGGCCGCCGCCAGCGCCTCCATGAGATCGTCGGGAACGCCGTTGGCCCGGGCGAGAGGATGATTCATCGCGCCAGTCTACTGAACCTTGCGGCGGAACATCCAGGCGGCGGTCACGATGGTGACGACCGCCATGGCCGCCATCGGCCAGATCCGCTGGGCCGCGAGCGCGACCGGCATGTCGCGCAGGAACAATCCCCGGATGACGACGAGTATATGCGTCAGCGGATTGGCGAGCGCGAGCGGCTGCAGCCAGTCCGGCATGTTCTGCACGGGCGAGGAGAAGCCCGACAGCATCATCGCCGGCATGGTGACGACCATCGTGCCCATCATCGCCTGCTGCTGGTTGGTGGCGATGGAGGACACGAACAGCGCGACGCCGATGATCGACAGAAGAAACGTCGCGAGCGCCGCAAACAGGGTGAGCGCCGAACCGAGCAGGGGTATTCCGAAGACGAAGATGACGATGAGCGTGATGATTCCGCATTGGCCGAGACCGACGATGAGGCCCGGCACGGATTTGCCGGCGACGATCTCGATCGGCTGCAGCGGCGAGACCAGCAATTGCTCGAAGGTTCCCAGCTCCTGCTCTCGCGCCACCGACATGCCGACGATCATCATGACCGTCATCATCGGCAGCGTGGCGATGAGGATCGGCACCATGGCGTTGCGATAGTCGCGATTGGGATTGTACCAGCTTCGGTCGACGATCTCGCTGTCGGGCGGCGGCCCGCGGCCCGCGCCGAATTCGGCGGCGTATTGCGCGACGATCGTGTTGACGTAAGAGCTGACGATCTGCGCGCTGTTCGAGCGGCGGCCGTCGAGCAGGACGAGGATCGACGGCGTCTCGCCGGCGGCGAGCTTGCGCGAGAAATCCTGGCCGATCTCGACGACGACCATCACGTCCTGCCGGTCGATCGCGGCCTGCGCCGCCTTCTCGCTGTCGTAGAGCCGCACTTCGGAGAAGGCGGACGCGTGTTCGAGGCGGCTGACGAGCTGCGCCGATTGCGCGCCCCAATCCTGGTTGACCACGCCGATCGGCACGTTCGAGACTTCGAGCGTCGCGGCGAAGGCGAAGAGGAAGAGCTGGATCAGCGGCGGCACGATCAGCGCCATGCGGCCGCGCGGATCGCGGAAGGCGGCGAGCAATTCCTTGACGACGAGCGCGGAGAGACGCGTCCACACCATGTCAGTCGAGCCTCTGTTTCGTGTTGCGCGCCGTCAGCGCGAACAGGATCGCGGACATCAGCACGAGCACGCCGCCGGTCGGCAGCAGCACGGCGGGAATGTCGCCGGCCAGAAAGATCGTCTGCAGGCCGCGCACGTAATATTTGGCGGGCACGATGACCGAGAACCATTGCAGCGGCTTCGGCATGGCGGCGATCTCGAACAGGAAGCCGGAGAAGTAAAGCCCCGGCAGAAAGGCGGCGAGCATGGCGAGCTGGCTCGCCAGGAACTGCGTGCGCGCGACGGTGGAGATCAGGAGGCCGATGCCGAGCGCGACGCCGAGAAAGGCGGCGGTGAAGAGCGTGAGCGCGAGGAAGGAGCCACGCAGCGGAATGTCGAAGACGAAGACGGAGGCGAGCACGCAGACCGTCATCGCGATCATGCCGAGCACGAAATTCGGCACGAGCTTGCCGATGATGAATTCGACGACGCCGACCGGCGTCGCCAGCAGCGCCTCGATCGTGCCGCGCTCCCATTCGCGCGAGACGACGAGCGCGGTCAGCAGCGCGCCGATCATCATCTGGATGAGCGAGATCGAGCCCGGCACCAGGAATCGCCGGCTTTCCAGCTCCGGGTTGAACCAGAAGCGCGGCTCGACGTCGACGCCGCCGGCGCGCCGGTCCGCGCCGACCGCGCGTTGCGTGCGCCACGCCTGCCAGGCGCCCTGCACATAGCCGGTCGTCAGCGACGCCGTGTTCGGGTCGCTGCCGTCGGTCACGAGCTGGATGGCGGCGGTGTCGCCGCGCGCCAGCCGTTCGGAGAAGTCGCCCGGCAGCGTGATGATTCCGTTGATCTTGCCGGCCGACAGATCGTCGACGAAGGCGCGCCGGTCGGTCGATTCGCGCACGGCGAAATAAGGCGTGTTGGTGAGCGCGGTGGCGAAGTCGCGCGCCGCCGACGTCGGCTCCTCGATCACCAGCCCGATCTTGAGGCGCGCGGCGTCGAAGGAAATGCCGAAGCCGAACAGAAACAGCAGCAGCGCCGGCAGGACGATGGCGACGACGAAGCTCGAGGGATCGCGGGCGACCTGCAAGCTCTCCTTCACGATCAGCGCGCGAATGCGGCGCGCGCGGCCCGGCGCCTCGCTCATGCGGCCTCCTGCGCGGCTTCGCTTTTTTCGACCAGCGCGATGAAGGCGTCTTCGAGCGTCGGCGCGGGACGCTCGGCCGTGCGCACCGAGGCCTGCAGCTCTTCGGGCGCGCCGATGGCGATGGAGCGGCCGCGGTAGATCAGCGCGACGCGGTCGCAATATTCCGCCTCGTCCATGAAATGCGTCGTCACCATCACGGTCACGCCGCGCCCGACCATGGCGTTGATATAGGCCCAGAACTCGCGGCGCGTCAGCGGATCGACGCCGGATGTCGGCTCATCGAGGAAGAGGACAGGCGGCTCGTGCATGATCGCCGCCGAAAGCGCGAGGCGCTGCTTGAAGCCGAGCGGCAGCTCGCCGGCGTTGGTCTTCGCATAGGGGCCGAGATCGAATGTCTCGATCACGTGCTCGACCGCCGCGCGCCGCCGCGCGCCCGAGAGCCCGTAGGCGCCGGCGAAGAATTCGAGGTTCTGGCGCGCGGAAAGGTCGCCGTAGAGCGAGAATTTCTGCGCCATGTAGCCGAGCCGCGCGCGCGCGGCCGACGGCGCCTTGTAGAGATCGAGACCGTCGACCAGCGCCGCGCCTTCGCTCGGCCGCAGCAGGCCGCACATCATCTTGAACGTCGTCGATTTGCCCGCGCCGTTGGGGCCGAGCAGGCCGAAGATTTCGCCGCGCTTGATACTGAAGGAAATATGATCCGCGGCGGTGAACGCGCCGAATCGCCGCGTGAGATTCTTCGCTTCCACGGGCGCGACGCCGTCGCCGCCGATGTCCTTTCGCTCGGGCACGGCCAGCGTGCGTTTGGGCATGCCGCCGAGCGCCGCGACGAAAGCGTCCTCGAAGCGCGGCGCGGCGGCTTCGATCGTCGTCCCCTCGGGTGCGCCGATCGCGCTGGGCTCTGGCGCGGCCGCGCCTTCCGCCATCACCAGGCGGATCGCTTCGCCCTGCATGACGCCGTCGATGACCTGTTTGTCGGTCAGCGCGCGCGCCAGCAGCGCTCGCCGTCCGGCGCCTGCCCCCTGCGCGCGATAGACGCGGCCCGCCATCGTCGCGGTCATCGCTTTCGGATCGCCCTGATAGAGCGCGCGGCCCGCGTCCATCACGATCACCTCCGCGCAATTCTCGGCCTCGTCGAGATAGGCGGTGCTCCATATGACGCCGACGCCCTGATCGATCAGCGCATAGACCATGCGCCACAGTTCGCGGCGCGAGATCGGATCGACGCCGACGCTGGGCTCGTCGAGCAGCAGCAGTTTCGGCGAGCGCAGCATGGCGCAGGCGAGACCGAGCTTCTGTTTCATGCCGCCCGACAGCGCGCCGGCGAGGCGGTCGGGGAAGCGCGCGAGATCGGTGAAGGAGAGAAGCCGCTCATACGTCGCCTGGCGCGCGCTGTCCGGCAGGCCGCGCAGATCGGCGTAGAGCCGCAGGTTCTCCATCACGGTCAGGTCTTCGTAGAGGCCGAAGCGTTGCGGCATGTAGCCGATCGTGTCGTGGATGGCCGGCCCCTGCGTCGTCACGTCGAGGCCCAGAACCTCGATGCGCCCCGCGCTCGGCGTCAGCAGCGCGGCGATCAGGCGTATCAGCGTCGTCTTGCCGGCGCCGTCGGGCCCCACGAGGCCGGTCACCTGTCCCGCCCCGATCTCCGTCGTCAGCGACCGGATCGCCGCGGGCCCGTCGGCCGCGAAGGCTTTTGTCAGACCCTCGATCCTGACCAGCGGATCGCTCATTGCGCGCGCGTCCCCGTCGCATCGTCGGGGAATATCACGGTCAGCGGCATGCCCTGCCGCAGCACATTGTCGGGATCCTGCGCGACGATGCGGATGCGGTAGACGAGCGCCGTGCGCAATTCGCGCGTCTCGACCGTCTTGGGCGTGAATTCCGCCGTCGACGAGATGAAGCCGATCGACCCCTTCAGCGGCTTCGCGCCCGGCGCATCCGTGTGCAATTCGATCGGCATGCCGGGCTTCACGCGGCCGAGATCGGGCTCCGACACATAGGTGCGCACCCACACCGGATTGGTCAGGCTCAACACGAACACGGTCTCGGCCGCATTGACGATGGCGCCGGCCTCGCGCACGCGGCTCAGCACCACGCCGTCGCTCGGCGCGTAAAGGTCGGCGTCGGCGAGCTGGCGGTCGGCGATCTCGATCGCCGCCTTGCGGTCGGCGAGCTGCGCACGCGCGCTAGCGATGTCTTCCTTGCGGAAGCCCGCCTTCATCAGCCGCAGCGCCTGCTGCGCCGATTGCAGCTGCGCATCCGTCTGCCGGCTGGCGGCCAGCGCGTCGTCGTAGGTCTTCTGCGTGCCGGCGTTGGTCTTCAGCAATTGCGCGGCGCGGTCGATCGCGGCCTTGGCGTTGGTCGCCATGGCCTGCCGCTCGGCGACGGCGGCCTCGGCCTGCGCGATTTCCTCGGGCCGGTTGCCGGCCTCGAGCTTGGCGAGATTGGCGGCAGCCTGATCGGCCTGCGCGTGCAACTGGCGCAGCGCATCCTCGAAATAAACCTTGTCGAGCGAGGCGAGCTTCTGGCCCTGCTTGACGTTCGCGCCTTCGTCGACGTCGAGCGACTTGATGCGGCCGGCGACCTTGAAGCCGATATTGACCTGCCGCACCTCGACATTGCCCTGCAACACGAGCGGCTCGCCCGTCGTCGCGCGGCTTTTCCACCACCACCAGCCGCCGGCGGCCAGGACGAGCAGCAGGAGAACAGGGGCGATCTTCTTGACGTTCATGGTTCTCTTGCCTTTGCGGCGGTTCCCAGCAGCATGGCGCGATGCGCGGCGAGCATGCCGGCGACGTCGAGCGGCTGGTAGGGTTCGAACAGGCTGCGCCAGACGACGCTGACCAGCAGCGGCCCGAACAGCAATTGCGGATAGCGCGCCAGCGCATAGGACGGAATTTCGCCGCGCGCATGCGCGCGTTCGGCGGCGCGCTCGACCAGCGTAAGCCCGCGCGAGACGACCTCGCGATGGTAGAATTCGGCGATCGCCGGAAAGCGCGCGCCTTCCGCGATGATGAGCCGGAAAATCTCGCGCCGCTTGGTGGCGAGAACCTCGCGCTCGAACAGCGTGAACATGCCGGTCAGCAGCATGGCGAAGGGCAGGTCGGTCTGCCCAGCCAGATGGGTGAGGCGCTCGAGGACCGGCGCGACCGCGTCGAGGGCCACCTGTTCGAACAGGTCGTCCTTGTCCTTCGAGAACAGATAGAGCGTGCCCTTGGCCACGCCCGCCCGCCGGGCGATGTCGTCGAGCCGCGCGGCCTTGAAGCCTTCCGCGATGAAGACGTCGAAAGCCGCGTCGAGGATCGCCCGACGCCGGGCTTCTGAAGCCTGGCGGCGTTTACTCGGGACCTGTGCGGCGGTTTCGGACATGGCGGGACGTGTCTCGATTCCTTGCTAGCATATAATGACTGACCAGACAGTCAATATTTGAAATCGAGCCGGGTCCATCGGCATACATTCTGTTGAAGGTGCAGGAGTTCCCTCTGTCGCCGACCTGTAATGGTCGCAGTTTAAAGTAGCCCTTTGCCAGAAAGGTCTCCTTGCAATCCCCGGCCACCCAACGTATGTAGGTACGTGCCTACATAGAGATCGGCCATGACCATCACCACTCTTTCCAGCCGCGAGCTGAATCACGATGTCAGCAGCGCCAAGAAGGCCGCGCGAAAAGGTCCGGTCGTCATCACCGATCGGGGCAGGCCCTCTCATGTGCTGATGACCTATGACGAGTTCTGCCGCTTGAGCGGCAAGCGTCGCAGTTTGACGCAAGCGCTGTCTATGCCGGACCTGTCGGGCGTCGATTTCGACCCGCCGCGCGTCGAGATCGCGCCGCGCGAGATCGACCTGTCTTGAGTTACCTGCTCGACACCAACGTTATTTCCGAATTGCGCAAGATCGGCGATGGAAAGGCGGACGCGAACGTCGCGGCATGGATCGACCGGCAGGACGCCGAGGCGTTCTTCATTTCCGCCATCACGATTCTCGAACTGGAACGCGGCGTGCTCGGCGTCCAGCGGCGCGACTCCGCGCAGGGCGCACGGTTGCGCGCCTGGCTCGACAATCATGTTCGGCCGGAATTCGCCGGACGCATTCTGCCTATCGATGATCTGGTCGCGACGCGCTGCGCGCATCTGCATATCCCCGATCGGCGCAACGAGGCCGATGCGCTGATCGCCGCCACCGCGCTCGTTCACGGATTGATCGTGGTCACGCGCAACGTCCGGGATTTCGAGGGCGTCGGCGTTGTCGTGGTCGACCCCTGGCAGGTCTGAACAGGGGCGGCGCAATTATCGAAAGTGCTTGGACAGCTTGAGCTGCTGGCCTTGGTAGTTCGAGCCGAGCCCCGATCCGTAGAGCATGTCCGGCCGCGCGGTCATCGGCTCGTAGACCAGCGTCGCGATGCGCTGGCCGTGGTCGAGCAGGAAGGGCACGTCGTGGCTGCGCACCTCCAGCACGAGGCGCGAGCCCGCGCCGCCGGCTTCCGCCAGCCCGAAGCCGCAATCGAGGAAGCCGGCGTAGTGCGAGCGCAATTCGCCGACCGACGTGTCGTAGGCGATCATCTCGGCGGCCTCGTCCGCGCCGACGACCACCGCCTCGCCGGAGGCGAGAATGTAGAATTCGTCGGGGTCGAGCACCAGTTCGCGCCGGTCGGGCCGGGTGACGATCGGCTCCCAATAGTCGGCGCGCGACAGCACCCCGACCTTGGCGAGATCGACCAGTCCCGATGTGCGCCGGGCGCGAAAACCAACCACGCCGCCGTCCTTGCCGGCGGGGTCGAGGTCGATCGTCACCGCCACCTGCCGCGCGGCGAGGGCGTGCGGCACGTCCTCGCGAAAGCGGATTTGCGCCAGCCGCGAGCCGGCCCTGGCGATGACGGGAAAGGAGCGCGGCACGACTTCGGCGTAGAGCGGGCCGTCGTAGCCGGCCGGGATTTCGTCGAAGGTCGCCGCGCCGTCGGCGATGATGCGCACGAAAATGTCGAGACGGCCCGACGAGGATTTTGGATTGGCGCGGGCGTCGACGCCGGCGGGCAGGTTGAGCCGCTCCATCAGCGGCACGATGTGCACGCAATTGCGCTCCAGCACCGTCGGCGTCGAAAGATCGACCTCATGGGTGGCCAGTTCGCGCACCCGCTGCGCGACGGTGCGGCCGGGGCCCGGCAAAAAACTCGCGGGCAGGCGGTAGGCCTTGGACCCGAGCCGCAGGTCGAGGCTCGCCGGCTGGATCTGGTCCCGGGCCCGCGGCGCGCCCGCCCCGGGCACGCCCTTCGGGAAAGCGCCCCGGGGACGCGGCGCCCGCCCGAGTTCGCT
>OEIU01001031.1_pt1 | contig 20443 bp, 16 predicted proteins | sample 1539221 | NCBI WGS metagenome assembly OEIU01 (sample SAMN03792071, study PRJEB22550) | activated sludge metagenome | feature: wastewater treatment plant; material: activated sludge; isolation source: Wastewater treatment plant of a petroleum refinery complex | place: Argentina: Zarate | collected...
GCGTCGAGATGCTGCCGCTGGCGCTCCGGCAGGCCTACGACACGATGCTGACGGGCCGGCCGGGGCCCGTAAATCTCGACATTCCCTACAACGTCTTTCAGGAAGAGGCCGAGGTCGAAATTCCTGCGCCCTCGCACACGTATGGCTCGCACCGGCCGGGCGCCAGCGATGCGGATCTGAAGGCTGCGGTCGAGCTTCTCGCACAGGCCAGGCGGCCGGTCTTCTTCATCGGGCAGGGCACGACCCTGTCGGAAGCGGGCCCGGAGATCACGGAGCTGCAGCAGCGCTGGGGCATTCCCGTGATCACCTCGCCCAACGGCATGGGGCTCGTGCCGCCGGGCGATCCCCTGACGCTCGGTTTCATCGGCCGCAACGGCGCCTATCCCGCGAACCAGGCGGGGCGCTTCGCCGATCTGGTGCTCTGCATCGGCACGCGCTTCGACGACCGATCGTCGTCAAGCTGGCGTCCGGGATATTCCTGGAACTTCCCGCACACGAAATTGCTGCAGGTCGACATCGACCCGCTCGAGCTCGGCCGCAACTATCCGCCGACGCTCGGCGTGATCGCCGACGCCAGGACATTTGCGGCGCAGCTCATCGCGGCGTTGTCGAAGCGCGGCGACGTGACGCGCGAAAATTTCGCCGGCTGGCGCGCCGAGGTCGCGAAATGGCGGGCGGAATGGGAAGCCTTCGTGCGCCCGAATTTTTCCGCCGTCACGACGCCGATCCGTCCCGAATATGTCGTCGGCGCGCTGATCGACGTTCTCCCCGAAGACGTGATCCTGTCGCTCGATTCCGGCGTGCACCACAACTGGTTCATGCAGTTCTGGCAGCCGAAGCGCGCGCAGAGCATGCTCAACAGCTGGGGCTATTCGTCGATGGGGTTCGGCGTCTGCGGCGTTCTCGGCGCGCAACTCGCCGCGCCCGAGCGCACCTGCGTCGCGGTCGTGGGCGACGGCGGCTTCATGATGGCGCCGCATGTCGTCGCGACCGCGGTCGAATACAATCTGCCCTGCATCTGGATCGTCTGGAACAATTTCGCCTGGGGCGCGATCCGCGACATCCAGTACGGCATGTTCGACGGCCGCGAATACGGCACCGCTTTCTACAAGGGCAACCAGGGACCGGGCGGCGAACGCTACAATCCCGATTTCGCGGCATGGGCCCGCGCCTGCGGCGCGGACGGCGTGACGGTCACGCGCAGCGAGGACCTGCGCGGCGCCGTCGAAACGGCGGTGAGGAAGCGCCGTCCCTGCGTCATCGATCTGCACGTCGATTCCGAGGTGCGGCCGCCGTCCACGGGAACGTGGGAGCTGCCGCCCATTCCCTTGAAGGAGCCCGTGTTCGGCAAGCCCCATCGCGCGGGTTGACAACAACAGCAACGGGAGGAGAGCGCCATGACCAAGTTCGAGTGCAGCAAGAGGAAGATGCTGGGCGGCGTCGCCGGCGCGATCATGCTCGCAGCCGCTGCATTGGCGAGCGGCGCTTCGGCGCAGGACACGGGACCGGTGAAAATCGGGCTGATCTATTCCAAGCAGGGACCGGGCGCTTCGATCGGCCAGTTCCTCCAGCGCGGCAGCGAGCTCGCCGCAGAGCAGGCCGGCATGAAGGCGCTGGGCCGTCCGATCGAGCTGATCTGGCTGGACGAGGCCGGCCCCGAAGGCTCGCAGCAGAACATGCAGCGGCTGATCGACGAGAACAAGGTCGTCGCGATCGTCGGCGGAAACTACAGCAATTCCGCGCTCGCGATGATGGGCGTCGCCAATCGCGCGAAGATCCCGTTGATCCTTCCCGGCGCCGCGGCGCGGGAAATCACGGGCAAGGACTGCAGCCGCTACACGTTCCGCACACAGGCGACCGTGCCGGTGCAGATCAACGGCCTGCTGCCCTATGTTCAGCAGATCGGCAAGAAGGTCTATTTCATCACGCCTTCCTACGCCTTCGGCCAGGACATCGTGAAATCCGCGCGCGACGGCCTTCCCGCCATCGGCGCGACCGAGATCGGCAGCGACCAGGTGCCGATCAATACGGCCGACTATTCGTCCTTCATCCTGAAGATTCGTCAGGCGAAGCCTGATGTCGTGATCGGCGGCCTCGTCGGCGGAGATCTCTCGAACTTCCTGAAACAGTGGAACGAAATGGGGATGAAGGACAAGGCGCCTTACGCCGCCGTGGCCGTCACCGACACCGACTTCTGGGACGTCGGGCCGCAGGCGTCGACCGGCATTTTCATCAAGCCCTGGTATTACGCCAATCCGAAGAACACGCCGGCCGAGAAGAAGATGATCGAGGACTTCCAGAAAAAATACGGCCAGCCGCCTTCCGACAAGACTTGGTCGGGCTGGATCGCGATGCGCGCGCTGCTCGAATCCATCGAGGCGGCCAAATCCACCAAGCCGCAGGACATCGTGACCGCGCTCGAGAAGTGGAAGAACACGGAAGGCCCGTTCCCGTTCTACTTCCGCGAATGGGACCACCAGCTCGTGCGGCCGGCGGTCATCGTCAAGGTCAAGGCCAACATCACGGACAAATGGGACTTCATGGACTTCCTGAAGGACACGTCCGATACGCCGGCCGAGACCGAGAAAGCCTTCGGGACGAAAGAGCAGGTCGGTTGCAACATGCCGGCTCTCTGAGCCGGCGCTTGCGACCGTCGCGGCGCGCGGCGGAAGAAAAGACATGCTCGACATACTGGTCTCGCAAACCGCCAACGGCCTCGTGCTGGGGTTTATCTACGTCCTGATCGCCGTCGGTCTCTCGATCACCTTCGGCCTTCTCGGCGTCATCAACTTCGCGCACGGCGCGTTCTTCGCGCTGGGCGCCTATTTCGGATGGCAATTGTTCCGCTGGTTCGGCTGGAGCGCGGTGATCTTCGCGCCGCTGCTGGTCGGCCTCGTGGGCATGGCGCTGGAGGCGACGCTGATCCGCCGCCTCTACGGCAAGGAGCCGCTGCTCAGCCTGGTCGTCACCTTCGCGCTCGCGCTGCTGATCGAGGCGCTGATCCGCGTGATCTGGGGCGCCGACGGCAAGCCCTTCAATCCGCCGCCGTTCCTGGCCGGTATCATCGAAGTCGGCCCGCTGCTCATCACCAAATATCGCGCCGCGGTTCTCGGCGTCACGGTCGCGACCTTGCTGAGCCTCTGGGCGTTCCTCGCCTGGACGCCGTATGGACGCGTGCTGCGCGCCGGCAGCCGCGATCCCGAGATGGTCGAACTGCTCGGCGTCAACCTGCCGCGCGTTCTCAACGCCGTCTTCGGCCTCGGCTGCGCGCTCGCGGCGATAGCCGGCGTTCTCGCGGCGCCGCTGTGGACCGTCTCGCCGTCCATGTCCGCGAGCGCGGTCATGCCGGCCTTCGTGGTCGTGGCCATCGGCGGCCTCGGCTCCTTCCTCGGCGCGGTCGTCGCCGGCCTCGCCGTTGGCGTCGTCACGGCCTTGACCATCCAGTTCTGGCCCGAGGCCTCCGCCGGCGCCATGTACGCGTTGATGTTCGCGGTCATGCTCCTGCGCCCGCGCGGCCTGTTCGGCGAAAAATGGGAGCGGTTCGAGTGAAACCCGCTCCGTCCTTCCTCGCGCGCGCCTGGGCCAATCCGATCGTCGTCATGACCGTGGTGCTCGTCGCCGTTTCCGGCGTCGCATTGTCGGTCGGCATGCCCATTCATCGCGTGACGCAGATCGCCATCTACACGCTCTACAGCGCGGGCGTGAACTTCCTGATCGGCTATCTCGGCCTCGTGCCGTTCGGCGCCTCGTTCTTCTTCGGCTGCGCGGCCTATGCGGTGGCGATCAGCGCCGGTTACATGTCCGGCGCCAACGAGATTTCCGGCGTCGCGATCGCCCTTTTCTTCTCGATCCTGCTCGCGCTCGTCGTCGGCGCGGTCATCCTGCGCCGCCGCGGCCTCTACTTCTCGCTCCTGACGCTCGCCTGCTCGCAGATCGCCTTTGAAATCGCCTTCAAATGGACGAGTTTCACGGGCGGCGAGAACGGGTTGCAGAATGTTCCGCGGCCGCTCTTCCCGTCGGCGCTCGCGTTTCATCTCTTCTCCCTTGCCGTCATCCTCGGCGCGCTCTGGGCGCTCTGGCGCATCGCGCATGCGCCGTTCGGCCGCCTCATGCAGGCCTTGCGCGATAACGAGCAGCGGGTCGCGAGCCTCGGCTACGACACCTACCTCACCAAGCTCGTCGGCGTCGTCATCGCCGGCTCCGCGATCGGCGTCGCCGGCGGTCTGATGGCGCTTCTGCTGCAGGGCGCCTACGCCAACAGCCTGAACTGGCAACATGCCGGCGATCCCGTCCTGATGGCCGCGCTCGGCGGCGTGCATCACTTTCTCGGGCCGCTCTGGGGCGCGATCGTCTTCATCGTTCTCGAGGACAGGCTGAGCGCGATCACGGAGAACTGGTGGCTGATCTTCGCGCCGATCATCATCGCCTTCGCGCTGCTCTCGTTCGAAGGCATCCAGGGCGTCCTGCAGCGCCTGATCGGCCGCGACCGGTGGACGCTCACGCGCTGGGGCATTCCGGACCGTCCGCAGGCGATCGCCACCTATGCGCCTGCCCCGACCGCATCCGCCGCGGGTGCGACGAAGCCGATCCTGTCCGTCCGCAATCTGTCGAAGAGCTTCGGGTCGATCGTCACCCAGAGCGGCGTGTCGCTCGACGTGGCGCGCACCGGGCTGCACAGCCTGATCGGGCCGAACGGCGCCGGCAAGACGACTTTCTTCAACCTGCTGACCGGCGTGCACAGGCCGGATGGCGGCGAGATCGAATTCGAAGGCCGCTCGATCGCCCGCCTGTCGCCGCATCAGCGCGCCCGGCTCGGCATCTCGCGCTCGTTCCAGATCCTCAGCGTCTTCCCGAATCTCACGGCGTTCGAGAATGTTCGCGTCGCGGTGCAGGCCGCGGAGCGCAACTGGTTCAGCCTGTGGCGCGACGCCTACGCGGACGAGGCGTCGAACATGCGCGTGTGGTCGCTGCTCGATGCGGTCGGCCTTGCCGACCGCGCGGGCGAATTGTGCTCCGCGCTGGCGCATGGCGAAAAGCGCCTCCTGGAAATAGCGGTATCGCTCGCGACCGACGCGCGCCTGCTGCTGCTGGACGAGCCGCTCGCCGGTCTCGCGGAATCGGATCGCGAGGTCGTCGGCGGTCTCATCCGCCGCTTGGCCGCCACGCATTCGGTCTTCCTGATCGAGCACGACATCGATCGCGTGCTCGCGCTGTCGGACCGTATCACCGTGCTGCATCAGGGACGCCTGATCGCCGACGGCAATCCGGCCGAGGTGGCGCGCAATCGGGAGGTCGTCGCCGCCTATCTCGGCGACCCCGAGGCCATGGCGCCCGCGAATGTCGCCCGGCTCAGGCCGAACAGGCAGGCTCGCGCCGACGCCGGGCCGCTTCTGTCGCTCGAGGGCGTTCGATCCGGCTACGGCGGCGGCACGGTTCTCGACGGCGTGGACATGGTCGTGCGCCCCGGCGAAGTCGTCGCGCTTCTCGGCCGCAACGGCGTGGGCAAGACGACCGTCATGCGCACCATCACCGGCGTCCTTCCCGCCAGCCGCGGCCGGATCGCCTTTGACGGCGCTGATATCGTCGGCTTGCGCGCGGACGAGATCAACCGGCGCGGCGTCTCGCTCGTCCCCGAAGGACGGCGGCTTTTCCCTAATCTCACGGTCGTCGAGAACCTCAAGCTGGCGGCCCGCAGCGGCGGCGCCACGCAGGAGGAAATCTTCGATCTCTTTCCCCGGCTGGCCGAGCGCGCGCGCTCGCGCGGCGAGACCTTGTCGGGGGGCGAGCGGCAGATGGTCGCCATCGCCCGCGCGCTCATGGCGCCGAGCAAGCTGATCCTGCTCGACGAGCCGTTCGAAGGGCTGGCGCCCGCCGTGGTGAACGAGGTGCGCGAGGCCGTGATGAAGCTGACGGGACGGGCGAGCCTCGTCATCGTCGAACATCACGCCGAAAGCGTGCTGGCGATGGCCGATCGCGCCTATGTGCTGGTCAACGGACGCATCGCCTATGGCGGCGCGGCGGCCGAACTCGCGGCCGACAAGGCGTTGCAGCAGCGCCTGCTCGGCGTCGTGCAGACCGCCGAGGGTCCGGCGCGGGCCAGGGGCGCCTCGGCATGAGAGAGATCGCCGTCAACACCTATGGCTATATCTGGTCGACGCCGGCGGCCGATTGCATTCGCCGTCTCGCGGAGCTCGGCTATCGCAATTTCGAGCTGATGATCCATCCGCCGCATCTTCCGCTCGACGGCATGAGCGCGGCGGCGCGCCGCGATCTGCGCCAGGCCGTCGAGCGCGCCGGCGCGTGGATCACGTCCGTCAACATGCCGAGCCTCGACCAGAATCTTGCGAGCTCCTTTGCGCGTGTGCGCGAGGCGTCGGTCGCCATGTTCCTCGACGCGATCGACCTGGCGGCCGATATCGGCGCGCCCTCTCTCGTCACCGTGCCCGGGCGCATGAGCCCGCTCTTTCCGCCGCCGCTCGCGAACCGGATCGAGTGGATGACGGAGAGCGTCGAAAGATTGGCGCCGCGCGCCGAAGCGCGGGGCGTGGGTCTCGCCATCGAAAATGTTCCCTTCGCCTCCTTTCCTGACGCAAAGACGCTCGCCGCCTTCGTGCGCGGTTTCGCCTCCCCGGCGGTCGGCGTCTGCTATGACGCCGCCAACGCCCATTTCATCGGCGAGGACCTCGCGGAAGGGGTCGCCGAACTCGCCGATCTCCTGAAGGTCGTTCACCTCTCGGACACGACGCGCGAGATCTGGCGGCATGATCCCATCGGCCTCGGCGACGTTCCCGCGGAAGCCTTCGCGCGCGCGCTCGACAGGGCGGGCTTCAAGGGGCCGTGCACGCTGGAGATCATCGACGCGGATACGGAAGGCGCGCTTGCGGCCTCCTGCCGCGCGCTCGCGCCGTTCGGGTTCGCGCAGCCCGCGAGGGCCGATACATGAGCGCCGTGCTTGTGACCGGCGCCGCGGGCCTTCTCGGCCGTCATGTCGTCCGCGACCTTCTCGCCCGAGGCTGTGCGGTGCGCGGCCTCGACCGTCGCGCCGGCGAGGCGGCGATCGAATGGCATGTCGGCGATATCGCCGATCCCGCGCTCGTCGCCCGCGCGATGGCCGGCGTCGACGCCGTGATGCATATCGCCGCGATCCCCAATATCTGGTCCGGCGACGGCCAGACGATCATGCGCGTCAATCTTCTGGGAACCTATACCGTCTTCGAAGCCGCCGAGGCGGCTGGCGTGAAGCGCGCGATTTTCTGTTCCAGCGATTCCGTCGCAGGCTATACGGTGCGCGAAGGGCGAATGCTGCATCCGCGCTACGCCCCGCTCGACCTCGAACATCCGCTGCTTGCGACCGATCCCTACGCCGTCAGCAAGGTCATGGGGGAAGATCTGGCGCGCGCCTACGCGCTGCGCGGCATGTCCGTCGCGGCGCTGCGCACGGTCTTCGTCGCCTATCCCGAAATGGCCGGCGAAATTGTCGCGCGCGCGAAAAGTCCCGCGACCTACCGGGGCCCCATGGTCGGCGGGCCGTCCGCCGCCGGCGGCGGTCCGCTGCATCATCACATCGATCCGCGCGATCTCGCGCGCGCGTTCCGGCTCGCCATGGAATTGCCGATGCGGCCGGGCGACTTCGAGCGCTTCTATCTGTCGGCGCAGACGACCCTGTCGCCCGAACCGACCTTGCAGCGTCTGCGCCGCCTGCACGGCGATGCGATCGAAATCCGCGACCCCGGCCTCTACGACAGAAACCCCTTCGCGCCGCTCTATGATCTGACTCACGCCGCGGAGCGCCTCGGCTTCGTCGCGGAATACGATCAGCGGGGCCTGCTCGCCGGTCTGGCGGAATTTTCAGGAGAAACCAGATGACCTTCGTTTCGCCCCCGGCCGACGCCTTCGCCGACGCCGCCAGCAAGAAATACGCCGCGACCCGCAACCTCGGCGAATTGATGTGGACCCAGTATCCCGGGCATTTCAACCAGGCGCTGTCGAAAGCGCTCGTGACGCCCGCGACGGTCGGCAGCCGCTTCTTCGACTACCGGATTTCCTCCTACGAGCCCGGCGCCCACGTCGAAAGCCACGTGCACGCCGTGCAGGAGCAGATCTATCACGTGCTCTCGGGCGAAGGCCTGCTCATTGTCGACGGCGAGCGCCGCCTCGTGCGCGCAGGCGACGTGACCTACATTCCGCCGGGCGTCGTGCACGAGTTCCACTGCACCGGCAACGATACGCTGCTGTTCCTCGTCATCACCAGCCCGCCGACGGACGAGGAGCCGCGGTGAGCGGTCGAATGTCCAGGAAGATTCTCGTCACGGGCGGCTGTGGCTGGCTCGGCGCGGCCATCGTGCGAGCTCTTCTCGCGCGCGGCGACTCCGTGGTCGCGGCCGACCTCGCCGTATCGGCGCCTATGTCGGCGCTGGCGGCGCGTGAATCGCGCCTTGTCGTAGCGTCCGTCGATCTCGGCGAGTGGCGCCAGGTCGTGGATCTCTTCGGCGAGCATGCGCCGGACGCCGTGGTCCACACGGCCGCTATCGTCGGCGTCGCGCCCGCGGCGGACATTCCGCTGAAAGCGCTTCGCGTCAACGTGGAAGGCTCCGTCAATCTGTTTGAGGCGATGCGGCTGGCCGGCGTGAAGCGCGTCGTACACATCAGCACGGAGGAGACCTATGGCGATTTCCTGTCGCCGGTCATCGACGAGGAGCATCCGCAGAAGCCGACCAGCATCTACGGCCTGACGAAACTCGCGACCGAACACTACGGCCGCGTCTATACGCGCGACCATGGGCTCGAATGCGTCAACGTCCGCACCTGCTGGGTCTACGGCCCACATCTGCCGCGGCTGCGCATGCCGCGCACCTTCGTGGAGGCGGCGCTGCGCGGCGAGCCGTTTCACCAGCCGGATGGCGGCGATTTCGCCGTCGACCAGGTCTATATCGACGATGTCGTGCAGGGCGTCATGCTCGCGCTCGACAAGGAGCGTCATCGGTTCGACTCCTACAATATCGCGACCGGCGTCGCGCCGACCCTTCGCGACACGGCAGAGGCGGTCAACCGCGCGGTCGCCGGCGCGCGGATCACGGTCGGCGACAGCGGTCCCTACAGGCACGGCGGGCGGGTGCTCAGCGCCGTCAAGGGAGCGCTCGACATTTCGCGCGCACGGGAAGAACTCGGCTATGCGCCGCGCTTCGATCTTCAGAAGGGCATCGAGGCCACCGTCGCCGCGACGCGCGCCGGTCCACCGCTTTAATCGTCAGGAAAGTCTCATGAGCAAATCTTCCGTTCTCGTCTTCGGCGGCTCGCGCGGCATCGGCGCGGCCTGCGTCGACGCATTCGTCGCGGCCGGCTGGCAGGTCGGCTGCACTTTCGCGACGCGGAAGGCGCCGCGGGCCGATGTGCGCGGCTGGCAGGTCGACATTCGCGATGCGGCGGCCGTGGCGCGCGTGTTCGACGAGGCCGCGGCCGCCTTCGGCGGTCCTCCGCGCGCGGTCGTCGCCAACGCCGGGGTCAACGTGCCGGGCAGGCCGGTGGCGGATTTCAGCCCCGAGGATTTCCGGCTGCTGATGGATGTGAACCTGTTCGGCGCCTACAACGTGCTCGCGGAGGCCGCGCGCCGGACGCCGGAGGGCGGCGCGATCGTCGCCATCACGACATCGCTCGTGCGTTACGTCGTGCCGGGCACGGGTCCCTATGCGGCCAGCAAGGCGGCGGTCGAGAGCCTCGTGCGCGCCATGTCGAAGGAACTCGCCGGCCGTCGCATCCGTGTCAACGGCGTGGCGCCCGGGCCGGTCGACACCGACCTTTTCAACGCCGGCAAGACGGAGGAAGCCAAGCAGCGCATGGCCGCCTTCAGCCCGCTCAACCGCATCGGCCGGCCGGAGGAAATTGCGCATGTCGTGCAATTCCTCGCGTCGGACGCTGCCTCCTGGGTGACCGGCCAGATCGTGCAGCCCAACGGCGGGATGATATGAACGAAGAGGCGCGCGCGCCGCAGGAATCATATGACGCGGTCGTCGTCGGCGCCGGCGCCGGCGGCCTCGTCGCGGCCTGCGCGGCGGCGATGAACGGCTGCTCGGTGCTGCTGGTCGAGCAGGCGGATGTCGTCGGCGGCACGACCGCCATTTCCGGCGGCATGGTGTGGCTGCCGGGCAATCACAAAATGGCCGAGGCCGGCAGGCCCGACAGCCTCGCCGCCGCACGCGCCTATCTCGCCGCGACCGTGCCCGGAGCCGACCGCGCGCGGCTCGAGACCTTTCTCGCCCGCGGCGACGAGGCGTTGCGCGATCTGGAGGCGCATACGTCGCTGCGTCTGCAGCCGGTCCTGACCTATCCCGACTATTATCCCGATCTGCCGGGCGCGACGACGGGCGGACGCGTGCTCGAGCCGGTCCCCTTCGACGCCCGCGAACTCGGAAAATTCTTCGCGCTGGTGCGGCCGCCATTGCCCGAATTCATGCTGTTCGGCGGCATGATGATCAGCCGCGCGGACATTCCGCATCTGCGTCGCGCGACAAGGTCGGCGCGTTCGGCGCGGCGCTCGGCGCGGCTCGTTCTGCAGTACGCCTGGCAGCGCCTCGGCGCGCCGCGCGGCGCGTCGCTTTATCTCGGCAACGCGCTTGTCGCGCGCCTGCTCAAGTCCGCGATCGATCTCGGGGTGCGGATCGAAACCGGCGCGACTGTCGACGCTCTGGGCAAGGACGAGCATGGCCGTATCGCGATCGTCGATATGCTCGGCAGGAGCGGGCGCCGTCGCGTCGCCGCGCGGCGCGGCGTCGTTTTGGCGACTGGCGGCCTCTCGCATGATCCCGACCTGCGCCGTCGCTTCACGCCGGATGCGGCGGGCGCCCTGACGGCGAGCGTTCAGCCGGGCGCCGCGCCGCGCGGAGCGCGCCTCGCCGTGGGCGCCGGCGCCGCGCTTTCCCCGCCGACGCAAGACGGCGCGTTCTGGGCGCCGGCGTCGACTTTCAAGCGCAAGGACGGTTCTGCCGCGCTCTTTCCGCATACGGTGACGGATCGCGCCAAGCCGGGCCTGATCGCGGTCGACGCCAACGGCAGGCGGTTCGTCAACGAGGCCGTGTCCTATCACGAGTTCGTGCGCGCGCAGTTGCGCAACGCCAACAGCGCGATTCCCGCCTGGCTGGTCTGCGACAGGAACTTCCTGTGGAAGTATGGCCTCGGCAAGGTGAAGCCCTTCTCGCCCTCGCATGAAGGCGACGTCTCGTCCGGCTATCTCAAGCGCGCGGCCACGATCGCCGATCTTGCGCGCGCCATCGGCGCGCCAGCCGCGGCGCTCGTCGAGACGGTCGCCGAGTTCAATCGCCACGCAGGCCGGGGCGAGGATCCCGCGTTCGGTCGCGGCGGCGACGTGTATCAGCGCTCGCTCGGCGACGCCGATCACGGCCCCAATCCCTGCGTCGCGCCGATCGTGCAGGCGCCCTTCTTCGCCGTCGCCGTCGCGCCGGCCGATCTCGGCATGTCGGCCGGCGTCAGGACGGACGCCGAGGCGCGCGCGCTCACGCCGGAGGGGACGCCCATTCCGGGACTCTACGCGTGCGGAAACGACATGGCTTCGATCATGGAAGGCGCGTATCCCGGCCCGGGCGTCACGCTCGGGCCGGCATTGGTGTTCGGCTGGATTGCAGGACGCCATCTGGCGGCGGCGACATGAAGGGAACGATTGCATGAGCGCCTCGCCGCAACTCGACGTGCTCGTCATCGGCGGCGGCAATGCGGCCCTCTGCGCCGCCCTGATGGCGCGCGAAGCCGGCGCGTCCGTATTGATGCTGGAATCGGCGCCGCGCGAATGGCGCGGCGGCAATTCGATGCACGTCCGCAATCTGCGCTGCATGCACGACGCGCCCCAGGACGTGCTCGTTGAGGCTTATCCGGAAGAAGAGTTCTGGCAGGATCTCCTGAAGGTGACCAGCGGGCTGACGGACGAAAGGCTCGCCCGGCTCGCCATCCGCCATTCCTCCCGCTGCAGGCCGTGGATGATCAGGCACGGCGTGCGGTTCCAGCCTCCGCTGTCCGGGGCGCTGCATGTTGCGCGCACCAACGCCTTCTTCATGGGCGGCGGCAAGGCGCTGTTGAACGCCTACTACCGCAGCACGCAGAACCTCGGCGCGCGCGTGCGCTACGATACGCCCGTCGAGGCTCTCGAACTCGACGATGGCCGGTTTGTCGCCGCGATCACGCAGGCGGGCGAGCGGATCGAAGCGAAAACCTGCGTGCTTGCGTGCGGCGGATTCGAATCCAATCTCGAATGGCAGCGCGAGGCCTGGGGGCAGAACGAGCGCGGCGAGTGGACGGCCGAGAATTTCCTGATCCGCGGCACGCGGTTCAACCAGGGCGTGCTGCTCAAATTCATGATCGACGCGGGCGCTGACTCCGTCGGCGATCCCACGCAGGCGCATTGCGTGGCGATCGATGCGCGCGCGCCGCTTTATGACGGCGGAATCTGCACGCGCATCGACTGCGTCTCGCTCGGCGTCGTCGTCAATCGCGAAGCGCAGCGGTTCTACGACGAGGGCGAGGATTTCTGGCCGAAACGCTATGCGATCTGGGGCCGTCTGGTCGCGCAGCAGCCGGGCCAGACCGCGTGGTCGATCATCGACCGCAAGGCGGTTGGACGATTTATGCCGCCGGTGTTCGACGGGACATATGCGGAAACGCTCGAAGATCTCGCGGCGAAGATCGGCGTCGACGCCGCGGCCTTCGTCGAGACGATCAGGACCTACAACGCCGCATGCCGGCCGGGCGTGTTCGACCATACCGCATTGGACGATTGCCGGACCGAGGGGCTCGCGCCCGCCAAGTCCCATTGGGCGCTGCCGATCGACGCCCCGCCGTTCGTCGCCTATCCGCTCAGGCCCGGCATCACCTTCACCTATCTCGGTATGAAGACGGACGCGACTGCGGCCGTGCGGTTCGACGATCGGCCGAGCCCCAATCTGTTCGCGGCCGGCGAGATGATGGCCGGCAACGTGCTCGGCAAGGGGTATACGGCGGGCGTCGGCATGAGCATCGGAACGGCGTTCGGTCGGATCGCCGGCGTCGGAGCCGCGGCGGCCGCGGGCTTCAGCCATCCGACCTTCGACAGGGAATTCGCCTATGCCGCCGCTCGCTGAGTCCACCGCGGCGAGCACGCCCGCCGAGCGCGAGATCGCGCGCGTCATGCAGATTTGCAACGCCTGCCGGTATTGCGAGGGCTTCTGCGCGGTCTTTCCCGCGATGACGCGGCGGCTGGAGTTCGGCAAGGCGGATGTGCACTACCTCGCCAATCTCTGCCACAATTGCGGCGCGTGCCTGCACGCCTGCCAATATGCGCCGCCGCACGAATTCATGGTCAACGTGCCGCAGGCGATGGCGAAGGCGCGCGTGGAGACCTATCGCGAATTCGCCTGGCCGCGCATGTTCGGCCGGCTGTATGCGCATGCGGGGCTGACGGTCGGGCTCTCGCTGGCGGCGGGTTGCGCGCTGTTTCTGCTGCTGGCCGCATGGCTCTCCGGCGGACTCGTCCGGGCGGTTCCGGGCGGCGATTTCTACGCTGTCTTTCCGCACAATCTCCTCGTGCTCCTGTTCGGGGCGGCGTTTCTTTTCGCTCTTGTGGCGCTCGGCGTCGGCGCGCTGCGCTTTTGGCGGGACGTGTCTCCGGCCAATGATCCCCGCGACGCGCCGCTGATCGCAAAGGCGCGCGCGCCGGCGGCGCTCGAGGCGGCCGGCGATGTCGCGACGCTGAAATATCTCGGCGGCGGACACGGGCAGGGATGCAACGAGGAAGATGATCGCTTCACGCTTGCGCGACGGCGTTTTCATCATCTCACCTTCTACGGCTTTCTGCTCTGTTTCGCCTCGACCAGCGTCGCGACGATCTATCACTATTTTCTGGGCCTGCATGCGCCCTATGGCTGGACCAGCGCGCCGGTGGCGCTCGGCGCGCTCGGCGGAGCGGGGCTGATCGTGGGGCCGGCGGGGCTGATGTGGCTGAATTTCAGGCGCGACCCGCTGCATGGCGACGGCGGGCAACGCACATTGGATCGGGGTTTCATCGGTCTCCTGTTTCTTGTCAGCGCGACCGGTTTCGCCGTTCTCCTGCTGCGGGAGACGGCCGCGCTTCCCGTCGCGCTCGCGCTTCATCTCGGCGCGGTGATCGCCTTCTTCGTGACGGCGCCCTACAGCAAGTTCGCGCATGCGGCGTTCCGTTGCGCGGCGCTATTGAAATTCACGATTGAGAAGCGTTTGCCGAACAGGCTTTCGCTCGGCTCCGACTAGAGCGTCGGCGTCAGGCGGCGTATCACGCTCCTGACGATCGGGACGAAGGCCGAGACGGCGGGTGAGATCGAGCGGCCGCTGGCGTGGATCATCTCGATGTCGCGTCCGATTTCCGGATCGCCGAGAGGCCGCGCCACGACCTCGCGAAATTTGGCCTCCGAATAGGCGTAGGTCGGCAACACCGCGACGCCGAGCCCGGCTTTGACGAGTGAAAGCGCCGTGACGATCTGATGGACCTCGTAGGCGGGCGTCAGGGCGATCTGCGCGGTTTCGAATCCGATCTCCACGAGGCGGCGGATCGCGCTCGTCGGCGACAGGGTGACGAGCGGTCGCCGGTGAAGATCGCTCCACCGCACGGACGCCGCCTCCGCGAAAGGACTGTCGGCGCGACAGAAAAGGAGCAGGCGGTCGCGCATGAGCGCAATCTGCTGAATGCCGCTCTCGCCCGCGGGGAATGTGCCGATCCCGCAATCCGCGCCGCCCGAACGGACCGTATCGACGATGCTTGTGGTCGGCGCATCGACCACGACGATCTGAACGTCAGGGTATTGCGACGAGAATTCGACGATCGCCTGAGGCAGGACTGCGGCCGCGAGCAGCGGCGGCGCCGCGACCACCACGCGCCCCCGCTTGCGCCCGGCGAGATCGCGGGCGTTGCGCACCGCGAATTCGAGATCGCTGACGATCTTGACCGCCGCATCGCGAAACTCGCGGCCGGCCGTCGTGAGTTCGACGCGTCGCGTCGTGCGGTCGAACAGGCGCAGGCCGAGAGAGGATTCGAGCTCCCGGACCGCCTGCGAAAGAGCCGGCTGGGCGACCTTGAGCTGTTCGGCGGCGCGCGTGAAGCTTCCGGCGTCGGCGACCGCCAGGAAGGCCGTGACCTGCCGTAGACTGACGCTCATCTTCTCCCTCGCCGCCAGGCTCGTAAGATAAGTCTATAGAGTGGGAAATTTGATAACATAATTTTATAAATTAATAATGCGCCGCCGCCTTTTTCCCCGCGCCGCCGCCGGGCACATTTTGGGACGTCAGGGATCGGGGAGGCAGCGCGTGAACTACGGCAAGGCGGACGCCAAGGCCCATGCCCGCAGGACCATGAAGGGTATCTGGGCGGCGGCGCTGACGCCGTTCGCCGCGAACGGCGCGATCGACGCGGACGGCTTCCAGTCCAACATCCGACACTGGCTCGACGATCTGGGGATCGATGGCCTGTTCATCGCCGGCAAGCAGGGCGAGTTCTTCTCCATGTCGGTCGAGGAGCGCAAGCGCGTCTTCGACCTGGCGGTAGAGGCGTCGAAGGGGCGGGGGCAGACGATCATGTCCTGCTCCGACCAGAACATGGATGTCGTGATCGACCTCGCGCGCCACGCCGAGAAATGCGGCGCCGACTACATCGTCGTTCACGCGCCGGTGCTGCATTTCTTCAAGGCGCAGGACGAGACGCTGCTGAATTACTACAAGACCGTCTGCGGCGCCGTGGATATCGGCGTCGCGCTGTGGAGCCATCCCGATTCCGGCTATCTGATGAGCCCCGAGCTCTGCAATCGGCTGGCCGACATCGAGAACGTCGTCGCGATCAAATATTCGACGCCGCGGCCGATGTACGCCGAGCTCACGCGGCTCGCCTCGGATCGCATTCTCGTTTCGACCGCCTCGGAAGAGGAGTGGCTCGACAACATTCTCGAACTCGGCTGGCGGCTCTATCTCTGCTCGTCGCCGCCCTATCTGATGCAGAGCGCGACTGACCGGCGGATGCGCGAATACACCGACCTCGCCTTCGCCGGCAGGGCGGAGGAGGCACGGCGCGTGCGGGATTCGCTGGATCCGGTGCGCCATGCGCTGAAGTCGACGCGCCCGCCGGAAAAGCCGCATGCGCATCAAAAATACTGGCAGGAGCTGCTCGGGCAGGTCGGCGGCGGCGTGCGCGCGCCGCTGCTGGAACTGACCGAAGCCGAGAAGGCCGCCACCCGGGCCGCGTTCGAGGCCTGCGGGTTGAAAGTCTAGTTTCGGGCAAAAGGGAGATCGGGCGATGAGCGAGACGTCGACAGGGCTGACATACGGGCGCCTGCGCGCCTTCAACTTCCAGAAGTGGATCGCGGAGAACCAGCACCTGCTGAAGCCGCCGGTCGGCAACAAGATGGTCTGGAAGGATTCCGAGCTGATGGTCACGGTCGTCGGCGGCCCCAACGAGCGCGCCGATTTTCACGACGATCCCGTGGAGGAATTCTTCTACCAGCTCAAGGGCGACATGGTTCTCAAGGTGATCGACAACGGCGAGCACTATGACGTGCCGATCCGCGAGGGCGACGTGTTCCTTCTGCCCGCGCACGTCCGCCATTCGCCGCAGCGGCCGCAGGAAGGGTCGGTCGGCCTGGTCATCGAGCCGGCGCGGCCGGAAGGCGCGCTCGACGCGATCGAATTCTACTGCTTCGAATGCAAGGGGCTCGTTTACCGCGCCGAACTCGATCTGGAATCGATCGTCGACGATCTGCCGCCTGTCTACAAGGCGTTCTACGAGAACGAGGAAGCGCGCAAATGCCCGCATTGCGGCGCGATCCATCCCGGCAAGAAGCCGCCGAAGGGCTGGGTCCGCCTCTGACAGTTTTCGCGGCGCGACGTTTTCGCGCCGCGTTTCTCGCCGCAACTCCAGGACGGCCGTGAACGCGCTTCCCGTTTCAGACAGGACCGACGCCAAAGCCGTCGCACGGCCCGCCCTGCGCGTCGCGTTGATCGGCTGGGGCGCCATCGCTCGGCGCTTTAGCGAATTGATCCGCGCCCGCAACGGCGCGCGTGTCGAGATCCCCGCGCTTTGCCTGCGCCGGACCTCGCCGCCGGCGGATGGACCGCAAGGCGCGCGCATCGTCGCCGACCCCGCCGCGCTTTCCGCGCTCGGCGTCGATCTCGTGATCGAGGCCGCCGGCCGCGACGCGGTCGCCCAGTGGGGCGAGGCCGCGCTTGCCGCCGCGCCCGCCTTCGCTGTGTCCTCCACCAGCGCCTTCTGCGACGACGCGCTGCTCGCGCGCCTGCTGGCGGCCGCCGAGGCCAATCGCAGCCAGATCGTCGTGCCCGCGGGCGCGCTCGCGGGCGTCGACGGTCTTGCCGCGGCGTCCGTGCTCGGCCTGGCCGCCGTCGTCCATTCGATCGTGAAGCCCCCGGCCGCGTGGAAAGGCACGGAGGCCGAGACCCTGTGCGATCTCGCCGGTCTCGAAAGCGCGACCGTGTTCTTCGAAGGCGCGGCGCGCGAGGCGGCGCGGCGCTTTCCGCAGAACGCCAATGTCGCCGTCATCAGCGCGCTCGCGGGCCTGGGTCTCGACAGGACGAAGGTGCGGCTCGTCGCCGATCCCCGCGCCGCGCGCAACGGCCACAGCATCCGCGCGGAAGGCGATTTCGGCGTCATGGAAATGACGATCCAGAACCGACCGCTCGCCGCCAATCCCAAGTCGTCGGAAATGACGGCGCTCAACCTCGTGCGCATGGTCGAGAACCGCATTCGACCGCTCGCGTGCTGACATCAAGATACGGAGCCTCTTCGATATGCCAGCCTACCCGGAGATTTCGCTCTACATCGGCGGCAGATGGCGCAACGCGAAAGACACGCTGCCCGTCCTCAATCCCGCCGACGAGAGCGTGATCGGGCGCGTCCCCGTCGCGACTGCCGCCGACCTCGACGATGCGCTGGCCGCAGCCGCCGAAGGGTTTCGCGTCTGGAGCCGCACGGCGCCGGCGAAGCGGGCCGAGGTGATGCTGAGGGCCGCGCAACTGATGCGCGCGCGCATCGAGGACATCGCCTATGCGATCACGCTCGAACACGGCAAGCCATTGCCGGCGGCGCGCGCGGAAGTGATCCGCGGCTGCGAATTCTTCGAATGGGACGCCGGCGAGGCGGTGCGCATGTACGGGCGCGTCATCCCGTCGGCGCCGGGCATTCGTTATGTCGTGCATCATCAGCCCATCGGCGCGGTCGCGGCCTTTTCGCCGTGGAACTTCCCGATGAGCCAGCCTGCGCGCAAGATCGCCGGCGCCATCGCGTCCGGCTGCTCGATCATCATCAAGGCGGCGGAGGAGACGCCGGGCGGCGCAATGCATATCGCGCGCGCCTTCCACGACGCCGGCCTGCCGCCGGGCGTGCTCAATCTCGTCTTCGGCGTCCCCGCCGATATTTCGAGCTACCTGATCCCGCGCGATCCCGTCCGCATGGTCGCCTTCACCGGCTCGACCGCGGTCGGCAAATGGCTGAGCGAGCGCGCCGCCCGCGCGATGAAGCCGGTGCTGATGGAGCTTGGCGGCCACGCGCCCGTCATCGTCTGCGACGATGTGGACGCGGCGCGCGCCGGCCAGGTTTCGGCCGTCCGCAAGGCGCGCAACACGGGACAGGTCTGCACCTCGCCGACGCGCTTCTTCGTGATGGAGAAATCCTACCGGCGCTTCGCCGACGCCTTCGTCGAGCGGGCGAAGGCGATCCGCGTCGGCAACGGCATGGAGGAGGGCGTCGAGATGGGCCCGCTTGCCAACGGCCGGCGCATCGAGGCGCTGGAAGAGATGTCGGCGGACGCGCGCGCCAAGGGCGCCAGGATACTGGCGGGCGGCGATCGACTCGCCAACCGCGGCTATTTCTTCCCCGTCACCGTTTTGGCGGAAGCCTCGGATGACGTGATGGCGATGAAGGTCGAGCCCTTCGGCCCGCTCGCCATCATCAATCCCGTGCGCTCGCTCGACGAGGCCATCGCGAAGGCCAACGCCCTGCCTTTCGGCCTCGCCGCCTACGCCTTCACCCATTCCGCCGCCAACGCCGACCGGCTGAGCGACGAGATGGAATGCGGCAACCTGTCGATCAACACGCTCGAAGCCTCGGTGGCCGAGACGCCCTTCGGCGGCGTCAAGGAAAGCGGCTACGGGCGCGAGGGCGGCGCCGAGGGCCTGCATCATTACATGGTCGTCAAGAACGTCTCGCACAGCATGGACATCCGCTGACGACGTGATGGAATGCGACTTGCACGAGGTTCATCGATCCTGCCGCGTTTGGCGGCGCAATCCGGGAAGGGGAATAGCATGACGTTCCGCATCGCTGCGTCCGCGAGGCTCGCCGGCCTCGCGCTTGCTCTGGCGGCCTCGAGCGCCTTTGCGCAGGCGCCCGTCAAGATCGGCATGATCACCACGCTGTCGGGCCCCGGCGGCTATCTCGGCCAGGACGTGCGCGACGGATTCAAGCTCGCGATCCAGGACGGCAAGCTCGGCGGCGTGCCGGTGGAGCTGCTCGTCGAGGACGACGGCCTGAAGCCCGGGCAGGGCAAGCAGATCGCCGAGAAATTCATGAAGACCGACGGTGTGAAGATTCTCACCGGCATCATCTTCTCCAACGTGGCCGGCGCGACCGTGCCCGACATCGTCGACGGCGGCGCGCTCTACGTCAGCCCGAACGCCGCGCCGTCGGCTTTCGCCGGCAAGGAATGCAACAAGAATTATTTCGTCATCGCCTGGCAGAACGATTCGCTGCACGAGAGCGCGGGGCAGATCGCCACCAATCTCGGCTACAAGAAGGCCTTCATCCTCGCGCCCAATTATCCCGCGGGCAAGGACGCGCTGACCGGCTTCAAGCGCTTCTTCAAGGGCGATATCGTCGGCGAAGTCTATACGCGCCTCGACCAGACCGATTTCGCCGCCGAACTCGCGCAGATCCGCGCGGCCAATCCTGACGTCGTCTTCCAGTTCCATCCGGGCGGCCTCGGCATCGCCTTCCTGCGCCAGTACGATCAGGCGGGCCTGCGCGGCAAGATTCCGATGGTGGTCGCCGAGCCCTCGCTCGACGGCGTGACGCTCGCCGCCGTCGGCGACGCGGCGGAGGGACTGAACGTCTCCGCGCACTGGAACTCGGATTTCGACAATCCCGCCAACAAGGCGTTCATGGCCGCCTGGACGAAGGCCTACAACCGTCCCGCGACCTATTATTCCAGCCAGGGCTACGACACGGCGCTCGCGCTCGCTTCGGCGCTCAAGGCGACGGGCGGCAAGACCGACGCGGACGCGCTGGGCGCCGCGCTGCGCAAGGCCGATTTCCAGTCGGTGCGCGGCAAGTTCAAGTTCGGCCCCAACCAGCATCCGGTGCAGGATTGGTATGCGCTCAAGGTCGACCGCGGCGCCGACGGCAAGCTCGCGATCGGCACCAAGGGCGTCGTGGTGA
>OEIU01001032.1_pt1 | contig 20429 bp, 12 predicted proteins | sample 1539221 | NCBI WGS metagenome assembly OEIU01 (sample SAMN03792071, study PRJEB22550) | activated sludge metagenome | feature: wastewater treatment plant; material: activated sludge; isolation source: Wastewater treatment plant of a petroleum refinery complex | place: Argentina: Zarate | collected...
TCACCGCGCGCACCAATACGCGCGAGGACGACTGGGGTGGCAGCGCGGAAAAACGCATGCGTTTCCCGATCGAGATCGTGCGCCGCACGCGCGCGGCGGTCGGCCGCAACTTCATCATCATTTACCGTCTTTCCATGCTCGACCTCGTCGACAACGCGCAAAGCTGGGACGAGATCGTGACCCTGGCCAAGGCCGTGGAAGCGGCCGGCGCGACGATCATCAACACCGGCATCGGCTGGCACGAGGCGCGCGTGCCGACGATCGTCACATCGGTTCCGCGCGCAGCCTTCACTGCAGTCACCGCGAAGCTGAAAGGTGAAGTCGCCCTGCCCCTGATCACGACCAACCGCATCAACATGCCCGGCGTCGCCGAGCAGATCCTGGCACGCGGCGATGCCGACATGGTGTCGATGGCGCGACCACTGCTGGCCGATCCGGAGTGGGTGAACAAGGCGCGCAACCAGAAGGCGGACCGCATCAATACCTGCATCGCCTGCAACCAGGCCTGCCTCGATCACGTCTTCGAAAACCGCCATGCCACCTGCCTGGTCAATCCGCGCGCGTGCAACGAGACCGAGCTGCTGATCAAACCGGCCGCGGAGCGCAAGCGCTATGCGGTGGTCGGCGCCGGCCCGGCCGGGCTCGCCGCCGCGACCACGCTGGCCGAACGCGGCCATGCGGTCACCCTGTTCGACCAGGCCAGCGAAATCGGCGGCCAGTTCAACATGGCCAAGCGCATTCCGGGCAAGGAAGAATTCCACGAGACGCTGCGCTACTTCGGCAATCGCATCGGCGACACCGGCGTCGAGTTGCGCCTCGGCACCGCGGCGGCCGCGGAAGCGCTGAGCGCCGCCGGCTTCGATGCCGTCGTGGTCGCCACCGGCGTCAGGCCGCGCGCGCTGCACACCCCAGGCTTCGATGATCCACGCGTGCTGAGCTACCTCGACGTACTGCGCGACAACCGGCCGGTCGGCAAGCGCGTAGCCATCATCGGCGCCGGCGGCATCGGTTTCGATGTCGGCGAATTCCTCGTCGAGAATGCCCCGTCGCCGACCACGGACATCGGCCGATGGACGACCGAATGGGGCGTCGACCTCAGCATCGGCCATCGCGGCGGACTGGTCCCGGCGCAGCCCGAAGCGCCCGCGCGCCAGGTCTGGCTGCTGCAGCGCAGAGAAGGCCGACTCGGCGCACGCCTGAACAAGACCAGCGGCTGGGTGCACCGGGCCACGCTGAAAGCCAAGCGCGTGAAAATGCTCGGTGGCGTCAGCTATGAACGATTCGACGACGCCGGCCTGCACATCAGCATCAACGGCGAGGCGCAACTGCTCGAAGTCGACAACGTGGTCGTCTGCGCCGGCCAGGAACCGAACCGCTCCCTCGCCGACGAGCTGATCGCCGCCGGTGTGACGACCCATGTCATCGGAGGCGCCGACGTGGCTGCTGAACTCGACGCCAAGCGCGCCATCGACCAGGGAACCCGGCTCGCCGCGGCACTCTGAAACGCGGGAAACATGCGTTTGTGCTCCAATGCGGAATGTCGACCAGGCCACACTTTGACGGTCGACGCTGTCTCGATTTGGCGTCACTTCGCGTTCTAGAGTGAAACTTCCACGACCTGGGGATCGTCATATGAATGCGTTTGCGTACAGGGGTTTTGTCCTGGCCGGCGGCATCACGGCCTGCCTTTTCGCCATTCCGGGGGAGCCCGCCATGGCCGCCGTCGGCAGCTGGACGACCGCCGGCCCCTACGGCGGTTCCACCAATACCCTTTCCGTGTACGAGCCCGCGCCGAGCACGCTGTTCGCGTCGGGTCGCGGCGGCCTGTTCCGCAGCCTGAGTTCGGGCTCCAGCTGGCAGCGCATCGAGGTCGGCCTGCCCGACGCACTGTATGTCCAGTCCCTGAGCGTCGGCACAAGCGCACCGGTGCTTTATCTGTCCAGCTACTTCCAGCTGTTCCGGTCCGGCAACGGCGGCGATCTCTGGGTACCGCTGGGCACGCCGCTGCCTGCCGGCAATTTCATCGAAGACGTGTCGCTGCGCCGCGGCACCACCAACAGTGTCGCCATCGCGACCACCCTGGGTGCCTATGTATCGACCAATGGCGGCGGCACCTGGATCGGCCCGGGCGCCAGCGGCACCGCGGCCCAATTCAGCAAGATCGTGTTTGCCGCCGACGGTTCGCTTTACCTTGGCCTGTCCTACACCGACCCGTCCTTCTTCGGCGGTGCCTCGGTGCTCAAGAGCACCGATGGCGGCGCCAGTTGGGCGCCGCTGGCCGCCCAGCCAACCGATGTCTTCGGTGTCCGCGTGCTGATCACCTCACCGGCGGATCCCCAGCGCCTCTATGTCGGCGATGGCTACAACGCAGCGACCAGCAGCAATGGCGGGGCGAGCTGGAGCGCGGTGTCCCTGCCCGCCTCGGGGCCAGGCTGCGGACCGTTCCGCGCGATCATGCCGGACCCGGCAAACGCGCTCTCGGTCATCGTTGCCTGCAGCAACAACGGCGTGCATTTCACCGCGGACATCAACGCGCCGGCCTGGATATCGTGGACCCCAGGCAACGGCCTCACCGTCAATGGAACCGATCCGGTGCAGGCCAGCGCGGTCGCGATCCACCCAGCCTTCCCGACCACGCCGACGCTGTGGGCCGGCACGGTCGATGGCGGTCTGTTCCGCTCGACCAACGGCGGCAGCACCTGGGGCACGATCAACAACGGCTTCGAGTCGGTCAACATCCGCGCCCTGGCCACCCATCCGCTGGATACCAATCCGGCCGGCGCGGTCATCCTGGCCGGCTTCGGCGATTCGTTCACGACCTCGAACGCGATCTACAAGTCATCCGACGGCGGCAGTTCCTGGGCGCCGTCCCTGAGCGGACTCAACGCCGAGCAGATCCGGACCATCGCCATCGATCCGACCACGGTCGACAATGACCTTCTGACTGCCGAAAACTTCACCGTCTATGCCGCCGGACGCTCGGAGCGCCTGCCGACCTCGGCCAGCAAGGATGGCGGCATCTACAAGAGCACCAACGCCGGCAACAGCTGGACCACGATCGACAACGGCATCGCCCTGATCGGGGGCCGACCCGACATGGGAACCGTCCGCACGATCGCCCCTGATCCGAGATCCTGCGCCGCTCCACCGCCAAGCGGGCCATGTCCGATCGGCAGTAGTCCACTGCAGACCCTGTTCGCTGCCGGCAGCGGCCGTCCGAACGTCAGCGCACCCGGGCTGCCCTACAACTCCGCGCGAATCTACAAAAGCACGAATGCCGGCGGACTCTGGGCGCCTTCCGACAATGGATTGCCGCTGCCGCAGGATCTCGGCCCGGCGGGTGCCGGCAACTACGCCTACATGGGCGGTATCGTCCCGCTCGTGTTCGACCCCTCGAACACGCAGACCCTCTACGCCGGCAGCTTCCTGATCTACGACTCGAGCATCGCAGGAGCCAGCGAACCGTCGATCGCCAATGGCGTCTTCAAGTCGACCGATGGCGGCGCGAACTGGGTACATTCCAGCAACGGCATACCACACATCCTTTCGCCGACCAGCTCGCAGTACGACGTGCTGGCCCTGGCCATCAACCCGGCCAATCCGCAGGTCCTGTATGCCGGCGTCATCAATTTCTACTCGACCACGACCATCGGTCGCGTCTACAAGACCGTCGACGGCGGCGCCAACTGGACCGAATCCAGCACCGGAATAGCCGGCCAGGACGTACGTGCCCTGTTCATCGACCCGATGGATCCGACCGGTGATACGGTTTATGCCGGCACCGGCGGCGATGGCGCCAATCCCGGCGGCGTCTACGTGACGACCAACGGCGGCGCCAACTGGAATTCGCTCAGCATCGGCCTGCCGGCGGACAGCGCGACATCGCTGGCCCTTCCGGCGCGCAGCGTGGGCGCCCCGGCGCGCATCCTGGTCGGCACCAACGCGGGCATCTGGGACTACACGGCGGCCGCCGACCCGGACTCGGACGGATCGCCATCGGCTGTCGAGAACGGCGTGCTCGGAGGCGACGGCAACGGTGACGGCATGCAGGATTCCAGCCAGGCGTCGGTTGCCTCGATCTCCGCGCCGGGCAGCTCGGCCGAACCGGGAACAACGGCGCCCAGCGGTTCGATCGTGCAAACCACGGTTGCGATCGTACCGTCCCCCGGCGGCTGCACCCAGCTCAACGACAGCGCGAGTCTTCAAGCCAGCCTGTACCCGCCGGATCCGGTCGGTGCGGCCGGCAGTCATGCGCCCTGGGGCCTGGTCAGCTTCTCGCTGCCGAACTGCAGCTTCGCCAAGGTCCGCGTCACCTTCCACGGCGCCAGCTTCGACTCGAACTGGATCTGGCGAAACTACGGGCCGCGTGTCCCGGGCAACGCCGCTACCTTCGGCTGGTATTCCTTCGCCGGCGCGCAGCGCATCGATGCCGAGACCTGGGAGCTTTCCGTCGATGCCCTGCGCCAGGGCAACTACCGCAACGATCCGAACGACATCCTGTTCGTCGGCGGGCCGGGCAACCTGCCCGACGTCATCTTCGGCAACGGATTCGAATGCCCGGATCGGCCCGGCCACCCCGCCCCCGGTCGCGACCGGGCAGGATGCCGTCGAAGGGAATGGGATCCGCAGCTTGCCGGGAGCGCGACTGCGTTCTCCCGGCCAGGCGGGCAGCCCGCTCCCCGCCCGCGGCGGCGCCGTTCGGCCGGCATTCGATCGCTGCCGGTACCTGTGAAGTTCGCAGACCCCCTATGATGCGCGCCTGCAGTAGAATTGCCCGCTGTCCACCCGCGAAGGCCCGGCAGCCGGATTCGTCAGATCCGGGCACCACGGGCACGCCTCATCGATTCTTCCGCTCCATCCATGACTTCGATCCACTACCGCTTCGGCACCTTTCGCCTGAATCCGGAAAGCCGCGAACTCTGGCGCAATGACCAGCTCGTCCAGCTTCCGCGCCGGAGTTTCAATTGCCTGTTGCACCTGCTCGAGCACCGAGACCGCGCCTGCAACCGCGATGAGCTGGTCGGCGTAGGCTGGGGACACACCGGCGTCTCCGATGCCCAGCTCGGCCAGGTCGTGCTGCGCCTGCGTCGCTCGCTCGACGATGACGGCCAGGTCCAGCAGGTCATCCGCACCGTACCCGGATTCGGCTACCGCTGGGTCGCGCCAACCGAAGCCATCGAACTTTCGGCCGACACGCTGGCGGCGGATCCCGCTGCATCCACGGTTGCGGCGATCGAAGCCGCGCCGGTAGTGCCCGGCAACAACGCACCCCCGGAGCCATCAGGCAAACCCCGGCCAATGAGCGAGGCCGGCGGACGCCCAACCCGGCCGCTTTTCTGGCTGGCCGCGTTGGCGCTCGCCGTGGCAGGCGTTGCCTTGCTCATTCATCGCATTGGCGACGCCGGCACTGCCGGTCACGGCCCGCCGAGCGAAGCGGTCGCACCGCGCGCGGTCGTGCTTCCGCTCGAAGTCAACGGATCGGCGGATGCCAGTTGGCTGCGGCTTGGTGCCATGGACCTGGTCATCCATCGCCTCCGCGAAGCGGGACTCGGCGCGCTGCAGAGCGAAACAGTCCTTGGACTGCTGGCGAATGGCGACGACCGTTCCACCCTGGCGGGCTATCTGGTCGTGCGCGGCACCGCGGTCCAGAGCGGATCCCGATGGCGGGTGACGCTGGATGCGCAGGCGCCGGATGGCTTCGCGCACCACGCCAGCGCGGAAAACGACGACCCCATCCAGGCCGCGCGCTCCGCAGCCGACTTGCTGACCGCTGCGCTCGGTCGCCTGCCTGGCGACAAACGCAATTCCTCCGAGGCCAGCCTGCAGACGCGGCTGCAACGCTCGCAGGCGGCCCTGCTGGCCAACGAGCTTGATGCCGCCCGCGCAATCCTGCTCGATGGCTCGCCGGCGGATGACGCCGCGCCAGCCCCCGTGCGCTATCGCCTGGGCCAGATCGACTCGCGCGCGGGCAACTTCGCCAGCGCCGAGGCGGCTTTCGACCGGCTGTTGCGGGAACCGGCGATGCACGACGATGCGCAACTGCATGCCCAGGTCCTGTGCGCACGCGGCGCACTGTATGGGCACCTCGACCGCTTCGCCGAAGCCGAGCGCGACTTCGACGACGCGGCAGGAATTGCCCGGGCCGGCGCATTCACCGAAGAGCTGGGTCGCGCCCTGAACGGTCGTGGCGCGGCGCGCAGTGCCCTGCAGAAATTCGACGAATCGCTCGCCGATCTCGGCCAGGCGCGAATCGAATTGGGCAAGATCGGCGATGAACTCGGCATCGCCCGGGTCGACAACAACATCGGTGCGCTCGAGAGCGAAAGGGCACGCCCGGCGCAGGCGCTGCCGTTCTTCCTCGAATCTTCGGCCCGATTTGCCAGGCTCGGCGCGATCAACGAACAGGTGACCGCACTGATCGGCCTCGGCAACGTGCAGGCATCGTTGCTGCAATGGCGCGAAGCCCTGCAGACGGCAACACGTGGCTGGGCGCTCGGCGACAAGGTCCGCGACCCCACCCAGCGCATCCATCTGGCAGTCGGCCTGGCGGAGGCCTACCTGGCGCTTGGCCGGCAAAAGAGCGCTGGCGACGCCCTGCGCGCGGTCGACCCGCCGACCCAGGCAACCGATGGCGCATCGCTCGGCCGCCTGCGGGCGATGGAAGCCGAAATCGCCTGGCAGGAACACCGTGACGCCGACGCGGTCGTCGCCGGCCGCCAGGCCTTGGCCGCCTGGCCCGCAGATCCCCACGACGCTTGGCGCGCGCGCGCCGCGCTGACCTACCTGCGCGCGCTGATCGGCAGCGGTCATGCCGACCCCGACAATCCGCCGCGCGAGCTCGGCCTCAAGGCGGGCGATAGAGTCTTCGACGACAGCCTGCCCGCGCACGTGCTGGCGCTGGCGGAATGGGCGGAGTTCACCGGCAGGCCGGGGGATGCCGCGGAGCTCTTCGGCCGTGCAGCCTCGCTGGCGGAAGCACGCGGCATTCCGGCGGAAATCGTCGATACGGTCGATGCATGGGCCCGCCGCCTGCTTGCCAGTGGCCGGATCGACGAATCCACGCCACTGGTCGGGCGCATCGCGGCATGGGCAAGCACCGACTATCCGAGTGCCATGCTGCAGGTCCGGCTTTTCCATGCCACCGGCCAGACCCGCGCCTGGCAGCAGGCGGTCGAACAGGCCACCCTGCTCGCCGGGGAGCGGCGCATGCCCGAGGCCCTGGCAGAACCGCCACCCGCCTGAACAATCCCTTGCCATCACGCAGTCGCAGGCAATTCATAGCGACTTTGTAGTGCCAACGTAACGCCCGCCACGACGCCCGCCGCTAGTGTGCGTGCAGAGGAGGCCCCCACGGGGCCGCTTGCCCGCGTGCCGGACCCGGTATGCGCAAGCGGCAGTCACGGTTCGCCCTGTCCTCCTTGCCCCTACAGGTGCCGCCTGCGGCGACCTGCCCCCAAAGCGACGTGGAGAATGAAATGCGGATGAAAATGAACTGCGCACTGGCTGGTGCGCTGCTTGGCTGGAGCGCGCTGTCGTTCGCCGCTGCGCCCAATGACTGGCTGGTGGCTTCGGTCGACGGGACCTGCGACGCAACCGACGTGGATTTCTCCAGCACGCCCGAAGGCTTTGCGACCTGCGCTTTCAGCAACGTCATGACGACCAGCGATGGCGGGCTGAGCTGGCAGGTCCGGTCGACCGACCTCCAGCAAAGCCTGCTCTGGGCGCATGCCGAAAGTGCGGACGTGCTCTATGCCGCGCGGCGTGGCCTCTATCGCAGCGCCGACGCCGGCCTGACCTGGACCGAACTCGGCAACCTGAGCAGCTTCGACAACTCGATATTCGATGCACACTGGTTCGACCAGCAACACATTTCCCTGCTCAAGGGTGCCGACCTGCTCTACAGCGACAATGCCGGCAACGACTGGACCGTGGTCTATCCGGCGCCGTTCCAGGTCTACTTCAGCAAACTGCACTTCCCGACCAGCCAGGCCGGGTTTGCAAGCGGTGGCATCACTACCGGCGCGGGATCGCATGGCAACGTCGCACGCACGGTCGATGGCGGATTGAACTGGACCCTGCTGACGTTTCCGCATAGCCGGATCTACGCCGCCGACTTCTTCGATGCCCAGCACGGCGTGGTGGCGACCCAGGACAACGAGCTGTACGTGACGTCCGACGGCGCCGACTCCTGGCAACTGCTGGGTCCCACGCCAAACAACGAATTGCTGATGGACATCGACCACCGCGACGCGCAGCACTGGTACGCCGTGTCGTTCAATGGCTCGATCCATGAAACGCACGACGCCGGCGTGACCTGGGAAACGGGCTACCAGGATGCCCAGGGAAGGGCCCTGATCGCGCTCAGCGTGAAGGACGGCGCGGTGGTGGCGGTGGGCGACGGTGGCCAGGTCCTCTATGAAGATCGCGTGATGCGCAATTCATTCGAATGACCGCAATCCACGGACGCCTGCGCTCGCAGGCGTCCGCACGGCAGCGAACGAGATGCCGGTCGCTGCCGGAACAAGGCCGCGCAGTGCGCGGCTTTTTCGTGGAAGCCAGGCTCAGCGTTTGTCGATCGGGACGAACTTCAGGTCCTCGGGGCCGGTGTAGTTGGCGCTCGGGCGGATGATCTTGCCGTCGGTGCGCTGTTCGATCACATGCGCGCTCCAGCCGGCGGTACGCGAGATCACGAACAGCGGCGTGAACATCGCGGTCGGCACGCCCATCATGTGGTAGCTCACCGCGCTGAACCAGTCGAGGTTCGGGAACATCTTCTTCGCTTCCCACATCACCGATTCGAGGCGCTCGGCGATGTCGAACATCTTCATGTTCTGCTGGGTCTTCGAGAGGTCGCGCGCGACCTCCTTGATCACCTCGTTGCGCGGGTCGCTGACCGTGTACACCGGATGGCCGAAGCCGATCACGATCTCCTTGCGCTCGATGCGCGCGCGGATGTCCGCCTCGGCCTCGTCGGCGGAGTCGTAGCGTTTCTGGATCTCGAACGCGACCTCGTTGGCGCCGCCGTGCTTGGGTCCGCGCAGCGCGCCGATGCCGCCGGCGATGCTCGAATACATGTCGCTGCCGGTGCCGGCGATGACGCGCGCGGCAAAGGTCGATGCATTGAATTCGTGCTCGGCGTAGAGGATCAGCGAGGTGTGCATGGCCCTGGTCCACTGCTCGCCCGGCGGCCTGCCGTGCAGCAGGTGCAGGAAGTGGCCGCCGATCGAGTCATCGTCGGTTTCCACATCGATGCGCTTGCCGTTGACCGCGAAGTGATGCCAGTAGAGCAGGATCGAACCGAGCGACGCCATCAGGCGATCGGCGATGTCGCGCGCCCCCGGATGATTGTGGTCGTCCTTTTCCGGCAGCAGGCAACCGAGAGCCGAAACGCCGGTGCGCATCACGTCCATCGGGTGCGCCGAGGCGGGAATCTGCTCGAGTGCCACTTTCAGCGCCGCAGGGATGCCGCGCAGCGACTTGAGCTTGTCCTTGTACGCGCCAAGCTCGGCCCGGGTCGGCAACTTGCCGTGGACGAGCAGATAGGCGATCTCCTCGAACTCGCAGGTTGTGGCGACATCGAGGATGTCATAGCCGCGATAGTGCAGGTCGTTGCCGCTGCGGCCCACCGTGCACAGCGCGGTATTGCCAGCGGCAACACCGGAAAGGGCTACGGATTTCTTGGGCTTGAACGGGGTCGCAGGTTCACTCATGGTTTTCTCCGTTGGGATCCGGCGGCGCGCGGCCGCCGGTCGTTTAATGGGGCCGGTCAATCCTCGAATGCCTGGCCGTCCGGGACGACCGGGCACTGGCCGATCGCGGAGAGCCTGGGCTTCCGGGTCGCCGTGCGGTCGCTGTAGAGCCAGCATTCGCCGAGGGTGGAGCAATAGCAGACTTCGGTATTCAGACGGGAGACAAGTTTGTCCCTGAACGCCTGATAGGACGCGGGATCGGCCATCCTGATCGCCAGCACCCGTTCGCCGGGACTGATCACGGTGTTGCTCAGCGTGGAAACGCCGATGCCCTCGGCCGGCAGCCCCAGGGCTTGCAGGACCTGGGTCCAGCCCCGCGCCGGCTGGCCGTCTACCCAGACCTGGATGCTGCCGACGATGGCGGGACCGACGCCCTTGTTGTGCACACCCACCGCGAGCTCCGGGTCATAGAATCCGCGCAGCAGGCTGGGCCAGACCTCCGCCCGCACCTGCTGGCGCTGGATGGAAGCGGGATAGCCCGACACCAGCAATGCCAGCACGCCGATCATCGCGGCGATCAGGGCAGTCACCGAGTCCCAGTTGCGACGCTGCGGCGTGGCGCTGTCTTGCTCCACGATGCGGTCGTCGCCCGCGAGCTGCTCCGATTCGGTCACCGCATCCTCCGGCGAAGCGCCCGGCCGGCGTTCCTTCCGGGTGCGGTGCGGCCCGGGCTTGCCGTCATGGCTCGCCTCCTCCGGTCCGTCCGGTGTCGGCCGATACGTCCAGTCCGGTCGCGCGTTCGAGCAATTTCTGCAGCAGTTCGATCTGCCGGTTCTGCAACTCGACAAGGGTCGCCCAGTCGCGTTCGCGCATCTGGTCGAGTTTCTCGTGAACCTGCATGATTTCGAGTTCGGACTTCACGTTGACTTCGTAGTCGTGCTGCGCATGCATGCGGTCCGCGGCGCTGGCGCGATTCTGGCTCATCATGATGATCGGCGCCTGGATCGCGGCGACGCAGGAAAGGCAGAGGTTGAGCAGGATGTAAGGATAGGGGTCGAACGCCGTGTTGCGCAGCAAGTAGCTGTTGACCAGCATCCAGATGACCAGCACGAACAGAAAGACGATGATGAATGACCAGGTGCCGCCCACCGCCGCCACGCGATCGGAAAGGCGTTCGCCGAACGTCTGGCTCGTATAGAACTCGCGGACGATGTTGCGCGATACGCTGCGGCGCGCGATGAAGCGCTCGATGACCGCGCGCTCGTCCGGCGGCAGCTTGTCGATTTCGACGCGCAGCAGCTTGGAGGCCGTCTGCCGCCTGTCCACCCTGGACGCATCGCCCGGTTTGCGTGCATGCGGCGTGGTCATGGTCGTCCACTCGTCCTGATGGTTCCCGGGGAGTCCACCTGGGCCTCAGCGCTTCTTCGCGTAGAGCGCGTCCAGATGCCGCTCGAACTCGTGATAGCCGATGCGTTCGTAGAGTTCTTCGCGCGTCTGCATTGTTTCGAGCACGTTCCTCTGGTGCCCGTCACGGCGAATCGATTCGTAGACGTGCTCGGCGGCCTTGTTCATCGCGCGGAAGGCCGACAGGGGATACAACTGGATGGCCACGCCGACCGCAGCCAGCTCGTCGCGGCTGAACAGCGGCGTCTTGCCGAATTCGGTGATGTTGGCCAGGACCGGAACCTTGACCGCCTCGACGAAGCGCCGGTAGGTCGGCAGGTCGTAGGCAGCCTCGGCGAAGATGCCATCGGCGCCGGCTTCCACGCAGGCGATCGAGCGCTCGATGGCGGCATTGACGCCTTCGACCTGGATCGCGTCCGTGCGCGCGATCACGAAGAAATCCGGATCGGTCTTCGCGTCGACGGCTGCCTTGACGCGGTCGGCCATTTCGCCGGCGCTGACGATCTCCTTGCCGGGCCGGTGGCCGCAGCGCTTCGCGCCGACCTGGTCCTCGATATGGCAGGCGGCTGCGCCGGCCTTGATCAGCGACTTGACCGTGCGCGCGATGTTGAACGCGCTGGGGCCGAAACCGGTGTCGATATCGACCAGCAGCGGCAGGTCGCAGACGTCGGTGATGCGGCGCACGTCGACGAGGACGTCGTCCAGCGTGTTGATGCCAAGATCGGGCATTCCCAGCGAACCGGCTGCCACCCCGCCGCCCGACAGATAGATTGCGCGAAACCCCGCACGGCGCGCCAGCAACGCATGGTTGGCGTTGATCGCGCCGATCACCTGCAAGGGCGACTCTTCGGCCAGTGCGGCACGGAAACGCGCGCCGGAGGAGTGCAATTCGCTCATGGGATCTCCCGGGAAACCCTCATTTTACCTGACAACGCGAAGCGGGGCTTGATGGCTGCCGCGGGGCGACGGCGGATGTGCGCGCCCGCAACCGGGCATCGCGCCGCGGCAGGAGGCTTGCCGCCGGCGCCTGCAACAGCACCAGCGCAATCGTCATTTGCATCTGCCCACGGCGGCGTCGCGGAGTTCCGGCGTCGTTGGCCGGACCTGCCTGCCGGCGACGCCCACAGGTCGCCGGATTGGCTTGCGGCAAGCGGGGTTCGCCTGCCTGTGGGTGTTCCCGGACCGGCCCATGCAGCGCGCGCCACGCCGGCTTCCGGCCCGCGGGAAGTGTGACGCACTTCACATATTTCGTGATAATCTGCGCCGGCGTGTTCGATGGATAGCCACATGGCCAACGATGGCCGGTCAAGCTCCGGCCCGGTCATTCCGGTGCAATGCCCAGTCCGACAAATGGCGTGGGATGACCACCAATCCCGATCCACTGACGTCGATTCGATACCGCGCCTTTGTCAGCTACAGCCATCGGGATGCGTCCTGGGCAAGCTGGCTGCACAAGACACTGGAATCCTATCGCGTGCCCGGGCGACTGGTCGGCCTGACCACGTCGTGCGGCACCATCCCGGCGCGACTGGGGCCGATCTTCCGCGACCGTGAAGAGCTGCCCAGTTCGCACAACCTCAACGACAGGGTATCCGAGGCGCTGGCCGGATCCTCCAGCCTGATCGTCATCTGCTCGCCGCATTCGGCCCGCTCCCGCTGGGTCGAGGAGGAAGTGCTCGCCTTCAAGCGCCTCGGTCGGGCCGAGCGCATCTTCTGCCTGATCGTCGCCGGCGAACCCGGCGCCAGTACCCTGCCCGGCCGCGAATCCGAGGAGTGCTTCTGCCCGGCATTGCGCCATGCGCTCGCCGCCGACGGCTCGCTCGGCGAGGTGCCCGAGGAGCCGATCGCCGCCGATGCGAGGCCCGGCAAGGACGGCAGGAACAACGCCAAGCTCAAGCTCATCGCCGGCCTCCTCGACGTCGGCTTCGACAGGCTCAAGCAGCGCGAGCAGCAGCGCCGTCTCCGGCGCATGACCGCCGTCGCCATGCTCGCCCTGGCCATGACCGTGGTCACGACCACGCTGTCGATCTTTGCCGTGGCCGCGCGCGCCGCCGCCGAGCGGCGCCAGAAGCAGGCGGAGACCCTGGTCAATTTCATGCTCGGCGATCTCAACGACAAGCTGCAGCAGGTCAGCCGGCTCGACATCATCGAGGCCGTCGACGACCAGGCGATGCAATACTTCCAGTCGCTGCCGACGACCGACGTCACCACCGAGTCCCTCGAACAGCGCGCCAAGGCCTTGCAGACCATCGGCGCGGTCCGTCTCGACCAGGGCAAGCTGGAAACCGCGATGGAGTCGTTCCGGTCGGCCCTGGCGGTCGCCGCGGCAGTCGTCGAGAGCACGCCGGAAGATTCCGCGCGCCAGCTCACCTACGCGAACATCTGGGCCTACGTGGGCCTGACCTACTGGTACCAGGGAAAGCTCGACGCGGCGCAGCGCGCATTCGAATCGGCCCAGGCAATCGTCAAACAGGTACTGGTCCGCTCGCCCGGGGACACCAAGGCGCAGAACCAGCTGGCCCAGATCGACAACAACTTCGGCCACGTCCTCGAAGTCCGGGGCGACCTCGCCGGCGCCAAAGCCCAGTATCAGGCGATGCTTGGAATATTCCGCGGCCTCGCTGCGGCTGAACCGGGCAACGCATCCTGGCAAGCCCAGTTGGGCGACGCCAACGACAACCTCGGCAAGGTCTCGTTCCAGCAGGGCCAGCTTGCGGAAGCCGTAGCCGCCTACCGGGCCGACCAGCGCATCAAGGAAAAGCTGTCCGCCGACGACCCGGCCAACAACGATGCACGCGAAAGCCTGCTGGTCAGCAATGCGATCCTCGCGCGCACGCTGGCCAAGTGTGGCGAGGACGAGGCCGCCCTGAGCCATGTGCGGGACGCCGTCGACAGCGCAAGGAAGCTCCTGCGGTTCGATCCGACCCACACCTATTGGCAGGAAGACCTCGGTTATTACAGCCTGTTGCTCGGCAACCTCTTGCGCCAACTCGGGCACGACGAGGAGGCCTCCGCAGCCAATGCCGAAGCCGTGCAGATGCTCGGCGCCCTGGTCGCCAAGGATCCGGGCCATGTGCGCTGGCAGAAGGAACTTGCGCAAGGCCTTCTCGAAAACGCGCGCATGCAGTTGAAGGACGGCAACGCGGAGCGGGCGCGCGAAGCGGCGTCCACCGCCCTGGAATCGCTCGGCAACCTGCGCGCGGAGCATGCCGACGACAAAAGCCTGGCGGTGGTGCTTGCCGAGGCCGAAATCGTCAGCGGCCAGGTGTCGCGCAAGCTCGGCGATGCCGCGCCGGCGCGCGCGCACTGGACGCGTGCGCGCGACCTGGTCGCCGATGCCGCGCGGCAAGGCAACGATCCCGATTTGCTCGCGACGTGGGCCACCGCCTTGCTGCTGCTGGGTGACACCGACGCGGCCCGGCCGATCGCGGACAGGCTGCAGGCCATGGGCTATCGAACGGTCGATTTCGTGGCCGTCGCGCAGGCTGGCCGCATCGATTTCGCCGTCAACGAGGAGTTTTCCCGGCGCGTTGCCGAAGCGATGAAGCAGTGACTTTCGAATGGCCCGGGGATTCCAGCCACCAGGTACCCGAACAGGCGTGACGGCACGCCTTGCACCTGCCGCCGACCGTTCCAGAATCGAGGAGCACCCCAATGACGACACTACAAGTAAAACTGGACACTTCCGCAACACCTCCGGTAACGGTGATTCCGGCGCCACCGACGAACATCAATCGCGGCAACCAGACGATCACCTGGACGCGGTTCGCAAACCAGACTTTCACGTTCAAGTCGCTGGCCTTCACCACCCAGCCGAATCCGTTCACCGTCACGCTGGGTGATACGCAGGTCACCGCAACCGAAAACAACCAGGCGACCGGCGACTACAGCTATGTGATCGTCGTCACTTTGGCGAACCGCGACTACAGCTCCGGCACCCAGAGTGTCGGCGATCAATCGACCGAAGAGAATGGCATTACCGCCGGCAACGGCACGGCACCGGTGATCCACAACAACTGAGGCAACGACCCAGGCCCGGGCGGTGCCACGACGATGCGGGTCATCGCCATCGCGCCGGCAGCAGCGACAGGTCCGTGCGCAACCATGCTTGACGCATCGGCTGTGCACGCCAGCAACCCACGGAAACCAGGATGAACGAAATGTCGAACACACGCAGGCAAGAACAGCAAGGGCCCCTTCCGGCCGTCAACGAAGAGGAGATGCGCAGGGCGAGAGAGGACGCCGCCGATGCGGACCCGCAAGCGGACGAGCGGACCGAAGGCAACTCGACGCCGGTCATCAAGAACAACTGAGCGGTCATGCGGATCCGTTGATCGCGGAGGACGCAGCGGGTTCCAGGTCAGGCGCCCGGCAGGACGCCTGACCTGCGCGCGACGAGCCGGGCGCTACGCGCGCCATGCCGGTGCCGGCGCAGCGTGGCCAACGGGCTTGCCCCGTGGACATGGCCGGAACCCGTGCCTTGCGCACCTGCATGGCGGTATCGGGCTATAGTTTCAGCCCATCGCCCGTGCCGCCCGCGATGGCAGTCGCGAACAGCACCGCCATGATCGAAAATCGGGCGTGCCACCCGATCCAACCGGAGTCTGCGTGCATACACCGACCATTTCGCTTGCACCGCTGATCATCGGTGTTACCAGTCATCGCAACCTGGTCGAAGCCGAGACGGCGCAGCTTCGGGAACGCGTGCGAGTGCTGTTCGTCCAGTTGAAGAACGAGTTCCCCGAACTGCCGCTGGTCGTGCTTTCGGCGCTGGCCGAGGGCGGCGACCAGCTCGTCGCGCGCGAGGCGCTGGAAGCCGGCGCCCGCCTCGTAGCGCCGCTGCCGCTGCCGCCGGATGCGTACAAGCGGGACTTCACCAGCGATGCCAGCCGGGCCGAATTCGAAGCGCTTTGCGCGCAGGCCTCGGTGATCCAGCTGCCGCTGCTCGCGCGCAACACGGCGGAGGGCATCGCCGGACCCGGCCCCCAGCGCGACGCGCAATACGCCGAGGCCGGCGTCTACATCGCCAGTCACAGCCACATTCTTCTGGCCGTATGGGATGGCCGCCAATCGGACCTGCTCGGCGGCACCGCGCAGATCGTCCGCTACTACGTGGAGGGCATACTGCCTGGCTCGATCGAGCGTCGCAGCGGCATGCGCCCACTGGTGGAACGCGGCGACGAAAGCCTGCTCTTCCACATCGCCTGCTCGCGGCTCGATTCCAGCGGCCAGGTGCAGCCGCCCGAACCGCCGCTGCGCGCATTGCAGGCGCGCTGGCTGAGCCAGAGCCGCGCACGTCCCGCCGCCGAGGGCATGCCGGAAGAGTTCCGCCTGGTGTTCCGGCGCATGGTGCAGTTCAACACCGATTCGCAACGCTATTGCGAAGAAGTGGTTGCCTCCGCGCGCGATCCGGCGGATGGCTCCGACGCCGTCGAGGGCGAGGAAATCGAGACGCTGTTCGCCGCGGCCGATCGCCTGGCCATCCATTTCCAGCGACGCGTGCTGCTGGCGATGCGTGGCATCCATGTCCTTGCCGCCCTGATGGGCGTCGCCTTCGTCTGCTATTCGGACCTGCCCAGCGACTGGTTCGACCAGGCCGACATGATCTACGTGTTCATCGCCCTGTTCGGCGCCGGCGTCATGCTCGACCGGATCGCCAGGCGCCGCGAGTGGCATCGCAAGTACATCGACTACCGCGCCCTGGCCGAAGGGCTGCGCGTCCAGCATTACTGGTTCCGGGCCGGCGTGTCGGCGGCGGGCTCGATCGCATTCGCCCACGACAACTTCATGCAGAAACAGGATGTCGAACTGGGCTGGATCCGCAACGTGATGCGCGCGGCCGGGATCAATGCGCCGGATCGCATCCGCGTAGAGAAACGGGTGCTTGCCGACGTGATCGACGAATGGATCGGCGCACCGAGCCGCGGCGGGCAACTGGGCTACTACGCGCGGCGCACGGAATCGCGCATGCGCGTCCACCGGACCACGCGCCTGCTAGGCCTTGCCTGCCTGTGGACCGGCATCTCGATCGCCGTCGCGCTGGCGGTGTTCCAGGGACGCCTTGACCCCGACGTCACGACCAGCATGATCGCCGTCATCGGCGTGCTCGCGATCGTGGCCGCCGCGCGCGAATCGTATTCCTACCGCAAGGCGGACAAGGAACTGATCAAGCAATATGTGTTCATGCGCAACATCTTTTCTGGCGCGCGCAATGCGCTGGAAGCCGAACCGGACGCGCGTGGACAGCGCGAAATTCTGCGCGCGCTGGGCGAAGCCGCGCTGGCCGAACATGCCGAATGGGCGCTGACCCATCGCGAACGTCCGCTGGAGCACGGCAAACTCTGAGTGGCGCGGGTGCCGATGCCCCTCCGGGCGAGGTGGCTACCTGGCCGAAGCCATTTCCGCCTTGTGCGTGTCGACGTAGCTGCGCGCCTCGAGCAATGCCGGAAGATCCGGATCGGCCGCATGCCAGATGGCGATCAGCCGTTCGTAGCTGGCCACCGCGTCCGTCGCCTTGCCTGCCCCGGCCTGCGCTCGCGCCAGGCCGAGCAGGGACTGCACGCGCTGCGGCGCCGATTTGAGCGAGGCGGTGAATTCGGCTATCGCTTCCTCGGCACGGTCGGCATCAAGCAGGATCTCGCCGAGCAACTCGTGCGGCGGCTTGACCGGCACCGGCGGACCGAAATCGAAAGCCATGCCGTCCAGCCGCGCGGCTGCGCCGCGTACGAGTTTGACCGCCTCCGCGATATCACCCTGCTTCGCCGCGATCGCCCCGGCCAGGTCGTCGTGGAGGATGCGCAGGTAATCGAGTGCCTGCAGGTTTTCGGGATCGGGCTTGCCGGCAGCCACGCGCTGGCCCAGCGAAGCCAGGGCGGATCGTGCGGTGTCCAGGTTGCCGCGCTGGACGGCGGCATAGCCGGTGCTGAATTCCGTGACTGCATTCGCATAGTCGTCCTTCGAAGCAGGTACCTGCAAGCGAACGGCCGGTCCCTCCCAGTCCCTCGACTCGATCACCGCGGTCGCGCGCATCACCGGCAGCGACCAGGAGAAGCGGTCTGCGAGCTTGTCGGCCCCTTCCTTGCCTTTCATCGCGGCGACACCGGCTTCGCCGCTGCGCTTGCACGACAGCAGCAGGTCGTTGGCCTCGCGATGGCGGCCCTGCTGGAAGTAGCCGTACTCGAGCCATTCGTTGTAGTGGAAGCAGCTCACCTCGGGCTTGCCCTGCGCACGCGCATGCGCGAGGACTACCCGCGAGGCCTCCTCGTTCGCCTTGACCAGATCGTCCCACAGGCCCATCGCGATGAAGATGTGCGACGTCATGTGCTGCGCATGGCCGGCATCCGGCGCGATCTTCGCCAGCGCGCGGGCGGCCTCGATCGCGCCGCTGGCGTGCTCGGGATCATCCATGCCGTGGATCCAGTAGTGTGCCGCGCCCGGATTCTGCGGGTTCCTGGCGAAAATGCGCCGCGCGATTTCGGCGGCACGCAGGTAGTCGGGCACGTTGCGCACGCCTTCGCTGCGCCCCTGCAGGGCCAGCGCGTAGAACAGCTGGGCCTGGTTGTCGTCCGGATAGGCAGCCGCCATCTTCTGCATCGCTTCGGCATAACGGGCATCGCGTTCGACTTTGCTGCCCTCGCCCGAATAGAGGATCTCGACCGCCGAGAGATAGTCCTTCTCGCGCGGGGTGGCCGCACGGACGGCACGCTCGGCTGGCGAATCGCCGAGCTTGCGCAGCGCCGCCCGGCCCGCTTCTTCGTCGAGCTGGTTCCACAGCGGATGGTTGCAGGTCATCGCTTCGCCCCAGACCGCCATGACGAATCCGGGTTCCTGTTCCTGCGCCTTGCGGAATTCGGTCGCGGCATCCTCGTACTCGAACAGGTGCAGCAGCAGGGCGGCGCGTTCGAACGTGGCCTGTGCCGCGGCGGACCTGGCCGAAGTCGGGAAGACCAGAGTGCCGAGACCCGAGCCGGTCGAAGGCCCCGCATGTTGGTGGGCGGGGGTCGCCGCCGCTGCCGGCAGGCAGGCAAGCAGCGCGCCGACAGCGACAGCACGAACGAGGATTCCGCATGGCCTGTTCATTCGCATCGTCTCCAGGTTGGATGGTGGGACCCGCGATCCGCGCTGCCGGCGCCTGGCGGGAATCAGGAAGCCTGCCCGGGCTCGCTCGATGGCCGCGACCGGGCAAGGCGCAGGACGAGATAGCCGAGGATGCCGGCAATGAAGGATCCACCGAGTATGCCGACCTTGACCTCGCTTTGCAGGTGCGGATGCTGGGCGAACGCGAGCAGCCCGATGAACAGGCTCATCGTGAAGCCGATGCCGCAAAGCAGGGCGACTCCGCCAAGTTGCAGCCAGCTCGATTCCTGCGGCAGGCGCGCGATGCCAAGCCCGATGGCAATGCTGGAAAAGCCGAAGACGCCGATGATCTTGCCGCAAAGCAGGCCCAGCGCCACGCCGAGGGTCAGCGGCTCGACCAGGTTGGCCGCGGTCAGGCCGGCGAACGAAAGGCCGGCATTGGCGAAACCGAACAGCGGAATGATCAGGAACGGCACGACGCGTTGCAGCGAATTCTCGAGCACGATCAACGGTGGATCCCGATAGTCGCTCTTCATGCGCAGCGGTATCGTCAACGCCAGCACGACTCCGGCTATCGTCGCGTGCACGCCCGATTGCAGGACCAGCAACCAGAGGATGAAGCCGAGCAGCATGTAGACCCAGAGGAGGCGCACGCCGACCCGGTTGAGCGTGACCAGGATGGCGATCACCGCGGCCGACAGGAGCAGATAGAGGATCGAGAGTTCGCTGGTATAGAACAGCGCGATGATCACGACCGCGCCGAGGTCGTCGATGATCGCCAGCGCGGTCAGGAACACCTTGAGCGAGACCGGCACGCGGTTGCCGAGGATCGACAGGACGCCGAGTGCAAAGGCGATGTCGGTGGCGGTGGGGATGGCCCAGCCCCGCAAGGCGGCGGGATCGTCGCGATTGAAGGCGACATAGATCAGGGCCGGCACGATCATGCCGCCGAGCGCGCCGATTCCGGGCAGGATGCGCCGCGGCCAGGTCGACAGCTGGCCCGAAAGCATTTCGCGCTTGATCTCGAGGCCGACGAGCAGGAAGAAGACGACCATCAGGCCGTCGTTGATCCAGTGCTGGATGTTCATGCCAATGACATTGGCACGCAGGAATTCGAAATAGGTCGCGGACAGGGGCGAGTTGGCCACGATCAGGGCGAGCGCGGCGGCGGCCATGAGGACGAGGCCGCCAGCAGCCTCGCCGCGCATGAAGTCGCTGACCAGAATCAGCGGCTTGCGGATGATCGGTGCATTCCCCGCA
>OEIU01001033.1_pt1 | contig 20418 bp, 18 predicted proteins | sample 1539221 | NCBI WGS metagenome assembly OEIU01 (sample SAMN03792071, study PRJEB22550) | activated sludge metagenome | feature: wastewater treatment plant; material: activated sludge; isolation source: Wastewater treatment plant of a petroleum refinery complex | place: Argentina: Zarate | collected...
CGCGGCGCTCGGCGATGTCGAGGTCGGCCATGATCTTCACGCGGCTTGCGACGCCGTTCGCGAGGCGGAACGGCAGGGCGGTGACGGTGCGGAGCACGCCGTCCACCCGGTAGCGGACCACCATCTCCTTCGCCTGGGGCTCGAAGTGGATGTCCGACGCGCGCTCGTCCACGCCGCGGGCGATGAGCGAGTTGACCAGGCGCACCACGGGGGCGTCGTCGGAGGCGTCGGCGATGTCCGCCTGCTCCTGGGGTCCCTCGCGGTCGACGCCCGTCTCCTCCACCAGGTCGGCCACCACCGCGTCGAGCCGCGACGTCTGGCCCAGGAGCTGCTGCAGCTCCTCGGCCGACGCCAGCACCGGGCGGATCTCGTGGCGGGTGAGGATCCGGAGGTCGTCGACGGCGAACACGTTGCTGGGGTCGGCCATCGCGACCACCAGGCGCCCCTCGCCCTCCAGCCGCACGGGGACGGCCTGGTAGCGCCGGGCGGTCTTCTCGTCGACCAGCCGGGCCACGGCGGGGTCGACGCCGTCGGCGAGCGTGAAGAAGCCGACGCCCATCCGCAGGGCCATGGCACGGGCCAGCTGGTCGCGGGTGATCCGCTCCTCGCTGACGAGCAGCTCGCCGAGGCTCATCCCGTCCGACCGCTTCTGGCGCTCCAGGGCGCCGTCCAGGTCCGCCTGCGTGAGCAGGCCCATCCGCACCAGCACCTGGCCGAGGGGCTCGGTGCGCGGCAGGCGCTGCGGCGCGCGGCGCACGGCCGGCGGCCCCGCCACCGACCCGGCCGGCGGCCCGGCCCCCGATCCGGCCGGCGGTCCGGCCGGCCGGGCCGCGCCCGGCGGGGCGCCGGGCGGGGGCATGGGCCGGCGCGCCTGCGGCGCGGCGGGGGGACGGGCCGCCGGCGGTGCGCCGGCAGGCGTCGGGGTGGGGTTCTGGGGCACGCGCACGTCCTGTCGAGGAGGGCTCCCCAAGAGGATCGTCACCGCCCGGAAAACGCTTGAGAGCCCCCGGGCGCCCCGAACCGGTCAGGCGGTGGTGAGCGCCCCCCGCATCACGTCCACCGGCGCCCCACGGCCCGTCCACTGCTCGAACGCGGCGGCGCCCTGGTGCAGCAGCATCGCCAGGCCGTCGACCGGGCGCGCGCCGCGCGCGGCGGCCGCCGCGAGCCACGGCGTCCCCCCGGGCCGGTAGACGATGTCGGCCACCACCTGTCCCCGGCCGATCCCGGCCAGCGGCAGCTCGGGCGGCACCCCGTCGCCGTGCAGGCCCAGGCTGGTGCAGTTGACCACCAGGGCGCAGTCGCCGGCGATCATGTCCATCGCCGGCACGGTGAACGGGACGGGGTCGCCGAGCTCGGCCCCCTTCGCCGGCGTCCGGTTGGCCACGCGCACCCGGGCGCCGCGCCCACGCAGCACGAACGCCACCGCGCGCGCCGCGCCGCCCGCGCCGACCAGCAGCACGTTCCGGCCGGCGACGTCCACGGGCGCCTGCTCGTCGAGCGCCCGCGCGAAGCCCGCCGCGTCGGTGTTGTCGCACCGGAAGCCGCCGTCCCCGTCGGGCACCAGGGTGTTGGCCGCGCCGATCGCGCGGACGGCGTCCGACGCCGCCGAGCACGCCGCGATCACCGCCTGCTTGTGGGGGATCGTGACGTTCAGGCCGGCGCAGCCGGCGGCGGCCAGGCCGTGCACCGCCTCCCCCACCCGGTCCGGATGCACGGGGAACGCCGCGTACACCCAATCCAGGCCGAGGTGCGCGAACGCGGCGTTGTGCATCGCCGGCGACAGGGAGTGCTCCACCGGCCAGCCGATGATCCCGGCGACCCGGGTGCGCCCGCTGATCATCGGCGGCGGCTCATCCGCCGGCGTTCGCCTCGGATTGCGCGACGTCCCGGTCGAACTCCTCCGGCGTGGTGGCGAAGAAATGGCGGCCGCTGCCGTCGTTGCGGGCCACGTAGTAGAGGTACGGAACCTTGGCGGGGCGGGCGGCGGCGCGGATGCTGTCGAGCCCGGGGTTGCTGATCGGGCCCGGCGGGAGCCCGGCGAACCTGCGCGTGTTGTACGGCGAGTCGATCGCCAGGTCGGACGCCGTCAGCTCGGGCTTCCACTGCCCCAGCGCGTACTGGACGGTCGCGTCGATGTCGAGGCGCATCCCGGCCTTTAGACGGTTGTACATCACGCCCGCCACGATCGGCCGCTCCCGGGCGACCGCCACCTCGCGCTCGATCATCGACGCCAGGATCAGCACGTCGTACTTCGTGAGGTTCTTCGACTTCGCGTACGCGTAGTTCACCTGGGAGGTGTTCGCGTCGTACGCGGCGAGCTGCTCGTCGACGAGCTCGCCGGCGGTGGTGCGGTCGGTGATGTCGTAGGTCGCGGGGAACAGGAACCCCTCCAGCGACGTCGGCCGGGAGGTGCCGGCCAGGCGACGCCCCCGCTGGCCGGCGGCGGTGAGCGCCAGGTAGCGCTCGCCGGGGATCGCCGTCTCCCGATCGAGCAGCCGCGCGATGTCCTCGCGCCGCAGCCCCTCGCGGATCAGGAGCTTCTGCGCGGGCGCCGTCTCGGCGGCGGGCGCGGCCGACGGCGTGTCGTCCTTGGTCGCCTCGCGCGCGAGGGCGAGCCCCACGGCGACGGCCATCACCAGGATCAGCAGGATCCACAGGGCCGTCCGCCCGCCGCCCTGCCCGCGCGACGCCCGGCCGGGGCGCCCGCCGCTCATGACCGGGCCGCCAGGAACGCCTCCAGCAGCACGCACGCCGCCAGGCTGTCGACGTCGGCGCGCGAGCCGCCCTCGCGGGCCCGCCGCTCCGCCTCGACCGTGGTCAGGCGCTCGTCCCACAGCTCCACGGGGATCCGCTGGCGGCCCCGCAGGCGGCCCGCGAAGCCGGCCGCGGCCCGCGCCTGCGCACCCCGCTCGCCCGACATGGAGCGCGGCTCGCCCACCACGATCAGCTCGGGGCGCTCGTCGCGGATGACCGCGTCCAGCGCGCGGCGCCCGGCGGGCGTGTCGACCCGCGCGATCGCCGCCAGGGGCCGGACGATCGACCCGGTGGGGTCCGACACCGCCACCCCCGTCCGGGCCGAGCCGTGGTCGAGCGCGAGGACCTTCACGCCCCCCGAGGAGCGGAGAGGATGTCGCGCGCGCGGTCCAGCGCCTCCGCCAGCCGCGACGGGTCCTTGCCCCCGGCCCGGGCCATCTGCGCCTTGCCCCCGCCGCCTCCGCCGACGATGGGGGCGACCTCCCTGATGACGTCGCCGGCCGACAGCCCCGCCGCCACGGCGGCCGGGCCGAGGTTGGCGGCGATCAGGGCCTTGCCGTCGGCCGCGGCGCCCAGCACCACCGCGGCGCCGTCGCCCAGCCGCTGCTTCACCTGGTCGGAGACCCGCAGCACCTCGTCCATGTCGGCCGCATCCACCTGGGCGGCGACCACGGTGACGTCGCCGTTGGCGACCGCCGCGTCCACCAGGGCGCCGACGTCCACCTTGGCGGTGCGGGCCCGCTTCAGCTCCGTCTCGAGGCTCCGGATCCGCTCGTCGCGGGCGGCGATGTCGGCCAGCAGGCGCCGCTCCCGGTCGCGCAGCCACCCGACGGCCGCGGTCCCGGTCAGGGCCTCCACCCGGCGGGCGCCCGCCCCGGTCGAGCCCTCCGAGACGATTACGAACGGGCCGATCTCGCCGGTGCGCGCGACGTGGGTGCCGCCGCACAGCTCCTTCGAGAAGTCGCCGGTGGAGAGCACGCGGACGCGCTCCCCGTACTTCTCCTCGAACAGGCCGATCGCGCCGAGGTCGGCGGCGGCCTGGCGGTCCATGATCTCCCAGCCCACGGGCTGGTCCTCGTCGACCCGCTCGTTGACCATCCGCTCGATGCGCTCGAGCGTCTCCGGGTCGATGCGGCCGCGGTGGGTGAAGTCGAAGCGCAGCTTGTCGGGGCCCACGTAGGAGCCGGCCTGGCGGACCCCCTGACCGAGCGTCTCGCGGAGCGCCCAGTTGAGCACGTGGGTGGCGGTGTGGTTCGCCTGGGTCTGCCGCCGGCGGGGGCCATCGACCGTGGCGGTCACCTCGGCGCCGACGGGCAGCGCCCCCTCCTCCAGCCGGACGCGCAGCACCTGGTCGGAGCCGGTGCGGTAGGCGTCCTCCACCCGGCCGCGGCCCCGGCCGCCGGCGACGACGCCGGTGTCGGAAACCTGGCCGCCGCCCTCCGCGTAGAACGGCGAGCGCTCGAGCTTGATCAGCGCGGTGCCGTCGCCCAGGTCCTCGGCCGCGGTGACGCGGGTGTCGGCGCTCGTGGCGTCCCAGCCGACGAACTCGGTGGGACCCGACTCCTTGGCGACCGCCACGATCCGCTCCGCCAGCCCGTCGACGCCGCCGCCCGCGACGCCCGCGCGGGAGCGCTCGCGCTGCTCCTGCATGAGCCGCTCGAACGTGGTCTCGTCGACCATCAGCCCCGCGTCGGTGGCGGCCTCGAGCGTGAGGTCGAGGGGGAAGCCGTACGTGTCGTACAGGCGGAACGCGTCGGAGCCGGACACGGTGCCGGTGGCCGACGAGCGGTCGATGACGTCACCCAGCAGCCGCCGGCCCTGGACGAGGGTGCGGGCGAACTGCTCGGCCTCGTCGCCGAGCACGTCGCGGACCTCGGCGGCCCGCTCGCGGAGCTCGGGGTATGCGTCCCCCCAGCCCTCCACCACCGGTGTGGCCAGGTCGGCGATCACCGCCGGCTCGAGGCCGAGGTGCCCGGCCTCGCTCACGGCCCGGCGGATGATGCGGCGCAGGATGTACTCGCGGCCCTCGTTGCCGGGCCGTACGCCGTCCGCCGCGAGGAACGTCATGGCGCGGCCGTGGTCGGCGAGGGTGCGCAGCGCCCGGTCGTCGCGCGCATCCCGTCCGTAGCCCCGGCCCGAGGCGCCCTCGGCCCACGTGATGAGGGGCCGGAAGGCGTCGGTGTCGAACACCGACGGCACGTCCTGGAGGATCGCGGCGATCCGCTCGAGGCCGGCGCCCGTGTCGATGTTCTTCGCCGGGAGCGAGGTGAGGCTGCCGTCGGGGTGCCGCTCGTACTGCATGAACACGAGGTTCCAGTACTCGAGGTAGCGGTCCGTGCCGGTCACGGGGCCGCCCTCGGGACCGAACGCCGGTCCCCGGTCGAGGTACAGCTCGGTGTTGGGGCCGCAGGGGCCGGTGGGGCCCGCCTTCCAGAAGTTGTCGGCCTCGCCGAGCGCCTGAATGCGATCGCGGGGGACGCCCATCTCCACCCAGCGCTCGACGGCCTCGTCGTCGCCCGGGACGCCCTCCATGCCCTCGAAGACGGTGATCCAGATCTGCTCGGGATCGAGGCCGTACACCTCGGTGGAGACCTCCCACCCGAAGCGGATGGCGTCGTCCTTGAAGTAGTCCCCGATCGAGAAGTTCCCGAGCATCTCGAAGAACGTGAGGTGCCGGGCGGTGTGGCCCACCTGATCGATGTCCACGGTGCGGAAGCACTTCTGGACGCTGGTCATGCGCTGCGCGGGCGGGGCGTCCTGACCCATGAAGTAGGCCTTCAGGGGCTGCATCCCCGCGATGGTGAGCAGCACGGACGGGTCGTCCTCGTACGGAACGAGCGACGCCGAGGGGATCCGGAGATGCCCCTGGCGCTCGAAGTAGGCGAGGAAGGCCTCGCGGATCTCGGCGGTCGTCATCGGGGGGCGAGTGTAGCGACCCTCCGCACCGCTACTTCCGGTCGAAGGCCTCCCTGACCTCGCGGTCGAGATCGGCCTCGGCCTGGGCGGCCGCCCGCTTGCCCGCGGCGAGCGCCTCCTTGATCTGGGCGGGGATCCGCTCCCGCTCGCGACGGTAGGTGTCGGCCCACAGCCCGGGGTCGAGCGCGCCGATCGAGTGGAGCCACCCGACGACCCCGGCCGCGACCCCCAGCTTCACCAGTCGCGACATCAGTACGGGCTGCCGTGGCGGGGGTGCTTGGGTGCGTCGGGCGCCGGCCGTGGGTCGGGCGCCCGCGGCGCGTCCGGCGGCGGCGGCATCGCCGGCGGGATCGGCGGGGCGGGCTCCGGGGGCGGCGGCGGCGGGGCGACGGCGGCCTTGTCGGCGGCGCGCCGGGCCCGGAGGGTGGCGACGGCCTCCTTGGCGCCCGCCGCGACCCCGGTGAGCTTGCGAACCGGCGCGGTGACGGCGCTGGAGACGGTCTGGACGGTCTTCTCGGCGCCCTTCGTGGCGCCCACGGCGGTCTGCATGATCTCGTCCACGCGGGAGAGCTCCAGGTTGACCCCGTCCACCGTCGTCTGGGCCTTGTTGAGGATCGGCACCACCTCGTCGGTGATACGCGTCACCGAGACGCCGAGACGCCCGAAGACCCCGGCCATCCGGAGGAACAGGTAGGCCAGCCCGATCCCGGTGAGGATCAGGAATATCGACAGCGCGAGCTTCAGTACGTCAGACCAGTCCACCAGTCCTCCCGAGGGCGTCGTCGGTCGTCGGCGAGTGCGCGATGGTACCGGCCGCGACCAGCCGTCCGTCACGGTAGAGCGCCGCGGTCTGCCCGGGGGCCACCCCGTCGGCCGGATCGTCGAGGGCGATCCGGACGCCGGATCCGCCGTCCACGACCCGGCCCCGCAGCGGCCGGCCCCGGTAGCGCAGGCGCACCTCGAGGGGGCCGTCGCCCAGGCGGCCGTGCACGCGGGCCCCGTCCAGGTCGACCGTCCGCTCCGCGAGCGCCTCGCGCGGACCGACGACCACGGCGTTGCGGGCGGCGTCGGTGCGGAGCACGTACAGCGGCTCCGGGGAGGCGATGCCGATGCCGCGCCGCTGCCCCACCGTGAACCGCCAGTGGCCGCGGTGGGTGCCGAGCAGGCGGCCGGCGGCGTCCTCGATGGGGCCGGGCGCGGCGGACAGCCCGCCGGTGCGCTCCAGGAACGGCACGTGGCCGCCCTCCCCGACGAAGCAGACCTCCTGGCTCTCGACGGCGTCGGCGCCCGGCAGCCCCGCCGCGCGGGCCGTCGCGCGGACGTCGTCCTTGCGCAGGTCGCCGAGCGGGAAGCGCAGGCGCTCCCGGTGGGTGCGGTCGAGCATCGCGAGCATGTAGCTCTGGTCCTTCCCGCCATCGGCGGCCCGCGACACGAGCGGCGCGCCGGAGGGGTCGCGCTCGACCCGCGCGTAGTGCCCGGTGGCCAGGCCGCGGGCGCCGAGCAGGGCGGCGGCGTCGGCGAGCACGCCGAAGCGCACGCGTCCGTTGCAGGTCACGCAGGGGTTGGGGGTGCGCCCCGCGGCGTACCCGGCCACGAAGTCCTCGACCACGCCGCGGCGGAACCGGTCCGCCACGTCGAGGGTGAGGTGCGGGATCCCGAGCGCGTGGGCGCCGGCGCGGGCGAGCCGGACGGTCTCGGGCGAGCAGCAGGAGCGCTCCGCCGCAGCGGCCGACGGGTCGTGCCAGAGCCGCATCGTGACCCCCACGACGTCCCAGCCGGCGTCGCGGAGCAGCATCGCGGCGACGGCGCTGTCGACGCCGCCGCTCATCGCCACCGCCACCCTCCGCGCGTCGAGGGGGATGCCGTGGCCGCCGATCCGGGCCGAGAACCAGGCCTCGAGGGCGCGGGCGACGGCATCCTCCACCAGCTCGGGGCCGTGCCGGCGGGCGGCGCCGAGTCCGCCGAGGTCGTCGTCGATCCGCGCTGCCGACAGGCGCAGCGCGTCGTCGAGCGCGGCGCCGGTCAGGCGGGCGCAGGCGGCGGAGGCCGCCGCAGTGGCCGCGCCGCAGCCGAACGCCTGGAACCGCGCTTCGCGGACGCGGCGGCCCCGGATGCGCAGATGGATCCGGACGAGGTCACCGCAGGACGCGGAGCCGGACTCGCCGACCGCGTCCGCCCCCTCCATCGCCCCCGCGCCGGCGGGTGACGCCAGATGGCGCATCGCCTCGGGGGGGTAGGGGGGCACCGGGCAACGCTACCACGGTGCCTCCCGGGGTCCCGGGGCCCTACTGGGTGGCGGCGCCGCCCTTCTTCGCCACGGACGCGCCGGGGTTGGCGGCGGCGGTGTCGGCGGCGTCCCAGATGGCCTGGCGCAGGATGTCGCCGTCGATCAGGCCGGTGAAGAGGTTGGCGAGGTTCCGGTCGCGGCCGATGACGGCGACCGACGGGGTGCCCTCCACGCCGAGCAGGTCGGCGAGGTCGCCGAACTGCTTCCTGCCGAGGGTGTAGACGAAGAACCGCGTGCCGTCGCTCACGACGGTGTCGGCCTGCGCGTCGCGCACGGCCTTCGCGACCTTCTGGTCGTCGGCGGCCTTGGCGTTCAGGAACGCGACCACGACGACGCCGTCGCCCTTGAGGGCGGCGACCACGTCCTTGGGGGTGTCGGCGCCGGCGCGGACCGCGCCGCCGAGGGTGGCGGGGGCGACCGCGACGGGGGCCGCGACGGAGGCGGGGGCGGTCGCGGCGGGGGGCGCGGCGTCGCCGGAGTCGTCGCCGCCGCCCATGCACCCGGAGGCGAGGAGGGCGATGGAGGCGGCCACGGCGGCGGCCACGACGCGGTGGCGCGTCACGGCCGGCTCCCGATGATGCCCCGCGGTGCCGTTCCGGCTTGTGACTTGAACCTGCGGAAGCAGGTGGGAGACGGGCGGCCACCGCCGAGACGGAGCCCCGACACCGAATCCCTCATCACTCGTGTTGGCTCAAGATGTGAGCCGGTGGCGAACACTGCAGGGCACCTCCGAGTCTAGCCGCTGTACCAAGGGGGGTCGGCACCAGCGCGGCCCCTCTTGAACCTGCGGGCCGTGGGCGATGCGCGTGGGCATCACCTCTATCGGTCCTTGCCGCCCGGATCCGTAGGGGCGAACGTGGATCGACGACGACGCATCCACGGAGACCGACCCGGTGCTGATCCCTCCCCCCCTCCCCACCTACACCCTCGCCCCCGGCCTCCCGGACCTGGGCCCCGGTCAGCAGCACGCCCTCGAGGCGGCCCTCGGCGGGCTGATGGGCCGGGTCCACGGCGTCGTGGTGACGGCCGTCGGCACCACGCTCTCGCACCACGTGATCGAGCTGGTGACGTCCGCGGGGACGATGCTGGTGCTCGAGCGCGTGGACGACCATCCGGACGTCGTCGCGGCCTAGCGAGGGCTAGGCTTGGCGGGGGACGGACGACGGCGACGACGTCGGCGCGCGCCTGGAGATGCTGCTGGTGATGCAGTGGCTCGACGAGGGGGCGGATGAGGAGGGCGAGATCGCCCTCTCGGTCCCGACGGCCGCGAACGAGCTGGGTCTCGAGCCCGACCGGGCGGGCCTCCTCGCCGTGATGGCGGCCCTGGGGCAGCTGGAGGACCGCCACCTCGTCCGCGTCGCGTGGCCCGCCGGGACGGGTGGCTCCGAGGCCCACGTGACCCTGTCGGGCGAGCTCCGCTCCGACGCCCGCCGCCTCTTCGGGAGGACCTGACCGGGGCGCAGGGCGCCCGCTCAGAGGCTCCCCTGCAGCTCGTACACGAGGTACCGGCCGGGTCCGACCCGCAGGTACACCAGGGAGCCGCAGCCCGCCGCCGTGGGGTCGCGCCGCCGGAGCTCGTCCTCAGTGCCCGCCGCGACCAGGTCGTGCCCACGGAGGGGCGGGACCCGGGCCACCGTCCTCGGCGCGGTGCGGAGTGTGGCCCGCACGTCCCGCTCCGAGACCGCCGGGCCCGGGCCGCGGTCGTAGTCGCGCCCGCACCAGTGGATGCGCGGCGGGATGTCCTGCCAGGGCCACAGGTGGAAGCTGCTGCGGTACCACCCCGCCCAGCCCACCGCACCGATCGTCACGACGGCGATGACGGCGGCGACGCCCGTCCGGAGGACCGTTCGTCGCGCCATCGCCGGAACCTACCGCCGGTCGGAGGACGTGCCCTGCCGTCAGCCCACGACCAGGTGACCGTTGGGACTCGCCAAGTGGGACTCGCGGACAGTCCCGAGTGGGGACGTTCATTGCACCGCAGCCTCCCGCCCGGCCGACACGACGCTCCCTCCCACCACCCCGTCAATGAGCGGTGAACCGGAGGCGCGACGCACCGCCCTCACCGATGACGGTCGCCGGTTCCAACCAGACCCAGCGGTCCCAAGTGGGACACGCGGACGGTCCCAAGTGGGGCTCTTCGAGCATTCGTGCGGAGCTGCCGAGTCTCAATCGAGACCACGCGACCTCGATCGGCCACCGGCCCGCCGCAGCGGACGCCGTCGGTCCCGTTCCGCCTCGGCACCCCTTCAATGAATGGACCTCGGTCCCGGTCCGTATCCGACGTGACGTTCCGCGTCCCAATCGAGACCCGGTGGTCCCGCTTGCGCCGCCTCAGGCGTCGGCGCGGCAGCGGCAATCGCCGCAGCCCGTCGGTCGGGTTGATCAGCCCCATCGGGTCTCCGTCGGCCGGCGCCGGACCGTCAGCCGTCCAAACCGCCCATGAAGAGCCACAACGGAGATCGCGCCGCCCCCCGCGTGAGTCCCAAGTGGGACTCGGGAATCGTCCCAAGTGGGAAGTCGAACCCGCCGGTATCCCCTTCATTGAGGGGTTTCCGCCACGGGACCCCGGGATGCCGACACATCCGGTCCGCCCACGTGCGAGTCCCAACTGGGACTCGCGGATCGACCCAAGTGGGACAGCGGGATTCCTCAGCCCGACGCTGGTAAAGGGTCCCGCGCAGTCTTTACGAACGCGGGACGCCGGCCCTTCTCGGGCGAGCCCTACGAGGCCGCCGGCGGAGGCGCGACCACGCGCACCCCCAGCTCCCGCAGCTGGGCGTCGTCCACCGGCGCGGGGGCACCCGTGAGCGGGTCCCCGCCCGTCGCCGTCTTCGGGAACGCGATGACGTCCCGGATCGACGGCTCGCCCGCAAGCAGCATCACGATGCGGTCCAGCCCGAACGCGATGCCGCCGTGCGGCGGGGCGCCCAGCCGCAGGGCCTTCAGCAGGAAGCCGAACCGCGCCTCCGCCTCCTCCTCCGGCAGGCCGATCATCGCGAACACCCGCTGCTGCACGTCGCGATCGTGGATGCGGATACTGCCCCCGCCGATCTCCAGCCCGTTCAGCACCACGTCGTACGCCAGCGACAGCACCGATCCGGGGTCGGACTCGAGCTTCTCCACGTCCTCGGGCCGCGGCGCCGTGAACGGGTGGTGGGTGGGGTCCCACCGCGACTCGCCGTCGTTCCACTCCACCAGCGGGAAGTCGACCACCCACAGCGGCGCCCACACCCCCTCCGGCACCAGGCCGTGCCGCTCGGCGAAGCGGGTGCGCAGGGTCCCCAGCACCGCCTGCGCCACCGGCTCGGCGTCGGCGACCATCGCGATCAGGTCGCCCGGCCCGGCGCCGACGTCGGCCGCCAGGGACCCCAGGAACCGCGCCACCGGCGAGCGCAGGGAGCCGTCCTCCTCCACCGCCGCCCACACCAGACCCTTGGCGCCCAGGCCGCGCGCCTCCTCCATCAGCTCGTCGCCCACCTTGCGGCTCACGCCCGGCCCGGCCCCCGGGACCACCAGGCCGCGCACCACCCCGCCGCCCTCCACCGCACCCTGGAACACCCCGAAGCCCGACTCCGCCGCCTGTGGCGTCCAGTCCTGGATCTCCATGCCGAAGCGCACGTCGGGCCGGTCGGTGCCGAAGCGGCGCACCGCCTCGGCGTGCGCCATGCGGGGGAACGGGATCGCGATCTCGACGCCCGCCGCGGCGAACGACTCCTTCAGCACCCGCTCCACCAGCTCCTGGATCTCGGCGGGCTCCACGAACGACGCCTCGATGTCGAGCTGCGTGAACTCCGGCTGGCGGTCGGCGCGCAGATCCTCGTCCCGGAAGCACTTGACGATCTGGTAGTACCGCTCCAGGCCGCCGACCATCAGCAGCTGCTTGAACAGCTGCGGGCTCTGCGGCAGCGCGTACCACGAGCCGCGCTGCAGGCGGCTCGGCACCAGGAAGTCGCGGGCGCCCTCCGGGGTGGACCGCGTCAGCACCGGCGTCTCGACCTCCAGGAACCCCTCGCCGTCGAGCACCCGCCGCATCGCCGACGCCACCTTCGCCCGCATCTCCAGCGCCCGCAGGCGCCGCGGCCTGCGGATGTCGAGGTAGCGGTACGTGAGCCGCAGCTCCTCCGACGCCTCCTGCGACTCGTCCTCCACCGAGAACGGCATCGGGTCGGCCTCGCTGAGCATGTCGAGGGACGCGACCGCCAGCTCCACGCGCCCCGTCGGCAGGGCCGGGTTGACCGTCGCCTCCGAGCGCGCCACCACCTCACCCTCCACGCTGATCACGTCCTCGGGGCTCAGCGCGCCGGCGGCCGCGTACGCCGCCCCGGCCTCCGGGTGGAACACCAGCTGGAGCACGCCGGAGCGGTCGCGGAGGTCGATGAACACGACGCCGCCGTGGTCGCGGCGGCGGTGCACCCAGCCGGCGACGCGGATGGTCCGCCCGGCCGCCCCGGCGGCCTCGGCGCACGTCGCGCTGCGGTAGCGCCCCGACCCGATCACGCCCCGGCCTCGGCGGCCAGACCGGCCACCAGATCGCCCAGCGGCACCGGCCGCTGCTCGCCGCTCTCCATGTCCCGCACCGTCGCGATCCCCTCCTCGTGCTCCCGCGGACCCACGATCACCACGCGGCGCGCCCCGAGGGACGCGGCGTGGCGCATCATGCTCTTCATGCTGCGGCCGCCCAGGTTGCTCTCCACCCGCAGACCGGCGGCGCGCAGCGCCTCCAGCAGCGGCAGCAGCGTCACCCGCAGCCCCGCGTCCGGCACCGCCAGGTAGACGTCGGGGCCCCGGGCGGCGTCCTCCGCAGCCCCCTCGCCCATGGCCAGCACGATGCGCTCGATGCCCGCGCCGAAGCCGATGCCGGGGGTGGGCGGGCCGCCCAGCGCCTCCACCAGCCCGTCGTACCGGCCGCCGCCGCCCACGGCGCTCTGGGCGCCCAGGTGGTCGCTGGTGAACTCGAAGACGGTCATCGTGTAGTAGTCGAAGCCCCGCACCAGCGTCGGGTCCTCGTCGAACGGGATCCCGAGCCGGCCGAGGGCGTCGGCCACCGCCTCGCGGTGGGCCTGCGCCGCGGGCGACAGGTGGTCGATGAGCTTCGGCGCGTCGCGCATCACCTCGGCCACGCGCGCGTCCTTCGTGTCGAACAGGCGCAGCGGATTGAGCCGCATGCGCTCCCGCGCATCCTGGTCGAGGGCGTCGCGGTGGTCCTCCAGGTACGCCACCAGCCGCTCCCGGTAGGGCCCGCGGCTCTCCGGGTCGCCCATGCTCCCCAGCCGCAGCGCCACCCCCGGCACCCCGAGCGTGCGGTAGATGCCGTCGAGCAGGGCGATCACCTCGGCGTCCAGCAACGGGTCGTCCGAGCCGATCGCCTCGGCGCCCACCTGCCAGTGCTCGCGGTAGCGCCCGGCCTGCGGCGCCTCGTAGCGGAACATCGGGGCCGCGTACCAGAGCTTCACCGGGGCGGGCAGCTTGTGCATGCCGTGCTGCACGAACGCGCGCACCACCGGCGCGGTCCCCTCGGGGCGCAGGCTCAGCGACCGCCCCGAGCCGTCCTCGAAGGTGTACATCTCCTTGCGGACCACGTCGGTGCTCGTGCCCACGCCGCGCACGAACACCTCCGTCTCCTCGAAGGTGGGCGTCACGATCCGTCCGTATCCGTAGCGCTCGAACGCCTCGCGGGCCACGTCGATGACGCGCTGGCGCACGGCGCTCTCGGGTGGGAGCACGTCGCGCGTGCCCCGCGGAGCCGCCGCGCGGCGGCCGCCTTCGCTCACGTCAGCGGCCCGGGGGGCGGGCGGCCCGGCGCTGCTCCCACCGGCGCAACTGGCGCTTGTAGCGGAAGCGGTCGAGCCAGAGGCCCAGGGGGATCATCAGCGCCAGGGCGACCACGCTGAGCAGGAACGCCGGCCCCGGGTCCTCCCCCACGGCGTACACCAGGTACGGGTAGAAGAGGGCCGCGACGATCCCGGCGCGCAGGAGCACGCCGCGGAAGGACGGCGGCACCGGTTCGCCCGACTTGCGCTTCTGCACCTGCGGCCTGGACGCCGACTCCTCGGCCGCCGCGACCGCCGACGGGCGCTTGGGACCGGTCACCGGCGGGGGGCCGGCGCCCTTGCGCTTCTTCCGCTTCGCCATGTCCCGGCGCCTAGTTCGACGCCACGTGCGTGTCGATGACCATCCCCGGCCGGAACCCGTGGATGTTGAGGGCCGACGGCGTCGGCCCGCCCAGCAGGGCGTCGCGCGGGATGAGCCCCACGAGCTCCGCCTCGCCCGCCTCGACGCCCAGGCGCTCGGCCTCGGCCCGCACGGCCTGGACGACGACGGCCGGCGGCGCGGCGCGGTGGTCCTCGATGTTCATCGAGACCTGCGCCATCCCCGACTCCGGCAGGTAGAGCCCCAGGGCGCGCACGCCGGGGGGCCCGCCGCCGCTCTCGCGCACCCGGGCCGCGATGGCCCGGGCGTCGGTGAGGGTGCCGTCGGGCAGCCAGACGTTCAGGGCGATCAGCGGCCGGCGGACGCCGACCAGCACCGCCCCCGCGCTGGGGTGCAGGCGGGGCGGCCCGGCGTCCGGCACCAGCTCGCCCTCCTCCATCAGGCGCTCCATCTCCTCCAGCCCCATGCGGCGGAAGTCCATCGGGCGCGAGAGGCCGGGGTCGGCGGCGACGTGGCCGTAGAGGAATACCGGCAGGTTCAGGTCGGTGCCGATGCGGCCGGCCAGTCCGCGGGCGATCTCCCCGGCGAGCGGCTCGTCCTCGTCGTCCAGCGCCACGATCGGCGCCACGTCGAGCGCGCCGGTGCGCGGGTGGGCGCCGCGCTGCCGGCGCAGGTCGATGCGATCGACGCACTCTCCGGCCAGGCCGACCAGGGCGTCCTGCACCGCGATCGACTCGCCGGCCAGGGTGATCACGCTGCGGTGGTGGTCGGGGTCGGAGTGGACGTCGAGCACCCGCACGTGCGGCACCCGGCACGCGTCCACCAGCGCCTGGATGGTGTGCGGGTCGCGCCCCTCGCTGACGTTGGGCACGGCGTAGGCCTCCGGATGGCCCGGCGACTCCGGCAGCAGGCCGTCCACGACCGCCGCACGTCCTTGTGGGCCCCGGCCCCCATCCCTATCGTTCACCAGTGAATCACCTTGCGAGTCCTCCGACGCCTGCTGCATTTCCTGCGGCCCCACACCGGTCGCGTGGCCGTGACCGCAGTGAGCGCCGCCGGGTTGATGGCGTGCTCCGTCACCTTGCCATACCTGACCGGACGGGTGATCGACGACGTCGTCCGCGGCGGCGACCGGGACGTGCTGACCCCGCTGCTGTGGGCGGTCGTGGCCGTCGTGGTCGTGCGGATGGGCTTCGGCGTGGTCCGCCGGTGGGTCTCCGGCCAGGTGAGCCTGGCGGTCGAGTACGACCTGCGCCAGCGCCTGTTCGCCCACCTCCAGCGCATGCCGCTGTCCTACTACGACCGCATGCCCGTCGGCCAGCTGATGTCGCGCGCGACGAGCGATCTCCAGACGGTCCGCTTCTTCCTGGGCTACGGGCTGATCTTCCTGTTCATGCAGGCGTTCACGCTCGTGATCGTGACCGGGATCCTGCTGTGGATGAACTGGTCGCTCGCGCTGCTCGCCCTGCTCATGGGGCCGGGCCTGGCGCTGGTGGCGTGGCGGTACAGCAAGCGGTCGAACCCCGTCCTCATCGACGTGCAGCAGCGGGTGGCCGTGGTCACGGAGATGGCGGAGGAGAGCGCGGTGGGCATCCGCGTGATCAAGGCCTTCGGCCGCGAGGGCGACCGCACGCAGCGCTTCGGCGCCACCGCCCGGGGCGCGTTCGACCGCAGCATGGACGCCGCCCGGCTGCGGGCCCTGTACCAGCCCCTCATGGGGTTCATCCCGGTCCTGGGCCTCGGGGTGGTGCTCGTCTACGGCGGGCTGCTCACCATCGACCAGCAGATGACCCTCGGCGAGTTCGTCGCCTTCTACCTCTACCTGACCCTGCTGATGGCGCCGTTCCGCAGCCTCGGCATGCTCGTGGGGCAGGCGCAGCGCGCCATCGCCGGCGGCACCCGCATCTTCGAGGTGCTCGACACCCCGCCCGACATCGTGGAGCCGCCCGGGGCGCCCCCGCTCCCCGCGGGCGACGGGCACGTGCGCCTGGAGGGCGTCACCTTCGCCTACGGGCCGGGCGAGGCGCCGGTGCTCCACGACATCGACCTGGACGTGCCCGCCGGCCGCACCGTGGCCCTGATCGGCCCGACCGGCTCCGGCAAGACCACCCTCACCCAGCTGGTGCCGCGGTTCGTCGACCCCACCGAGGGGCGCGTGCTGCTCGACGGCGCCGACGTCCGCGAGGTGCGGCTCGACGACCTGCGCCGGGCGGTCGGGATGGTCTCGCAGGACCCGTTCCTGTTCTCGACCACCGTCCGCGAGAACATCGCGTACGGACGCCCCGACGCCACCGAGGACGAGATCCGCCGCGCCGCCGGGATGGCGCGCGCCGACGGCTTCATCCAGGCGCTGCCGGACGGGTACGACACCGTCGTGGGCGAGCGGGGCCTCACGCTCTCGGGCGGCCAACGCCAGCGCCTGGCGATCGCACGCGCGCTGATCACCGATCCGCGCGTGCTGATCCTGGACGAGGCGACGGCCTCGGTGGACGCGTCCACCGAGCGCGAGATCCAGGCCGCGCTGCGGGAGGTGATGGCGGGGCGCACCACCATCGTCATCGCCCACCGCCTCTCCACGCTCCAGCTGGCCGACGAGCTGGTGGTGCTGGAGCGCGGGCGCATCGTCGCGCACGGCACGCATGCCGAGCTGTACGAGACCGACGCGCTGTACCGCGAGATCCACGACGGCGGCCTCGCGCGCCCCGACCTGATCGCCCGCGACGCCTGATGGGCACCGCCGCGCCCCCCGCCCCCCGCCCCACCGCGCTCGGCGCCGAGCCGCCGCCCGCGCGCCGCAAGCTGCGCCGGCTGGTCCCGTACTTCCGCCCCTACCTGGGCCGGACGGCGGCGACCGTGGGGCTCATGCTGGTGGTCACCGCCTCGGGTCTGGCGATCCCGGCGATCGCCCAGTACGCGATCGACCACGGCATCACCGACGGCGACAAGGGCGTGCTGGTCGAGGCGGTCGGCCTCTTCGTCGTCGTCGGCCTCATCGGCTGGCTCGCCGGCTACCACCAGACGTACCTGTCGAGCTGGGTCGGCGAGCGGGTGCTGCTGGATCTGCGGACCGAGACGTTCCGGCACCTCATGCGGCTCGAGCTGGGGTACCACGAGCGGACCCCCACCGGCCGGTCCGTGAGCCGCCTGACCAGCGACATCGAGGCGCTCCAGCAGCTGGTCACCGACGGCGTGACGTCGCTGGTGGTCAACGGCCTCACCCTGATCGGCGTGGTGGCGATCCTGTTCGCCTACGACGTCGAGCTGGCCCTCTGGACGTTCGTGATCTTCCCGGCGCTGGCGATCGGCACCGCGCTGTTCCGCGTCTACTCCACGCGGGCGTACCGGCGCACGCGCGAGCGGGTGGCCGAGGTGCTGGCCACCCTCCAGGAGACCTTGTCCGGCATGCGCGTGGTCCAGGGCTTCGGGCGTCAGGAGCCCACCGCCCGGCTGTTCGAGCGCGTGAACGACGAGTACCGCGAGGCCAACATGGCGACGATCCGGCTGTCGGGGGTCTACTTCCCCGGCGTCGAGCTGCTGTCCGGCATCGGCACCGCGATCATCCTGTACTTCGGCGCGACGATGGTGCTGGACCAGGAGGTCACCGTCGGCGTCATGGTGGCCTTCGTCGGCTACCTGTCCAGCTTCTTCGATCCCATCCAGCAGCTCTCCCAGCTCTACGCGACGTTCCAGTCGGCGATGGCGGCGCTGGAGAAGATCTTCGGCGTGCTGGACACCCGGCCCCGTCTCGCCGACGCCCCGGACGCCGTCGAGCTGCCGCCGCTGCGCGGCGACGTCGAGCTGCGCGGCGTGGGCTTCGCGTACGACCGCGTCCCCGTCCTCCAGGACATCGACCTGCACATCCGGGCCGGGGAGACGGTCGCCCTGGTGGGGACCACGGGCGCCGGCAAGTCGACCCTCGCGAAGCTCATCGCGCGGTTCTACGACCCCGTCGAGGGCTCGGTGCTCATCGACGGCCACGATCTGCGCACCGTCACCCAACGCTCCCTCCGCGACCAGCTCGCCGTGGTGCCGCAGGAGGGCCACCTCTTCGCGGGGACGGTCGCCGAGAACCTGGCCTTCGGGCGCCCGGAGGCCACCGACGAGGAGCTGTACGCCGCCGCGGCGGCGGTCGGCGCCGACGAGCTCATCGCCGGCCTGCCCGAGGGGATGGACACGGTCATCAGCGAGAAGGGGGCCGGGCTGTCGGCGGGCCAGCGCCAGCTGGTCAGCTTCGCCCGGGCGCTCGTGGCCGACCCGCGGCTGCTGATCCTGGACGAGGCCACCTCGTCGGTGGACCTCCGGGCCGAGGCGCGGATCGAGTCGGCGCTCCGGACCCTGCTGGCGGACCGGACCGCCATCGTGATCGCCCACCGGCTCAGCACGATCCGCGACGCCGACCGGATCGTGGTGCTGGAGGGCGGCCGCGTCGTGGAGCAGGGCACCCACGACGAGCTCGTCGCCGCGGGCGGCCGCTACGCCGAGCTCTACGGGGACTGGGAGTCGGTCGCGGGCTGATCTTCGCGGATTCGCGGGTTTGAGCCCGTCGGATCCCGGTGATCAGGGCTTGTGCGGATGGTAACGTCCGGGTCCTCGAAGGGCTCGTGACAATCCGCACGACATGTGACCCGGACCCCAGGAGGCCGAGATGGTGCCCATCCGGCAGCGCGCGCGTTGGCGAGGACGCGTCGTCGCGCTCGCCGCGTCCGCCGTCGCCGCGGCAGGCCTGCTCACCGCGTGCGGGGGCGGCGGCGGCCCGCCGGAGCTGACCTGGTACATCAACCCGGACCCGAATCCGCCCGACGGCTTCGAGGGTCCGTTCGGCCAGGCCGGGATCGCGGACCGGTGCAGCACCGACGAGTACACGATCAGGACGGAGCTGCTGCCCCAGAGCGCCACCGAGCAACGCATCCAGCTGCTCCGCCGCCTGGTGGCCAAGGATTCGTCGATCTCGCTGATGAGCCTCGACCCCGTCTTCACCGCCGAGTTCGCCGAGGCCGGCTTCCTGGAGCCGCTGCCCGAGGACCTGGCCACCGAGCTGGAGCGGGGCACCCTGAAGGGCGCCCTCCAGGGCGCCACCTGGAACGACCAGCTCGTGGCGGCGCCGCTCTGGGCGAACACCCAGACCCTGTGGTACCGCAAGTCGCTGGCGAAGAAGGCCGGCCTGGACATGACGAAGCCCGTGACCTGGGACCAGATCATCGACGCCGCGTCCGAGAACGACGCGACCGTCGGCGTCCAGGCCAACAAGTACGAGGGCTACGTCGTGTGGATCAACGCCCTCGTCGAGGGCGCCGGCGGCTCCATCGTGACGGACACCGAGAAGGGGCCGGACGCGACGGTCGACATCGGCGGGCCGGCCGGCAGGGACGCCGCCGAGGTCATCAGCAAGCTGGCCTCGTCCCCCGCCGCGGAGCCGGACCTCTCCGTGTCGAACGAGGGCACCGTCCTGGGGCCCATGAGCGGCCCGAAGGGCGGCTTCATGGTCAACTGGACCTTCGCGTACAACAACTTCCAGGACAGCGACGTCGCCGACGACATCGGCTACGCCCGCTACCCGGAGACGGTCGCCGGCGAGCAGTCGCGGCCACCGATCGGCGGCATCAACGTCGGCGTGAGCCCGTACGGCAGCCACGTCGACCTGGCGATGGACGCGGTCAGGTGCATCACCTCCGAGAAGGAGCAGGTGCGCTACGCGATCGAGACGGCCAACATGCCCGCCCGCCAGGCGGCCTACGACGACGCGGAGCTGCGCAAGCAGTTCCCGGCCGACCTGCTGGAGCTCTGGCAGCAGAGCATCGACACGGGCGGCCCCCGGCCGGCGTCCCCCTACTGGGCGACGATCGTGAACGCAACGCTCAACAAGTGGCACCCGGCCGACTCCGTGAACCCGGACTCGACGCCGCAGTCGTCGGCCGACTTCATCCGGGACGCCCTCCAGGGGAAGGTGCTCCTGTGACCCGCGGCGGACGGAGGCCCGCATGACCACCGACACCGTCGCCGCCCCCCGCGGCATGGCGTCCGAGCGCTCGCGCAGCGAGGAGCGCCTGGGCTGGAAGCTGGTGGCGCCCGCGGTGGTCGTGATGCTCGCGGTCACGGCGTACCCGATGTTCCAGGCGCTGTACCTGTCGCTCTACCAGTACCGGGCGACCGCGCCCGACGACAAGAGCTTCATCGGCCTCGACAACTACGTCACGGTCCTGACCGACCAGCTGTGGTGGCAGGACGTGTGGAACACCGTGGTGATCATGGTGGTCAGCGTCGGCGTGGAGCTGGTGATCGGCTTCGCGTTCGCCTACGTGATGTGGAAGATC
>OEIU01001034.1_pt1 | contig 20404 bp, 24 predicted proteins | sample 1539221 | NCBI WGS metagenome assembly OEIU01 (sample SAMN03792071, study PRJEB22550) | activated sludge metagenome | feature: wastewater treatment plant; material: activated sludge; isolation source: Wastewater treatment plant of a petroleum refinery complex | place: Argentina: Zarate | collected...
ACCGCGTCCTCGGTCGGCGGCTCGCCGGGGCGCATCATGCGGTAGATGGCCACGCGCGCCGACAGCTGGTCGGCGGTCTCGTCAGAGGCCAGCGTCTGGCTGATGTAGGCGCCCTGGTTCAGCTCGTTGGTGAACAGGCACTGGATCTCCTTGATGCCGGCGACGCGCAGCTTCTTCAGCAGGCTTTCGCTCAGCTCGTCGTTGGCCTTGGCGACGATCTCGCCGGTGTCGGCGTCGATCATGTTGCGCGCGACGATGCGGCGGACGAGGAAGTCCTCCGGCACCGACAGCCAGCTGGTGCCGGTCTGCTCGAGCTGGCGCAGGTGGCGCGCGGTGATGCGCTTGTCCTTCTCGACCACGACCTCGCCGGTCTTGTCGGTCAGATCGAAGCGCGCCACTTCGCCGCGCAGCCGCTCGGGCACGAACTCCATCTGCGCGCCCGTGTCCATCAGGCGGAAGTTGTCGTTGACGAAGAAGTGCGCGAGGATCGCCTCGGGGTTCAGGCCGATGGCCTTGAGCAGGATCGTCACCGGCATCTTGCGGCGGCGGTCGACGCGGAAGTACAGGATGTCCTTCGGGTCGAACTCGAAGTCCAGCCACGAGCCGCGGTAGGGAATGATGCGCGCGCTGAACAGCAGCTTGCCTGAAGAGTGCGTCTTGCCCTTGTCGTGCTCGAAGAACACGCCCGGGCTGCGGTGCAGCTGCGAGACGATGACGCGCTCGGTGCCGTTGACGATGAACGAGCCGTAGTCGGTCATCAGGGGCACCTCGCCCATGTAGACCTCCTGCTCCTTGATCTCCTTGACCGCCTTCTGCGGGTGCGACTCGCGGTCGTAGATGATCATCTGCAGCTTGGCGCGCACGGCGGCGGCAAAGGTCAGGCCGCGCTGCTGGCATTCGCGTACATCGAAGGCCGGCTTGGCCATGTTGTATTCGATGAACCTCATCTCCACGAAGCTGTTGTGCGACGTGATCGGGAAGGCCGACAGGAACGCGGCCTGCAGCCCTTCGGGCTTGCGCTTGGCCGGAGGCACATCCTTCTGCAGGAAGGCCACGTAAGACTCCCGCTGCATGGTCAGCAGGTAGGGGACGTTGAGAACGCTCTCGCGCTTGCCGAAGCTCTTGCGGATGCGCTTGCGCTCGGTGAAGCTGTAGGGGGTTGCTGCTTGCGCCATGAATACTCCGTGCCCTTGCACCTGCGCCGGGGCGGCGGCACAGGTGTCGTCGGCGACTGGCGACCCGGACCTTGCGTCCGAAGCTTGGTGGCTGGCCACTACCAGCCGCTGGCGGACAACCGGGGCATTGCACCCCAGCCCGACCAAACCCGTTCTCTGCAGTCGGATCAGAGAACACTGCCAAGCCCGCGGGCTTGGCGCTGCTCTCGCAGGGGCGGCCCGTGCCGCCCCGGACGATTACTTGAGCTCGGCCTTGGCGCCGGCTTCTTCGAGCTTCTTCTTGGCCGCCTCGGCGTCGGCCTTGGCCACGCCTTCCTTGACCGGCTTCGGCGCGCCGTCGACCAGGTCCTTGGCTTCCTTCAGGCCCAGGCCGGTCAGCTCGCGCACGGCCTTGATGACCGACACCTTGTTGGCGCCGATCTCGGTCAGCATCACGGTGAATTCGGTCTGCTCTTCGGCCGCGGGTGCTGCCGCGCCGCCCGCGCCGCCGGCGGCCGGAGCCGCCATCGCCGCGGCGGACACGCCGAACTTCTCTTCGATGGCCTTGACCAGGTCGTTGAGTTCCATCACCGACATGCTGTCCAGGGCGGTCATGAATGCGTCTTTATCGAATGCCATTTGGGGTTCCTCTTAACGATTGATTCGGTTGCACGCTGCGCACGGCAGCTTCGTCAGGCCGCGGCCGGCGCTTCGGCCGCGGCTTCGGCGGGCGCGCCCTTCTTCTCGGACACGGCCGCCAGCACGCGCGCCAGGCGCGAGATCGGCGACTGCATCAGGCCGAGCAGCTGGGCCAGCAGCACTTCCTTCGGCGGCACCGCGGCCAGCGCCTTGATGCCGTCGGCGTTCAGGGCCTTGCCGTCGAAGGCGCCGCCCTTGATGACCAGCTTGTCGTTGCTCTTGGCAAAGTCGGCGACGACTTTGGCCGCGGCCACCGCGTCTTCGGAAAATCCGTAGATCAGCGGCCCGACCATGGCCTCCTGGGCCACCTCGAACGGCGTGCCGGCGACGGCGCGACGCGCAAGCGTGTTCTTCAGCACCTGAAGGTACACGCCCTTGTCGCGCGCCTGCCGGCGCAGCGTATCGAGATGCGCCACGGTGAGGCCACGGTATTCGGCCAGCGCCAGCGTCTGCGAGCGTGCGACTTGACGCCCCACGTCCGCCACCACGGCTGCCTTCTCGTTGCGATTCAGACTCAAGGTCTTCTCCTCACATCAGGTGTCCCGCCGCCCTTGCGGGCCTTGGGACACATCGGACATCAGCGACCTGACCTTCCAGAACCCCGGCCGGACGTCACCTCGAGGCGACGCTCAGCCATGCATCCTGTCCGGCGGGACCGCCATCTGCGCTGGCGGGCGGCCGACCGGGCTTTTGTTGCCCGGCGGCCCACCGATTAAGCGGCGACGCTCCCTGATCTCCTCGCCAGGAAGCGTGCGCCGCACCAGCGGTCTTGGATGACCTGCACGCCGCGTTGCCGCGAGGCGCAGCCCACCAACTCCTTGCCGCGGCGCGCCTTTCACCTGCGCGCCGCCTTCGTTTCAACTCAGGCCGCCTCCGCCAGCGAGGCGGTGTCCACGCGGACCCCGACCCCCATCGTCGACGACACCGCCACCTTGCGCAGGTACACCCCTTTGCTCGATGCCGGCTTGGCCTTGTTCAGCGCATCGATCAGCGCGCGCAGGTTGCCGATCAGCTTGTCGGATTCGAACGAGCGGCGGCCGATCGTGCCGTGCACGATGCCGGCCTTGTCGACGCGGAACTGCACCTGGCCCGCCTTGGCATCGCGCACGGCCTTGGCCACGTCGGCCGTCACCGTGCCGACCTTCGGGTTCGGCATCAGGCCGCGGGGCCCCAGGATCTGGCCCAGCGTACCGACCACGCGCATCGTGTCCGGCGAAGCGATGACCACGTCGAAGTTCAGGTTGCCGGCCTTGACCTCGGCCGCCAGGTCGTCCATGCCGATCACGTCCGCGCCGGCGGCCTTGGCTTCGTCGGCCTTGGCCCCTTGGGCGAACACCGCCACGCGCTTGGTCTTGCCGGTGCCGTTGGGCAGCACCACGGCGCCGCGCACCACCTGGTCGGACTTCTTGGCGTCGATGCCCAGTTGCACCGCGACGTCGATCGATTCGTCGAACTTGGCGGTGGCGGCTTCCTTGACCAGGCTCAGCGCGTCGCTGATCGCGTACAGCCGGGTGCTGTCGACCTTGCCCTGCAGCCCCTTGGCCTTCTTCGTCGGCTTGCTCATGTCAGACCCCTTCCACCGTCACGCCCATCGACCGCGCCGAGCCGGCGATGGTCTTCACCGCCGCATCCAGGTCGGCCGCCGTCAGATCCTTCATCTTGGTCTTGGCGATCTCCTCGATCTGCGCGCGGCTGAGCTTGCCCACCTTCTCCAGGTGCGGCTTGGCCGAGCCCTTGTCGAGCTTGATCGCCTTCTTGATCAGCACCGTCGCCGGCGGCGTCTTGATGATGAAGCTGAAGGACTTGTCGGCGAACGCGGTGATCACCACCGGCAGCATCAGCCCCGGTTCGACGCCCTGGGTCTGCGCGTTGAAGGCCTTGCAGAACTCCATGATGTTCAGGCCGCGCTGGCCCAGCGCCGGGCCGACCGGCGGCGAGGGGTTCGCCTTGCCCGCGGGAATCTGCAGCTTGATGAAGCCGACGATCTTCTTTGCCATGAATGGCTCCTATCGAGTCCGAACGCCCGCCGCGGCGAGCTCCTCGTCACTCAGCCCTGAATGATTTCCGTGCACTGGGGCTGCTGCAGCACACTCACTGACCTTGTGCCTCCGGGCCTGCAGCCCTTTAGCGAAAAGTCTGCCGAGCAAGCTCGTCAGACTTTTTCGACCTGCGCGAAATCCAGCTCGACCGGCGTCGCACGGCCGAAGATGGTTACCGACACGCGCACCTTGGACTTCTCGTAGTTGACTTCCTCGACCGCGCCGTTGAAGTCGGTGAACGGGCCGTCCTTGACGCGTACCAGTTCGCCCACCTGCCACTGCACCTTGGGCCGCGGCTTGTCGACGCCTTCCTGCATCTGGTTGACGATCTTCATCACCTCGGCTTCGGAAATCGGCGCCGGTCGGTTGCGCGCGCCGCCGACGAAGCCGGTGACCTTGCCGGTGTGCTTGACCAGGTGCCAGGACTCGTCGTCCAGCAGCATCTCGACCAGCACGTAGCCGGGAAAGAAGCGCCGCTCCGTCACCGACTTCTTGCCGTTCTTCAGCTCGACCACCTCTTCGGTTGGCACCAAGATGCGGCCGAACTTGGCCTGCATGCCCGAGCGCTCGATGCGCTCGCGCAGGTTGCGTTCGACGGCCTTTTCCATGCCTGAATACGCATGCACCACGTACCAGCGCAGTGCGCTGCCCGGGCCTGCCGCGGCCTCGACGGTGCTGCCTTCAGCTTGTTCGCTCATGCCCAAACCTCTCTAGCGTCGCCAGCCCAGAATCAGGTCGTACAGCACCCATTCGAGCGTCTTGTCGGTGATCCATAGGAACAGCGCCATCACCGCGACGAAGGCGAAGACGTAGCCGGTCATCTGCGTCGCCTCCTTGCGCGTCGGCCAGACCACCTTCTTGGTTTCGCGCACCGCGTCGCGGCCGAAGGCGATCAGCTGCTTGCCCGATTCGGAGCTGAAATACAGCGCCACGGCCGCGGCCAGCAGCACCAGCAGCGCGACCACGCGCAGCCACATGTCCTGCGCGCCGAGCACATAGAACGCCGCCACCGCGCCGACCACCAGCACGGCCGCGCCGACCAGCTTGGCCTTGTCCGCACCGGTGGATACGGTTTCGACTTGGGTATTGGTGCTCATCAGTTCTCAGTCCAGGCCCTCGGGCCGCCGTGCACCGGCGGCTGCAGCCGCCGATGCAGCGTGCGCCGCCACACGACGCGGTGCCGCTTGGCAGGGGCAGAGGGGATCGAACCCCCGACCTTCGGTTTTGGAGACCGACGCTCTGCCAGTTGAGCTATGCCCCTGCGAAAAACTTCGACCCCTTCGGCCCGCCTTATTCGATGATCTTGGCCACGACGCCGGCGCCGACGGTTCGCCCGCCCTCGCGGATGGCGAAGCGCAGGCCCTCTTCCATGGCGATCGGCGCGATCAGCTTGACGGTGATGCTGACGTTGTCGCCGGGCATGACCATCTCCTTGTCCTTGGGCAGCTCCACCGCGCCGGTGACGTCTGTCGTGCGGAAGTAGAACTGCGGCCGGTAGTTGTTGAAGAACGGCGTGTGCCGCCCGCCTTCTTCCTTGCTCAGCACGTACACCTCGGCGCTGAAGTGCGTGTGCGGCTTGATGCTGCCGGGCTTGCACAGCACCTGCCCGCGCTGCACGTCTTCGCGCTTAGTGCCTCTGAGCAGGATGCCCACGTTGTCGCCCGCCTGGCCCTGGTCGAGCAGCTTGCGGAACATCTCCACGCCGGTGCAGGTGGTCTTCTGCGTCGGGCTGATGCCGACGATCTCGATTTCCTCGCCGACCTTGATGACGCCGCGCTCCACTCTTCCGGTGACGACGGTGCCGCGCCCGGAGATGCTGAACACGTCTTCCACCGGCATCAGGAAGGCGCCGTCCACCGCGCGCTCGGGCGTGGGGATGTAGCTGTCCAGCGCGTCGGCCAGGCTCAGGATGGCCTTCTCGCCGAGCTCGCCCTTGTCGCCTTCCATGGCCAGCTTGGCGCTGCCCTTGATGATCGGGGTGTCGTCGCCGGGGAAGTCGTACTTGCTCAGCAGTTCGCGCACTTCCATTTCGACGAGTTCGAGCAGCTCGGCGTCGTCGACCATGTCGCACTTGTTCAGGAAGACGATGATGTAGGGCACGCCCACCTGGCGCGCCAGCAGGATGTGCTCTCGCGTCTGCGGCATCGGGCCGTCGGCGGCGCTGACGACGAGAATGGCGCCGTCCATCTGCGCCGCGCCGGTGATCATGTTCTTGATGTAGTCGGCGTGCCCGGGGCAGTCGACGTGCGCGTAGTGGCGCGCGGCGGTTTCGTATTCGACGTGCGAGGTGTTGATGGTGATGCCGCGCGCCTTCTCTTCCGGCGCGTTGTCGATCTGGTCGTAGCCCTTGGCTTCGCCGCCGAACTTCGTTGCCAGAATCGTCGTGATCGCCGCCGTCAGCGTGGTCTTGCCATGGTCCACGTGCCCGATCGTGCCCACGTTCACGTGCGGCTTCTTGCGTTCGAATTTACCTTTTGCCATTGCGTCTGCTCCTGACTATCTCCGACTACCGACAATCCAGACAATGTCTGCGGTTGGTGCCCATGGCGCGGATCGAACGCGCGACCTCTCCCTTACCAAGGGAGTGCTCTACCACTGAGCCACATGGGCATCGGCACAGGCCTGGGCACCGCGTACCCAGGCCTGTGGCGACCGGCTGTCCTTCTTGCCCTCTCTGCCCTTCTCTACTTTGGAGCGGGAAGCGGGAATCGAACCCGCGTCATTAGCTTGGAAGGCTAAGGTTCTGCCATTGAACTACTCCCGCCCGATTCGAAAGCGCCGCTTGGTGGAGGAGGCTGGATTCGAACCAGCGTAGGCGTAAGCCAACAGATTTACAGTCTGCCCCCTTTAGCCACTCGGGCACCCCTCCGAGGCGAACCGCTGACTATATCACTGTTCCCCCAAGTCCGGCGGATCAGCTGGCGTCCGCAGACACCCCCAGGCGCCAGTCGAGGGGAGCCTGGGGGTCAACCGCCGCCAGATGCTCCCGGGCGCGGCTGAAATGCGCGCAGCCTGCAAAAGGCATCGGCCCGCGCCGCGCCGACAGCGGCGACGGGTGGTTGCATTGCAGCAACAGATGCCCGGCGCCAGTACCGGCCAGCAGCGGCAGCTTGGACTGCGCATGGGCACCCTACAACATGAAGACCTTGGGCCGCGTATCGGCAGCCAACACCATAACCATTTGTCAGTAAGCGCTCGCCATCCGATCTGTGAATGACTGCCGGCCAAGCCGTTCTCCACCGTCAGAGCGGTGTTCAGCAGCAGCACTCCGCGCCGCGCCCATGGCAGCAGGCTGCCGCCATCCGGCGCCGGAAGCCCCAGGTCGCGGCGCAGTTCGGTGACGATGTTGCGCAGGCTCGGCGGCACCGGCACGCCCGCCGGCACCGAAAAGGCCAGGCCTTCGGCCTGCGCCGGGCCGTGGTACGGGTCCTGGCCCAGGATCAGCACCCGGGTCTGCGCCAGCGGCGTCAGCGTCAGCGCACGGAACATGTCCGCCGGATAGATCGTGGCGCCGGCGGCGAGCCGGGCGTCGACCTGCTCGATCAGCCGGCGGCCCGCGGGGCTGCGGCGCCAGTCTTCGAGCAGCGGCTTCCAGTCGCTGTCGTGCCGATCGACCAGCCGGTCGATGGACTCGCGCAGCGCACCGCTCACCCGAACAGCTCGGCCAGCGCCAGCCCCGGATCGCCGGCGCGCATGAACGCCTCGCCGACCAGGAAGGCATGCACGCCGGCCGCGCGCATGCGTTGCACGTCGGCGCGGCCGAGGATGCCGCTCTCGGTGACCAGCAGCCGGTCGGCCGGCACCCGCGCCAGCAAGCCCAGCGTGGTGTCGAGCGTGAGCTCGAAGCTGCGCAGGTTGCGGTTGTTGATGCCCAGCAGCGGTGTCTTCAGGCGCAGCGCGCGCTCGAGTTCGTCGCCGTCGTGTACCTCGACCAGCACCGCCATGCCGAGTGCCAGCGCCTGGGCCTCCAGCTCGGCCATCCGGACATCGTCCAGGCAAGCGGCGATCAGCAGGATGCAATCCGCGCCCCAGGCCCGCGCTTCGTCCACCTGGTAGGCGTCGACCATGAAGTCCTTGCGCAATACCGGCAGCTTGCTCGCCGCGCGCGCCTGCTGCAGGTCGTCGGCGTCGCCCTGGAAGAACTGCCGGTCGGTGAGCACGCTCAGGCAGGCGGCGCCGTGGCGCGCATAGGACGCGGCGATCTCGGCCGGCACGAAGTGTTCGCGAATGACGCCCTTGCTCGGGCTGGCCTTCTTGATCTCGGCGATCACCGCGGCCTGCCCGGCGCCCACCTTGGCACGCAGCGCGCCAGCGAAATCGCGCGCTGGCGGCTGCGCCAGCGCCTCGCGGCGCATCGTGGCGGCGTCGCGCAGCCGCTTCGCCCCGGCGATCTCCTGGTGCTTGACGGCGACGATGCGCTGCAGGATGTCGCTCATTGCGCGGCCCTCCGCGCCGGGCGCTCGGGGGTGACGGCTTCGGAACGATCGTACGCGTTCATGACGCCGCCAACTCCTGCGTCCGCGCGACGAACTGCTGCATCTTGGCCAGCCCCTTGCCGGAGGCGATGGTCTCGCGCGCCAGCGCCACGCCCTCGGCCATCGTCGAAGTCACGTTGGCGGCATACAGCGCCACGCCGGCGTTGAGCAGCACGATGTCGCGCGCCGGCCCGGGCTCGTCGTCCAGCACCGAGCGCAGCAGCGCCTTCGAGCCCTCGGCCGACTCGACCTTCAGCGCACGGTTGCTGGCCATCGTCAGGCCGAAATCTTCGGGATGGATCTCGTATTCATGGATGCCGCCGTCGCGGTATTCGCCGACCATCGTGGCCGCGCCCAGAGACACCTCGTCCATGCCGTCGCGGCCGTAGACCACCACCGCATGCTCGGCGCCCAGGCGCTGCAACGCGCGCACCTGGATGCCGACCAGGTCGGGGTGGAACACGCCCATCAGGATGTTCGGCGCATCGGCCGGGTTGGTCAGCGGCCCCAGGATGTTGAAGATCGTGCGCACACCGAGTTCCTTGCGCACCGGCGCCACGTTCTTCATCGCCGGATGGTGGTTCGGCGCGAACATGAAGCCGATGCCGGTATCGGCGATGCAGCGGCTCACGGCCTGCGGCGTCAAGCTCATCGGCACGCCCAGCGCTTCCAGCACGTCGGCGCTGCCCGACTTGCTGGACACCCCGCGGTTGCCGTGCTTGCTGACGCGCGCCCCGGCCGCAGCGGCGACGAACATGCTGCAGGTGCTGATGTTGAAGCTGTGCGCGCCGTCGCCGCCGGTGCCGACGATGTCGACCAGGTGCGTGCGCTCGGCGACGTCGACCTTGGTCGCGAATTCGCGCATCACCTGCGCCGCGGCGGTAATCTCGCCGATGGTTTCCTTCTTCACGCGCAGGCCCATCAGCAGCGCCGCCGTCATCACCGGCGACATCTCGCCGCTCATGATGCGGCGCATCAGCGCCAGCATCTCGTCGTGGAAGATTTCCCGATGCTCGATGCAGCGCGTGAGCGCTTCGGTGTTGGAAATGCTCATGTCAATGGCTTTCGAAAAACCCGTGCACGGCGGCGATCGCGCGCTCGATGCCGGCGCGGTCGACGTCCAGATGGGTGACAAAACGCAGGCCGATCAGCCCGGTGGCGAGCACGCCCTGCGCCTTCAGGTGTTCGAGCAGCGCCGCGCCGCGCCCGTCGCGGACGCTGGCGAAGACGATGTTGGTCTGAGGCGGCGGCACGTCCAGGCCGTCGATGCCGCGCAGCCCCTCGGCCAGCAAGGCCGCCAGCGCATGGTCCTCGGCAAGGCGGTCGATGTGCTGCTGCAGCGCGTGCTGCGCCGCCGCCGCCAGCATGCCGGCCTGGCGCATGCCGCCGCCGAGCATCTTGCGCCAGCGGTGGGCGCGAGCGATCAGCTGCCTGGAGCCGACCAGCGCCGAACCCACCGGCGCGCCAAGACCTTTGCTGAAGCACACCGACACGCTGTCGAAGTGGCTGGCGATGGCTTTCGCCTGCGCGCGCGCATCGCCGCCGCGCGCACCCGCCTGGGCCACCGCGGCATTGAACAGCCGCGCGCCGTCCAGATGCGTGGCCAGGCCGCGGCGGCGCGCCAGCTCGGTCGCCTGCGCCAGATAGGCCAGCGGCAGCACCTTGCCGCCGATGGTGTTCTCCAGCGCCAGCAGCCGGCTGCGCGCGAAATGTTCATCGTCGGGCTTGATGGCGGCCTCGATGTCGGCCAGCGCCAGGCTGCCGTCGGGCTGATTCGGCAGCGGCTGCGGCTGCACGCTGCCCAGCACCGCCGCGCCGCCGGCTTCGTAGCGATAGGTGTGCGCACCCTGGCCGACGATGTATTCGTCGCCGCGGCCGCAGTGGCTCATGATGCCGGCCAGGTTGCTCTGCGTGCCGCTGGGCATGAACAGCGCCGCCTCCTTGCCCAGCAGCGCGGCGACATGCTCCTGCAGCGCATTGACCGACGGGTCGTCGCCGAAGACGTCGTCGCCGAGTTCGGCGCGCGCCATCGCCTCGCGCATCGCCGGCGTCGGCCGGGTCACCGTGTCGCTGCGCAGGTCGACGACCGGGCTCATCAGGCAACCTTCGCGCTGATCGCGCTCCGGTGTGAGCGCTTTGGAGCGGCCACGCGCGCTCACGCACGCAACTCCAGGAAGTTCTTCAGCAGCGCATGGCCGTGCTCGCTGATGATCGACTCCGGGTGGAACTGCAGGCCTTCCAGCGGCGTGGGCGTGCCGGCCAGCTCGCGATGGCGCACGCCCATGATCTCGCCGTCGTCCTCGGCGGTGGCAGTGATCTCCAACTGCGCCGGCAGGCTGTCGCGCGCTATCACCAGCGAGTGGTAACGGTTCACGGTGAAGCGCTCGGGCAGGTCGGCATAGACGCCGCGCCGATCGGTGCGGATGACGCTGGTCTTGCCGTGCATCTGCCGCTGGGCGCGCACGATCTTGCCGCCCAGCGCCGCGCCGATGGACTGGTGCCCGAGGCACACGCCCAGGATCGGCAGCTTGCCCTGGAAGTGGCGGATAGCCTCGATGCAGATGCCGGCCTCGGCCGGCGTGCACGGGCCCGGCGACAGCACCAGCCGGGCGGGCTGCAGCGCGGCGATGCCTTCCAGCGTGATCTGGTCGTTGCGGTAGACGCGCACGTCCTCGCCCAGTTCGCCGAAGTACTGCACCAAGTTGTAGGTGAAGCTGTCGTAGTTGTCGATCATCAGCAGCATTGGCGCTGTATCCCTTCGATGTCGCTGGATGTCCGGTGGCGCATCCTGATTCGGTACCCGCTTAGAACCCCGCTTTTGGCGGCGCTGGCGAGGCCGGCGCGGCGTGCTGGGTGCGGACGGTAGGCGTCCGCTGGGGGCGCGCAGGGGTGGTCAGGCTGATGGCTTGCGCCAGCGCCAAGCGGAGCGCGCTGCGGTGATCGGACGGATCTCGGACATGAAGTGCATTATGGCTGCGGTTCAACGCACTCACACCTCCCATTCCTCGTGCCCGAGCGGCGCCGCGTTCAGCCGCTTCCGCGCCGCTGCCCAACGCGGCAGGTGACGATTCATGAGCGCCACGAAGCGCCCGCCGCGGTTGGGCTCGGCCAGATGCAGCAGCTCGTGCACGACGATGTACTCGATGCACTCGACCGGGCGTCCTTCTCGAGGTTGTCGTAGAGCGCACGCCTGGCGGCAGTGTCGATCAACCGTCTCGCGCCGGCTGCCTGGGGCATGGCCGAAGCCGGATCGGGCTTGGCGAGCCTGCCGGCGGCTCGGACCATCTTTGGCGCCAGCCGCATTGCGGCCCATACGATGCCCTCGAGTCAGGCGCCGCCTGCGCGGGCGAGCGTGCGCCGCGCCTGCAGCACCACCGGCGCGTCGACCATGCGCCCGTCGAGCTGCACCGCGGCTCCGCCGGCGGCGGCGTCGGCGGCGATGACGCGCCGCGCCCAGTCGATCTCGGCGGCGCTGGGCGCCATCGCCTCGTGCACCACGGCCACCTGCCGCGGATGGATGCACAACTTGCCGCCGAAGCCGAAGCGCAGCGCGCGCTGCGTGTCCCGGCGCAGCGCCTCGGCGTCGTCGACGGCGGCGGTGACGCCATCCACCGCCGGCGCCAGCCGCTGCAAGCGGGTGGCCATGGCCAGCGCAAAGCGCAGCGGCGCCAGTTCGACCTCGTCGTCGCTGCACTGCAGGCCGGTATCGGCCATGAAGTCGATATGGCCGGCGAGCAGGCGCAACACGCGCGGCTGCGCGGCAATCTGCTGCACGGCGGCATGGCCGGCAGCGCTCTCGATCAGCGGCAGCAGCGCGACGCCTGCAAAGCGCTCGCCAAAGGCGCACAGCGCCGCCGCCGATTCGGCCTTGGGCACGATCACGCCGGCCGGTGCGCCCCGGCCGAGCAGCGCGGCCAGCCAGGCCTGGTCCTCGCTGCCGGCAGCCTGGTCCAGCGCGTTGATGCGCAGCACCAGCGGCACGCCGGCCTCGCGCAGCGCCGGCCAGGCGGCGGCGATGGCCTCGCGCGCGGCGGCCTTGGCGGCGGCCGGCACGGCATCTTCGAGGTCGAACACCACCGCATCGGCGCCGCTGCGCAAGGCCTTGTCGAAACGTTCGGGCCGGTTGCCGGGCACGAACAGCAGCGTGCGCGCCCGCGCGAGCGCCGCCTGCGGCGCGGAGCCGGATACCGATGGCTGCATTGCCGTTGCTCCCGTCATTTCAGATGACGCCGTCGCGGCGCAGCGCGTCGATGGCCGGCGCCGGCCAGCCGAGTTCCTTCAGGATGCCGCCGCTGTGCTCGCCGAGCCCGGGCACGGCGTCCATGCGCGGCGCCCAGGCGTCGGTCTTGCCGGGCGGCAGCAGCGCCGGAATCGGCCCGCCGGGCGTGGACACTTCGGTCCAGCGGCCGCGTGCGCGCAACTGCGGGTGCTGCCAGACCTCGTGCATGGTGTTGACGCGGGCGTTGGCGATCTGAGCGTCGTCCAGCCTTGCGATCACCTGCTCGGCGCTGAGCGCGGCGAAGGCCTCGTCGATCAGCGCGCGCAGTGCCTGCCGGTTGGCGACCCGCCTGGAGTTCGATGCGAAACGCTCGTCGGCCGCCAACTCGGGCCGGCGCAGCACCTGCTTGCAGAACGCCGCCCACTCGCGCTCGTTCTGCAGGCCGAGCATCACGGTCCTGCCGTCGCCGGCCGGAAACGGCCCGTACGGGTAGATGGTGGCGTGCGCGGCGCCGGTGCGCGGCGGCGGTGTGGCGCCGTCGTAGGCGTAGTACAGCGGGTAACCCATCCACTCGACCATGCTTTCCAGCATCGACACGTCGATGCGGCAGCCGCGGCCGGTCTTGCCGCGCTGGATCAGCGCCGCCAGGATGCTGCTGTAGGCATACATGCCGGCGGCGATGTCGGCGATCGAGCAGCCGGCCTTGGCCGGCTCGTCGGGCGAGCCGGTGATGGACAGGAAACCCGACTCGCTTTGAATGAGCAGGTCGTAGGCCTTTTTGTCGCGGTAGGGGCCGGGGTGGCCGGGGTCGTCGCCGTAGCCGGAGATGTCGCAGATGATCAAGCCGGGAAGCTTGTCGTGCAGCGCCTCGAAGGACAGCCCGAGGCGCGCGGCAGCGCCGGGTGCGAGGTTCTGCACCAGCACGTCGGCGCCCTGCAGCAGCTGCGCCAGCACCTGCTGCGCGTCGGGGTGCTTGAGGTCCAGGGTCAGGCTTTCCTTCGAGCGGTTGCTCCACACGAAGTGCGAGGCCATGCCCTTCACGCGCTCGTCGTAGGCGCGGGCAAAGTCGCCGCTGCCCGGGCGCTCGACCTTGATGACGCGCGCCCCCAGGTCGGCGAGCTGGCGCGTGCAGAAGGGCGCGGCGATCGCGTGTTCGAGGGCGACGACGGTGATGCCGTCGAGCGGCCGTGTCTGCGGGGTGTTCATCAGAAGCTGCGCGGCAGGCCGAGGATGTGCTCGGCCACGTAGGCATAGATCAGGTTGGTGGAGATCGGCGCCACCTGGTACAGCCGCGTCTCGCGGAACTTGCGCTCGATGTCGTATTCGTTGGCGAAGCCGAAGCCGCCGTGCGTCTGCATGCACACGTTGGCCGCCTCCCACGACGCCTTGGCCGCCAGGTACTTGGCCATGTTGGCCTGCGCACCGGCGGGCTGGTGCGCGTCGTAGCGGCGCGCCGCCTCGAAGCGCATCAGGTTGGCAGCCTCCACTTCGATGAAGGCGTCGGCGATCGGGAACTGCACGCCCTGGTTGCGGCCGATCGGCCGGTCGAAGACGATGCGCTCGTTGGCGTATTTGGTCGCGCGGTCGATGAACCAGTAGCCGTCGCCGATGCATTCGGCAGCGATCAGCGTGCGTTCGGCGTTCAGCCCGTCGAGGATGTACTTGAAGCCCTTGCCTTCCTCGCCGATCAGGTTCTCTTCGGGGATCTCGAGCTGGTCGAAGAAGAGTTCGTTGGTCTCGTGGTTGACCAGGTTGGGAATCGGCCGCACCTCCAGCCCCTTGCCGATGGCCTGGTGCAGGTCGACGATGAAGATCGACATGCCTTCGCTCTTCTTGCGCACCTCGGGCAACGGCGTGGTGCGCGCCAGCAGGATCATCAGGTCCGAATGCTGCACGCGGCTGATCCATACCTTCTGGCCGTTGACCACGTAGCGGTCGCCGCGTTTGACCGCGCTGGTCTTGATCTTCGTCGTGTCGGTGCCCGTGGTCGGCTCGGTCACGGCCATCGACTGGATGCGCAGCTTGCCGGCGGCGATCGCCGGCAGGTACTTGTCCTTCTGCGCCGGGCTGCCGTTGCGCAGCAGCGTGCCCATGTTGTACATCTGGCCATGCACCGCGCCTGCGTTGCCGCCGCTGCGGTTGATCTCCTCCATGATGACCGTGGCCGCGGTCAGGCCCAGGCCGGTGCCGCCGTACTGCTCGGGGATCATCGCCGCCAGCCAGCCGGCCTCGATCAGCGCGTCGACGAAGGCTTCGGGGTAGGCGCTGCGCGCGTCGACCTCGCGGAAATATTCGTCGGGGAACTGGCGGCACAGCTGCCGCACCGCATCGCGGATTTCCTGGTGTTCGTCGGTCTCGTTGTACATAGCGGGCTCCTCAGGCCAACGTGGCGCCGGCGTCCATGGCCAAGTGGCCGGCGCGCGTGCGCGCCCACAGCTTCACGGTGCGGGCATCGTCGCGCCGGCCGCAGACCTGGAAAGGCGCGATGTCGAAGATCGGGCTCAGCGCCTTGAAGGCGAAGTGCGTGACGCTGGCCCCGGGCAGCTCGCGGCGCAGCAGGTCGAGCAGCAGCGTGGCGATCAGCGGGCCGTGCACCACCAGGCCGGGGTAGCCCTCGACCTCGGTCACGTAGCGCCGGTCGTAGTGGATGCGGTGGCCGTTGAAGGTCAGCGCCGAATAGCGGAACAGCAGCACGTCGTCGGGCACGATCTCGCGCGTCCACGCCGCGTCCTCGGGGGTAGGCACGCCGGCGGGCGCCGGCTCGCCCGGCGCGGCCAGGCCGCGGTAGACGATGTCGTGGCGCTCGGTGATTGCCAGCTCGCCGCCGGCGCGGATCTCGTGGCGCACGTTGACGAAGACCAGCGGCCCGCTGCGGCCTTCCTTCAGCCGCACGTCCTCGATGTACGAGTCGCGGCTCAGCGCCTGGCCGACGTGCAGCGGGGCGTGAAAGTCGATGCGGCTGCCGGCCCACATGCGCCGTGGCAGCGGCACCGGCGGCAGGAAGCCGCCGCGCCGGGGGTGGCCATCAGCGCCGATCTCCGATTGCCGCGCCATCGGCAGGAAGTACAGCCAGTGCCAGCACGGCGGCAGCGCATCCCCGGCGGCTGGCGCATCGTCCCGGTCCAGCGTGGCCGTCAGCGCCTTCGGCGGCGCAGCCGTGGCCGTGTCGTGCATCTGCTCGCTGCGGCCGATCCAGCTGCGCAGATGGTCGATGTCCAGGGCCATCGTGTCGTCTCCTTGTCTGGGGTACGGGCCGGATTCTGTCGGCCCGCAGGCTATTCGTGAAATACTGTTTTCGGCTAGCCGCGAGCTGTCGAACACATAGCCGACCCACGACGATGGAACTGCGCCAGCTTCGCTACTTCGTCGGCGTGCATGAAGCCGGCAGCCTGCTGAAGGCTTCGACCCGGCTGCACGTGGCGCAGCCGGCGCTGGGCCAGCAGATGGCGGCGCTGGAAGCCGAGCTCGGCGCGCGGCTGTTGCACCGCTCGAGCCGCGGCGTGACGCTGACCGAAGCCGGCAAGGTCTTCCTCGAACACGCGCGCGTGGTGCTCAGCGACGTGGAACGCGCACGGCTGGCAGTGCGCGAGTCGACTTCAGTGCCTGCCGGCGAGGTGGCGATCGGGCTGACCACCACCGTCGGCCTGGTGGCCACGGTGCCGATCCTGCGCGCATGCCGCGAGCGGCTGCCGCAGGTGCGGCTGAAGATGGTCGAGGCCTACAGCGGCTTCCTGCGCGAGTGGCTGGTGTCCGGCCGGCTGGACCTGGCGCTGCTGTTCGACGACCAGGCCGACGCGGCGCTGGCGCGGCGGCCGCTGCTGGAGGACCGGCTGTCGTTCATCAGCGGCGCGCAGGCCCACGCGCCGCGGCGGCTGGCGCTGCAGGCGCTGGCGCGCTGGCCGCTGATCCTGCCAGGCAAGCCGCACGGGCTGCGGCGCCAGATCGACGACGCGATCGCGCCGCTGGGCATCGTGGCCGAGATGGAATCGCTGGGCAGCGTCAAGCGCGCCGTCGAACAAGGCATCGGCTGCACGATCCTGCCGCTGGGCGCGGTGGCCGAGGAGGTGGCGGCCAAGCGGCTGGTTGCGTCGCGCATCGACAACCCGGCCATGACGCGCCGCGTCGTCTGCGCGACCAGCGTCACGCGCCCGACCACACCCGCCTGCGCGGCGGTGATCGAATTGGTGGCCGAGGTGCTGCGCGGCATGGTCGCCGGCGGCAGCTGGCCGGCGCGCTGGCTGGCGGCGCCAGCGGGCTGAAGCTACGGCAGGTGGGCCTTGGCCTTGCAGTCGATGCCGTCCCCGGGTGTTTGTGTGGTGCGGCAGACGATGACCGAGCGCTCGCTCGAATCGTAGAACCAGGCGAAGGACACGCCGTTCGACGATGAGGTGCCCATCGGCGTGGCGGCCGTGCGCACTTCGACGCGGCCCGGCTGTGCCCACGCAAGCAGCGCCCAGCTGCCGGCCAGCAAGGCGCCGCAGGACAAGACCAACAACTTGTTCATCGAAGACTCCCGTGTGCTCCAAGACCACTGTTCGCTGCCACCTGTTCGCTGCACCCCGGGCCAAGCGCCGCGGGGCCAGCGCTGCGCCTTCGCGCGCCGCGCCGCTCAGCGCGGCCGCGTGCCCCCGGCCGAGCGCAGCTCGCGCTGCAGCCGCGCGATCTCGTCGAGCAGGTCGACGGCCAGCGCGGCGCCGGGCAGGTTCAGCTCCAGGTCGCGCAGCAGCCGCAGCGCGGTGCGCGTGCGGCCCAGGCTGGCGCCGGCAAAGACCCAGGCCTGCGGCCCGGCGCCCTGCGGTTCGATGACGCCGTGTTCGACCAGCTGCAGCACCAGCGCGCTTTCGGCACCGCTGGCGCGGCACAACTGCTCCAGCGACATCGACACTTCCTCTTCGACCACCTGGCAATGCAGTACGGACACGCTCGTCGCCATCATTTCGCTCCCATCGAAGCACGTGCATCAAAGGCATACAGCCGTGCCAGCTCCTGCCACGCCTTGCGCTGCGCGTCGTCGGCCGCTGCCGGCATGGCGACCTGCAGCACCACGTACAGGTCGCCCGGCGCCATGCCCGCCGCACCGCCTGGAATGCCCTTGCCCCTGAGCCGCAGCTTGCGGCCCGGCACCGAGGCGGCCGGCACCGACAACTGCACGACGCTGCCGTCGGGCAGCGGCACGTCGACGCCGGCACCCAGCGCCGCTTCCCACGGCGCCAGCGGCAGCTCCAGGTAAACGTCGCGCCCGTCGACGCGAAAGCGCGGATGCGGCTGGAAGCTGATCTCCAGGTACAGGTCGCCGGCCGGGCCGCCGTCGAAACCGGGCGCACCCTGGCCGGCCAGCCGCAGATGCTGGCCTTCGCGCACGCCGGCGGGGATCGTCACGTCCAGCGTGCGCTCGCTCAGGCTCACATGGCCCTGCGCGTCGAGTACCGGCATCTGCAGCCGGATGCCGCGGCTGGCGCCACGGTAGGCGTCGGCCAGGTCGATCAGCACCTTGGCATGGTGATCCTGCGCGCGCGGCGGGCGCTGGCTGCGCGCGTGCGCGCCGCGGCGGCCGAACAGCGCCTCGAAGAAGTCGCTGTGCGCGCCGAAATCGTCGGCGCCGCCGAACCCGGCCTCGCCGCCGCGGAATTCGTAGCCGCTGTCCCAGCCCGGCGGCGGCTGCTCGGCGCCCGGCTGCCAGCGCTTGCCGACATCGTCGTAGGCGGCGCGCTTTTCCGGATCCTTCAGCACCTCGTAGGCCTCGCCGATCTCCTTGAAGCGCGCCTCGGCCTCGGGCTCCTTGTTCAGGTCGGGGTGGTGCTTGCGCGCCAGCCGCCGGTAGGCGTGCTTGATGTCGTCGGCGCTGGCGTCGCGCGCCAGGCCGAGGGTCTGGTAGTAGTCCTTGAACTGCATCGCCTTAAGGCCCCGCCGTGGATCGGCGCGATCTTATCGCCCGCTGCGCTGCCGCGCGCCGATCTGACCGGCCAGGCCTCAGCGACCCGGGCTGCCGGCCACCTCGCTGCGACCTGCGCAGTCAGCTGCTTGTCGAGCCGGTCTTGACGGGCGGAACTATGGATGCAGTTCTTCGCGCAAGACCTTCCGCAGGACGGCGACCGTCAGCGGCCGATCGTCCGAGGACTTGCCTTGCTCGGTGGTGAACACCTGCCGCAACGCGGCGTTGATCATGGTCTGGTATCCGGCACCCTGCTGTTCGGCCTTGGCGCGAAAGAACTCGATCACGTCGTCGTCGAGCACGATCGTGATGCGGGTCTTTCCGGGCGAGGGAATGATCGCGCCTCGCTTCGCTTTCGAGAAGTCGTACTCCTTACGCACCGTACTGCTCCGATTCGCGCTTGCTGGCCCTGCGAGCTGAGATCAGGCGGGTGCGATGCCCGCGCGGCGTGTGGACGACCACAAGCAGTCGACTCGATGAACCGGTGTCTGCATCAATATGCATTGCAATGCATTGCGGGGCGGAGCGGAGCGGGGGCAGGATGCCGCATCGCGCCTCGTGGTGCAGCAGCGCCGTGAACCGCACCTTCTTGCCCGCAGCCGTTGCTCAGAGGGCATCCTCTCGAGACTGCGCGCATCACGCCTCGACAGCTCGACGTTTCGCTTGCCGAGGCGCTGCCCGAGCAGCGCGCAGCTCCTCTCGCACCACTTGGCGCACGGCGTCCAACACGACGCCTTGCCCGATGAACGCGACCAAGGCGTCGTTGATCAAAGTTTGGTAGTTTCCCCCGCCAGCAGCCTCGACCTGGCGACGGAAGTACTCGATGACCGCGTTGTCTAGACGGATGGAAATCTTGGTCTTGCCAGGTTCGAGCGGAATGACGGCACCGCGCTTGGCCCCGGTGAAGTCGATGTCTCGGTAGGGTTCAGCGGCGACCTTTTTCATACAGCTTCCTCTGCGGCTTGTTGGCCTTCCATGAAGAGATGATGCGAACGATGGGCTCGCGGTGGGTATAGACAACGACGAGGAGGGCGCCAGTCGCGCTCATGCCCAAGGAGACGAAGCGTTGCTCGCCGAAGGCGTCCGGGTCTTCGCGCGTGAGGGCGTAGTCGTCGTTCAGCACGGTTGCCGCCTCGGCGAAGGAAACGCCATGTTCGCGAAGATTGGCAGCTGCCTTGGCAGAATCCCAGTCGATGTCCACGCTCGATTGTATGGACAACTGTCCTCCGACGCAAGGTCACCGACGACAGCGCGTCGCAACGCTGCCGCCAGCGTGAGCCGCGTTTGCTGTCCGGGCGCCACCAAGCTCGGCCTGACGATGGCGCCCGTTCAGCACGCGCCTGAAAGGCCAGCTGCCGAACAAACTACTTGGAAGAGGTTCTTGCAGCGCGAACTCCCAACCACTCAGTTTGTGAGGAACGAGGTCGATGTGGAACTGGCGCGGCATTCCGTGCCGCCACCCTTCCTGCTACGGCAGCTTTCTCCTGCAAGACAGTCTGAACTTGACTGGCATGTCATGTTGGGGGTTGTGGGCGTTCGGTCCTCAGGGAATGCCAACAGCGCGCGGATAGGGTATTCGGGCTGGGTACAACGAACTGAGGTTCCTGAGACTGACTTGACGGTGCCGCGGCCCCCACCTGGCAGGCGAATGGTGTCACCGACTTGCGCGCTAGCGTCTACGCAGTGCGCGCCTTCGTCGCCAGTGACGGCATCGCTAATTGCGCTCGTAACACTTCCAGGGATGAAGACGAAGAAGCACCCCTGAAGAAACAGGGCAGCAGCGCAGGAGGCAATGACGACACCTCTTCTCATGTTCGCTCCGAAGTTGCGTTGAACCTATTTTCCTCAGTAGCGTCAGTCCGAAGCGCCTGATCGGTAGAGTTGGC
>OEIU01001035.1_pt1 | contig 20374 bp, 14 predicted proteins | sample 1539221 | NCBI WGS metagenome assembly OEIU01 (sample SAMN03792071, study PRJEB22550) | activated sludge metagenome | feature: wastewater treatment plant; material: activated sludge; isolation source: Wastewater treatment plant of a petroleum refinery complex | place: Argentina: Zarate | collected...
GCCTCGTGCGAGTGGAATTCCCCGCCGTTCTTATGGCGGAAGGGGGGCAAAAGAGCAAGCGGCGGAGCGGCGACTGGCTGCTGGCTACTGGCGACTGGCCAGAACGAGAAGACGCCTCTGTGATCTGGCCAGTCGCCAGCAGCCAGTCGCCAGCGGCCAGCGATCACGCTACAATCGCCGCCGCCTTGGGGTGGCCCTGACTTGGGCCTGAGATGCCGGACCGCGAAGTTCTTCGCTCATCGGCGGACCCGTTGAACCTGATCCGGTTAATACCGGCGTAGGGAGCAGGTCTCGCGATGTGTGTCGAACACATCGCGCAAGCGTGTCAGCGCTTTTCCGTCCGCTGCTTCTGCGTCGTTCGCCGGATCGTCTTTGCGAGGATCTGAGCATGCGTGCGTCTGTGTTGTGTCTGCTGGGGTCGGCGATTCTCGCCGACATGGTTTCCGCTGCCGAACAGGATGTGCTGGAAGAGGTGATCGTGACCTCGACCCTGCGCCGGCAGTCGCTGATCGAAGCGCCGGTCAGCGTTACGGTGCTGGATGCGGTGACGCTGCGCGATGCGGGGCAGCAGCATTTCGAAGACGTGCTCGCCAGCGTGCCGAATCTGCACTGGGCCGGCGGTACGTCGCGCCCGCGCTACTTCCAGCTGCGCGGCATCGGCGAGCGCGAGCAGTACGAGGGTGCGCCGAATCCGTCCGTGGGTTTTCTCATCGACGACATCGACTTCAGCGGCATCGGCATGGCCGCGACGCTGTTCGATGTCGATCGCGTCGAAGTGCTGCGCGGCCCGCAGGGCATGCGTTATGGCGCGAATGCGCTGGCCGGACTCATCGTCATGCGCAGCGCCGATCCGCGCGATGAATTCGATTTCTCTACCGCAGCTTCGGTCGGCGACTACGGCACGTCCTCCATCGGCGCGGTGGCCACCGGGCCGGTCGAATCGCTGGATTCCTCCTGGCGCGTCGGCGTGCAGCGCTATCGCAGCGACGGATTCCGCGACGATACTTATCTGAATCGCGACGACACCAACGATCGCGATGAGCTCACGGCGCGCGCCAAGTGGCGCTGGCGGCCGTCGGAGTCGACGACCGTCGACCTCGCCTGGCTGCATGCCGATCTCGACAATGGCTATGACGCCTGGTCGATCGACAACTCGCGCACCTCGCTGGCGGATCGTCCCGGCAAGGATGCGCAGAAGGCCGACGGCGGTTCGCTGCGGATCGAAACCGCGGCCGGTTCGCTCGGCTCGCTCACCGTGATCGCGGCATTGTCGGATTCGAAAGGCGAATACAGCTTCGATGGCGACTGGGGCAACGCCGACGCCTGGGCGCCGTACACGTACGACTATTTCTATGAAGCGAACAGCGAGCGGCGCGCGCGCAGTCTCGAAGTACGGCTGGCCTCGCCCGATTCGAAGCAAGGGCTGGCCTGGCTGGTCGGCGCCTACACGCTCGACACCGAAGAGCGCATCGACGAAGTGAGCGTTGGCGAATACATCGATCCGTTCTACCCGGAATACTCCGGCTCGGCGGACGACAGCCTGCGCACCCACTACGACGCCACCAACATCGCCCTCTTCGGTCAGCTCGATGGCGCATTGAACGAGCGCTGGGGCTGGTCGCTCGGCCTGCGCGGCGAACAGCGCGATGCGAAATATCGCGACAACGGCATCCAGGACGGTGAGCCGCGCGTCACCGACACGAGCGAGAAGGATGAAATGTGGGGCGGGCAGGCGACGCTGCACTTCGACGCCAGCGACAACGCGCGCCTGTTCGCCACCGTCTCCCGTGGCTACAAGGCTGGCGGCTTCAATCTCGGCCGCGCGGCCGCACTCAAGGAACGCTTCGAGCCCGAGTATCTGTGGAGTTTCGATGTCGGCGCCAAGGGCGAATGGTTTGAACGTCGCCTGTACGCGGACATCACCGCGTTCTACATGCGCCGCGAGGACATGCAGGTATCGACGGGCATCCAGCTCGATCCGATCGGCGATCCGAACAGCTATCTCTTCATCACCGACAATGCCTCGGGCGGTCGCAACCTCGGCGTCGAGATGAGCGCGCGCTGGCGCGCGACATCACAGCTCGAATTCGGCGGCTCGCTGGGCCTGCTGCACACGCGCTACTCCGGCTATCGCCCCGAGGGCATCGATCTCAGCGATCGCGACCAGGCGCATGCGCCGGAGTACTCGCTGTCGCTGAATGCCACCTGGCGTTCGCCGCTCGGCTGGATGGCGCGCGCGGACTTCTCGGCCATCGACGATTTCTATTTCGACGTCCCGCCCAACGACCAGCGCGCCGCCGCCTATTCGCTCGTGAACCTGAAGGCCGGCTACGAGGCCGAGCGCTGGAGCGTGCATCTGTGGGCACGCAACGTGTTCGACGAGGACTACGCGGTCCGCGGCTTCTACTTCGGCAACGAGCCGCCGGACTTCGGGGACAAGCGTTACATCCAGCTCGGAGAGCCGCGGCAGGTGGGCGTGAACGTCCTGTGGTCGCTGCGTTGAGCAGCACCGCGTTCTGGCCAGTAGCCAGTAGCCAGTAGCCAGTAGCCCAACTCCCACCCGCGCCGGAGGCGCTTCTTCTCATGCGTACCGCCATCGACATCAGCCTCTATCCGCTCGACGCCGACTACATCCCGCCCATCAAGGCGTTCATCGAGCGTCTCAACACCTATCCGGAACTGCAGGTGACGACCAATGCGCTCAGTACCCAGATCGCCGGCGAACATGCGCGCGTGTTCGAGATCCTGGCGAAGGAGACGGCGATCACCTTCGCCGAAGCCGGTCGCAAGGTGTTCGTCATGAAAGTGATCGGCGGAGAAGCGCCTTGAAGGCATTGCTCGAACAGTTTGCGGCCATGAGTCCGTGGGAGGCCATCGCGGTCGCGCTCGGACTCGCGTACCTGCTGCTGGCGGTGAAGCGCAATCTGCTGTGCTGGCTGTGTGCCTTCATCGGCACGGCGATTTCGCTGGTGCTGTTCGCGCGCGTCAATCTGTACATGCAGGCGACGCTGCAGGTGTTCTACCTCGTGATGGCCGTGGTGGGGTTCATCGAGTGGCGCAGGGGACGAACCCAAGCCGGTGAGGTGCGCATCCGCGTCTGGACGCCGCAGCAGCATGTGATGGCGGCAGCGGCGGTCGCTGCGGCCACGGTGGTGAACGGCTGGCTGCTGGCGAAGTACACCGACGCCGCGCTGCCCTATGTCGATTCCTTCGTCACCTGGGGCAGCGTCATCACCACCTGGATGGTGGCGCGGCGTGTGATCGAGAACTGGCTGTACTGGATCGTGGTGGACGGCGTCGCGATCTGGCTGTGCTACGCGCAGGGCTTGCTGGGATTCGCGCTGCTTTCCGCCGTCTATGTCGGCATCGTAGTGCGCGGCTACTTCGTCTGGCGCCGCGATCTGGCGGCGCAACGCGCGGCCGACGGAGAGGGTGCGATGGCGCATGTCGCAACCTGACCTTCGCGACGCACTGTCAGGGATCGACCTCGGACGCATCGACAGCGTCGAGCGCATCAAGCATGGACTCACCAACGACAGCTGGCTGGTAAGCAGCGAGGCGGGGGTCTTCGTTGTCCGTCGCAGCAACGCCTCAGAAGAATCGCTGCAGATCAACCGGCGCAGCGAGGCGCGAATACTGGAAGCCGTCGCGCGGGCTGGCATCGGCCCCGAAGTCATCTGCTGCGATCCGGACCGACATCTGCTGGTCACGCGCTATGCGGGTGCCACCTGGACTGACGCGCAGGCAACAGACTCCGCAAACATCGACCGCGTCGCGCTGCTGCTGCGTCGGCTGCACGGCTTGTTGCCGCCGCGCGGGATCCAGTCTGTCGATCTCGCGAATGTCATTCGCGGCTATGCGCAGACGCTCGAACGTCACGGACGACCGACCGACGCTTCATTGCGTCAGCGGGCCGGACAGATCACCGCCTTTCTGGCTGCGGAACCCGAGCCGCGCCTGTGTCACAACGATATTCATGCCCTGAACATCGTCGACGACGGCGCGCTGCGATTGATCGATTGGGAATATGCCGGCGTCGGCGAGCGCCTGTTCGATCTCGCCGCGATCTGTGTCTATCACCGCTATTCGAAGGCCCAGCGCGAACATCTGCTGGGTGGCTACCTGGTCGAACCCAGTCCTCAAGCCTGGCACCGGCTGGAGCTGTGTTGCTGGCTGTTCGACTACATCCGCGAGTTGTGGATGGCGGTCAGGGAGACCGAAGACTGAGGAGGATTGGCCGCAAAAAGGCGCAAAGGACTCAAAGTTCAAGATAGAGATGTCTTCATCTCCTTGCGTTCTTTGCGCCTTTTTGCGGCTATTTCTTCTTCCCTTCCGTCTGCCGGGCAACGGCCTCAGCCGCCGCCTTGATCGCCTCGGGATCGCCGAGGAAACGGCGCGAGATCGGCTTGAGGTGGTCGTCGAGCTCGTAGTGGATCGGCACGCCGGTGGGGATGTTGAACTCGACGATGTCTTCGTTCGACATGCCATCGAGCATCTTCACCAGCGCACGCAGGCTGTTGCCGTGCGCGACGATCAGCACGTTGCGGCCCGCTTTCAGTTCCGGCGCGATGCGGCTGGTCCAGTAGGGCAGCACGCGATCGAGCGTGGTCTTCAGCGATTCGGTGGCCGGGAGTTCTTCCGGTTTGAGCGCGGCATAGCGACGTTCGAAGCGCGGATGACGCTGGTCGTCGAGCGACAGCGGCGGCGGCGGAATGTCGTAGCTGCGGCGCCAGATCTTCACCTGATCGGCGCCGTGCTTCTCGACGGTCTGCGCCTTGTCGAGACCCTGCAGCGCACCGTAGTGGCGCTCGTTCAGGCGCCAGCTGCGCTCGACGGGCAGCCACATCAGGTCCATTTCATCGAGCACGATCCACAGGGTGCGGATCGCGCGCTTCAGCACGGACGTGAAGACCAGATCGAACTCGAAGCCTTCCGCCTTCAACAGCCGGCCGGCTTCGCGTGCCTCGTTGCGGCCCTGCTCCGTCAGGTCGACGTCGACCCAGCCGGTGAACAGGTTTTCGAGATTCCAGATGCTTTGTCCGTGACGGACGAGGATGAGTTTGCCGGGCATGTTCGGGAGTGTCGCAGGTCAGGGGGAGGGCTTTATAGCAGACGCACGGGCGAAGACTGAAGCGGAGGCGGAGGGCCGCAAAGACCGGCTTCTTTGTGTAGGTCAGGCTTTGGCCTGACTGTTTTCAGGCCGGCTGAAGCCGGCCCCACAGGCAGAGCAAATCCTCAAGTCAGTACCATTGAGTCCTGGGCCGAATCCGATCTTCTATGCGGTCTTTTGCGGCCGTCCTTCACTCCGCCATCGCCCGCACCGCCTGCAGCGCTACCGACAGCGTCGCGAAGTCCATCTGCGGCAGCGAACGCATGTCGTTGATGGTCTGGCGGACGTGCGCGATCGGGCCGGCCTTCTTCGCCAGCCAGGCATCGACCGTCGCCGGCGAAGCGGTTCGCGACTTGCCGAGCACCTGCAGGCACAGCTTGCGCTGCAGGTCGTAGATGTTGTCGCGCAGGGTCGAGCGCGCCACCGCCTGCCAGTGGCCTTCGACGCCGAGCGATTCGATCTGTTCTCGTATCCAGTCGAGCGACAGGGCCGTGCCGAGATGGAAATACACGGCGGCGGCGGCTTCGATGGCGACGCCGGTGTGTTCCGAGATGTCGACGAGATCGGGGCCGGAGCGCAGTGCCGCGAGGCTCGCCATGCGCTTGCTCAGTGTCTCCGGAACCTTCGCGGCCCGATACGCCTCGTGCCGGGTCTGGAAGCCCTGCAGGTCCGATCCGGACAGCACGCGCGGCAACGCCGCATCCAGCCGGGTCAGTCCCGTGCGCAGACGACCGACCTGCTGTTCGATCTGCAACGCGCCGGCGTGACGATGGATCAGCCAGTAGGTGCAGAAGCGCAGCAGTCGCGTGGTCTCGAACATCATCTCGTACTGGGTGCGCGCGTCGACCTTCGCATCGAGCGATTCGACCGCACTCCAGGTCGAGCGCATGCCGAAGGCCTCGCGCGCGATCGCGTAGGCGCGGACCACGGTCGCCGCGCTCGCACCGGTATCTTCCTGCGTACGACGCGCGAACGACGCACCCATGCGGTTGACCATGCTGTTGGTGGTGGCCGTGGCGATGATCTCGCGGCGCAGGCGATGCTGGCGGAAGTAGCGGCCGATCCGCTGCTGCATTTTCGCGGGGAAGTAGCGCTCCAGTTCCAGGCCGAGATAGGGATCTTCGGGGACGTCGGAATCGACCAGCAGCGTGTACAGCGCCATCTTCGCGTACGCCAGCAGGATGGCGAGTTCCGGTCGCGTCAGGCCGCGACCGGCCTTGCGTCGTTCTTCGATTTCTTCGCCGGTCGGCAGGAATTCGAGCGAGCGATCCAGCAGGCCGGCGAGTTCCAGCGAACGGATCGTGTGTACGTGTTCGAGCAGATCCTTCACCGCGCGGGCTTCGAGCATCGACAGGGCCTGGCTCTGCAGATAGTTGTCGCGCAGCACCAGTTCGGCGACTTCTTCGGTCATCGAGGCCAGCAGCTTGTTGCGCTTTGCCAGCGTGAGGCCGGCGCGCTTCGGCAGCGAGTTGAGCAGGATCTTGATGTTGACTTCATGGTCCGAGCAATCGACGCCGGCCGAGTTGTCGACGAAGTCCGTGTTCAGCCGGCCGCCGTTCAGTGCGTATTCGATGCGGCCGCGCTGCGATACGCCGAGGTTGCCGCCTTCGCCGAGAACTTTGCAGCGCAGGTCGCGACCATTGACGCGTACCGCATCGTTGGCGCGGTCGCCGACGTCCAGGTTGGTTTCCTCCGTGGCTTTCACATAGGTGCCGATGCCGCCGTTCCAGAGCAGATCCACCGGCATGCAGAGAATCGCGCGAATGAGTTCCTGCGGCGTGAACGTATCGCGATCGAGGCCGAGCAGCGCCTGCGCCTGCGCGGAGATGCGGATCGACTTGGCGCTGCGCGGATGGATGCCGCCGCCGGCGGACAGCAGCTTGCGGTCGTAGTCTTCCCAGGTCGAACGCGGCAGTTCGAACAGGCGCTTGCGTTCGAGGAAGGATTTCGCCGCATCCGGGCTCGGGTCGAGGAAGATGTGCTGGTGATTGAACGCGGCCACCAGACGGATGTGTCGCGACAGCAGCATGCCGTTGCCGAACACGTCGCCAGCCATGTCGCCGATGCCGGCGACCGTGAAGTCCTGCGTCTGCGTGTCGACGCCGAGTTCGCGGAAGTGGCGCTTGACGCATTCCCACGCGCCGCGCGCGGTGATGCCCATCTTCTTGTGGTCGTAGCCGGCGGAACCGCCGGAGGCGAAGGCATCGCCCAGCCAGAAGCCGTATTCGGCAGAGATGCGGTTGGCGATGTCGGAGAACGTCGCCGTGCCCTTGTCGGCGGCGACGACGAGGTAGGTGTCGTCAGCGTCGCGACGCACCACCTGCGGCGGCGGCACGACCTTGCCGTCGACGATGTTGTCGGTGACATCGAGCAGGGCGCGAATGAACGTGCGATAGCACTCGACGCCTTCGCGCTGCGTATCCTCGCGGCTCGCGTTCTGCGGCAGCCGTTTGGGAACGAAGCCGCCCTTGGCGCCGACCGGCACGATCAGCGTGTTCTTGACGTTCTGTGCCTTCATCAGGCCCAGCACTTCGGTGCGGAAATCCTCGCGCCGGTCGGACCAGCGGATGCCGCCGCGCGCCACCGCGCCCATGCGCAGGTGCACGCCCTCGACACGCGGCGAATACACGAAGATCTCGAACGCCGGCCGCGGCTGCGGCAGGTCGGCGATGTTGCGCGAATCCAGTTTCAGCGACAGGTAGCTCTTGTCGATGCTGCCGTCAGGATGCGGATGCGCCGCGTCGGTCTGGTAGTAGTTGGTGCGCAGGGTCGCCGACATGGCGCTCGCGAAGCGCCGCAGGATGCGGTCTTCGTCGAGGCTCGTGACCTTGTCGAGCTGCCTGCCCAGCTGCTTCTGCAGGCGCGCGAGATCAGCCTTGCGGTGCTGGGACGAATGCCTGGGATCGAACTGGGTCTCGAAGATCGCCGACAGCGTGGCGGTGATCCCCGCGTTCGAGACCAGCACCTGTTCCATGTATGACTGACTGAACGCGGTGCCTGCCTGCAGCAGGAACCGGCAGTACGCACGCAGCACCATCGCCTGTCGCCAGGTGAGTCCTGCAGCGACGATGAGCCGGTTGAAGCCGTCGTTCTCGGCGCGGTCGCTCCAGGTGGCGATGAACGCCTGCGTGAAGCGCGCTTCGAGCTGCGCCGGGTCGGTCTTGCCGCCGTCGCGTCGCTGCATCTCGAAGTCCTGCAGCCAGATTTCGCGGCTCGGTCCGGTCGCGTGTGGCGGTGCGATGCTGTACGGACGCTCGCTCAGCACGGTGAAGCCGAGGTTTTCCAGAATCGGCAATGCCCGCGACAGCGGGATCGGCGATGCGGTGCGCAGCAATCGCAGATGAACGGCGTTGGCCTCGCCGCGCACGAGTCGCATGACGATGCGGTCGGGATGGCGCAGCACTTCATCGATCTGCGCGACGTCGGCCACGGCGGTTTCTGCGGGTACGTCTTCCGCATAGGCGGCCGGGAAGGCACCGGCTAGCCGATCGGCGAGCGCATAGCCTTCGACTTCACCATGCGTCTGTGCCAGTGCTTCGCGCAGCCGGTCGTCCCAGGTGCGTACGGTCTCGGCGATCTGCTGTTCGAGCGCATCGACATCGATGCGCGGGCCGCCGTCGGCCGGCAGGCGCACGATCATGTGAACACGGGCGAGTGCCGATTCGGAGAGTTGCACCTGCGACTCGATGGCGGTGGCCTTGAGGCGTTCGCGCACCAGCGCTTCGATGCGGTTGCGTACCTGCGTGTTGTAGCGGTCGCGCGGCACGAAAATCATGCCTGAGTAGAAGCGGTCGAACGTGTCGCGACGCATGAACACGCGCACGCGGTGGCGTTCGTAGAGATTCACGATGCCGCGCACGATGCGGATCAGGTCGGCGACGCTGGCCTGGAACAGCTCGTCGCGCGGATAGGTTTCGAGCACGTGCATGACGGCCTTGCCGTCGTGGCTCGCCGGATCGAGGCCGAAGAGGTCGACGACGCGTTCGATCTTGTGACGCAGCAGCGGAATCTCGCGCGGGCTGCGGCTGTAGACGCCGGAGGTGAACAGGCCGAGGAAGCGGCGTTCGCCCGTGACCCGTCCCGCCTTGTCGAACGTCTTGATGCCGACGTAGTCGAGGTACGTTGCGCGATGCACCGTCGAGACGGAGTTGGCCTTGGTGATGATCAGCAGGTCGGCCTCGCGCGCATGATCGCGAGCCTCGCCAGTGAGTCGCGTCGGCTCCAGGTGCTGGCCGCGTCGCTGACGCAGAATGCCGAGGCCCGATTCGGCAACCGGTACGAGCAGATCTTCCGCGCGGCCGCGCTGCAGCCGGTATTCGCGATAGCCGAGGAAGGTGAAGTGATTCGCTTCCATCCATTCCAGCAGCGCCGCGACCTCGCGTGCCTCGTTCGCCGGTGCCGCCGTCGAACGGGCGGCGATGTCCTGCGCAATCGCAATGGCGCGCTGTTTCATGGCCGGCCAGTCCTCGACGGCGAAGCGCACGTCGTCGATCACGCGCAGGATCTTCTGTTCGAGCTGCTGCAGCCGTTGCGGATCGCCGATGTGTTCGATCTCGATGTGCTGCCAGGATTCCGCCCGGAACTTGCCGGCGGCGGCACTGCCGTCGTCGACTTCGCGCAGCCGACCCGTTGCATCGCGGCTGACGCGGATGATCGGATGCACCATCAGCTGGATGGTGAGCCCCGCCTGGCTCAGCACCATGCCGATCGAGTCGACCAGGAACGGCATGTCTTCGACCACGACTTCCACGATGGTGTGGGTCGTCGTCCAGCCATCGCGGGCCGGATCGCAGTTGAAGACGCGGACCGCCGCCCGGCCGCGTTTGCGCGTGGCGGCGAAGCGCATCTGTCCGAGCGCGAGGGCTGCGAGGTCGGCACGCGGATACGCCGCCATGTCCTCTTCGGCGACGCCGCGGTAGTACTGGCGGATGAAGCTGGCCGCTTCTACGCCATCGCTGCGCTTCCGTGCGCGACGTGCGGCCGCGGCGATCTGTTCGATGAGCTTCTTGCGAGCTGCAGGAATGGTGCCGTGCATGGATGGGTACGTCTTGGGTGATGGGACGTGTGTAGGTGAGGATGGACCCGATCGCAATTCGTAGTCACCCTCGCATCCGTGCACTGGAGCTTCGGCAGATCGCCTGAAGCCGATTCGCCGTCATGTCTGCTGGGCAAGATCCGCGATGACCGCGCCGAGAAACCGGCAGGCTTCGCCGCCGGTAATGCAGCGATGATCGAAAGTCAGGGACAGCGGCAGGCGCGTATGGATCTCGGGAGCGGTCCTGCCCGCCACGACATCGCGTTGCAGGCGGCCGGAGCCGAGGATCGCGACGGTCGGCGGCACCACCAGCGGCGTGGCGTAGCGGCCCGCGAGCGTGCCGAAGTTGGACAGCGTGAAGGTGTAGTCGCGCATCTGCTCCGGCGTCACCGTGCGATTGCGGGTGCGTTCCTTCAGTTCGTTGAGCGCGCTGCGCAGCTGCTCGGGCGATTGCGAGCCGACGTCACGCAGCACCGGCACGATCAGGCCTTCGCCGGTATCGACGGCGATGGCGAGATGCACCTGATCCATGATCCGTCGCGCAGGTCCGGTCGGATCGAACAGGGCGTTGAGTCCCGGTTCGGCGCGCACGCCGGCAACGATGGCGCGGATCACGCGGGCCGTGATGTCGGCGCGGCCATGCCATGCCTCGATGTCGGCGTCGTCGAAGATCGTGCACATCGCCACCTGATCGCGCGACAGCGACATGCTGGCCGACATGGCCTTGCGCGGTCCGCGCAGACGATCCGCATCGGTGAGCCCGGCGACTGCAGGCGAGCCGCCAGCAGTGCCGCCGACGTTGGCGCGCGCCAGCACGTCGTCGACGCTGACGAGTCCATGACGTCCGGTGGCGCGACAGGTGTTCAGGTCGACGTTCAGACGCTTTGCGAGCATGCGCACGGCGGGCGCGGCCCGAACGCGTCGGCCCGTCGAACGCTGCGCGCGACGGATGATGGCGTTGTCGACGAATTCCTTGTCGCTGGCGGCCATGTGGCCGACGACCATGCCTTCGGCGGCGGAACCGCCGCCGGGCGACTGGCTGCTGGCGACGGGTTGCTGGCCGGAATCGGAAGTTGCGAGTTCGAAATCCACCAGCGGCCTGCCGGTCTGCACGGTATCGCCGGGTTCAGCGTGCAGGCGCACGACCTTGCCTGCATAGGGGCTCGGCACTTCGACGACGGCCTTCGCGGTTTCGACGGAGAGCAGCGGCTGATCGACCAGCAGCGTGTCGCCCTCGCGAACATGCCACGACACGATCTCGGCTTCCGGCAGCCCTTCGCCGAGATCCGGCAGATTGAATGTGGTTGCCCGCATTGTCATTGAGACTCCAGCGTCGCCTTCACGGCATCGACGATGCGCGGAATGCTCGGAATGAATTCGTTCTCGAGACGATACAGCGGCATCACGGTGTCATAGCCGGTGACGCGCTTGATCGGTGCCACCAGATCGAACAGGCCTTCTTCTGCCACGATGGCGGCGATCTCGGCGCCGATGGCGCAGTTGCGCGCGGCTTCGTGCACGATGACGAGCCGGCCGGTGCGCGCCACGGATTCGAGAATCGTGGCCGAATCGATCGGGCTGATCGTTGCAAGATCGATCACTTCGGCGCCGATGCCCTGCGCCGCGAGCTGCTCGGCTGCCTGCAGCACTTCGACCGTCATCGCACCCCAGGTCACGATCGTCACATCCTCGCCTTCGCGCAGCACGTAGCAGGTATCGAGCGGCAAGGCCTCGCCGTCGTCGGCGATGTCCTGTTTGACGTAGCGATAGATGCGCGTGGGTTCGAGGAACAGCACCGGATCGGGATCGCGGATCGACGCCAGCAGCAGGCCGTAGGCGCGCGCGGGCGAAGAAGGACAGACGACGCGGATGCCCGGCACGTGCGCGATCATGGATTCGACTGCTTCGGAATGATGTTCCGGCGCATGGATGCCGCCGCCGTGCGGCATGCGCATGACGACGGGGCAGCTCAGGCGGCCGCGGGTGCGATGCCGCATGCGGCTCATGTGATTCACGATCTGGTCGATGGCCGGATACAGAAAACCCATGAACTGGATTTCGGCAACCGGCTTCATGCCCTGCGCCGCCATGCCGACGCACATGCCGGCGATCATGTTTTCCGCGAGCGGCGTGTCCTGCACGCGCTCGGCGCCGAAACGTTCCTGCAGCCCGGCAGTGGCGCGAAACACGCCGCCGCTGCGGCCGACGTCCTCGCCGAGCACGACCACGCTCGGGTCATGTTCCAGCTCCCACGCCTGTGCCATCGCGATGGCTTCGATCATCGTTATCTTGGGCATGTGCGGATCGCGCTAGTGCGAGGGACGGCCGGTGCCGGCGTAACGGCGGGCCATGGCTTTCTGCGCTTCCAGGTAAGGCGGCGGATTGGCGTACAGGAAATCGAACATCGCATCGGTCGCCTGCTTCGGCGTCGCGAGGTATTCCTGCACCGCGGCTTCCACTTCGCGCGCGAACTCGGTCTTGAAGGCCTGCTCTCTTGCTTCGTCGAGCGCGCCGCGGGCGATGAGCAGCTTGCGCAGCCGTGCCATCGGTTCGATCTCCCAGGCGGCGGCGACTTCGGCTTCCGATCGATAGCGACTCGCGTCGTCGGCCGTCGTGTGATCGCTGAGACGGTAGCTCATGGCTTCGATCACTGTCGGGCCGCCGCCGCTGCGCGCCTTCGCCAGCGCCTGTTCGACGCCGGCGCGCACCGCGATGACATCGTTGCCGTCGACCTGGATGCCGGGAATGCCGGCGGCGATCGCCTTCTGCGCCAGCGTCTGCGCCGCCGTCTGTTCTTCGATGGGTACGGAGATCGCCCACTTGTTGTTCACGACCATGAAGACGACGGGCAGTTGTTTCGCGCCGGCCAGATTGATCGCTTCGTAGAACGAACCCTCCGAAGTGCCGCCGTCGCCGATGTAGGCGAGAGCACAGCGCGGTTCCTTGCGGATCTTGAATGCCATTGCGGCGCCGGCGGCGTGCAGCGTCTGCGTGGCAATGGGAACGCACCAGGCGAAGTCGTGCGCGGCGCCGCCGAAGTCGTTGCCGCGTTCGTCGCCGCCCCAGTACAGCAGCACGTCCGTCATGCGTACGCCGCGCCAGAACAGCGTGCCGATTTCACGGTAGACGATCGCGAGGCAATCCTCCGGCCGCATCGCGGCGCCGACGCCGACATGCGTCGCTTCCTGGCCGAGGCAGGGCGCATAGGTGCCGAGCTTGCCCGTGCGCTGCAGATTGATCGCCTTGGTATCGAACGTCCGGGCGCGCAGCATCGCGGCGTACATTTTCAACAGTTCGTCGCTGTCGGCGGCGAACGCCGGCAGTTCGCCAGTCGTGTTGCCCTGTGCATCGAGGTGCTGAAGGTATTGAACGCGGAACTCGGCAACCGTTCTCACCCGGTCGTCTCCCAGACATCCGTTGCGACGCCGAAGTATAGCCAAGTCGGCTGCGGTTTGATTCGTCGTGACGCGGTCGGCGCGTGCATCGAGTCAGCTCATCTGCTCGGCGCGCGTCAGCAACTGTGCGATGAGTCGGTCGAGCGTCTGTCGATCCGACGCACTGAGCGTCGCAAGCAGCTTCTTCTCGTATTCCAGCGCCAGCGGCGCGACGCGCGTGTATACAGATCGACCGCTGGCGGACAGGCGCAGCACCGAACGACGCCGGTCGCCGCGATCGTAGGTGCGCGCGAGACGTCGCGCTTTCAGCAGGCTCTGCACGGCGCGGCTCACCGCGACCTTGTCCATGGCCGTGCGTTCGGCGACCTCGACCGCCGACAGGTCGGGATAACGGGCCAGCACGGCGAGCACGCGCCACTCGGGGATGGAAAGGTCGAATTCCCGCGCATAGGCGCGGGCGATGTTCATGCTCACGACGTTGGACAGCACCGACAGCCGGAAGGGAATGAAGTGCTCCAGATGCAGTCTGTCGACCGGCTCTCTGCCGGTGCTTTTCTTCTTGTTCACGTCCCGCTGTGCCCCGTGGATGGCGAATGGTTGCAATTGTAACTACTTGCTGCAATATGACCCGTGTACCGCACCTGCAATCTTCGCAGTGCGTCATCGCGGTATGCAATGACGCTGCATTGCGACGGATCACCCGCCAGGTTCATCGTCATGAGCACGCCACAGAACTCCGCGCTTTTCGACAATCCCATGGGCACCGACGGTTTCGAATTCGTCGAGTACACCGCGCCCGATCCCGAACTGCTGCGCACGCTGTTCGAGCGGCTGGGATTTCCGGCGACGGCGCGTCATCGCAGCAAGGACGTCACGCTGCACCGGCAGGGCGACATCAACTTCATCATCAATGCGCAAGCCGGCAGCTTCGGTCAGCGCTTCGCGCAGGCGCACGGTCCTTCGGCCTGCGCGATGGCGTTTCGGGTCAAGGATGCATCGTTCGCGTTTCGGCGCTGTGTCGAGCTGGGTGCGAAACCGGTCGAGACGCGCGTGGGTCCGATGGAACTGCAGATTCCCGCGATCGAAGGCATCGGCGGCAGTCTCATCTATCTGGTCGATCGCTACGGCGAACGCACGATCTACGACGTGGATTTCGTGCCGGTTGCCGCGGCCGCGGCGACGCCCTCGGCCGGGCTCTCGTACATCGATCACCTCACGCACAATGTGGCGCGCGGCAACATGAACAAGTGGGCCGGCTTCTACGAGCGCCTTTTCAACTTCCGCGAGATCCGCTACTTCGACATCGAAGGCAAGAAGACCGGCCTGTTCAGTCGTGCGATGACCAGTCCGTGCGGCAAGATCCGCATTCCCATCAACGAATCGCAGGACGACAAGTCGCAGATCGAGGAATACCTGCGCGAGTACCAGGGCGAGGGCATCCAGCACATCGCGCTCGGTACCAGTGACATCTTCCGGACCGTCGATGTGCTGCGTGGTCAGGGCGTGCAGTTCCAGGACACGCCCGACACGTATTACGAGGGCGTCGAGGCGCGCGTTCCCGGCCACGGCGAAAAACTCGAGGAACTGAGCCGGCGTCGCATCCTGATCGACGGCAACCCGGCGCGGCAGGAAGGCATCCTGCTGCAGATCTTCACTCAGAATGTGATCGGACCGATTTTCTTCGAGATCATCCAGCGCAAGGGCAATGAAGGCTTCGGCGAAGGCAACTTCAAGGCGCTGTTCGAATCGATCGAGCTGGATCAGATGAGGCGCGGAGTGATCTGATCACTGCGGCGGTTCCGCGCCCGGGCTGCTGTCTTCCATCGGATACGTCGTGAGCGCCCCTTCCTGCGCAGGCTGGTGCTGCGTCGTGGCGGGCGCCTGGCTGGTGCCGGCGGGCGCCTGCGTGCTTGCGACCGGCGAGCCCGCGGAACGCTCGATGGCGGCAACGAAATTCTGTGCAGCGGCGGGAGCTGCGGGCGCATCGCTGCGGATGATGTCGCTCGCGAGAATCCCTGATCGTCCGTAGAAGGCCTCGTTGGAGCGGCTGTCGATGGTCATGGCCGAGCCGTCGAGTGCGACGCCGGCAAACAGGCCGCTGGACCGCGAATACGAATAGACCTGCGCGGTGAGTCCGATGTCGGTGGCGGCCGAACTCTGGCGTCCGACCGGGCCGGCCGCGACCGCGGCATCCGCACCCAGCGTGATCTTGCCGCCGACGATGCCTTCGATGCTCTTGCGCGAGGTGAATACCAGCACGACGTCGGTCGACTGCACGCCCACCTGGAAACCGAAACTGCCGCCGGTGAGATTGACGAAGACGGGGTTGCTCCAGGCGCCGTTGTCGCGACGCACGACCAGCACGCCCTTGCCGCGGCGGCCGCCGATGCCAAGCCCGACCTTGATGACGTCCGGCACGACCGCGACGGCATAGGCCCGCTGCATCAGCCAGGTGGGAATGTTCTGCTCGGGCATCTTCAGCAGTTCTTCCATCACCTGCGTGGAGGTCAGCAGCCGCGCGTCCTGGCGCTCGTCCGCGACCGACGCGGTGCTGGCGAACAGTGCCGCGGCCAGGATCATCCATCGGGCAAAGAACGTGTGCGCGCGCATTGCTTGTCGATACCTCGAAACAGAAAACCGTTGAACGCAAACGTGGACCGCACGACGGCGGTTCCAACGCAGTTGCCTGACTGCGTAAGACTCTAGCAGATCGGGATTCGTTCAGCGGCGGCGCCGGAAAATGCGCCGCGAGGGATTGTTTAGTTGAGACTCGGGTTGGGTTTCGGGCCGGCGGGCTGCGCGCCGTGCAGTTCCAGCGTCAGGGCTTCCATCTTCTGCGACTGGCCGTTCGCTTCATAGAAGCGGGCGAGACGGTCGTGCGCCTTCTGGCGAGTGGCGGTATCCACGCCGCTGTCCGCCGTCAGTTCCCGGTAGCCCATGACGAGATATTTTTCGGCTTCGCGCGTCTGTCCTTCCCGATACAGCGCCTCGCCCAGCGCGCTCGCAGAGCGCGCCGCACGCCAGGCGGGAGCATCGGAACGTTTCCATCGATTCATGGAGGCCGTGAGCGTCGCTTCCGCATCCGACAGCCGGTTGGTCGACAGCAGGATTTCGCCGAGCACGTATTCGGCCGCCGCGACGTATTGATGATCGGTGGGCAGCGTGCGCGCGTACAGATCGAGCGCCTCGCGTACCGGCACCTCCGCTTCACTGAAGCGGCCCTGTCGCATCAGGATCTGCGCCAGCGAAGTCTGCAGGTAGCCATTCGTGTAGTAGTTCTCGCCGCGGGCCTCGATGTTCGTTTCGATGGCTTCGCGAGTGAGTTTTTCCGCTTCCTTCATCTTGTTCTCGGCAAGCCGGACCTGGGCGAGCGAACCGAGCGAGTCGGCGACCTGGCTGCTGTAGTTGCCATAGAGGACGCGCTGTGCGCTCAGCGCGCTTTCGTACAGCGGACCCGCTTCGCTCGCCTGGTCCTTGAGCAGCAGCACGTCGGCGAGACGGATGTTCGCCATCACGCGGTCCGGATGCCGTTCGTCCGCCGTCTGGCGATAGATGGCGAGACTTTCGCGGGCGGCGTTCTCTGCTCCATCCAGATCGTCGCGCCACGCCAGCACGGTGGCCATCTCCAGCTGGATGGCCGCGGTGTCCACACTGGTTTCGCCGGCCACCCGGCGCGTGATGCCAAGAGCGTCGGAGAAGTATTTCTGCGCCTGATCGACGTGGCTGTTCATCAGTTCGAGGCGCCCGAGATCGACCAGCAGGCGCGCGTGCATGAGCGAGTCGCCCTCGCTCTCCGTGGAGATCCGCAGCGCCGTCCGGAATGCGGCGTCGGAATCGTCGAACTTGCCGGCGTTGCGCAGCGCGATGGCCAGTTCAGTGAAGACCTGACCCGTCTGTACGTTTTCCGGCATGCCTGCCTGGCGGCGTACGCGCAGCGACTCTTCGAGCAGCGCGATGGCGCGCTCGGGCTGGCTCTGTCGCCGGTAGGCGCGGCCGATGGCCTCGAGCAGTCGGGCGCGCACTTCGGGCTGCTCGTTCAATTCGCCCTGAATCGCGCCCGCCGCACGCTGCAGCAGATCGTTGGCAGTGACCTGCTTGCCGTTGTTCTCGAACGGATCGGCTGCCGTGAAGACGCCGAGCATGAAGTTGGACACACGTTCCGCGCGTTCGCTTTCCTGGGTCGCGCGGTCGCGTTCCTCGGCGATGTGCTGGCGCTGGACCGACATCACGATACCGAACGTCACCAGGAACGTGACGAACACGCCGGCCGCGCTCACCGCCACCGCGTTGCGGCGGGCGAAGCGCTGCGAGTAGTAGAGCCAGTTGCCCTGCCGCGCCTGCACGGGTTCGCGATTGAGATAGCGGCGGATGTCTTCGGCGAACTGTTCGACCGTGCGATAGCGCGCCTGCGGTTCCTTGCGCAGCGCGCGCATGACGATGGCATCGAGATCGCCGAGCAGGCGCTGCTTCAGGCGTTCCGGCGTGAGGTGCCGGGCCGCGGCGATGTCGGCGATGGAAGGGGCGTCCACGACGTCGCTTGCTTCGATGACGCGCTGAACGGCCGCGCTCGGGCGCAGCGGATCGGTCAGGCAGATGAGCCGTTCGAGATCGAGTTGCGAGGCCTGCGGCGGCACGACGTACGGCCGCAGTCCGGTGAGCAGTTCGTACAGCACGATGCCGAGCGCATAGACGTCGCTGGCGGTGGTGACGGTACGGCCGAGGATCTGTTCGGGGCTCGCGTATTCCGGCGTCAGCACGCGATCGTTGATGCGCGTCATGGCCGCGGGCACGTCCGCCTTGTTTTCCTCCAGCATCTTGGCGATGCCGAAGTCCAGCAGCTTCGGTTCCCCGGCCTGCGTGACCAGGATGTTCGCGGGCTTCAGGTCGCGGTGGACGACGAGGTTCTGGTGCGCGTACTGCACCGCCGAGCAGATTTCGACGAACAGTTCCAGGCGCCGGCGCAGATCGAGCCGCACTTCCGGGTCATCGCAGAACCGGTCGACGGGCTGGCCATGGATGTATTCCATGACCATGTACGGACGGCCGTCGTCGATCTCGCCGGCGTCGAGCAGGCGCGCAATGCTCGGATGATTGAGATTGGCGAGGATCTGGCGTTCGGACTTGACCCGCTGTCCGATGCCATAGGGCAGGGCGCCGGCCTCGATGATCTTGACGGCCACCTGGGCGGAATACTGCCGGTCCGCGCGTTCGGCCTGGTAGACCGTTCCGGTGCCGCCGTAGCCGATCACTTTCGTGAGGCGGTAGTTGGCGATGATGCGGCCGATCAGCGCGCGTCGGCGGTCGCGGGTGGTCAGTTCGATGGCCGTGCCGAGGGCGCCGGTCAACGGAGAGCGGCCGCTGCCCGGATCGTGGGCGAGGAGGTCGATGACTTCCTCGTACAGTTCCCGGTCGTCGCCGGCTTCGCGCTGCACGAACGCCTGCTGATCTGCGACGGGCAGATCCTTGGCCACATCGAAAATGTCCTGCAGGCGCACCCAGCGTGCGCTGATGGTGCTGCCGGCCGGCCTCGATGTCGGGGGAATCATCCCTGATTCGGAACTCATAGACCTTCCAGGCCGCGCGGACGCGAGGGACGGATCTGCCGCAGGATCCACGCCTTGGCCAGGCGCAGGTCGCGGTCGATGGTGGCTTCGGAGACCTTCAGCGTCTCGGCCAGTTCCTGGTAGGTCAGGCCGCCGAAGTAGTGCAGTTCGACGATTTCGGCCAGCCGCTGGTTGTGGATGGCGAGCCGCTGCAGCGCTTCATCGATTTCCAGGACGTCGATTTCCCCGGACGTCATCGGCCACCCGGCCAGATCGCTGCCGATCAGTTCGTCTACCGGGCCGGTAGCGGTCGACAGGCCGCCGCGCTTGGTCCGGACCCGCGCCTTGGCATGGTCGACCAGGATGCGTCGCATCTGGCGGGCGGCGACATTGAAGAAGTGAGCGCGGTCCTGCCAGGGGACGCTCATTTCAACCAGCTTCACGAAGGCTTCGTGAACGACCGCGGTGGCCTGGAGCGTATGGCCGGGGCGCTCGTTCCTCATGTAGCGGCGCGCCCGCTCACGCAGCTCTTCATAAATGAGCGGAGTGAGCCGTTCCAGCGCGCGCACGTCCCCCGACTGCCACGCCGACAGGAGTCGGGTGACCGCCTGCTGCCGGTCGGCCGCGGGAATCGCCGCTGCGATCGTGTTGCTCAGAAAGGACGCTCCGCTCGATACCAATCCGGGAATACCCGGATATTCAACTGATTCTAGATGGAGTGGCCGCCGAAAGGGCAATGCGCCATTTTGTCACGGACCCCGTTCCCGAACCGTGTGCCGGCGCCCGTAATCCGACTACGACAGTCCCCGAGGTTGACTTGATTTGACGCTTAGGGGATTTCCCGCGCCACCGCGTCGGAAGTCTCCTGATTGTTGACGAATCTACCCTGACGGACGGTTGCGGCGTGACGGCTTTCACGTTTGGCCGTCGCTTAACCGGGTGAACCGTCACAGAACGCGGACGGCCTGGTTACATATTCCATCGTCTCCCCGGGAGGGTTTTACATCATGCGTAACGTCATTCGTGCATCGCTCGTCGCTGCGGCCCTGGTTGCTACCGCTACCGTCTGCGCAGGCAGCGTACTCAACTCATCGACTCCGCAACTGGCCGATGGCGTAGTCAACGTGAAGCGTCCGCAGATGCAGCTGGCTGATGGCGTGGTCAATGTGAAGCGTCCGCAGATGCAGCTGGCTGATGGCGTGGTCAATGTGAAGCGTCCGCAGATGCAGCTGGCTGATGGCGTGGTCAATGTGAAGCGTCCGCAGATGCAGCTGGCTGATGGCGTGGTCAA
>OEIU01001036.1_pt1 | contig 20352 bp, 23 predicted proteins | sample 1539221 | NCBI WGS metagenome assembly OEIU01 (sample SAMN03792071, study PRJEB22550) | activated sludge metagenome | feature: wastewater treatment plant; material: activated sludge; isolation source: Wastewater treatment plant of a petroleum refinery complex | place: Argentina: Zarate | collected...
CGCCGCTGATGTTTTTTGTTGAGCGCGCCAAGACGGCATCGATCTCGGCAAACTCTTCAGCCAGGATTTCGTCCTCAGCGTCGTCCCAAACATCGGCTTCATCGGTGCTTGTCGCAGTCCCCTGCCCTTCCCGGCCAACACCAGCCTCCATCGATGCCGCCCGCCCCCGACCCGTCAACTCACGCAAGCCCTCCCGGCTGAGCGCCCAGTCAGGCGACTGTGCAAGAACCTGGCGGCGGGCACGGAGAACGGCGTGCGCGCGGGTGAGCTCGTGGGTCGGCGCGCGGACGTCCATGTGGCCATCGTGCAGCACGAGATCCTCCAGGTGGACCAGCTCGCCCTCGAGCCACAGCGCGGCGGCCGCGTCGGCAAAATTTTGGCGCTCGACAAAACCGTCGCGGACGGGAGAGCGGGCCAGCCGCTCGTCGAGGCGGGCCAAAACCTCGGTCGCCTTCGCGACGGGCGCGAGCAGGCTTTCAAGAGGCAAAGTGTCGAGCGCGTAAACCATTGATTTCATGGTAGCTGATTCGCGTTAGTCAAGCTAACCGGCATTTAAGTTGACTTGTAGGGTATTTTCTCCAGAGCGTTTATCATTATCGATAAGTACCTCTTATCGATAGTGATTGATTTCGAGCCGCAAATCGCCCAGAATCGCGCTGCTCATCGCCGCCGGCGACGTGGAATCCAGCGCACGCCGGCGTTTTCCGGCCGGGAAAGGCGTCTCGCATGTCAGAAGCCCCGATCCGCCTGCCCGACGCCGCCACGGTCGAGGCCGTGCTGAAGGATCTCGATCCCGCGACGGCTGACGCTGACCTCGCCCCTGCCCTGTCGGCCGCGTTTCCGGGCTTTTCGTTCTCGGCCGCCGCGGTCGACGATTTTTACTGGCGCGGCGACACCCGTACGGTGATCGGCGCCGACGGCGACCGCATCAGCGACCATGCGGCGTGGGTCGAACGCGAACTGGCCGATCTGGGCGGCGACCTCGACGCCTTCTGGAACCGCCATCGCGCGAGTGGGATAGAATTCTCGGAATGGCGCGGTAGCGCCGTCTTCGCCTTCGCGCCGACCGGACCCGGTGTGGCCGATTTCGTGCAGCTCTCGCTCGGCCGCGAGATCGAATTTCTGGCCGGCCCGGTGGTCGATCCCGACTATCGCCCCTATGGCGCCGACGATCTCAAGGAACCGTCCTGGGTCAGGCGCGAGCCGGTCACCGACGCGCCGTTCCTCGCCGGCCCGGTGTTCCGGCTGCAACGACGCAGCGGCCTCGTCCATATGCGCAGCTTTCTCGCGACCCGCCGGCGCCGTGAGCGCGAGCAGCAGGAGGCGCGCCGACCTGAGCTCGAAGGACGTATCATCCACGAAGTCAGCCTCGACGGCTCACGCGATATCGCGTTTCTCGACGCCAATCCCGGCTGGTTCGACTTCGTGCCGCGCGAGAACCGCTTTTTCGCCGATTGGGAGCGGTCGAGCGCCGCAAGCGTTCGCATCTTCGATCACTGGGCCTTCGATATCCAGGATTATGAAGAGCGCAGCCAGCGCCAGCTCGGCTTCATCCCGCGGCCGCTCAAAATGCCGGCCGAACGGCTGTTGCCGGAAGAGGGTGTTTCCGTCCACCGGCTGATGGAGCGTATCGAGGCGATCGACGCCGATATCGGTCTGCCCTTCGCCTGGTTTTTCCTGATGGCCCACGGCCATTGGGTCGATCCGGACGCCGGCGACGCCATCGCGAAAGGCCTTCGCGCCGGGCGCGTGCGCCTGCCCGATCGCGACGCGGCCGTCCTGCTCGACTGGGCCGCCCAAAAGTATCTGTTTTGAGCTGCCGCCATGGATGTCCGTCTTCCGCAACCCGCATCAGACCAAAAACTGCGCCGCGCCGAGGCGCTCGATGCGCTGGATTCGGTGCTGCCCTTCGATCGCCGCGAGTTTTTGGCCGAGCTGCTTTCCAACGACGATGTCGAGACGCTACGCCACTTGGCGAAAGAGGGCATCGGCGAGAATTCCTTACGCGCGCTCGCCTCCGACCTCGCCTATCTCGAAGCCTGGTGCCAGGCCGCCACAGGAAAGCCCCTACCCTGGCCCGCACCGGAAGCGCTCCTGATCAAATTCGTGGCGCATCATCTGTGGGATCCCGCCAGACGCGAAACCGATTTTTCGCACGGCATGCCCGCCGAGGTGGCGGCTGCCCTGAGGGACGGCGGGTCATTGCGCGCCGACGGGCCCCACGCACCGGGCACCGTGCGCCGCCGGCTGGCCAGCTGGTCGACGCTGACGCAATGGCGCGGTCTCAAGGGAAAATTCAACGCGCCGGGGCTACGCAGCGCCCTAAAACTCGCCGTTCGCGCCAGCCCGCGACCACGCGGAAAAAAGAGCCAAAAAGCAGTGACCGCCGACATTCTGGCCATCGTGCTAAAAGCTTGCGCCGGCGAGCGCCTGGTCGACATCCGTGATCGCGCCCTGCTGCTCGTCGCTTTCGCTTCGGGCGGCCGCCGCCGCAGCGAAGTTGCGTCGCTGCGCGTTGAAAACGTCTTTGTTCAGGACCCGGTCCCTACCGACCCCAAAAATCCCCACGGAGACACCCTGCCCTGCGCGAAAATCCATGTCGGGCGGACAAAAACCACCGCGGCCGACGACGACGCCTTTGTGCTGCTGGTCGGGCGGCCCGTACTCGCGCTGCAGGAGTGGCTGGCACGAGCCGGAATCGCCGAAGGGGCGGTGTTTCGCGGCATCGACCGCTGGGGCCATCTCGAGCGTCGGGCACTGACGCCGCAGGCGGTCAACCTGATCCTGAAGCGCCGTGTCGCCGACGCCGGCCTCGATCCCAAAGCGTTTAGCGCTCATGGCCTGCGCTCCGGTTTTTTGACCGAGACGGCCCGCCGCGGCATTCCGCTGCCAGAGGCGATGCAGCAGTCGCAGCACCGCTCCGTCCAGCAGGCGTCGCGCTACTACAACGACGCCGAGCGCCAGCTGGGGCGCGCGGCGCGGCTGATGGTGTAGACGGCGCCGTCACCGGTCCCATCCCCGCTTCTTGAGGTTTTCGAGCAGCGCATTCGAAGGTTTTGACGCCGGCTCGCCCTGCTTCACGCGGGGACCATCCTCCCCCGGCGCGACACCGGCCGAAAACTCCTCGCCTGCCGCCTTCGCCCGCGCATCCAGCCTTGTGCGAAGCAGCGCCATGATCATCGGCCACACCGAGAATTTTTGCTCTCGCGCTCGTTCGGTCAAATTGCGCAGATAACCGCCGCGGCTGTTGATCTGGTCGGACCGCTCCAGGATCGCGGCGAGCGTGATCGCGGCTTTTTCCGCGCCCATCACCTCGACCGCCTCCTGCCAGGCGCTCGGGCTGATCCCCATGGTCGGTCGGGCAACATCGGCGGCCGCCACAAGATCCCGCCACAGCCGGATCGGCCCGCCGCGGGCAAAATTCCGGATTTCCGGGCAGGCGTCCAGCACCATTCCCAAGGGCAAATCGCGTTTGGGCAGGCTGTGTACGTTGTCGGTTCGTGCGGCGCTGCCGCTCGCTTCATCTATTTTTCCTAAGCCGTATTCAGATTCATCGGTAGAATGAAAATCTGGGTTTGAATTTTGTATGTGCCGCTCAGAATGGGACTCATTGGCGTTCGAATCTTGTGATTTCACGAACAATTCCAATGTCTGATGCACGTCGGCCCAGAGGTCTTCCAGCTCGGCGGCGATCGCTTCGAGTATCTGGCGCGGCGCTGTGCGGGGCAGCCGGCCGACAATCGTCTCGTACCGACGCTGGAAGGCGCGCCAGTTGCCCGGCACGTCCTCGTTGATGCCCGCCTCGATCATCTTGATGACGTCGCGCCGGCAGATTGTCAGACGCTCCTTCACAAGCCGAAAGGCCTTGCGCTCGGCCGCCACGGCTTCCGCCAGGTCCCTGAACTCCTCCGCCCGCGCGACGAGCGGCGACAAATCGAAGCCATAGGCCTGCTCGATCTCGCCGCCCTGCCCTTTCCGGGCAAAACGCTTGCCGTTCGGACTGTCGCGCCGGATCACGAGACCGCACGTCACCAAGACAGCGAGGTGCCGGCGCAACGTCGCCGGCGACATGCCGTTGGCGCGATGGATCAGCTGCTCGTTCGAGGGAAAGACAACCAGGTTCCCCTCGGCGGCGAGCTCGGCGTCCCGATGAAGCGTCAGCAGCGCGTTGAGGATCGCCAGCGCGCGATCCGTTGCACCGAGCGCGTCCTTGGCCTCCCGGATATGCCGAAACACCTGCCACTTCGAGACCGCGGCGTCGGGTTTTACGTTCTTGGCCGTGACCTGGCTTGAGATCAAGCCAAGCGTCATCGGCCGCCGCCCAAAGGGCGTCGTCGCAGTATGCGTCCCCATTCTTCCTTCACCTATCGCTAGGCAAAAGAAATCTGCTCACCAAACTGGCGCCGTGACTCTTGACAGTGATTCGCGGATTTGCGATTCTCTAGGTGTTCAAGCTATGAGAAGGGCTTCCGTGACGGCGACGTTCGGGGGCCTTTTTCTTTTGCGGCTTCTAATCTCCTAATGTTTCCATATTGGACTTCCGGAAGGCCGTGTAGAGGTCATCCAGCTGCCCGGTGATAAACTCGGCGAAAAGCGGCCCGTCATCAGATTCCAAGGTAACAGTTGCCTTTTTCGCAGTTTTTTTCAGCGTAACGCTCACTGAATTATCATCTGCAGCCCAGGACTTGGTCGACGCTTCTCGAACAGGCGCCGCCTGTTTGCCTGCCGGCCTTGCTGACAGAAATCGGCTCAGGATATCCAGTCTGTCGTCGCTGGTCGCAACCTTGAAATCGGGAGAGCAAATTAGTTCCGTGACGGACACGCCAGCCTCCCTAATTTTTTTGGCGAGGTCATACCAACGGTCTCGGCCGCTGTTCTTAGCAGAACCGACGGCTTTGATGATTTCGGCCGGAATGTCCTTGGTGACGGAAAGCATTTTTGAGACAACAGTCTTGTCGACGGACAGCGCTGCCATAATGACTTCGCGATCGTAGCCGTTGCGCTCTAGATTGCTGGCAAAGACGGCCTTCTCAATGAACGAAAGATCGGTCCTGGCGCTGTTCTCCTGACCCTGTGCGATCACATGGTCTTTGTCGCCAAGTTCCTTGACCACGGCCCTGACTGGCCTTCCTAGCGCTTTGGCAGCCCGCGCACGGCGATGACCGAACACAGTCATATAGCGGCCGTCCACTCCGGGATGCGGGCGCACCAGAATTGGGCTGTCCTGCCCCCGTTGTCGAATGGCCTCTACGAGTTCTTCGAAGACCTCGCTATCGTCGTCCATGCGGTCGGCAACGAACGACACATCGACGGTGTCGGGATCTAGGTCGACCACGGTCTCGCCCTCGAGCAGCCGGATCTCGAATTCCTTGGCGGCCTGTGCCTTCTCGGCCAACTCGTCGATCGACCGCGTGATGGCCCCGAAAGCTCCCCGGCTCCGGTTTCGCTCAAGCACTGGCGATATCGATGTGACCGTATTTTCTACCGCGGGAGCTGAGTTGACTGCAGTCAACTTCCTTTCCGTCAGTGAACTCAGAAGGTTCTTTCTGGACATCACCGTCCCCATGCCCTGTGGATCAAACCCATGATCTCGGAATTCACCCGATGCAGAGATTCCATTGCCCGGTCATAGGTTGACCGGATGAATTGGGCGCGTTCGACCTCGTAAAGTGATTGCTTGGTGATCCCGGCATCGGAAATCGCCGTGCTTTTCAGCATTTCGTTGACGAGTACATGTTGTTTGAAAAGAGACCGCATGAACGCGACCATCTGGCTCTGGGGCCCGTCTGTCGGCTCGTAGCGGGTTACGAGGTACCGCAGCCAATCAAGCCGCATATTAGCACCCGCTCGCTTCAAGGTGCCCATGACCTCGCCCATCATCAAAAGGAACTGACACATCGACATCACATCGAGCATTTGCGGATGCACGGTTATCAAGACGCCCGTCGATGAAGATAGCGCCGTCAGCGTCAGATAGCCGAGTTGCGGAGGGCAATCGATGATGACGACATCGTAGTCGTCTGCGACGTCAGCAAGCGCGTCATCGAGCCGCCCAAAGAAAATACGGCCCATGGAGCCGTCCTTCTGCGAAAGGGCGAGCGGGGTATCGTACTCGAATTCCTGCAGCTCGAGATTCGCAGGAACGATGTCGAGACCTGGGAAATTTGTCTTCTGAACAAGTCTTGACAGTGGCTTTCGTTCGTCATCGTAGCGCAGGGCTTCGTATAGGGACTCGTTATGATCGATTTCGGGCTGGAAACCGTGCAGGGCAGATAGCGACGCTTGCGGGTCCAGGTCGATTGCGAGTACGCGATGCCCCGTGAGCGCCAAGTGCTGTGATAGGTGAGCGGCCGTCGTCGTCTTGGCGGAGCCGCCTTTGAAATTTACAACCGCGACAATCTGCAAGTGCTCGATCCCGCGACTATGGGGAACATATTTCGCCGTTGTCCGGCTGTTTTTGTCGAGGAAATGCCTCATCTCGAGGAGCTGGTCGGCAGTGTATGAGCGGCGGCCCGATAGTGTAACCATCGGCTGCGGACCTTTGCCTTCAAGCGACAGATTCTTTAGGTAGCCGCTTGTTACGCCGAGATACTGGGCAGCTTCCGAAAGCTGGAGTGGGCGGAGAGTCTTCTGAGCGTTGGGAGGGAACATTGCCAGCCGATGCTCGTGGAGCATGGCGGATAACTCGCTCGCCTGCTCCGTCAACAGCACATCGACGTCTGCGATCTCCTCACGAAGCGTCGGTTTCACATTCATCGAAAAATCCCGCACATGCGTTTTGAACGCCAATCCAGCTTGCTAACCGCATGTAGCTCTGATTCTTTCGATCCGACAAGGAATTTAACGTTAACGAAAGGTTAACGGGGAGCTCCCGTTCAAGGGTGAGTTGACTGCAGTCAACTCACCCTGCTCAGTCGACTCACGTGAACCCCGACCGAGATTTTGAGTCCGGCCTTCGCAGCCGGGGCGAGGACGACGGATCTGGCGCACAGCATGGAATCTCGCAAGCCACGCTCTGTAGCTGGAAGGCCAAGTTCGGTAGCATGGACTGTCCGGCTAAGCGGCATTAGCTTGAGGGACGAGAACGACATGCTGAAGAAGCTCCCGGCCGAGCAGATGCTGGACGTGGCGGTTATGCGCGACGTCCGACCTGAGGTCTCTCACTATTAAGAAATGGCAGCATTAAGAAATGGCAGGGCCCGTCTTGCAGAGCGACGCCGTCGTGCATCTGCAGGCCGTGGTGGGCCTCTCAGAACGTCGGCTTCTGCAGCATCGTCGGAGCCGATCGCAACATGGTGCGCTACCCGCTCCTGTCGCCCTCCCGACAACGAGCTTCGCGCGAGGCGCGACCGGACCAACGAGCGGCAGCGATTCGGCCACCGGCGGTTGTTCATCCTGCTGCGGCGGGAGGCGACGCGTCTGGCGTCAACCGCATCCACCGGCTCTATCGCGGGGAGGGGCTGTCCTTGGGAAAACGGCGGGGCACGCCCCAAGGTCGTCGGAACGCGGTCGTCTATTCTGGTCGAAGTGAACCCGAAAGCGCGTTGGTCGCTGGACTTCGTCCACGACCAGTTCGCCAAACGGCCGACGCTTCCGCATCCTGAACGTGGTCGATGACGTCACCAAGAATGCCTCGGCGCGATCCCGGAGACTCGATCTCGGGCAAGCGCGTGGCGCGGGAGATGACGGCGATCATCGAGCAGAGCTGCGAGCCGGACGCGATCGTCAGCAACAACAGCACCGAGTTTACCTGCAAGGCCATGCTGGCTTAGTGCAAGCATATCAAGGCCGACTGGCCCTTCATCGCGCCAAGCTAGCCGATGCAGAACGGCTTCATCAAAAGCTTCAACGACCGCGTGCGCGACAACTTTCTCAACGAGACCCTGTTCTTCGATCTCTATCAAGCGAGACGAAAGATCGCCGCTTGGACCGCCGATTTCGCTGGGGTAACTCACGCCGGTCGCCATCGCGTCCAATCTCACCGCACAAGGCGCGATCGGCTGCGCAAGCCCGACCAGTTCCGCACGTCGCGAGGCGGAACTCCGGAGCAGGGGGCACGGAGCAGGCGCCACACCGCTGCGCCGGGCAACCGACGACACCGTCTCGTCCGGCTCGAAACTCTCCTCGATAATCCGAAGCTTCGCTTCCGTCGACCGTCGACCAATGCCGAGGCCGGGCAACGCCGGTGATCACCTCGACGCGCCGATAGTCCTCCAACATAAGCCTATCCTCAAGGACGCCGGATGTCCGGTCGAAAAGGGGGCAGTTCAATCGACCGCTACGGTGCAAGGGCCCGCGAGATCGGCGAGCCGATCCCGACCATGCTGCACCATGCTCGACGCCGTCAAGGCGTGACCCGGAAGCGCCGCGGCCACCGCAACAGCCAGCGCGATGGCAAGCCTTGACCGCGCCTCAACACGGCGTCGGCGCTTCATGATCTGGCAAATCGGCCCGCGTGTCATTCCGCCTTTACCCGATCTCGCCGTCAATCCAAAGCGGGCAACCGATGTGCCACAAAAATCGGGCAACTCCGAAAGCTACCGACACCACGCCTTTGTACTTACGCCTTGGCGACTACGGCCAAACGTCAAACTCATGCCGCCGAGCAGACTTGTCAGCACGACAGAAAACGCTTCAAACTCAAACCGGCAAACAGAATGTAAGGCGGTATGGCTAGTGAATAGTGACCACAGCTTAGTTCCAGAATCCTCGGCTTAGCTCCGGCGTCAGTCAGTCGCTCCATGAACCTCTCCGACAGCTCTGGCAACACCACTTTGTCTCTCTTAGCCAACACAACGTGAAGGTGGATGCCAGGCCGAGCCAGATTGTGCGCGTAGTTCTCCAAGTTAAGGGGGCCCCAAGCCCTTTTGAGGTCCGTCAGTTCAATCGCAGACTCAAGGCTATAACGTATCGATCGTGTCGCGCGCCCAGTCCAAACCATATCGGCGAGACTCCCCGCCGTCAGAAACAACGAGGCTTTGGACACAGCCTGGTCGTGCGCCGCGATCAATCCTGCTACCCAGGAACCCAGGCTCATGCCGAGAACCGAAATCTTTCTATAGCCTTCGCTCCTCAGCCACCGTATGAGTTTTTGTCCATCCCATACCGCCTGCCTCATAGATTGGATCGTGCGACCGAGATTTGGGCTAAGCATATAATCGGCGTGCACGGAACCGGGACGGCTACGCTCGAAGTGATACGGCATGGCAATCTCGACAACCGTGATGCCCCGCCGCGAGAAAAACTTGGCGATCAGACGATTGTGAGCTTTCGCATTCCAATGGTGAAAAATCACCATCGCTTGATCGAACGACCCGCTTTCTGTGATCCTCGCCCAGACGACATTGTTCTCTTCGGTGTCAGTAGAAATCTCTGATGGAAACCTGAGCCACCCATCATCCCTTATGAAACCGTCACCACTCCCACTCGGCTCACGGAAAAAGGTTGGGTCAGCCACGGCCTGGTCCGCCAGGACACAAAACTCTTCGATACTTGATATCTTCTTCGTTCCTGGAAAGGCACGTTCAGTATCAAGGACGAAATCGGTCGCCTTCTTCCCTTCGTCACCGCGCAGCGCCCGCCGCTCATCCCATCGATCAAGCCAACTATGGTACACTTTGATCGCTTCCTAACGCGTGCTCGCTCGTCCCAGCCTGGGGTCAAACAGACCGTATACGGCGAGTAACACTCCAAAGCCCAGAAGGATCGAAAAGCCGGTAAATGCGTCGGTCAATAGGTAGCCAGAAAACAGTATCGCTACGACCGACAACATGGCCCAAAAACGAGCACGGCGTCGAGGTCCGCCGTCTAAACGGATGGAAGCATCCAGAAAAACCAAACAGGTTGAAAGCGCAACAAGAAAGCTGCTGTAGTGCGTCGGTGTCCGATAACTGATCCCGGCACCTACTTCATCGCGCCCATAGAAGGCTGCAGTCATGTCATCGATCAACCAAGCCACAATGTTCTCTCCTCGCGATAAAAGGTAGGCACTCTGGACCTTCATGGCGATGGCGATCAGAATCCCCAAAGTAGTGCATCGAAAAATTGCATGCATGACCCTGTGGCTGACTTCATTGAACTCGGCGTGTTGATCACGCGCCCCTGGCCAGTCCTTCGAATCTCTTCCAATTTTCCAAAGATCGTAGGCCACCGTATAAAGTAAAATGAGACCTGCAAAAAACAGATAAAAGCACAGGCACATGTATAGATAGGCGAGACCTGTGAATACGACCGCGACAGGCCCCTATATGTCCTCTGGTCGCACAATCGCTATTTTGCCCCAACCATCCGCGTAGTTCCCCCCGCCGTTCAGCAACGGGATCAAACACACGCCAATCCACTGAAGGAGACCGGCGAACAGCACACAAATCAAAAAGACCGCCCAGTATGAATACGATGACGATTCGACGTTGCGCATCCAGGCATCGTCGCTTTCCATCCGGTCGCCGTGAGCCAGAAGTTTTGCACGCCCATCTTCTCTCCAAAAAGCCACAAGCTCGGCCGCGACAGCAACAAACAGCGGCAAAAACGCCATGAAGACGAATGTCCAATTCGCCGTCCAAAGAAACCCGACCTGCTTGACGACGCCATCGGCCCGGTCATGGGTCACACTGTGGATTCCCGAAACATACGACAAGAAACCAAGAGCGGTGAAACCCGCAAACACCAACGCCGGCAAGTTCAATGGAGATCCGCGACTAAAAAGCGCCTCCGATCTCCTCGCCAACCCAAAACGCCGTCCGGCTCCGCTCGCGTCGGTATTTCGGCCCGGCTCTGGCGAGTACCCCGATTCATCAGCGAAGGTCTCGGTTCGTGGCCGTTCTGGAACCGGCAGCGCAACGCTGCCGCCGGCGTTTTTCCATCCTCGTCTCTTGGCCGTCAGCCTCGATTGTGCCGCGCTTAGCTCTATCTGCCATTCGCTAGTCGCTACCGGATCATCACAGCCAAAAACCCTAGCCAGCCAACGGATATTGGCAGCGCTAATCCCCTTGTCGTTCTCTTGGAACCAGAGCTGCACCGTTCGCAGATCAACCCCAATCCGGTTGGAATCGATTTGAGAGATCGCCTCGGCAAGAAGCTCCGGCGTCCAGGGACCTGCAGGAAATCCATCATTGCCCAATGGCCGCCCCGCTCCCGCAGCGGCTACACGCTTGAATAATTCCTTAAAATCGCTCCCATCGTGCGGTGGAGAGACAAATAACTTTCCGTTCAGAAACAATAGCTTACAGGCTCTGATTTCGTTCCGTTTCGCTACTCTTCGTATCCTATCGTGTCATCGGTCTCGATCAACGTTTTTCTGTCAACTCGGTCTTGGTCGGCGCGGGAAAGGATCGAATGGAGGGACAGGGGGGTTCGATTCCAAAAACTTCCAGGGAAAGAGGATATGGGCGGACGTTTCGATGCCTCGGAAAGCGCGATTTCGCCGATGATCGAAAGCCACAGGAGAGCCCGCTCCCAACGGGCAATGCTCGAACAACGAGAGTGGCGCGGCTGGTCACTTCGATATTACTCGACGTTGATCTTTATGCGATGGCGCGAGCGACGGGCTTTGTCGAGACTGATCGCCGTCGTTCCTTCGACCGCAGAGGACGCTCGCTGCAAGCTTGTCTATCTGATGGCCACCATGATTGCGGATCGGGCCCCAGAGAAATTGGAAGACGTCGCGACTGTAGTGGAAACGCTGCGCCCTTATCAGGACAGCCTAACCAGCCGCCTGCGGAAGTGAGTGACCGCGTTCATCGTTCATCCAACAAGGTGACATGTCGGCGATCCGCGCTCCAACGAAATTGTGGCGAAGCGACACGAGCCAAGCAGAACCCGGTCCGAAGGACAGATTAGCGCTTCAGATTGAACCAATGTCGCGTGACATTGCCATCGTCGTGTCGAATGTCGAAATAATATGGATCTTCCCGTAGTGGGCGGGGCGTCGTCACGGTTTGCTCGCAACCGTCGCGGCCGCCAAAGCCCGACGGACAACTATTGCGAACCTGAATACACAAATCGCCCTGACCTCTGCCATGATCCTGATCGCTGGATCCCACGCTCCATCCGGCAGGACATTCCTCATAGGCCTCATGGCCGGGTTTGCCGGTTCCAGCCTCGGGGCAGGTGGGCCACGAAAACCCCCAGCCCTTCATCGCCGAGATCAACCGATACATTGGAGGGTGACAGGCTGGCACACCTCGCCAGGCCGGATTCGAGGACGACGCGCACAAGAGCACCTCGCATCCCCACTCACTCGCCTCAGCACGGTCCGGGGACGATATCCATGTCGCCGCGGAGAAAATTGCCGCCGTCGCGGTCAACATGACTCGGTTCATGGGAACGTCTCCTTCGATCAACCTATCGGTCTGTTCGCTTCGGGCGCCGGCGCGCATCCTCGAACGGCGGCGAAATCTCGCTTTCGCGTTCTACAAGCAGGTTGAAATCAGCGATCGGTCGTCTTGCGAGCGTCCGGTCTACTGCTTTGCGTCGCCACTCCGGCATGTCGAGCACATACGTTGCCCACATCCCGTGCCGGGCAGCCATGGCGTAGTTCTGCCAGGTCAGATATTCGGCCGGGGCCGGAGAGGTCACCCGAGCCCAGCCAACGCGCACCATCTCCAGCGCCAAATCACGACCGCGCACCGAGCAATGGCCGAAGAGCGCGCCGTCGGCATCATGAGACCGAACGATACAGGTCACTTGCGCGCTGCCAACCGTACGCTTCAGCCACGCCTTCGCAAGCGGACCGCATGGCACCGGCTTCGGGATTGCGCTTTCGCCGTGGCGGCGCGGATCGTAGGCCCATTGCGGCAGTTCACAGCTGTCGATCGAAGCCAGTCGTACCTTGTGTCGGCTCATCGGGAACCAGAGCGTTCTGCCATCGATGACAGATGTCCGGCCGTCGATTCGTATTGCCTCGCTCAGTTCAGCAACCGAGCTTGCTTCGACGGAAGATCGTCTTTGATCGCGCAGGAGGTCCGCCGCATGGACTGGATAGGCCAGGGCGGTCAGCAGCAGAGCAGTGACGCCCGACTTGACGGCCGCTGGCGTCATGGCGACGTTCCTCCACCGGCAGCACTCTGACCGAGTAGGAGCGCCGGATGCTGGACATCATCGAATTGCCAGAGTCCGGCCTTCTTTTCCCGGGCGGCCTGCTCCACCACAGCGTAGGGCGCGTGATGCGGCAGGCCGCGTTCGTCCAGGGAGGCGAAGGCGAATCCGGTAGAGATCATCAGATTGGCGAGGTCGAGCCGGTCGGCGCCGATCGTGGCGTAGCAGGACACAAAAACCGCTCCCTGCCATTTCGCGACCTGCGCACAGACGGGACGTGTATCCGCGATGTAGGCGGCGAACACGGCCAAAGAGGCCTCGCCGCAGTCGCGGCGAGCGCCCGACCTATCGGTGTAAACTGTACCGCGCAGGCAGGCCTGCACGCCGAACAGGCGGAAGTGTCGGCCGCCGTCCTGCCAGGTGTCTCCGCTTTCGAGCGTCACGCCTGGTTTCAGCTCGAAGTAGCCCTCCGGCGGCGCAGCCGTTGCCGGCGTCAAGCAGACGGTCAGCGACAGGAAGAGGGTAGGGGACTTCATTGGCCCGCAACCCTCGGATCTGCCCACATGCCGTAACCGCGGCGACCGATGTCCTCGGCCTCCTTCAGATCGGCTCTTGTGGGTGCTCCGTCCGACCGCTTTGAGATGCGGTGAGTGCCGAGCGAAACCAGCTGCTCCTCAAGCATGTCGATCGAGTCGAGGCTGCCCGGGTAGTTGTAGTAGCCGTAGCAGGTTGCGTCCTGCGCCTGCGCACCGGTTTCACTGACAAAGGCACGGCAGTAGATCACACGGGGCGACTGGAGCAGCGTTGCCAGACCCTGGCGCGCATAGTCATCACAGGACCCGGAAAAACCTTCCTTGCGATTGACCATGTCGCCCGAGCACGGCTCGATTCCGTAGAGGTGCACGGTCAGATCGGCATCCACCCGGAAGTCAGTAGCCGACACCGCCTTGAACCCGGAAGCTGACGCATAGCCTTTGCGCTCAGACACGCTCCCTTGGCCATCGTAATATTCCATGACCAGAACGGTCTTTCCGGGCGCTGCGAGTGAACGGATATAGGCCTCGTCCACCGGCCCGGCCGCATTGGCCGGCAGGCATGCGCTGATCGCCGCCAGGTAACCGGCCAGTCGTCTCATTTGCAGTCGCCTCCAGGTTGTCACCTTGCTTAACATTGACCTACCTCCTTTCCATTTGCAAGAAAAATCCCAATCAAATTGACATTGTTTTTTATCTCGCCTAACCATTCCGACATCTGTCATTGCAAGGCTTTGGATGCGGACCCATGGCGAAGCAAGCTAAATCAACCCCGATCGCGCCGATCCTGGCGGTGACAATTTTCACCAGCATATGCACTCCTCCCGTCGGAGCAGCATTGGCTTCCGAACTTTCAGTGCGCACGGCGTTGAAGCCGATTGTAGCGGGAGAAAGTGGACAGCTGGATGGCGCCCTGGCGTCGGCGGATAGTGTGGCCGAAGCGCGTTGGGCGCGGCCGGAGGAAGATTATGTGGTGGGGGAGGGTGGTCAGATCGTCTCCCAACGCCAGGCACCTGCATTCGTCGGCATACCGACAACCGAGGACGCGGCGCTTGAATTCGATGACAATCATTTTGATAGTGCCACTCAACCAGCCACGCCTGAGTGCGGCCCATCGCCTGCGACACCGACCGAGATCACGCGCCTCGTGGTGGAGGCGGCAGAGCGGCACAATGTCGACGCGGGATTTGCCGTCGCGGTCGCAACGGCTGAAAGCAGGCTCGACCGGCTGCGCAATTCGCGCAAAGGCGCGCGTGGACCCATGCAGCTCATGCCTGAGACGGCCGAGCGATTCGGTGTGACCGATATCTGCGATCCGGAAGAGAATATCGATCGCGGGGTCCGCTACCTCCGCGAGCTCACCGACGAGTTCCGCAATCCACTTCTCGTTGCTGCCGCGTACAACGCCGGCGAGGGACGCGTGCGCGAGCATGGCGGCATTCCGCCGTTCAAGGAAACCATTGGGTACGTCGCCGAAGTCCTCAACATCCAGATGGGCCTTAAGGGAAGCGGTGCGACTGCGAGCGAACCGCGTGACGTTGCCGATGAGCAGCAATCAACCCCCGCCCGCGGAGTCATCACGTCGCGCGAACGCCGCCAATGGGTCGGCGGTGTCATGCATTTTTAGCCGGAGGCCATCATGAACGACGTTTCCTATCCGCCCGCTGCTCGGCCAGTGCCAATGCCGATTGCATTCGCCACGATGCTGGCCATCTGTCTGGTGTTTGCAGAGCCCGCATTCGCACAATCCTCAGGTGCCTTTGCGCCTCTGGAAACCGCGGTCCAGATGATCGTGGATTTCATCACGGGGCCATTCGGACGGCTGCTCGCCATCATCGCGGTGATCGCGCTCGGTTTCCTCGCTTTCGCTGGACGTCTCTCCTGGTTCACCGCCGGCGCGGTGGTGCTCGGTATCGGCCTCGTCTTCGGGGCGCCGGCGATTGTGGACGAGATGATCGCGGCCGTGGGGAACTGAGCCATGGTCGAATTCACGGACGAAAAACCGCATCTGACGCCGCTGGTCATCGGTCTCACCCGGCCGCCCATGATGTGGGGCATCCCGCTCAACGCCTTCTACATCATCGTCGGCTTCACGCTGATCGCCTTCCTCGTGAGCACGAGCTTCTGGTCGGCGTTGATGGCGCCGCTGATCTATCTCGCGCTCTTCGCCTTCTGCAGCCGCGACATCCGGATTCTCGATCTCGCGCAGGTGGTCGGCCGCCGCACGCCGCGGACGCCCAACCGGCTGTTCTGGCGCACGAACTCGTATGGGCCATGACCATGTTGAACGTCGTCGCCGAAGAGTTGGGATTTGGACGTGAGCGCCGGCGCGAGCGGCCAATGTCGACCCACATTCCGTATCTGCGCCATGTCGCAGACACCGTCATCGGGCTCGAAAGCGGTGCGATCCTTTCGGTGATCAAACTGGATGGTTTGTTCTTTCAGACTGAGGATCAGGCCGACCTTAATATGCGTGCGGCCGTCCAGAACACGCTGATCCGAGCGCTCGGCTCGAGCCGCTATTCGCTCTGGTCGACGGTAGTCCGCAAGGAGGTCAAGCCCTCGATCGGCGGGCGTTTCTCGGACCCGTTCTGCGATCTTCTGAACACGCGCTATATGGCGTCGCTGCGCGACAAGCGCATGTTCACCAACGAGCTCTACCTCACGATCGTCCGTTCAGGCATGCGTGGCGCGCTCGGCGCCGCCGAAGGATTTTCGCGACTGCTCGATCGTTCCGCCGGCAGAGAAGTCCTTGAGCAGCGACTGCACGAACGCATCAACGAACTCGAAGAGATCGTGGGCAACGTCACGCGAGAGCTGCAAAAGTACGGCGCGCGTCCGCTTGGCGTCGTTTACCGCGACGGCGAGCCTTACTCGGAACCCTGCGGCTTCATCAACACGCTGCTGACCTGCGGCGTCGCGCGCGAGATGCGGCTGCCCCGAATGGGCATCCGCAGCTATGTCGGGACCTCGCGCCTGCACTTCTCGAAACGGACGCTGCAGGCACAGGGTCCGACCGAGGCGGAGAACCGCTTCGGCGCCATGCTGTCGATCAAGGAGTATCCGCCATTCTCGGGTCCGGGGATGCTCGACGGACTTCTGCAGATGAATCACGAGTTCATCTGCACCCAGTCCTTCACGCTCGCCGACAAGCCGATCGCCCAGGAGCGCATATCGCGCTTGCAGCGTCAGATCCGGGCGTCGGACGAGTCGGGAAGCACGGTCGAGACCGACATCGATTTCGCGTTGAACAGCCTGCTCAACCAGGAAGCCGTCTTCGGCTATCACCATTTCAGCCTGCTCTGCCTATCACGTGATCTCGCTTGCCTCGACAAGGCCGTCGCCGAACTCGGCTCCTGTCTGACCGACATGAACATCAACTGGCTGCGCGAGGACCTCAACATGGAGGCCTCGTTCTGGGCACAGCTGCCGGGCAACCACGCCTACATCGCACGCTCCTGCATGCTGTCGAGCGCCAATTTCTCCGGCTTCTCGTCGCTGCACAATTTCGCGACCGGCTCGGTTCGTGGCAACCACTGGGGATTGCCGATTTCGATCCTCGAAACGACGTCGCAGACGCCCTACTGGTTCAATTTCCATCAGCGCGACATCGGCCATTTTCTGGTGACCGGTCCAACCGGTTCGGGCAAGACCGTTGCCCTGACCTTCCTGCTTGCACAGGCCTTCCGCATCTCGCCTGAGCCGCGGGCCGTTTTCTTCGACAAGGACCGTGGCGCCGAGATTTTTATACGTGCTGTCGGCGGCGACTATGAGGTGCTCCAGCCGGGCGTGGCGACCGGGTTCAATCCGCTGCAGCTTGAGAACAGCGCGACCAATCGCGAGTTCCTGCATCGCCTGCTGAAGGCCATGCTCGACCCGGCAGACGGCCACGGGTTCAGCCAGGAAGAAGAGGACACGCTGGAGCGGGCGATCGGCCGCATCTGCCAGGAGCCGGTCGAACAGCGCACACTTGCCAACCTTTCCGGCCTGTTGATGGGGCGCGCACGTTCCGACGCCAACGATCTCCAGTCACGTCTTCGTCCATGGTTCGAGGGCGAGAAGGCCTGGCTGTTCAACGCGCCGCGAGACGTCCTGTCCTTCTCGGGTCGGAGGATCTTTGGCTTCGACATGACGCACATCCTCGACAATCAGGAGGTGCGGACCCCGGCGCTGATGTACCTCTATCACCGGCTGGACGAGCTGCTCACAGGGGAGCCGGTTCTCATTTTCATGGATGAGGGTTGGAAGCTTCTCCAGGATCCGGTCTTTTCCAACTACATCGTCGACAAGATGAAGACGATCCGCAAGCTCAACGGGATCGTCGGGTTCGGCACGCAGTCGGCGGCCGACATCGCACGGTCGCCGCAATCGCACACGCTGATCGAGCAGTCCGCGACCAACCTGCATTTCCCCAATCCGCGCGCGGACGAGGAGAGCTACATCCGGCGGTTCGGACTGACCGCCAAGGAGTATGCCTTCATTCGCAACACGCCGCCCGAGCGGCGGACATTCTTGATCAAGCACGGCAACGACTCCGTCGTCGCCAGGCTCGACCTCAGCTCCATGCCGGATCTCGTTCGCGTGATGTCCGGCCGCAAGGAGACGATCGAGCAGTGTGGAGCGCTTCGCGCGCAGCTCGGCGACGATCCGAAAAATTGGCTGCCTGTTTTTTGCGGCTGGGAGATTCCAGCATGATCGGGCGTCTCTCCCTCCTTCTAGTCTTTGCGGCATCGCCCGCTTTTGCCGATATCCCGACCATCGACGGCACCGTGCTCGACGAGCGCCAGGATCGCGACCAGAAAACCGGCGAGATCGAGAAGGTCGACGAGGAGCGCTACGTCAACAACCAGAGCGTCACCTGCTCCATGTACCGGCCGGGCCGGAAGGATGATCCGGTCGCAGCGGCGCATGCCAATCCGGCGATCGCCGGCCTGGTTCGTCGGATCGCACGCGAGGAGGGCGTCGACGAAAACCAATTCCTGGCGCTCGTCTACCAGGAAAGCCGTTTCAACCCGTGCGCCAAATCTCCGATGGGCGCCGTCGGCCTCGCGCAATTGATGCCGGGAACTGCGGGCGATCTTGGGGTCGATCCCTACAATATCGAGCAGAACCTGCGCGGCGGGGCCCGCTACTACAAGCAGCAGCTTCGCAAATACAACGGCAATGTCTCGCTGGCGCTCGCTGCCTACAATTCCGGTGCCGGCAACGTGAACAAATATGGTGGCATCCCACCGTTCAAGGAAACGCAAGGCTATGTCGCCAACATAACCCAAAAATGGCTTCCGGCCTTCGGCGGCTCCGACAAATCCGGCATTCCCCTCAACTATGGCGGCGGCGGCGCCTATGAGGGCGCTCGGGCCAGCACGATCAACGCAATGGGCCTGACCGCGGCGATCGGGGAGGGGTCCGGCGATGTCTCGTCCTGGCTCACGCAACTCGGCGACATGGGTTCCGGCACGATCCAGGACAGCTGGGATCACAATTCGGGCGCCCGCAACGCCAACATCGAGCTCGTCAACCGTCTGATCCTGCTGACGACGGCGTTCGCCGATCTCACCAATTCCAGCAATGCCATGACGCTCGGCGACCTGTCCGGCGCCAACAGATCGACCCGGTACGAGACTGGCGACGAAGACTACGATCGGCCGATGGCGGGCTTCTGCGACGATCGCGAAGGCTTCGTCTGGGATGCCGACGCGAAGGCATGTGTCCAACGCGTCGATGCGCCGGCGGAACTGCTTCTCGAGACACAGTGATGGAGATCGATATGAAACGTTCATTGGCAATCTTGGGCTTAGTCGGCGCAGGCATCATGCCGGCCGCGGCCGATATCCCGGTCATCGACAAGACGAACTACGCGGTGGCTCGGGACACGGCCGAAAAGACCGGCAAGATCCTCGACACCAACAAGGAAATCCTCACAACAGTCGAGGACACCCTGAAGGCAGTGACCGGAGACCGCGGCGGAGACGCTGGTCCTCTGAAGGATATCGCGATCGGCAACGGTTTTAGCGTCTCCTCCATGCCGTCCTTCGACAGCATCCTGAAGGGCGGGATCGCCGATTTCGGGTCGCTTGATCCCAAGGTGGTGGAAGCTGCCACGCTTTTCATCAACGGCCTGCAGCTCGTGCGTTCGCTCTCGGGCAAGGAAAACAGCTCGCTGGCCAGCGACAAATCCTATGAGGAGCTCATGAAAACGGTGATGGGCGTCTCGGCTCTGATCACCGGTTCTCAGGCTGCGGTCGAAACGCGCCGGTCCGCTCTCGAAACAGCCGGTGGCGACATCGGCAAGGCCGAGGACATCAAGGGCTCGATCGACCAGAATACGCAGCTTCAGGTCCAGACGGGCCTGACGTTGAACGAGATGATCGGCGTGCTGAACGCCGGCGTGCAGTCGTTGCACGCTGAGAACCAGCGCAAGCTGACCGACATGTCGAACACCAAGAAAGCGCTGCGGTACGAATGAGAGGGCGGCAATGGATCACGGCCGTTCTCGTGTGTGTGCTGGCCGTCCTTGTCAGCGGATGCGGCACACCGCGCGAGAAGTCGGCGCCCTGCAAAAGGCCGGCCAATCTGTCGAGCTATGCCAGCATGGGGGACGAGTGCGGGCCGATGATGTCGGTCAATGCGGACAGGGCCGCCGCATTGGCGGCGATCGAGAATCTGGCATCCGTGGAAAAAGAATAGGGCAGGGTGGTGGACGACTTCATTGGCGAATTGCTGGATCGCATCGACGCGTCGGGGCAGAATTTCTCGCAAAGCGCCTACGAGGCGCTGAGCCGGG
>OEIU01001037.1_pt1 | contig 20323 bp, 16 predicted proteins | sample 1539221 | NCBI WGS metagenome assembly OEIU01 (sample SAMN03792071, study PRJEB22550) | activated sludge metagenome | feature: wastewater treatment plant; material: activated sludge; isolation source: Wastewater treatment plant of a petroleum refinery complex | place: Argentina: Zarate | collected...
ATGCGTGCCTGGCGATGTTCGACGACAACCGCACGGGTTTCTACACGGGCCTGTTCCTGATCGCGCTCGGCTCCGGCGGCATCAAGCCGCTGGTGGTGTCGTTCGTCGGCGATCAGTTCGACCAGAGCAACAAGCAGCGCGCCAAGGTGGTGTTCGACGCCTTCTACTGGACCATCAACTTCGGTTCGTTCTTCGCTTCGCTCTTGATGCCGATCTTCCTGCGCGAATACGGACCGAGCGTCGCCTTCGGCATTCCCGGCATCCTCATGTTCATCGCCACGTTCGTGTTCTGGCTCGGGCGGAAGAAATACGTGCGCGTGCCGCCGGCACCGCCGAATCCGGATTCTTTCCTGAACGTGGTGCGCACGGCGCTCACCGCGGCGTCTCCGGATCGCGGCCGCGCCGGCCTTGCGGTGGCGATCGTCGGTGTGGTGCTCGCGCTCGGCGCACTCGCGCTGACCGGTTCACTCGGCTTCGTCGCCGCCGCCTGCCTCGCACTGGTGTTCCTGTTCGCCTTCGGCGGCGCCGGCGCGTGGATGCAGCTCGATCGCGCCCACGGCGTGCATCCGCCGCAAGCGGTGGAGGGCGTGCGCGCCGTGCTGCGCATCCTGATCGTGTTCGCGCTCATCACGCCGTTCTGGTCGCTGTTCGACCAGAAGGCCTCGACCTGGGTGCTGCAGGCCAACCTGATGACGCGGCCCGACTGGTTTCATCCCGCGCAGATGCAGGCGCTGAATCCCGCGCTGGTGATGCTGCTCATCCCGTTCAACAACCTGGTGCTGTACCCCGCGTTGCGCCGATTCGGATTCGACCCCACGCCGCTGCGCCGCATGGGCTTCGGCATCGCGTTCTCGGGCCTCGCCTGGATCGCCGCCGGCCTGATCCAGCTCGACATCGACGGCGGCACGCCCGTGTCCATCACCTGGCAGGTACTACCGTACGTGCTGCTGACCTTCGGCGAAGTGCTGGTGTCCGCCACCGGCCTCGAGTTCGCCTATAGCCAGGCGCCCGCCTCGATGAAGGGCGTGATCATGGCGTTCTGGTACCTGTCCGTGACGGTCGGCAATCTGTGGGTGCTGCTGGCGAATGCGAGCGTGCGCAACGAGACCATGATTGCGCACATCGCCGATACCGGCCTGAGCGAAGCCGCGTTCCTGATGTTCTTCTTTGCGGCGTTCGCGCTGATGGTGGCGGCACTCTTCGCACTGTATGCGCGCAGCTACCCCATGCAGGATCACTATCGAACGGCGTGAGCGAGCGTCCCCTCCTCCGCGCAGCGGGGGAGGGACAGGGAGGGGGCTCACCCGACCGAACGCAACTTGGTGCGAGAGCGCACCGCCTTTGCCGGCCAGCACTCGAAAGAGTTCTCCGAGGGTCTGAGCAGGCAATACGACGTTGTCTACGGGCAGCTGTGCCTTGCCTCGTCGCCGATGCCCTCCGCATACGCGAGAACATTCGTGTCCAACGCGACTTTCACTGCTCGTCGTCGTGCAGGTCTGCTCGCACCCAATGGCGCGCACCGCTGGCTTTCTGCTTGCCGAGGCGCGCAAGCAATGCGTTCCTGGCTGCCGTACGGACTGCGGCCTCCCCGAAGCGGGCCCCAGTGTCGCTACAGGTTTCCCTCGCGAGGTAATCAAAATGGTTTGCCCACGCGTCGCCTCGCGCAGCACTTCGGAAAAATGCCGATTCACCTCGGCGACCGAGATGGTTTTCATGATCCCTCCAATGAAGTGCTGAACAACTTTATCGAGTATCCGGCTGGTGCACCCGTACGCTTGCCCGGCACTGGTGACGCGAAGCCACAATCGAACGGCGTGGTGCGTGAAGAGGCGTCCCCTCCTCCGCGCAGCGGGGGAGGGACAGGGAGGGGGCTCACCCCGCTGCGCGCAACCTCTTCACCGCCGCATACCCCGCACAAACAAACAGCAACAGCACGATACCCTGCGAGATCGCAAACGGCGGCTCATTGCCATTCGGCACGAGCGCCTGCAGCGCCGGCATCTTCAGGAAGAGCTGCGCGACCAGCACGAAGCAGTTCAGATAAACGGAAATGACGGCGGTGATGACATACGTCCTGTTCCATCCGCCCGCGAGCTTTTTCACGTACAACGCCACGAGCAGCAGGATCAGCACGACCGTCGACACGACGCCGGTCGCGACCGCCGGCGTGACTCCATTGAACGGAAACAGAAACCCGGTTGCCGTCGTCGCGACCGTTGTCCATACGAAAACCGGCGTCCACCCCGACAGCCGCTGCGCCGTCAGCAGACCGCCGATGACCACCAGGCCGGAAATGATTCCGACCACACTCAACATCACGTGAAACAGCGTGAAAGCATTGATTCCGGAGAACATGGGCACTCCCGTTGTGATTCTGCTTTTTGATCCGCGACGGGAGAGTAACCGGGGGAGATTGCGAAGGGGGATGTTTCCGTGCCTGTTTCCTGTCGCGGTGTCGTGATACATGCGAAGCGGCCCGGTCGGACCTGTGCCCCGAACTGGATGCGGACACGCATGCGATGTTGGAGAAAGGCAATTGAGCCCATCATTCACCGAGCAGCTTCAGCAGTCGCTCCGTGGCATCCCTCAGCAGGTCGGGGCGATCGAAATTGACCATGTGACCGCTGTTCTCGGCGACGACAAGAGTCGATCGCGATGACAGCGTCGCAAGCCAGCGATGCGATTCAGCCCATTCCTTCTCCATGCTCTCGGACATCCCGGGATCGCGCTTCCCACGCGTGATGACAATGAGAGGTTTGTCTCCGAGCGTTCCCAGATCACCGAACTTGCGCAGCTCTTCGTCTATTCCGGACATGGCGAGCAGATCATCTTGTCCGGCGCGAAACACGCTCTCGCGCTGAATGATCTCCTGTTCTGGCGGCCCGTTTGGAATTCGAACTTGCGGAATCTCGCCGCCAGCGGCGAGAACGGGAAACGCCATTCCGATCTGAGCAGCCGTTCGTGTGACCTGCTTGCGCGCCTCCTCAGTAGCATTCGCTCGTTCGTTGCTTGACTCGATCAGAATCAGGCCCGCAACCTCGGACGGATACTTCTTTTCGTACATGCGCACGAGCAGGCCGCCCATCGAATGTCCTGCGAGGATCACTGGCAGTCGAACGGGGCCGCTGTTCAACAGCCGATGCAAGTCGTCGACGCGATCTTCAAGTGGCCGAGGCAGCGGCGCCTGATCGCTCCATCCGAGTCCGGCCCGATCGTAAACGCAGACCTGTGCCACCTTCGCCATTTCGTCCTGCGCTTTGAAGTAGCTGTAGCTCGACGCGAAGGCTGCTCCTTCGATGACAAGCGAGGGGCGCTGCGGATCACCCTTGCAGAAAAGATGAAGACGCCGACCGCCGATATCGATCATCTGTCCGGGGGCCGGGAAGCGCTTCATGATTTCCGCTGCGTGCGACTCGCCTTTCGAAGCGATCCCTGAGGCTGATGGGCTTGGCTGCGTCGGCGCATCGTTCTGAGCCATTGCAGAGCCCAGAAACACGGATAGCAACAAACCTGCCCTGCAGCAACGATAAGACATCGATCTCTCCCTGCTTGATGTTGAGACATCGAGATCAGGCCTTAGTCGGCGAACAAAAGCTAGCGCGGGTGAATGGCGGCGGCGGAAGGGATCTGCAGAGGTTCGCATCCGGAGGCCGCTCGATACCGTGATCCGTGGTGCCCCGTATCGAATGCACGCACTTTCCGGACGCGCTCGTCCAGTCAGCGCACTTCGACTATTGCTGGCGGTTGCGGAACAGCTGAGGCTGGCGGTGCGGGCGGCAGTTGCGGCAGCTCGCTTTCAGCTCACTGGACGCTTGAAAATGTAGTGCAGTGCATTGGTCAGTCCAGCCCAGGCAGAGGAGTCGGGGTGGGATGCCGTTACCGCCTGCACGAGTTCCCATCCTTCCTGGCCCATCGCGTTCAGTCGTTCCTCGCTGCTGCGCTTGCCAAAGCGTGGGTTCGAGCCACAACGCCGCCGAATCGCATGCGCCAGGAAATGCCAAGAACACCAGGCGAGTCCCGATGAGCGTCAGCGCCGCGTCAGATGTCGCCAGCCGAGGGTCACGCCGCTCACCGAAATGACCACTCCTGCGATCGACAGCATCCACAGCAGCGCGTCCCAGCTGGGGCGCGAGGCCAGCAGCCAGCGGAAATCGAAGCTGTGCAGGGCGTTGAACAGCCAGCGATGGATGCGGTCGCTGCGGCGCATCCAGCCGATCACCTTGCCGCTGCGCGGATCGACATGGACCCAGGTCTGGTCGGGATCGTCGAACACGAAGCGCAGCACCGGCAGGGTGCGCTTGCTGCGGCGTGAGTACCAGTAAGCGTCTTCTCGCTCCAGCCGCAGCGAGGCGACGAGCTTCGCGTCGGCGATGAGTGTCGGGGCCGCGGCCACCAGCGCAGATTCGTCGAGCGGCGTTTCGCTGCCGCTGGATGCGTCGATGAACGCCGCACGTGCCGCGGCATCCTTCAGTTCGATGCGCGGCTGGCCGAGTGCCCAGTCGAAGGTCGCTTCGACGCCGCGATGCCGTCCCAGCGACTGCAGTACGTTCGGCGCGACCGGAAACCGCGCCTCGGTGTTGCCGCTGTAGGCGCTCACGCCGGCCTGCATCCGCAGCGGATCGAAAGGCCGTTCCCACGGCACGGGCGGTCCCATCGACAGCCAGCCGCTGAAGATCCATGTGAGCAGGAACACGCCGCCGACGATGCCGGCCACGTGATGCCACGCCATCCAGCCGCGAAACGGCGTGATCGATACGGCGCGGTTGCGACGGCGCAGGCGCAGACGATCGATGCCGAGCCACAGTCCGGTGATGGCGACGACGATACCGACGCCCGAGGTCCACATCACGACCTGGCTCCACAGCGGTCCGTTGGCGCGCAGGTCGCGGAAGTACAGCCAGTGCAGCACGGCGCCGACCCAGTTCCAGCCGCGCTCGCCTCGCGTCGAATCCAGCACGATCTCTCCGGTGCGCGACGAGACATACCACTCGGTGCCGTCCGCATCGTTCAGCGCGACGAGATGCAGGGGACGATGCGGATCGAACGTGCCGGCGACTGACCACTGGTCGCGCTCGATCGTCAGTGCCTTCGTCGGGGCAGCGTCCGGTGCCGAACGTCGCGCGATCGACAATGCATCCGATGGTTCGATGTTCTCGATCGCACGTCCATCCGCGGCGGAGACCGCCTGCACCGGCCAGCCGATCCCCGCGATCTGGTACACCGGCTCGCCATTCACCATCACCAGGCGAAAGCTGCGCGGGTACTGCGGCAGCGACAGTCCGTCGAGCACCGCCTGCGGTTCGACCTTCACGCGCGACCAGTCGATCGGTTCGAGCCGCGCCAGCCGTTCCTGCGACGTCAGCTGCGGATAGCCGACGTACATCATCACGAGGCCGGAAGCGAACCACAGCGCGAACAGCACGCATGTGACGATGCCGAGCCATCGGTGTCCGACGACCAGCCAGCGCCACAGCGTGTGCTTGATGTTCATCTGATGATGAGACGAGGAGTAATGGCCGCAAAAAGGCGCAAAGGACACAAGGTCAGAACAGGTTCAGTGATCTCTTTTCAACTTTGCGTCTTTTTGTGCCTTCTTGCGGCCATTCTTCCTTCCGATTTCCCGAAGGTCGCCGGTCCCGACCTCCCTGCGCCGCTACGGGGGTAACTGAGTGCGCAGGAACAGTCGGAACCGGCAAGGCGGGCGTCAGAAGCTGTAGGTGTAGTTGAGGTTGAAGGTCTGCGGTACGCCGAGACGCTGGACTTTCACCGGGCCGCTGCCGTCGTCGGCCTGGACCTGCTGGAGGCGGGTGGCGTATTCCTCGTCGAACACGTTCTCGATGCTTGCGCCTATGCGGTGATGACGGGCCTCATCGACGTAGAAGCGGGTCGAGAGATTCAGCGTCGTGTAGTTGCCGAAGTTCTGGCGGCCGAAGGCGGGGAGTACCCAGTACACATCGCCCACCCAGTACAGCGACGCGCCGGCTTCGAGGCGACCGCCGACGGGCGTGTACGTCAGACCGGCCTTGGCGAAGCGCTGCGGCGTGCGCGGGCGCTGCTCGTCCGAGCCTTCATCGCGCGAGCGCGTCCAGGTGTAGCTGGCATCGAGTCGGAACGCATCGCCGAGCGGCGCGGTGATCGCAGCTTCCGCGCCCCGCACTTCGACCGTACCCGCGACGTTCTCGTAGCGACCGTTGGGGTAGGCGGGATCGTCGGTGCCGATGTCGATGAGATTGTCGACGTCGCGTGCGAAGCCGGTCAGCCGCCAGCCAAGTGTGCTGGACGCCAGCGCGATCTCGCCGCCGATGGACAGGTTGAGATTGCGGCTCTCCTCCGGCTTCAGGTCGGGGTTGCCGGCGTATTCGTCGTCGCCCGGAACGCCGACGTAGTAGAGCTGCTCTGCGCTCGGCAGCAGGAAGGCCGTGCCGACGACGCCCTGCGCGTACAACGCATCCGAGATTTCATAGCGGCTGCTGACGTTCCACACCGTCGCATCCTTGCCGCCGCTGCCGCGGTTGTAGCGCACGCCGGCGGCGACGTTGAGCCGGTCGAAAGCATTCTCAGCAGTGCGGATGTCGCCGAAGAATGCGTTCACCGTCTCCGTCTCGCCGGCGATCGGATAGACCTCGTCGCGTGCCGTGTAGTTCTGGTAGTCGTAGCCGAGGTGGTATTCGAGCTTGCCGCCGGGTGTGAGCTTGGCCAGCGCAGTGCCGCCGTAGTCCTTGAAGCCCCAGTAGGTGCCTGCCGGAAAGATCACGACTTCCTCGAATGTGCCGGGACGGTTCTGGATGTTCGCGTAGCTCGTGTCCCAGTCGTGCAGGTACGCCTTCACCAGCAGTTCGACGGCGTCGTTCGCCTTGAAGGCGAACTTCGCGGAGGCGATGTCCTCGTTGCGATGGTTGTAGCTGCGTTTGGTGCGCGCGGCGGAGTTGTTGTCCAGCATCGCGTCGGTGTGATGCCACAGCAGGTCGAAGTGCGCGCGGTCACCGAAGTCGTAGCCGTATTTCAGGCCCACGTTCTTCACGTCGTAACTGCGATCACGGTCGGTCGCGCTCGGCTGGTAGATATCGAACTGGCGATAGCCGTCGCCTTCGTCCTTCGAGGCATAGGCCACGAACTTGTGATTGCCGAGCGCGCCGCGGCCGAAGCCGCTCAGGTGATAGCCGTCGTTGCTGTCGAGGCCGGCTCTGAGGTTGCCGCCGGGCTCGTCGCTGAAGGCGCGCGTCACGATGTTGATGGCGCCGGCCACGCCCTGGGTGCCGTAGAACAGGCTCTCGGCGCCCTTCAGCACCTCGATGCGCTCGACCATGTTGGCGGGCAGGGCATCCGGGCTCGTGTCATTGAAGATGCGGTTGTTGATGCGCACGCCGTCGACCAGCCACAGCACATCGCCGGGGCGCGAGCCCTGCAGCGACACGTCCACGTAGTCGAAGGGACCGCTTCCCGGCGAGACGAACAACCCCGGCACCTGGTATTGCAGGGCTGCGCTCACGTCTACATAGCCGGCGGCGGCGATCTGGTCGGCGCTCACCGTTTCGACGTCGTGGCCGTAGCGGGTCAATTCCAGCGGCAGCGTGTCCTCGATGCTGCGGGCAGTGACCAGCACCTCTTCGAGCGTATCGGCGACGGCAGAGGGAGAAACGACGGACAGCACCAGGGCGGTGGCGACGAGCGGGCGTGACAAGGCGGTAACTCCAGTGCGCGTAATAGTTGTTAGGTCTGCACCGGCGATGGATCGCCGGTGGCGCAGGAGAGTTGTTTTCGCGAGTTCGCGGCGCCAGTAATTTACTGTTTGCTCTGACGTTATTTAACGTTAACCCGGGACCGGCCTGTTACGATTCAAGCCCCTTCAGATTTCTCGACACGATCTCCATGGCCGATCTTTCGCCGCTGCAGCAACAGGCCGAGCTGATCCGCGCCAGTGGCGCGCTCGGCAAGCCCGGTGCGCTGTCACGGCTGTTCGACTTTCTGCTCGAACGATCGCTGGCCGGCGAAGCGCCCAAGGAACTCGAGATCGCGTTCAAGGTGTTCGGCAAGGACAGCCGCTTCGACGTGTCGCAGGACTCGGTGGTGCGCGTCTACGTTCACAAACTGAGGCGGCGTCTGGATGAGTACTACACCGGCGTCGGTGGTACGCCGGCGCGGATCTCGATCCCGAAGGGCGAATACCGGCTGACGGTCGAAGAGCAGCCGGGGGTCGCGACGGAATCGGACCTGCCGGCAACGGTGACGGTTCGCCCCGGACGACGCTGGCTGATTGCCGCGGCGCTGGTGGCAGCGGCGGCGCTGGGATCGTTGACGACCTATCTGCTGACGAAGCCGGCACCCGTCGACACGCAATTGCAGCAGGCCCGCACCAGTCCGATCTGGGCGCCGCTGCTGAGCGACGATCTGCCCATCACCATCGTCGTCGGCGACTACTACATGATGGGCGAGACGGACGAGTCCGGTCACATCCGTCGCCTGGTCCGCGAGTTCTTCATCAATTCGACCGACGACTTCGTGCACCAGGTCGAAGTCAGTCCGAAGGTGATGGAGCGTTATCGCAACCTGAATCTCACCTACCTGCCGACCTCCGCCGCCTTCGCGCTGCAGGACATCGTGCCGGTGCTGGGCACGAAGAAGCGCGTGCGGGTCATGCTCATGTCCGATCTCAACGGCAGCATGCTGACGAACAGTCACATCGTCTACATCGGTTTCCTGAGCGGCCTCGGCATTCTCGGCGATCCGACGTTCTCCGCCTCGCGCATCGCGCTCGGCGGCACGTACGACGAACTCATCGATCTCAAGACGGACGCGAGATATCGAAGCACCGGCGGCGACACGACCGAAACGCGCTACCTCGACTACGGCTTCGTGTCCGCGTTCCCCGGCCCCGGCGCGAACCGCGTCGTGATCATTGCCGGCGCGCGCGATACAGGTGTTACCCACGCCGCCGCGGCTGCTTCATCGGTTGCCGGACTCCAGGAAATCGCACGCGGCGCCGGCACCGCGAACTCCTTCGAGATGCTCTACGAAGTGCAGGGCGTCGCCCGCACCGGCATGGCCGGCAAACTCCTGTTCGTCTCGCCGCTCGATGCGAAGCGCATCTGGGAGATGGAGCGGTGAAGAGCAGAGGAATGGCCGCAAAAAGGCGCAAAAGCTGCAAGGCGGGAAAGAACTTCTTTTCTCTTTCTGACCTTGTGAGCTTTGCGCCTTTTTGCGGCCATTTTCCTCTCCGATTCAGAAAGCCTGATCGAACGCCACCTCGCCCTGCACCGCGACCTGGTACGCCGACACGCGGCGTTCGAAGAAGTTGGTGAGTTCCTGCACGTCCTGCAGTTCCATGAACGGGAACGGGTTGCGCGAGCCGTAGCGCGGCGCCAGGCCGAGCATCACCAGGCGCTGGTCGGCGACGTACTCCAGGTACTGGCGCATTTCGCGCTTGGTCAGGCCGACCACGCCGCCTGACAGCACGTCGTCGGCGAAGGCAGCTTCGCATTCGACGGCTTCCTCGATCATCGACTGCACCTGTGCGGCCCACTGCGCATCGAACAGGTGCGGGCTTTCGCGGCGCACGGTGTTGATGACTTCGAACGCGAACGCCATGTGCGCACTCTCGTCGCGGAACACCCAGTTCGTGCCGGCGGCGAGACCCGGCAGCAGGCCGCGCGAGCGCAGGAAGTAGACGTAGGCGAAGGCGCCGAAAAAGAACAGGCCTTCGATGCAGCTCGCGAAGCAGGTGAGATTGAGCAGGAAGCGGCGTCTGTCGTCATCGCTCGCCGTGCTTTCCAGCGCGAACACTTCATCCGTCCAGCGTTGACAGAACTCCGCCTTGCGGCGGATCGAGGGAATGTTCTCGATGGCCGCGAACGCCTGCGCGCGACGATCCGGATCGGGCACGTAGTTGTCGAGCAGCGTGAGGTAGAACTGGATGTGCAGCGCTTCCTCGAACAGTTGCCGCGACAGGTACATGCGTGCCTCGGGCGCATTGATGTGCCGGTACAGGCTGATGACGAGGTTGTTCGACACGATCGAATCGCCGGTGGCGAAAAACGCCACCAGCCGTTCGATCAGGTGTCGGTCGGCTGGCGTCATGCGCTGGCGCAGGTGGCCGAGATCGATCTGGAAATCGATCTCCTCCACCGTCCAGGTGTTCTTGATCGCCGCGCGATACATCTCGTAGAAGCGCGGGTAGCGCATGGGGCGCAGCGTGAGGTCGAAGCCGGGGTTCAGGAGTGATACGGGCGCGTCGGCGGCCCCCACCCCGACCCTCTCCCCTCTCCGGGGGATCTCCGTCGCGCTTCGCGCTCCTCCTCCCCGCTGCGCGGAGGAGGGGGCTGAAGAAGGCAGCGTCGTTCCGGCTCCCTCCTCCGCGAAGCGGGGGAGGGGTGGGGTGGGGGCGTTCATTACTGGCAGGCCTCGCAAAGTTCAGGATTTTCGAGCGAGCACACGACCGCATCCGTATCGCTGACCTTCGCCGCTTCCGCGCGCACCGTGGTCTTCGCGATATGCGTCGCCGGTCGCGAGCGCAGGTAGTAGGTCGTCTTCAGTCCGCGCTTCCACGCATACATGTACATGCTGGAAAGCTGGCCGATGTTCGGGTTCGCCATGAACAGGTTCAGCGACTGGCTCTGGTCGATGTACGCGCCGCGCTCCGCGGCGAGATCGATCAGCGCGCGCATCGGCAGTTCCCACGCGGTGCGATAGATCGAACGCAGTTCTTCCGGCAGTTCGGTCAGGTTCTGGATCGAGCCGTCGGCGAGCTTGATGGCATTGCGCATCTCGTCGGTCCACAGGCCGAGTTGCTTCAGTTCCTCCACCAGGTAGCGGTTGATCTGCAGGAAGTCGCCGGACAGCGTTTCGCGCTTGAACAGGTTGGACACCTGCGGCTCGATGCATTCGTAGCAGCCGGCGATCGATGCGATGGTCGCCGTGGGCGCGATCGCGATCAGCAGGCTGTTGCGCAGGCCGTGCGTGCGGATCTCGGTGCGCAGTTCGTCCCAGCGCGCAGGTTCCGACGGCGTGACGCCCCAGGCATCGAACTGCAGCTCACCCTGCGCGGCGCGCGTGTCGGCGAAGGCAGCGTGTGCGCCGTGTTCGCGGGCGAGTTCCATCGACGTGCGCAGCGCGTGGAAGTAGATCGTCTCGGCGATGCGGGTCGAAAGCTGGCGTGCGGCTTCGCTGTCGAAGGGCAGGCGCAGCTGGAAGAACACGTCCTGCAGACCCATGACGCCGAGGCCGACCGGACGCCAGCGCATGTTGGAGGCGCGTGCGGTGGCGATGGGATAGAAGTTCAGGTCGATGACGCGGTCGAGTTGGCGCACGGCGATCTGGACGGTGTGGGCGAGTTTGTCGAAGTCGAAGGCCGGAAAACCCCCACCCTGGCCCTCCCCCGCGGAGCGGGGGAGGGGATCGGAGGAGAGGGGGTCGGAGGAGAGGTGGCGGGCGAGATTGATCGAGCCGAGATTGCATACGGCCGTTTCGCCGTTGCTCGTGATCTCGAGAATCTCAGTGCAGAGATTCGACAGATGCACCGTGTTGCCCGGTTTCGCCGTCTGGTTGCAGGCGAGGTTGGACTTGTCCTTGAAGGTCATCCAGCCGTTACCGGTCTGCGCGAGCACACGCATCATGCGGGCGTACAGATCGCGGGCGCGCAGCGTCTTGCGCGCAATGCCGCGCGCTTCGGCCTGGACGTAGGCGTCCTCGAACGCGGGGCCGAACAGGTCGGGCAGTTCCGGCACGTCGGCAGGATCGAACAGCGACCATTGCTCGTCCGCTTCGACGCGGCGCATGAACAGATCGGGAATCCAGTTGGCGAGATTGATGTGATGCGTGCGCCGGCCTTCGTCGCCGGTGTTGTCGCGCAGTTCCAGAAACGATTCGACGTCGGCGTGCCAGGGTTCCAGATACACACAGGCCGCACCCTTGCGTTTGCCACCCTGGTTCACGGCGGCGACCGACGAATCCAGCGTCTTCAGCCACGGCACGACGCCGTTCGACAGGCCATTGGTCGCGCGGATCAGCGAGCCTTCCGAACGCACGCGATGCCAGGCGACGCCGATGCCGCCGGAGAATTTCGACAGCAGCGCGATGTCCTTGTATTTGTCGTAGATTGATTCGAGCGAGTCCTGCGGCGAATCGAGCAGGAAGCAGCTCGACAGCTGTTCGTGACGCGTGCCGGCGTTGAACAGCGTCGGCGAGCTGGCGATGTAGTCGAGGTTCGAGAACAGCTGGTACAGATCGATCGTCTCCTGCACCGTCGCGCTCAGCGCCACCGCGATGCGCATCCAGAACTGCTGCGGCGTTTCGATGACGAGCCGGCGGGTCGGATGCTTGAGCAGGTAGCGGTCGTACAGCGTGCGCAGGCCGAAGTATTCGAGCCCGTTCGTGCGCGAGGCATCGATCGCATCGTTGAGCTTGCGCGCATTGGCTTCGACGAAGCCCAGCACGCGCTCGTTGATCAGGCCGGTGTCGAAGCCGAGGCGGATCGACTGCGAGAACGAATACACGCCGAGACCCTGCACTTCCTTGTCGATGAACCCGGCGAGCAGGCGCGCGGCGAGCCGCGAGTACTCGGGCTCTTCCGCCATGAACGAGGCGGCCGTGCGGATCGACAGCTCATCGAGTTCGCGCGTCGTGGCGCCGTCGTACAGCCCGGCGATGGTCTTGAGCGCGACGCGCATCGGATCGACGGTGACGAGTCCCTCGCAGCAGCGCATCACCGCGCGCACGATCTTGTTGACGTCGACGGGTTCGTGGTCGCCGCTGCGCTTGGTGACACGCATCTGGGTGCGCGCGGCGGGCGGGGACGTGAGTCTGAAATTGCTTTGGGCGCTCGCGGCGCCGATCGAAGTGGCCTGCTGCATGTCTGTCTCCCCTCAAGCGGTTGCCCGGGAAGACAGCAGGCCCGACGTCGCATGCATTGACTGATGCCGAACGCAACGGCGGCAGGCAATGCACCCGAATCGTGGCCTGCCGCTCCCGCGAGCGGAAACGGGCCACGATGGAAGGAATGAGGAGGAGAGCGACCGCGACGGCAGTCACTTCCGCCAGCTCCGCCCACGAGAGCCCGACAGCCTGTCATCGCCACCGAAGTGGCGAAGTCCGCGGCAGGTCTTCGGGCTGTCGGGCGGGCCTCTGGCGAGGCTGATCTACCGGACGTCACTTCCCCCGGTTCGCACCGGAGTGTCTCGACGCCTTTCGTTCCCGATTACCGCTGCGGGGCAGCTCCGGACTTCCAGATTCACCTTTCAGGTTTACTGGGCACCGGATTCCCTCTTAGGCCCATCCCGTTGGGGCGGGCACCGCTGGCGGACACAAGATATTGGGGTTGGTGGTCGGGCGTCAACCGGAGATTCACTCTCCGCTGTGGAGCCGGCTTTAGCCGGCCTCTGGGGAGTCAGGCTAAAGCCTGACCTACAGACAGGTACCGCGTCGTCTACGTCGAATGACGTTTGTCACCGTCGCGACGCGTCGGCTATCGTCGATTCGACTCTCGCGTTGGGGACCCACAAGGAAAACTCATGACTGCATCGTTCGTGCGTCGGCTGTCGGCCGCTCTCGTCGCTTTCGCCTTTGCGCCGCTGGCGCTGGCTCACCCCGAAGGTCATGGCGCGCACGATTTCGTCGCGGGCTTCGCGCATCCGTTCACGGGCATCGATCATCTGCTGGCGATGATCGCCGTCGGCCTGTGGGCCGTGCGTCTCGGACGGCGCGCGGTGTGGACGCTGCCGATCGTGTTTCCGCTCGCGATGCTGATCGGTGCTGCAGCGGGTGCGAACGGCATTGGCCTGCCGGCGATCGAACCGATGATCGCGATCTCCGTCATCGTGCTCGGTGCGCTGGTCGCGGCGGGAATGCGCATGCCCGTCGTCGCGAGTGCCGTGCTGGTTGGCGTGTTCGCGATCTTTCATGGCTATGCGCATGCTGTCGAAGCGCCTGCGTCGACGCTCGGTGTGTACGCGGCCGGCTTCGTGAGTGCGACGGTGACGTTGCACGTGCTCGGTGTCGCGGCCGGTGCGTTGCTGGCGCGACAGGCAACGCCGGGGGCGCAGGTGCAGGTCGGTCGTGTCGCCGGTTCGCTCATTGCGGTGACGGGCGCGGTGCTGCTGCTGTTCTGAAGGTCGTGGCTTCTTTATCTTCCTGTGGGGCCGGCTTCAGCCGGCCTCCGCTTGTAGGTCAGGCTTTAGCCTGACTCCTTAGAAGAGGCCGGCTGAAGCCGGCCCCACAGGAAGAAAGAAGGCTCCCACTGCACTGTGATTTCAGGCAGTTGTAAATCAAATGAGAATGACTATCATCTAGCCACCAGCCAGCCCCACCGCGGTACACGTTCTGTTTCGCCGCCGAGGTCGCCAGCCATTGGTTCCTGTCCAGTGAGCGGCGACGCGATGGATTCCTCCTCCGACATCTACGGGCTGTCATCGGCCGAGCGGTTCGTCATCTGGGGTCTGCGGCTCGGCCTGTCGCCACAGATTTCCGGCGACACCGCGCGCGAGGCATTGATCACCGGCTTTCGTGCTGCGCGGGTGAGCGCGGCGCTGCCGTACTTCAATGAAGTCACCGACGCGCTCGCAACGATCTGGCATCAGTTGCACTACGTTCCGGAGATCCACTGCACCTGCTGTTCGTGCATCGGCCACGAGGAATGGCTGCTCATGCAGGCCATCGCGGCGCTGCAGTACCGCGACGTGTCGCTCGCCGTTCGCTATCTGTCGGCGATGCTGCCGGAGGCGGGCGTGCGCATCGTGCTGCATCGGGCGATGCACGTCGCCGCGATCCTGAGTTCGGCGGGCTGGACGTTGCGCTGCGTGCGGCTCGATGCCGTGAACGCATCGAGCTTCGCGATGCCGGGCGACGGCGCATCGCTGCTGCACTGAACGGGCCGAAAAACTGTGCTGGCTGAGCCGGGGCCTGCGCGTCGTCGAAACCTACGATCTCATGCGCGAATGCGACGCCGTCGCGCGCCTCATCGGCGGTCTCTACCGGCGCTGCACCGGCCGGCTGTTCTACGGCTGCGTGCAGTTGCGGTTCGATCCGTAGGAGGAGGGGAGAATGGCCGCAAAAGGCGCAAAAAATCACAAAATCGGAATCAGAGATCTGTTCTGACTCTGCGTTCTTTTGCGCCTTTTTGCGGCCATTCTCTTCATCTCATCGGCCGCGACAGCGCCTCGCGATACAGCGCCGGATCGACATTGCCGCCGCTGAGGATGATGCCGACCGTCCTGCCGCGAATGTCGAGGTCGCCGTAGAGCAGGGCGGCGAGGGCGACGACACCGCCGGGTTCGACGACGACTTTGAGTTCGCGCCACGCGAAGGCGATGGCATCGAGGGCCTGGTCGTCGGTGACGGCGAGTCCGCCGGCGAGGCGCTGCTGGTTGATGGGAAAGGTGATCGCGCCCGGCGTGTTCGGCATGAGCGAATCGCAGACCGTGCGTGCGCCGGGTGGATTGCTTTCGCGCTTGCCGGAGCGCAGCGAGCGGGCGGTGTCGTCGCAGGCGGCGGGTTCGACCGAATACAGCTTCGTCTGCGGACTCACCGCCGACAGCGCCAGTGCGCTGCCCGCCATGAGACCGCCGCCGCCGCAGGGCGCGAGGAACAGGTCGAGATCGCGGTTGACGAGTGCACGCGTCTGCGCCGCGAGTTCCAGTGCCGCGGTGCCCTGGCCGGCGATGATGTGCGGATCGTCGTAAGGCGGCACGACGACGGCGCCGCGTTCTCGTGCCAGGTCGCGGCCGATCTGTTCGCGATCCTGTGCGTGACGATCGTACGTGACGATCTCGGCGCCCATCGCGCGCGTGTTGTCGACCTTGATGGCCGGCGCGTCGGTCGGCATCACGATGGTGGCGCGAATGCCGAGACGTTGTGCCGCACCGGCGACGCCCTGTGCGTGATTGCCGGAGGACCAGGCCACGACGCCGTGCTGGCGCTCCGCGGCATCGAGCTGCGAAAGACGGTTGTAGGCGCCGCGGAACTTGAACGCGCCGCCGACCTGCAGGCACTCGGCCTTGACGAGCACGGTGGCGCCGAGTCGTTCGTCGAGAAGGCGGTTGCGCAGCACGGGTGTGACCGTGGCGTGACCGGCGATGCGTCGGGCGGCCTCGAGGACATCGGCAGCAGCAGGTTCGGTGGACACGGCAGATCCTTCGATGGCTGGGATGACATGACTCCGGCGCGGGCCTTGCGCGCGCGGGCACAAATGATAGTTACTGTGCGCGACTGTCGTCACCGCACACATGCAAGCTCGATGGAGGGCGAACTGTGATGATGAGACTGTGCTGGAACGTCCTGCTGGTATCTGCTGCGCTGTGCGTGCCGGCACTGGGACAGGATGCGTATTCAGGAAAACCGACGGGCGCCGCGGCGCTGCGCTACACATTTTCCTGGCCGCTCGATGGCAGCACGGTGCAACCGCGCGGCGGCACCACGAAGGGCGCGCCGGTCACGCTCGATGCCGAGCCGTCGGATGCATGGAAGGCATTGCAGGCGCCCGGCCTCGCGGCTTTCGAGCGCGATCGTCGCGCCATCCTGGCGATGGCGGGTACGTATCGCGTAACGTTCGATTTCCTCGAAATCACGCCGTTCAAACAACTCGACAGGCCCAATGCGCCCTACCAGTCATGGGGAACGGAAAAGGTCTACGTCGACAGCGACGACGGCAAGTCGATCAGCCTCGTGCACATTCTCGAGATGCGCGTGGTGATGAAGGACGGCTCCATCAGCGAGCCGATGATCACCAAGCACTGGCGTCAGGACTGGCGCTACGAGCCGGAGTTCATCGTCGAGCACAAGGGGCGCGACCGCTGGGAGCGGCGGCGCGTGACGAGTGCCGAAATGAAAAACGCCTGGAGCCAGACCGTCTATCAGGTCGATGAATCGCCGCGTTACGCGAGCATCGGTCGCTGGAATCATTCGCCCAGCTTCTCGACCTGGCTCAGTGCCGAGACGTGGCGTCCCCTGCCGCGCCGCGAATGGAGCGTGCGCGATGACTATCAGGTACTGATCGGCACGAATCGTCACACCGTCGAACCCACGGGCTGGGTCCAGGAAGAAAACAATCTCAAGACCGTGCTGACCGCCGAGCGGACGATCGATCCATCGAATCCGTACGTCGCGCGCGAGTATGGTGTCGCGCGTTACGAGCGCATTCGAGAGGCCGACTTCGCTGGCGCGGATCGTTACTTCGAGAAGACGAAAGCGTTCTGGAATCAGGTGCGCGATGCCTGGTCCGACGTGTTCGCGAAGCAGGGCAGTGCAACGTTGCGCGGACCGGTCGACAAGCTCGGCCTCTTCGCGCCGTTGTTCGAGCAGGCGGATGCGATCGAGGCCGGCAGCGGCGCCGGTGACAACGCAACGGTGATCCGCGAGGCACTCAAGGACATGGGTGTGGCTGTGGGGCCGGCTTCAGCCGGCCTCTGAGGAGTCAGGCTGAAGCCTGACCTACAGTCTGAGGCCGGCCCCACACGTCCGCGTCCCGTCCAATAGAATTCCTCTTGCTTTGTTATTGAGACTCATTATCATTTGCATCCATGGACGCGATCACAGCCAAACCCCCTATCCGCTCTGCGGATATTTCATCGCCGGCCCCGGGGCTGACCCGTGGGCCGGCGATTCCTTGTGTTCGTTCCGACTCGCTGTTCGGGCGGTCGAGAGAAATCCTGATCGAGCACGGCGGCTGTTATTACCGGCTGCGGCTCACGCACAGCAACAAGCTCATATTGACCAAGTAACGAATCCCAGCCCGCTCGCAGGCGCGTGACGCCACGCGCGCCTGCTCAGCCAGCTACCGCATCGCTGCGGCGATGAAATCTTCCACCGCAGGGTGACGAGGTAGCGGCATGAACATCCTGAATCCACTTCTTCTTTTCACGGCGAGTGCAGTCGCACTCGCATTCGCCTATTCGGCAATGCCGACGCAGCGCTGGTGGCCGCGCCCGTTGCCGACATTTCCCGCGCAGGTCACCGCTGCACTGGCGGCGCTCGTGGCCTTGCGCGGCTGGGTCGAAGTGCTCGGAGCGGTGCAGGGTGGACTGACCTGGCTGTCCACGCTCGCCGTGCCGCTCATCGTTCTTGTGAGTCGCCCGCTGAACCGACGAGGTGATGGATGCCAGCATCGCAAGCTCCCCGCTGCCTGACGCGGGTCATGATCGACGACGATTGCGCCCTCGAAGTGGCGCAGCTGCAATCGGTCATGCATCGCATTCAATGCATGCTTCACGACGTGCCGCAGGCGCAGCGCGAATACATCGCCAACGCACTGCTCAATCTCGCGGTATCGCGGATGTTGAAGGAAGAAGGGCACTCGCAGACCGCGAGCATCCTGATGCGGCTCGGCGATGCGGTCGGCAGTGGCGATGTACCGCCGCCGGAGCGGCCGGTGGATCTGTCGCGGATGAACGGGTAGGACTTTTCTTCCTGTGGGGCCGGCTTCAGCCGGCCTTCCGGATAAGAAGTCAGGCTGAAGCCTGACCTACAGGAGAATCAGACGCGCGCGATCACGCGATCGCTGCGGCCCGTCGTTTCGTACGCACCCTTGCTGCCGTACACCTTCGGCTGACTGGCGCGGCCGGTGATGACGCCGAGCATGCCTTCCACGCGCTTCAGGCGCGCAGTGACGAGGGCACCGTTGCGATCATTGAGGCTGCGGCAATGCGCCGCACGCTGGGCGCACGCGGCCCAACGGGTCTTGAGCTGGCGCGAGGGATCGCACCAGTTGAGAAGCTTGTCGAGTCCCGCGGCGTCGGCCGACACATTCATCATGCGGCACAGCGAGCGGCGTTCGTCTTCGATGGCGATCAGTGCGGCGATGCAGCTCTGGCGCGCTTCGCCGGCCTTCTCCAGTGCTTCGACGTCGTTGCTCGTCAGGAACTCGTGTTCCTGGTCGAGCAGTTCTTCCAGGCGCGACAGCGTCGCGGCTTCCTCGGCGAGGAGCCGTTCGAGCGTGTCGCGGCAGATGCGTGGGTCCACGTGGGTGAAGTCTCCGGATTAGCGGGCGCCCAGTTCCTGTTCGGTGCGCAGCAGCTTGTCGGCAATGCGCTCCGCATCGACCTGGTAGCGGCCTTCTTCGATCGCGCGGCTGATCTCGGCGACGCGGGCTTCGTTGACGATCGGCAGGCTGTTGACTGCCTGTTCGAGCGAGGCGAGCTGGCGTGCCTGACCGGTGATCTGAACCGGATTGCTGCCGGCGACCGCGGTTTCAACCGGCGCAGCAGATCCTTCACCGGCGCGCGACACCGTCTTGTCGGTGCCCGTCTGCACGGGACGGTTCTGAAAGTCACTGATCTTGATGCTCACGGTCGGCGCTCCTGTACTCCACGAACCCTGTAGCGGCCGCAATTCTGAGAACTTTAACAAGTTCTTCCGCGGGGACCTTAGCAGGGCCTTAGGGCAAACCCGCAAACGCCGGTTTGCGGAGCACAGAATAGGTAAAACGGAACGGCAGCGGCGCGATTCGGCTCGCAGATTTGCCGGCTGCATCGCGTGACGCAGTGCGCGCAATGAGTGCCGCCGCAGGATTCGCCCTTCGGGGTTTCTCCTCATGTCAGCGGATTGACGCACCGGCGACTGTCTCATTCAGAGATCGACCCTGACGGTGGAGGAGTTTTCCACCACGCCTTCGACAATCTTGCGCGACGTCACATTCTGGACGCGGATGCGTTCCTTCTCGCTGCCATCGGACAGCGCCTGTCCCTGGGCGCGGATCTCGAAAGGACCGGTCGAGGCGAGCAACGTCACCGACTGGCCGCGACGGACGAGCACGTCGGGTGCCAGTACTTCAGCGGTCAGCGGCGATCCTGCCGGCAGCGCGCGACGCAGCCGTCGACCAGCCAGATTGCCGGTATCGCTGATGAGTCCGGCGGCGAAGCCGCTCAGGCGTCGTGTCTGCAGTTCCACGTCGGCTGCGTCGACCGGCGAGCGACGCGGCAGTGCACGCCGCAATACCAGCACCTGCGCTTCGACTTCGATGGTGACCGGAACGAAGATCGACCAGGCGGGCGACGCACAGCGCACACCCACGGTCGTTCGCGCAGTGCCGGGCATCGTGCCGGGCAATGTCGTTTCCAGTGGCGTTGCGCATTGTGCGAGCCGCAGGCGCGGATCGAGACGCGACGCCGTGACGAAGTACTTTGCTTTCGTTTCCGGAAGCAAGGCCGTCACGCCGTTTTCCGCGGCGGACTGGATGGAATCGAGCGACTGGATCTGCGCCTGCGCCGTTGCGCAGGTGCTGAAGAACAGCGTCACCAGAATCCAGCGGAACGAGATCGACACTTTGTCTGCTTCCTCGAAATCGCCATCGCATTGACGGCTGCGGAAGAGAAAGCAAATGCGGTGCCAGCGTTGGTGCGCC
>OEIU01001038.1_pt1 | contig 20309 bp, 20 predicted proteins | sample 1539221 | NCBI WGS metagenome assembly OEIU01 (sample SAMN03792071, study PRJEB22550) | activated sludge metagenome | feature: wastewater treatment plant; material: activated sludge; isolation source: Wastewater treatment plant of a petroleum refinery complex | place: Argentina: Zarate | collected...
TCCGACCGGCGTGGACCTGGCCGTCAACGCCACGCCTGTCGGCATGCATGCCGGCGATCCGTATCCGCTCGACGTCACGAAACTGACGCCGAACATGACGGTCGTCGACATCATCATGGAGCCGGCCGAGACAGCGCTGCTGAAAAAGGCAAGGGCGGTCGGCTGCAAAATCCAGCCCGGCCGCCCGATGATGGATTACCAGATGCGCGGTATGGCGGAGTTCTTCGACGTCGAGCGCAAGGACCCCGCCAATGGCTGAGACGCGAACCGACGTCGTCATCGGCGGGACATCCGGCATCGGGCGCGCGATGGCTGAGCGCTTCGCGGAAGACAGCGCAAACGTCGTTGTCGCCGGTCGCGACAAGGCGCGGGGAGCGGAAGCCGCCGAGGCCTGTGAGGCTGGCGGCGCCGCTGATGCGCAGTTCATTGAGACCGACGTTGCACATCCGGATTCCGTTGAAGCGCTCGGCCAATCAGTTACGGCGAGGTTTGGCGCACCGCATGTCGTCGTGAACTGCGCAGGCATCCTGCAGAGCGGAAAGCGCGTGCTCGACCAGCAACTCGACGAGGACGAACGGATGTGGCGCGTCAACTACCGCGGCACACTGCTTGGTTGCCAGGTATTCGGCCGATTGATGTCGGCGGCGGGCCGCGGCGCGATCCTCAATGTCGGCCCGCTGGCTTCATTCGCGCCGCTGCCCCTGCCCGCCTATACGCCCGGAAAACACGCTGTGCTTGCGTTGACACAAATGCTCGCTGCGGAATTGGGGCCGCACGGGGTGCGCGTGAATGCCGTCGCCCCTGGCTACACGCTGTCCGATGGATTGAAGGACAAGATCGCCAAGGGCGAACGCAATCCCGACGCCATCAAGGCGACCACCGCGCTACGCCGCTTTGTTGATCCCCGAGACGTCGCGGAAGCCGCATTGTTCCTGTGTTCCGAGCGCGCCGGTTCGATAACGGGTGTTACCTTGCCTGTCGATGCCGGCTGGCTCGTTCAGGCGCCATACGCTCACTATCTCCAGGGCAATCCTATCCGCCCTGCTCCAACCTCCTGATCCGAAAGAAAATTTGATGGGCGACATTCAGCGCTTCGATTTCGATAGCCGGATTCACCACGGCGTCATTCACAATGGTACTGTCTATCTAACCGGCCAGGTGGCCAAGCCTGGTCAGTCTGCCAGCGATCAGATGCGCGAGGTGCTGGCCAAGATAGACGAGCTGCTCGCCAAGGCCGGCACGAACAAGACCCGCATCCTGCATGTGCAGATGTGGCTGGACGACATCCGCGACTTTGACGAAGTCAACGCTGTTTGGGATGCGTGGATGCCGAAGGAGCACGCGCCCGCCCGGTCGTCAGGCGAAGGCCGCATGGCGAAGGCGGGAATGCTGGTCGAACTGATCGTCACCGCGGCCGTGTGAGTGCGTCTTCAACACAGGGGAGTGAACCATTCATGACAAAGCGAAAGTCGCTCTCCACCATCGTCGCCGAGAGCCTGTCGGATAAGATCACTTCAGGAGCCCTTGGCCCCGGAGCGCAGTTGCCGACCGAGGTCGAACTCTGCGCCGAGTATGACGTCAGTCGGACGGTGGTGAGGGAAGCGGTGGCGCGGCTCCGCTCAGACGGGCTGGTTGTGCCGCATCAGGGCCGCGGCATGTTTGTCAGCGAGGCCCCGGCTCACCGAGGTTTCTCGATCCCCGACGAGGCCCTGAAGACGCTGCCGGAAACCATCGCCCTGCTCGAGTTGCGGCTGAGCGTGGAGGTCGAAGCAGCCGGGCTTTGTGCCGATCGCCGCACGCCGGCGGAAGCAGCCGAAATCCGCGCGCTGATGGAGCAGGCCGACGCAAGGCATGCTGATCCCGGCTCCGTCGAAATACACTACGACTACGACTTTCACCTCGCGATCGCCAGGGCGTCAAAGAATGCCTTCATTCACGGCTTCCTCAACTACCTGAAGCCGATCATCGTGCCCCGCTATCAGCTGGGCTACGTGGTCGCCACCGAACACAAGGAAAGCTACTACGCCCGCATTCATTCCGAACACGACAAGATCGTAGAGGCGATCGAACAGCAGAACTCAACCGCGGCGCGAACCGCGATGCGAAAACATCTGCACAAAAGCCTCGAGCGCGTCCGCACCCTCGCACGCCAGTCCGGCGCTGCGATCACCAACGGAGAGCAGAACGCGGCCGCCGCCTCCCTTTTCGCACGCATGCGACCTGTCAGCGACAGCACGGGATAGGCAGGGGGAACGCCGACAGGCGAGCAGATGGCCGTCGCCGGATCGAAAGTTCTTCTTTCGTATTTGCGGCATTTCTTGATTTTCCTGCGTCAGGAAAGCCCACACACTTATCAACAATGACAAGGGGAACATGGACGTGACGACGGTCCTGATCACAGGCGCGACGAGCGGTATTGGTCGAGCCATGGCGATTGCACTCAGCCACACCGGCTATGAGGTGTACGCCATCGGACGCAGCGAAACGGCGCTTGAGAAGTTGCGCGCCGAAGAGCCGGCTATCGTGCCGATCGCGGTCGACGTTACCGATCGGGAGGCGCTCGACGCGGTGCTCACGGATCTCCATGTCGACGTCCTGATCAACAATGCAGGCATGATGCCGCCGCTCGGCAACTTCGCCGACATGAAGGTTTCCGACATCGATGCGACTCTCGAAGTCAATCTCAGCGCGGCGATCGTCTTGACCCGCATGGTGGTGCCGCAGATGCGCGCGCGGCAGTCCGGCCACATTCTCTTTACGAGTTCTTCGGCCGCGCACGCCGCCTTTCCAAACGTTGCGGTCTATTCCGCGACCAAGGCAGCCATATCCGGCTTCGCCGCAGCTTTGCGAGCCGATCTCTCGCCATGCGGCATTCGGGTAACCGAGATCGTGCCCGGTCGCGTGGAGACGCAACTCTACAACGACATACTCGACGCCAAGTCGCGCGAGGCGATGTATGCCGGCAACCTTTCCGTGCAGCCGGAGGACGTGGCCAAGATGGTCGTCGCGCTGCTCGCTTTGCCGGCCGCCGCCGACGTGACGCGCTTCGACATCATGCCAACCCGCCCGGTACCACCAAGCGTCAGCAGATAGGACAAGTCCAATGAAAGACCTTTCCGTACTCATCGTCGGCGGCGGCTCGGGTCTGGGTGCCCTGCTGGCGCGCATGGCTGTGGACGCAGGCGCGGCAAAGCTGGGCATCATCGACATCAATACCGAAGCCGCGGAGGCCGCTCTGGAGCTGGCGCGCGAGAAGGGGCTGCCGACGGCATCCGCGAAGTGCGACATCCAAGTCGGTCCGGAGTGTCATGCCGCCTACGATGCGATCGCTGCAAAACTCGGCCGCGTCGATACCCTGATCAACTGCGCCGCGATCTATCCGCGCCGGCCCATCCTCGATATCACGGACGCCGAATGGGATGCCTCCAACGGCATCAACATCAAGGGCACCTATCACATGATGGTGGCCGCGGTTCGGCACATGCAGCAGCAGGAGCTCAAGGATCAGGTCCGAGGCCGCATCGTCAACCTCACTTCCGTCGATGCGTTCAAGGCCCATCCACAGAATGCGCACTACGCTGCCACAAAGGCCGCTGTCGTCAGCCTCACGCGCTCCTTTGCTCATCATGTCGCCAAGGACAATATCCTCGTCAACTCGGTCGCGCCGGCAGGCATGGCCACGGAGAAGGCAAAGGCGCTGGGCTTCCTTGAAGAACTCGCAAAGGCGAATCCGTTGGGCCGCGGCGCCGAGCCAGCCGAGATCGCCGAGTGGGTGCTCATGACCGGCGGGCCGAAGAACACCTTCATGACGGGCGAACAGGTCATCGTTTCGGGTGGGTACATATACGCCTGACAAAATGCCGGCCCGCGATACGGGCCATCACCGGCAGTGCATGCAAACAACCGTGGAGCTCGAGAAAGAGGAAGGAGCGGACCTGACGATGACCGGCAAGCTGCGCCTTCCGCCGCTGAACGCCCTGCGGGTGTTTTACGCGGTTGCACAACATAGGAGCTTTCGGCAGGCGGCCGACGAGCTCCTGGTCACCCCGCAAGCGGTCGGCCAGCAGATCAAACTGCTGGAAGACACGCTTCAGGTAACGCTGTTCGAGCGCAAGGGGCGCACCATTGAGCTGACCGAGTCGGCGATCCTGCTATCGCACTATGTCAATGCCGGCTTCGAGGAGTTTGCCGAAGGCGTTCGCCGGATCACCAAATCCGCCTACCGCGAGCGCATCAACCTCAACGCCAGCCCTTACTTCGCGACGCACTACTTGCTGCCGCGACTTTCGCTCTTTCGCCAGATATTGCCCGGCGCTGATCTTCGCCTGACGACGATGGTCGACCTGCCCGACTTCGGGCGCGATGATATCGATATGACCGTGCAGTGGGGATACGGCAAATGGCCCGACTACGAGGTCACGCTGCTGGTGCCGGATCCGAAGATCATCTGCTGCACGAGTGCGCTCGGTGAGCAGATCCAGTCTGCGCAGGATCTGACGCGATTTACACTTCTGGATACGGTGAAGTCGAAGCGGCTGTGGCCGGACATCCTTCGACACCTGAAAGTCGAGAAGACCGAGAGCGACCGAAGCATCGGCTTCGACGATGCCGCGACCATGCGGCGTGCCACGCTTCAGGGAATCGGTATCGGGCTCGTTTCGGTCATCGACGCCGAAGAAGACCTGCGTTCCGGCGCTCTCGTGGCGCCCTTGGGCCGGGACGCGATTTCCGACATGAACTCGGAGGAAGTTCCGGGTTTCTTCCTGATCGTTCCCAAAGGGCACCTGCGCGTCAAGGCGGTCGCCGCGCTGCATCGATGGCTGTCCCAACAGGATTGGGCGAGCGACCTTGGCGTTCCTCCCCTACCGAAGCCGACACCGCTCGCAGATTGAGAAGGCTTTGAGATCGGGCCTCTTCGATGTCGGAGCGGCCCCAACAACAAGAACAATGAACAACCTCAACAGTGGAGAAATAAAATGAAAACTGTCAAATGGGGGGTGGCCGCCCTTGCTCTCGGTCTCACGCAGCTCTCGGCGCCAGCCGAAGCGGCCGGTGGCAAGACGCTCGAAGCCGTGAAGGCGCGCGGCGTCCTGAACTGCACCGGCCACGACGGCTCTTATCTCGGCTTCGCCGAGGTCGATGACAAGGGCAACTGGAAGGGTATAGACATCGACCTGTGCAGGGCCATGGCCGCTGCGGTCCTTGGCGATACGGCCAAGCTGAAGATCATCCCCATAAGCTGGGCCCAGCGGTGGCCAGAATTGCAGTCCGGCAACGTCGATATCGTCATCAAGGCCTCGGGCGGAACGCTCAGCCGCGACACCGAGCTTGGCCTTCAGTTTTCCAACTCCTATTACCTCGGCACGACCAAGGTCATGGCGCACAAGGAGCTGAACATTGCCTCGCTGAAGGACGCGGATGGCGGCTCCATCTGCATCCCGGCCGGCACGACGATCGAGCAGCAGGTCTCCGGCTACGCGGCCAAGATCGGCATTAAGCTGGAGCCCGTCGTCATCGAAAAGACCGAGGAACTGGAGCAGGCCTACTTCTCGAAGCGCTGCGACCTCTATGCGCAGTGGGGTCCGGTCGTCGCGATCGCTCGTGCGGCCAAGGGCGCCGTCGAGGATCACGTCATCCTGCCCGACGTGCTCGATGTCGAGCCGGAAGTTTTCATCATGCGCCAGGGTGACGACAACTGGGTCGATATCGCGAATTGGACGCTGTCCGCGCTGCTCTTCGCCGAGCAGGCCGGCATCACTTCCAAGAACGTCGACGAGATGAAGGCCAAGCCCGCATCGCCGCAGATCGGAAAGTTCCTCGGCGCCACGCCGGGCGTTGGCAACGGCCTCGGCCTGCCTGACGACTGGGCATACACCGTGATCAAGAATGTCGGGAACTACAGCGAGATCTTCGACCGCAACCTGGGAGCCGGGTCACCCTACAAGATGGATCGCGAACTGACGAACCTGTGGAGCAACGGCGGCGTCTTGTTCCCATTCGTGTTCGACTGATCGGGCCAATGCCTCGCCCGCCGACGTCGGGCGAGGCTTCCAATCTACGAAAGGCCGGTCCATGCAACAACTGCTTCGCAGCCAGAAAGTGCGCAATGCCGTCCTCCAGATCGCCTTTGTCGGCGTGCTCGCCTTCATCGTGATCGGTGGCGCGCTGGTCGCGCGAGAGAACCTGGTCAGTCAGGGCATCGTTTCGGGCTTCGATTTCCTTTTCAAATCGACTGGCTGGGACGTCACCTACTCTTTGCTGCCCGTATCTGCGACCGACCCGTATTGGTGGTTTTTTTTCAATGGCATCATCAATACGCTGTTTCTCGGCAGCTTTGGCCTCATCCTGGCAACTCTGATTGGCGCCGTCGTGGGACTTGCCAGAACCTCCTCCAACGAGCTGGCGCAGTTTCTCGGTCGCAGTTACGTCGACTTCTTTCGCAACATCCCGCTGATCCTCCAGGTCATCTTCTGGTATGCCGTCCTCACGCACTTGCCGCCGCCGCGCAGCGCCTACGAGGCGTGGGGTTTCCTGGTATCGAATCGCGGCCTCTACATGCCTTTCCTTAATGTCAGTGGACCGGCTTGGGCCATGATCGTTGCCGCCGTCGCGGCCGCCCTGGCGGTCCCGATCTGGCTTGGCCGCACCCAGTTGCTGGACCGCCCGCCGGAGAACCGGCGGGATCTGCAGTTCGTGGCCGCAACTGTCGCGCTCCTGTGCGCGGTCGCTGCCTTGTTGCTCGGCCGGCTTCCAGACGCGCCTTTGCTGGACGTTCCGCAACTGAAGGGTCTCAACCTGAGAGGCGGACTCCGCATCCCGCCGGAATTCATGGCGCTTGTGGTGGGAATGGCCATCTACGGCGGCGCCTACATCGGCGAGATCGTGCGCGGCGGCTTCAAGGCCGTCGGGCGCGGTCAGGTCGAAGCGGCAGGTTCCTTGGGTCTGACGCCATGGCAGACCTTTGCGTACATACGCTTCCCGCTAGCGCTGCGGGCCATGCTGCCGATCCTCACCAACCAATATGTCTGGCTGATCAAAGCAACCACGATGGGCATCGTTGTGGGCTTCGCCGACTTCTTCATGATCACGGCCCTGACCATCAACCACTCGGGCCAGACGCTGGAAGCGATTTTCATTCTGATGGCCGGCTTCCTGATCATCAACCTCAGCATTGCGGCAATTTTCAACCGGATCAACAAGGCGATCGCTCTGAAGGGCAACCAATTGAGGACGTAAAATGGCATCCGTCGACATGACCTACGTTCCTGCACCTCCTGGCATCGAGCGCAGCCTCAAACGGCGCTTCTTCGCGACGCCCGTTCAGGCCCTGACTTCCGCCATTTCGATTGCGCTGCTGGGGTGGATCGCTTGGAAAGTGCTTGACTGGGCAGTGTTCTCCGCCGTCTTCGATACAAGCGGCACAGCGGATGCTTGCCAGGCCGCGTCGGGAGCGTGCTGGTCTGTCATCGCCGCCAGATGGCGCATCATCTTTTTCGGCCTTTATCCCTACGAGGAGCAGTGGCGCTCCGGCCTCGCCTGTGTGGCTGTCGTGGCCATGACGGTGCTGAGCTGTATTCCGGCCTCCTGGACAGGCCGGCGAATCGCACTCATCTGGGGACTGGGCTTCGTCGTCTTTTATGTGCTGATGAAGGGGGGCGTATTGGGCCTGGCCGAAATCGGCGAGGAACAGTGGGGCGGGCTGGCGTTGACCCTGTTCATTTTCGTGACGACCTGCCTCATCGGCTTCCCGCTGGCGATCTGCCTCGCTCTGATGCGACGGTCCCAACTGCCGTGGATCTCGAAAACCACCGGCTTGATCATCGACACTGTCCGCTCGCTCCCCCTGATCTCGATCCTGTTCACCTTCGCCATCGTCGTGCCCTTCATGCTGCCGCAGTGGCTCCAGGGCGACAAACTGTATCGCGTGATTGTCGGTTCCGCCCTGTTCTTCGCCGCCTATCAGGCCGAGATCGTGCGTGGCGGCATGCAAGGCGTTCCGACAGGTCAGGAAGAAGCGGCAAAGGCGCTCGGCCTAAACTAGGCAGCGCATTAGTCGCATTCTGCTGCCACAGGCGATGCGCAACGCCCTGCCGGCAACGATCAACCAGTTCGTGATTGCGTTCAAGGAGACCTCGCTGATCATCATCGTCGGCTTCTTCGAAATCCTGGCCTCGGGGAATGCCGCATTCGGAACCGGCGAGTGGCGCTTCGCCTATGTCGAAGTCTACGTCTTCATTGCCCTGATCTACTTCACCTTCGTGTTCAGCCTCTCACGCTACGGCGCGTTCCTCGAGCGACGCATGTCGGTGGGCGAACGATAGGAGCAAGTCATGACCGTCTCGGATTCAACCGATGCCGCTTTGCAAGCCGTTCAAATCGAAGGCATGAACAAGTTCTACGGCAGCTTCCACGCCCTGCGCGACGTCAATCTGACAGTCGCTCGGGGCGAGAAGATCGTCGTATGCGGGCCGTCGGGTTCCGGCAAATCCACGATGATCCGCTGCATCAACCGCCTGGAGGAACACAATGCCGGCAGGATCGTCGTGCTGGGCACCGAACTCAACGACGACGTCGGCAACATTGACGATATCCGCCGCGAGGTCGGCATGGTGTTCCAGCACTTCAACCTGTTTCCGCACATGACCGTGCTGGAGAACTGCGTGCTAGCACCGATGCTGGTGCGAAAACAGCCGCGCGCGGAGGCCGAAGCGACTGCACGGCGATATCTGGAGAAGGTCCGTATCCCCGAGCAGGCTTCGAAATATCCTGGCCAGCTCTCGGGGGGCCAGCAGCAGCGTGTCGCCATCGCGCGCTCACTCTGCATGCAGCCCAGGATCATGCTGTTCGACGAGCCGACGTCGGCACTCGATCCGGAAATGATCTCCGAGGTGCTCGACGTTATGGTAAGCCTCGCCTCCGACGGCATGACGATGATCTGCGTGACGCACGAAATGGGATTCGCCCGGCGCGTTGCCGATCGCATTGTCTTCATGGATCGGGGCGAGATCGTCGAGGAGGCGCCTCCGGAGGAATTCTTCTCGTCGCCGAAAAGCGAGCGAACCAGGCAATTCCTCTCGCAGGTGCTGGGCCACTGAGGACGACTACAACTCGTGACTGAAGCTGGGCTGTATCTCGTGGCTAACCTTGCCTTAGAGCTGGCGCGTATCCTCGGAACGAAAGGCTGGCTTTCAGGAGACGATACTGTTCCTTATGCGCGCGACTGGCTGGACCGCTACGGGATTCAGCCTCTCGGCGTGGCAAGGCCGGCCAGTACGCAAGAAGTCGCCGCGGTGGTTAGGGCATGCTGCAAAGTCGGCGTTCCGATCGTACCGCAGGGCGGCAATACCGGGCTTTGCGGTGCTGCGGTCGCCGCCGCTCCGGACGCGGTGATACTGTCGCTTTCCCGCATGGCGGCGATCTCGGAGCCGGATCCCGAGAGCGGATCGATCATCGTCGAGGCAGGCGCGGTGCTTGCCGCGCTTCACGAAGCGCTGGAACCCCATGGTCTCATTTTCCCGATGCATCTCGGTGCCGAAGGCAGCGCACGCATCGGTGGTCTGATTGGGACCAACGCCGGGGGTAGCCACGCGCTCCGCTATGGGATGATGCAGGATCTCGTCCTCGGTCTCGAAGTTGTCCTGCCGGACGGCGCTGTCTGGAATGGCCTGCGGGCAGTGCAGAAGGACAATGCCGGCTATCAGTTGCGCAGGCTGTTCTGCGGCTCCGAAGGCACGCTGGGTGTGGTCACCCGGGCCATACTGAAACTCTATCCGGCGCCGCGCCAGCGTGCGAGTGCCCTGCTGGCCCTGCCGGACTTTGCCGCGGCGGTTGAATTTGGAACGCGTCTGCGCGGCCAAACCAGCGAATTCCTCTCGGGTCTTGAATTCTTCTCCGACGTGGGACTTGGGTTCGCTCTCAAGAACATCGGAACGCTCAGCTATCCGTTGGATACCCGTGCTGGCGCCTATCTGCTCATCGACCTCGCTTCCGGATCGTCGCTTGTGCCCTTGAACGACATTCTCGGCGAGGCGCTGGAGTGGGGCATGGAAAATGGCAAGGTCCTCGACGGAGCGGTTGCCATGTCAGAGGCGCAGCGATCGCATTTCTGGTCGCTTCGGGAAGAGCAGCCGGAAGGGCAGCGGCTGGAAGGCGCACAGCTCAAGCATGACATCTCGGTGCCCCCAGGCGCGGTCGCACGTTTCATCGAAGCCGGTGCGGCGATCTGCGAAGAAGTCCTTCCGGGCGTGCGCATCAATCCGTTCGGGCATCTCGGCGACGGCAACATCCACTACAACTTGTCGCCGCCCGAAGGACAGGATGGGTTTCAGGAGCGAGCAGCGCTCTTCGCCGAGACGCTGGCCGAACTTGCCACGCAAATGGGTGGGAGCTTCGCCGCCGAACATGGATTGGGCAGATCCAAGATCGGATTAGCTGACGCCAACCGAAGCACGGTGGAACGAGCGTTGATGGCGCGTCTAAAACAAGCTGTCGACCCGGCCGGGACAATGAATCCCGGCGTCCTGATCCCAGCCGCGACATAGCAAAGAATAACTTTCCAATACGACGGATTTCTTGATTTCGTTCTGCGCTTTCCCTGTGCACGGTTGAATGAGTCATAGACGCGCGGTTTGGGCAGACGCTCCATGAGGATGCAGCAAGCGATGTCGAGAAACGGAGGACAGCTCCTTGTGGAATGCCTGCTGGCGCTGGGCGCCAGCAAAAGCTTCGGCGTGCCCGGCGAAAGTTATCTCGCCGTGCTGGATGCCCTCCACGACACCCAGGGCAGGCTGGACTTCGTGCTGTGTCGCAACGAGGGAGGCGCAGCGTTCATGGCCTCCGCCTACGGAAAACTGACAGGCGCTCCCGGCATCTGCTTCGTCACGCGCGGGCCTGGCGCTACCAATGCGAGCATCGGCGTGCATACGGCGATGCAGGACAGTTCGCCGATGATCCTGTTCGTCGGGCAGGTCGGCACCGATATGAAAGGCCGGGAAGCCTTCCAGGAAGTCGACTACCGCGCCGTGTTCGGTACGATCGCCAAATGGGCAGTGGAGATCGACGATGTCGAGCGCATACCCGAGATCGTAGCGCGCGCCTGGACCACCGCCATGACCGGAAGGCGCGGCCCCGTCGTGGTGGCGCTTCCCGAGGACATGCTAACCGCGATGACCGACGCCGCTCCGCTCAACGGTCCGGCGTCAATTTTCGAGCCAGCGCCGGCCGCAGATGCGGTCGTGGCCGCCCGGCAGATGCTGGCCGAAGCGGAGAAGCCGGTTCTGCTGATAGGCGGCGCGAACTGGGATAACGCGGGACGAGCCGCGCTCCAGGCGTTTGCGGAGGCCTCCGACATCCCGGTCGTGGCCGCCTTCCGCTATCAGGACCAGTTCGACAACACATCGCCGGTGTTCGTCGGCGAGGCCGGCGTCGGCATGGTTGCGCACATCAAGGCGCTCATCCGCGATGCCGACGTGATCCTTGCGATCAATGTCCGCTTCGGCGAAATGACGACGGACGGCTACACTCTGCTCGACGTGCCGACGCCCCGGCAGAAGCTTATCCACGTCCATGGCTCCGACCGCGAAATCGGCAAGATATATGTGCCCGCGCTCGGTATTCATGCCGGCCCGAACGCCTTCGCTCGGGCCTTGACGCCCGTTGAGGGCCGTTGGGCCGATTGGCGGGCAAGGGCGCGCCAGGCGTATGAAGGCACATTCGATGCGCCGCCCCAGCCGGGCCCCGTTGACATGGTCGCGGTCAGCGCTTGGCTGCGTGACAATCTTCCAGAGGATGTCATCCTGACCAATGGCGCCGGCAATTTTACCGTCTGGCCAAACAAATTCCTCAAGTTCGGCCCAAAGGCGCGGCTGCTTGCGCCGCAGTCCGGGGCCATGGGCTACGGCCTGCCGGCCGCAGTCGCCGCCAAGGTCGCGTGCCCGGGGCGCATGGTCGTCTGTTTTGCCGGCGACGGCGATTTCCAGATGAACTGCCAGGAGCTCGGCACTGCGATGCAGGCCGGCGCTCAGCCCATTGTGCTCATCCTGAACAACGGCATCTACGGCACGATCCGCGCGCATCAGGAGCGCACCTATCCGGCGCGCATCTCAGGAACCACGATCGAGAATCCCGATTTCGTGAGCCTTGCAAAGTCTTACGGCTTTCATGCGGAACGCGTCGACTCCACGGCAGACTTCGCGGCCGCCTTCGGACGGGCGCTCGCTTCTGCGACTGGCGCCGTGCTCGAACTCGCGATCTCTCCCGAGGCGCTGACGCCGCGCCAGACCCTCTCCCAGATGCGCGACGCTGCGCTCGCTTCGCGGAAGGCACATTCATGACCTCCAGAAAAAACGACATCCGACTCGGAGCCGATATCGGCGGGACCTTCACGGACATCGCGCTCGACGTCCGTGGAAAGATATACTCGACCAAAGTGCTGACCAACTACGCTGCGCCCGAGCAGGCGATCCTTGACGGCATGGAGATCGTCATCCGCGACGCCGGCATTCATATGGCCGACATCGGCATCGTCATTCACGGCACCACGCTCGCGACCAATGCGCTGATCGAGCGGCGCGGCGCCAGAACGGCTCTTGTGACCACCGAGGGCTTCCGCGACGTGATCGAGATGCGGACCGAAAACCGCTTCGAGCAGTACGATCTGAACCTCAAGCTGCCGACACCGCTGATCCCGCGCGAACATCGCTTCACGGTCACGGGCCGCATCGGCGCCGAGGGGCAGGAATTGCGGCCGCTCGACGAAGCGAAGCTGGAACAGATCGCGGACGAGCTCGCGGCGGGCGGCTTCGGCGCCGTCGCAATCGGCTTCATCCATTCCTATGCCAACCCATCCCACGAAAGGCGCGCGCGGGAAATCCTGTCGGCGAAGCTCGACGTGCCGATCTCGATCAGCTCTGAAGTATCGCCACAGATGCGCGAGTTCGAGCGATTCAACACCGTCTGCGCCAACGCCTATGTTCGCCCGCAGATGGCCGACTATCTCGCCCGCCTGCAGGTGCGCCTGAAGGAACTCGGCGCGGAGTGTCCCGTCTTCATGATCCATTCGGGCGGTGGCTTGATCTCGGTGGAGACCGCTTCGGAGTTTCCGGTACGCCTGGTGGAATCGGGACCGGCCGGCGGCGCCATCTTCGCCGCCGACATTGCCCGCCGCTTCGATCTCGACAAGGTCGTTTCCTATGACATGGGCGGCACCACCGCCAAGATCTGCCTGATCGAGGATTTCGCGCCGCGCACTGCGCGCACCTTCGAAGTCGCGCGCACCTACCGCTTCTGCAAAGGTTCCGGCATGCCGATCTCCATTCCGGTCATCGAGATGATCGAGATCGGCGCAGGCGGCGGCTCTATCGCCTGGGTCGACGCGATGGGCCGTATCCAGACCGGGCCGGAAAGCGCCGGCTCGGAGCCGGGGCCGGCTTGTTATGGCCGCGGCGGCAAGCATCCCGCGATAACCGACGCAGACCTTGTGCTGGGCAAGCTCGATCCCGACAATTTCGCCGGCAGCGCCATTAGGCTCGACACCAACGCCTCCGAGCAGGCAATCAAGCGTGACGTCGGCGACAGATTGTCTCTCGACACGATGTCGACCGCCTTCGGCATATGCGAGGTCGTCGATGAGAACATGGCAAATGCGGCCCGCGTTCATGCCGTCGAGAACGGCAAGAACATTTCCGACAACATCATGATCTCGTTCGGCGGCGCGGCTCCGCTGCATACCGCGCGGCTGTGCGAGAAGCTCGGCATCGACCAGTGCCTGGTGCCGCAGGGCGCCGGCGTCGGCTCGGCGATCGGTTTTCTGAAGGCGCCTTTCGGCTATGAGGCGCTCGCCTCCCGCCTTACTCGGCTCTCGCAATTCAGGAGCGTGGAGGTGAACGCGCTGCTTGCCGACCTCAAGGCTTCGGCGGAGAGCTTCGTGCGAGCCGGCACGAGCGGCAAAATTCTGAGCGAGATCACGGCCTTCATGCGCTATACCGGGCAGGGTTGGGAAATCCCGGTGACGGTGCCGGACAAGCCCTTCGGCGACGACGCGGTGTGCAAGCTCAAAGAGCTGTTCCGCGCCAACTACGAGCGCTTCTTCGGGCGCGCCATCGACGGTCTCGACGGCCTGGAGATCGAAATTGTCACCTGGTCGGTCAAGGCTACGGACGAACGGCCCGCGGTCGAGAAGCATCGGCTGACCGCGGGAAGTCGCTCGGTGAAGGCCACGATCACGCGTTCGGTGTTCGACCCGCCGACAGGCGAGACGCGGACCTACGGCATCGTCGAGCGCGATACGTTGGAGACCGGCGACCGCATCGAGGGGCCGGCCGTCATCGTGGAGCGCGAGACCTCCACGGTCGTCACCTCCCCCTTCGATGCCGTCATCCAGAGCGATGGTTCCATCCTTCTCGTCCGCAAAGGCACATCCCTATGAGCGACATTGGCGAAATCCGCATGCAGGTCATGTGGAACCGTCTGATTTCCGTCGTCGAGGAGCAGGCGCTGACCTTGCTGCGAACGGCCTTCTCGACTTCAGTGCGCGAGTCCGGCGATCTTTCGGCGGGCGTGTTCGACCCGCGCGGCCAGATGCTGGCGCAGGCCGTCACAGGGACACCGGGCCACGTGAACACCATGGCCGAAGCGGTGCTTCACTTCATGAACGAGATCGCGCGCGAGGAGATGTTCGAGGGCGACACCTACGTCACCAACGACCCGTGGAAGGGGACCGGTCACCTGCACGACATCACCATGGTTTCACCCTCGTTCCTCAACGGCAAACTGGTGGCGTTCTTCGCATGCACGGCCCACGTGGTCGACGTCGGCGGGCGCGGCTTCGGCGCCGACGCCAAGTCGGTCTACGAGGAAGGCATCCAGATCCCTATCATGAAGTTCGCGGAGAAGGGCAAGGTCAACATGGACCTGGTCCGCATCCTGCGCACAAACGTGCGCGAGCCTAATCAGGTCGTCGGCGATTTCTATTCGCTGGCCGCCTGCAACGAGGTCGGCCATCGCCGATTGATCGACATGATGAAGGAGATCGGCCTCAACACGCTTGACGATCTCGGCGATTTCATCTTTTCACGCACTCGCGATGCCATTCTGGAACGCATCGCAGCGCTGCCCAAGGGAAGCTGGTCGAACGAACTCACCACGGATGGCTACGACGAGCCGGTGAAGCTGGCGGCGGCCGTCTCGATCCGCGACGATCACGTCGAGGTCGACTTCGCCGGCACCGATCCGATGAGCCGCTGGGGCATCAACTGCCCGATCATCTACAGCAAGGCCTATGCCTGCTATGCGCTGAAATGCGTGGTGGCGCCTGATATCCCGAACAACGCCGCCTCGCTCGCCTTCTTCACCGTCTCGTCGCCGGTCAACATCCTCAACGCGGTGCGGCCCGCGCCCGTGGCGCTTCGGCATATCTTTGGCCACATGGTGCCCGACCTCGTGCTGGGCGCGCTCGCCAAGGCGCTGCCCGGAAAAATCCTGGCGGAAGGCGCTGGCGCGCTGTGGAACATCCACATTTCGGTGCGGCCGGTTGCCGGAGGCGAAGGGCGAACGGCTGAAGTCTTGATGTTCAATTCCGGCGGGATGGGAGCACGCCCCGGCCTTGACGGCCTGTCGGCGACCGCCTTCCCGTCGGGCGTGCACACCATGCCGATCGAAGCGACCGAACATACAGGTCCCATCGTTGTCTGGCGCAAGGAGTTGCGCCCGGATTCCGGCGGCGACGGCGAATTCCGAGGCGGTCTCGGGCAGGTGCTGGAAATTGCCGCGACCGACGGGCACGAGTTCGACTTCTCGGCGATGTTCGACCGGGTCAATAACGCGCCGAGGGGCCGCAACGGCGGCAAGGACGGCGTACCCGGTGTTGTGCGGCTCGACGACGGCACGAAGATGCGGCCGAAGGGCTGGCAGCACGTGCCTGCCGGACGCCGGCTGGTGCTGGAACTGCCAGGCGGCGGCGGCTACGGCGATCCTGCCAAGCGCAGTGTCGCGGCAAGGTTGGAAGACCGTTCCAAACAGTATCTGACGGAGAACGACCGATGAACTACATTTCCTCGCGTCTGTCGGTGGTCAAGCCGTCGGCCTCGATGGCAGCCTCGCAAGCCGCGAAAGCACTCCGTGCCAAGGGCGTCGATGTGATCGACCTGGGCTTGGGCGAGCCCGATTTCCCGACCCCTCCCCATATCATCGACGCGGCTTTCGCGGCCGCACGGTCGGGAGATACCCTCTATACGGCGGCAGCCGGAACGCCGGCCGTGCGCCAGGCGGTTGCCGAAAAATTCCGGCGCGAGAACGGGCTGGACTACACTGCCGACGACATCGTGGTGGCGAACGGCGCCAAGCAAATCATCTTCAACGCGCTGATGGCGACGCTGGAGAGCGGTGACGAGACGATCCTGCCGGCCCCTTACTTCGTGTCCTATCCGGAAATGGTGAAGCTTCTGGGCGGCACGCCCGTTATCGTCGAGTGCCCAGAGACGACCGGCTTTCGGCTTACGCCGGAGGCGCTCGAAAAGGCAATCACCGCGCGCACCAAATGGCTGTTCCTGAACATGCCCGGCAATCCCTCCGGAGCGGTCTATTCGGAGGCCGAGCTGAAGGCGCTCGGCGCGGTCCTGGCGAAACGCGCGCAGGTGCTCGTCCTCTCCGACGAAATCTATGAGCACATCATCTTCGATGGGCGGGAATTTGTCTCCTTCGCCAAGGCCTGCCCTGAGCTCAAGGACCGCACCCTGATCGTCAACGGCGTCTCGAAATCGTACGCGATGACCGGATGGCGCGTCGGTTATGCGGCCGGCCCCACGCCGCTCGTCAAGGCCATGTCGACCATCCAAAGCCAGTCGGTGACGTCGGTCTGTTCAATCGCGCAGGCTGCGACGGTGGCCGCCCTGAACGGCCCACAGCACGAGGTGGGACGGTTCCGGCAAGCTTTCGAGCGGCGCAGAAACCTCGTCGTTGACGGTATCCGGCAAATCAACGGCCTCACGCTGCTGCCGCCGGACGGAGCCTTCTATGCCTATATCGGCTGCGCCAGCCTGATTGGCCGCAAGACTCCGAACGGGACGGTGCTGGAGCACGACTCGGCCGTGGCGAACTATCTCTTGAATGAAGGCCGCATCGCCTCCGTACCAGGCGTCGCCTACGGCCTGTCGCCGTATTTCCGCATCTCGACCGCGACCAGCGAAGAGGTGCTGTCCGAAGCAATCGCGCGAATAAAGGCCGCCGTGGCGGAAGTGGAGTAGATCATGCCGCATTACGAACGCATCCTGATCACTGGCGCGGCAGGTCGCCTCGGCTCGGAGCTCCGCAAAGGTCTCGTGCCGCTGGCCTCGAAGATAAGGCTGGCCGGGCGCAAACCCTTCGACGACCTCGCGCCGCACGAGGAAGAGGCCATCTTCGATCTCGCCGACATGGACGCTACAATTGATGCGACCAAGGATTGCGACGCCATCGTGCATTTCGGCGGCGCGCCGCACGAAAGCCCTTGGCAGACCATCCTGGATTCTAGCATCCGCGGCTCCTACCATATCTACGAAGGCGCTCGGAAACACGGCGTCAAGCGCATCATCTATGCCTCGTCCGTGCACGCCATCGGCTATCATGAAGTCGAGGCGCATATCGGCGTCGAGGCGCCGGTCCGTCCGGACAGCCTCTACGGCGTGTCGAAGAATTTCGTCGAGAGCCTCAGCCGCCTCTACTGGGACAAGTTCGGCATCGAAACCGTGTGCCTGCGCATCTTCTCGTCCTTCCCCGAGCCGACCGACCGTCGTCAACTGTGGTCGTACCTATCCTTCGCCGATTGCGTAAGGCTGGTCGAGGCCTCGTTGACGGCGCCGCGCGTCGGCCACACGATTTCGTTCGGCCTTTCTGACAACAAGATAAAGCCGGTCGACAACAGTGGTGCGGGTCATCTTGGATACGAGCCAAAGGACAACACCGAGCCATTTCGCACAAGGGTCGAAGCGAACACGCCCGTGCCCGATCCGACGCGGCAAGCCGTCAAATATCTAGGCGGCTGGTTTTGCGAACTCGGGCACCCCGACGAGGAGCAGAAGTGACGCCGGACACGCCGCATCGCGGTGCATGAGGCGCCAGCACGCTCAAAATCTAGCGCCAATACCATACGTCAATACCTCAAGCGGTCACGCATCGCGTACCAAAGCATGCCGAGCACGTAGAGCGGCCCGCGCAAAGTGGCACCGCCGGGGAACGGCATCGGGTTCAAGCCTTCGAACAGCGCAAACTGTCTCGTGTCACCACCAATCGCGTCGACAAGCAGCTTGCCTGCCAGCGCCGAGAGGATAACGCCCTTGCCGGAATAGCTGTGCGCGAAATAGACCTCTCCATCCCTGCCGACATGCGGAAACCGCGACGTAGTAACCGACACCAGCCCACCCCAGGCGTAGTTGATGCAGCGGCCTTTAAGCTGCGGGAAGGTCTTTTCCATATGCGGCCGCACGAAGCCCTCGATGTCCGCCGGCGGGCGCGGCGTGTAGCGCTCGCCGCCAACGAACAGCAGCCGGTTGTCGGTCGAGAGACGGTAGTAGTTGACGACGAAGCGAGCATCGGAGACGGCAACGTTGCTCGGGATGACTGCCGCTGCGTCGGCCAGCGGCTCGGTCGCGACGATTTAACTGCCGACCGGCATGATGCGGCTTTCGACGCGCGCGTTGATACCGTTGAGCAGCGCATCGTCGGCGAGGATGGCGTGCTGGGCGCGCACCACGCCGGCCGCCGTCTCCGCTCGGACGCCGCTGCGGCGATCCAGCCGCAGGACCGGCGAGTCCTCGTGGATCGTCACTCCGGCCGCGACGGCCGCGTGCGCCAGGCCGAGCGTGTAGTTCAGCGGATGCATGTGGCCGCCGAGCGCATCGAACAACACGCCGTGATAGGGCGTATCGACCGCCGCGCGCGCCTCGGCCGCGGACATGATGCGCATATGTGGACAGTTCATGATAGTGGTCAGGCATTCTGTGATTTTTCATGGAATGAGCTTTTTACATGAAAACATGGGGTCCCGATTCCGCTCTCATTGACATCGACCGACAGATCGCTATTGGGATCGCTCCGGCAAGAACCGGAGCGCACTCACGCAGCGGCCGATTTCTTGTCAACCGGTCAATGATCAGGCGCAAGGCCGGGCTGGGTCCGGTCCTGCGGTCAGACAGGGCAGATCCGCGACGAAAACCGCCTAGCCTTCGGTTCGCAATTGATATGCGGCGCTGTCACGAACGACCCGGCCGGCGGTAGGGGCTGCCCAGTGGGTACCGATGATCAATGCGTCGGTATCGGCGACCTCTTCGCAGAAGAGCCTGCGCGTGGCTATGCCCATCTCAATATCGAAGTCGACCACGGCGCGCCATTCGGGATGCGCGAGTTGGCAGGGATGGTGCATGATGTCGCCGGTAATGTAGCCATGCTGACCGCCTGAGGTGATCTCCACGCTCGTGTGTCCCGGCGAATGTCCAGGGGTTGAAACGAGCCGTATCTCAGGCGAGATGACGTGATCTGTTTCGATGAAGTCGGCCAGGCCGGCCTCGACAATGGGACGCACAGAATCGCCGACAAGGTTTGCAACGATCTTCTGTTCAAAGCTCTCGCCACTCTCCGCTTCCTTGCTCCAGTGTTCGAATTCCGTCCGCCCGAAGAGGTAGCGGGCCCGGGGAAAGGTTGGCTGCCATTTCCCGTCCACGAGCATGGTGTTCCAGCCCACGTGATCGATGTGCAGGTGGGTGCAAAGCACAATATCCACGTCTTCGCGCCGGCAACCGATCTTCTCGAAGGTCTCCAGGAATTCCCCATGGCGCATATGCATGCCGGGTATCCCGCCACGTTCCTTGTCGTTGCCGACGCAAGTGTCGACAACGATTTTCAGCTTTTTGGTCTCAACAAGCAGCGCGTGGAAGCTGAGGATGAGAGCGCCGGATTCCGTTAGGAGTCCAGGAGGCATCCAGGTCATCGGAAGCACCACCTCGGGCGTTGCTTCCGGTATCATTGGGTAAGGACTAGGCCCTTCGCTCTCGAGAATCTTGGTGATCTTCACATCACCGATCTGCCAGGACTGAACGCCCATGAAACAAACTCCTTTGAAGATGGATCTTGAGGGCCTAAGTCCGGCGTGGCCCAACGTGCATGTGCTGAAGCGTTTCAGTCGCGGATCGTCAGTCCGCCGTCGACCGACCAGGCTTGGCCGTTGACCCATTCCGCATCGTCCGACAGCAGGAAGGCAGCGGCCGCTGCCACATCCGAGGGGTTGCCCAACCGTGGACTGCGCATGGTGGCCAGAATCCGGGCCCGCCACTCTTCGTCGA
>OEIU01001039.1_pt1 | contig 20290 bp, 11 predicted proteins | sample 1539221 | NCBI WGS metagenome assembly OEIU01 (sample SAMN03792071, study PRJEB22550) | activated sludge metagenome | feature: wastewater treatment plant; material: activated sludge; isolation source: Wastewater treatment plant of a petroleum refinery complex | place: Argentina: Zarate | collected...
TGCCGCCGCAGGGCGGGCGCAAGCATCCGCAGCAGGAATTCCTGCAGGTCGACACCAAGAACATCCTGTTCATCTGCGGCGGCGCGTTTTCGGGCCTGGACAAGGTCATCCAGCAGCGCTCCGAATCCACCGGCATCGGTTTTGCTGCCGAAGTGCGCAGCAAGAGCAAGCAAACCAATGTCGGCAAGGGGCTGGCTGACGTCGAGCCCGGCGATCTGGTCAAGTACGGGCTAATCCCCGAATTCGTCGGCCGCCTGCCGGTCGTCGCCACGCTCGAAGAACTCGACGAAGCGGCGCTGATCAAGATACTGACCGAGCCGAAGAACGCCATCGTCAAGCAGTTCAAGCGCATGTTCGAGCTCGAAGGCGCCGAGCTCGAGTTCCGCAACGACGCGCTGCTCGCCGTCGCGCGCAAGGCGCTCAAGCGCAAGACCGGCGCGCGTGGACTGCGCACGATCCTCGAACAGGTTCTGCTCGACACGATGTATGAGCTGCCCTCGCTCGAGCACGTCTCCAAGGTCGTCGTCGACGAGGCCGTGATCAACGGCCAGGCCGAGCCGTACCTGATCTATCGCGGCATGCAGTCGCGCGCTGCATCGGAATAACACGCCTCGCTAACAATTCACCCAATCGGACAGCAGTGTGCCGATTGCGGTAGACTGTCGCGCATCGCGGCCATTGCCGTTGGCTGAGGCGAAGCCGATCATGAGGCGGGTTTCCAATATCACGCGCAACATCGCATCGCGCTGCGTTACTGCACGGGTAACGCGGGCTGGGCAATTGCATGCCAGGAACTTCGGCCTGGCCGAATTCAGGACCTGGACTGCTGCGGAAACGGCTGCTTCGTCCTGGCTGAAAAAATTGAAACCGAAGCTTCCTGCGGCGATTCCGGCGAAGGGCCGGATGACGCAGCGAAACTCGTCGGGCATCGTCGGCGTGCAACTCAAGCACAGCAAGCGGCGTGGCCATGACCATTACGCGTGGCAGGCATCCTGGCCGGGCAAGCCCGGTGGTATTTGCTGGGGAATAACGAAATACGGAAACGAGCGCGCGTTTGCTTGCGCCGCGATCGCACGCAAGATGGAAACCATTGATCGCCGCGTGATCGAGAAGAAATATCTTCGCCTCAAGGGCACGCCGGCGCTCCGTGCAATTTTGCGGCGAAGGAAACTCAGTCCGCCTTGAGCCGCACCTCACACCGGGTTGCCTGGGCGGCAGTCGGGGATTCCCGCCAGAACGGTGAGGATTTACGGTCACTTGAAACGCAGTCGCGCGCCGGATTGGCTAGAATGCGCGTGTGCCGCGCATTCGTCCGCTTTCCCCCGAACTCGTCAACCAGATCGCCGCCGGCGAGGTGGTGGAACGGCCCGCATCCGTAGTCAAGGAACTCATCGAGAACAGCCTTGACGCGGGTGCCACGCGGCTGGAAATCGACATCGAGGACGGTGGTGCGCGCCTGATCCGCGTGCGCGACGACGGCGGCGGGATTCCCGCCGACGAACTGCCGCTGGCGCTCGCTCAGCACGCGACCAGCAAGATCGCGACGCTCGAAGACCTCGAACATGTGCGGACGCTCGGGTTTCGCGGCGAGGCGCTGGCATCGATCGCCTCGGTGTCGCGCTTCGCGCTGACCTCGCGTGCGGCGGGGGCGGACGCGGCCTGGCGGGTCGCGCGCGAGGGCGGCAGGCTTGACGCGGCGCGCCCGGCGCAGCATCCGCCGGGCACGACGATCGAGGTGCGCGACCTTTTCCACGGCGTGCCGGCGCGGCGCAAGTTCCTGCGCGCCGAGCGCACCGAGTTCGGCCATATCGACGAGTTGGTCAAGGCCATCGCGCTGGCGCGGCCCGATGTTGAGATCCGCCTGTCGCACAATGCCAAGCCGGTGCGCCTGCTGCGGCCGGCAAACGACGAAGGGGCACTCGCCACGCGCGTCGGCGATATCCTCGGCGACGAATTTCCGGCCAACAGCCTGCGCGTGGATCACGCCGGCGCGGGCATGCGCCTGTCGGGCTGGCTCGGCCTGCCGACGGCTTCGCGCAGCCAGCCCGATCAGCAATTCTTCTACGTCAACGGACGCCTCGTGCGCGATCGCGTCGTCACGCATGCGGTGCGCCAGGCCTATGCCGATGTGCTGTTCCATGGCCGTCATCCGGCCTACGTGCTGTTCCTGGAACTGCCGCCAGAAGGCGTGGACGTGAACGTGCATCCGGCCAAGTCCGAGGTGCGTTTTCGCGAAAGCCGGCTCGTGCACGATTTCCTGTATCGCACGCTCAACGAGGCGCTGGCGGGGACGAGAGCCGGTGCGGAAACGTCGTCGACGCACGCAGCGCTGGCTGTCGCGCCGGATTATCGCCCGATAGCACAGTCGGGTTTGGGGCTTGGCGTGCGCGAGCCGCTCGCCGATTACGCGGCGTTGTTTGGTGCTGCATCGGCACACTTGGCGTCGAACGACATACCGATGCCGGAAAACGCATCGAGAGATGTGCCGCCGCTCGGTTTCGCGCTGGCCCAACTTGCCGGCATCTACGTGCTGGCCGAGAACGCGCAGGGCCTGATCCTCGTGGACATGCACGCCGCGCACGAGCGCATCACCTATGAGAAGCTCAAGATGGCGCGCGCTTGCGACGGCATCCATTCGCAGCCGTTGCTGGTGCCGCTGAGCCTGGCACTGAGCGAGCGCGAGGCAGCTGCGGCACAGGAGCATGGCGACGAACTTGCGGTGCTCGGATTCGAGATCGCGCGCAGCGGTCCGCAGGGCGTGATCGTCAAGCGTTATCCCGGAATCCTCGATGGCGCCGACGTCGGCGGCCTCGTGCGCGACGTGCTGGCTGATCTTGCCACGCATGGCAATTCGCGCCGGCTGGAGGAAACCCAGAACGAAATCCTTTCCACGATGGCCTGCCACGGCTCCATCCGTGCCAATCGGCGCTTGACTTTGCCGGAAATGAACGCACTCTTGCGCGAGATGGAAGCGACCGAGCGTTCGGGCCAGTGCAACCACGGCCGCCCGACCTGGGTGCAGTTGTCCGTCGCTGAGCTGGACAAGATGTTTCTCAGGGGTCGCTGATCCCGGCTGATTGGTTTGCGGAGAATTCCATGATCAATTCGATGTTGCTCGCGACAGCGGTGCTCGCCGCTACCACCGGCGTTGCAGCTGATTCGACCTACGTCAAGCAGATCCAGGATTGGCGACACGAGCGCGTTGAACACTTGCGCGCGCCGCATGGATGGCTGTCGTTGGTCGGGTTGGACTGGCTGCGCGATGGCAAGAACACGCTCGGCTCGGCCTCAGGCAACGACATCGTGCTGGCGAAGGCTCCGGCGCATCTGGGCACGATCACGCTGACCGGCGGCAAGGCCACGATCGCGCTGGATGCAAAGTCCGGGGCGACGATCGATGGAAAATCCATCCGCGAGGCCGAGCTGCTCGACGACAGCCATGACAAACCGACCACGATTGCGTTCGGCACGGTGAGTTTCTATCTGGTCCAGCGCGGCGACAAATACGGCCTGCGCGTGAAAGACAGCGAGGCGCCGACGCGCACGCATTTCCTCGGCATCGATTATTTTCCGATCGACGCGAGCTGGCGCGTCGAGGCGAAATGGGAGGCCTACGATCCGCCGCATGAAGTCGAGGAGCCGAATATCCTCGGCCAGGTCGACAAGGTCGTCGTGCCGGGCGCGGCGGTATTCGAGCGCGACGGCAAGACGTATCGGCTGGAACCGGTGATCGAAACGCCGGGCGATACCAACCTTTTCCTCGTATTCGCGGACAAGACCAGCGGCCACGAAACCTATGGGGCCGCACGTTTCGTCTACACCGAACCGCCCAAGGACGGCAAGGTCGTCATCGATTTCAACAAGGCTTACAATCCGCCTTGCGCGTTTACGCCGTACGCGACCTGTCCGCTGCCGACTGCGCAAAACCGCATGAAGATGCGCGTGACCGCAGGCGAGAAGAAGTATCGCGGCACGCACGAATAATCCACAGCACTGTACGGAAGAATCATGGGCAAGTCGGTAGTCATTTTGGGTGCCCAATGGGGCGACGAAGGCAAGGGCAAGATCGTCGATCTGCTCACCGAGCGCGTCGGCGCGGTCGCGCGTTTCCAGGGTGGTCACAATGCCGGCCACACGCTCGTCATCAAGGGCAAGAAGACCGTCCTGCACCTGATTCCCTCCGGTATCCTGCGCGAAGGCGTGTTGTGCCTGATCGGCAATGGCGTGGTGCTGTCGCCGGCCGCCCTGCGCGAGGAAATCGCCGAACTCGAAGGGCAGGGCGTGGACGTGCGTTCGCGCCTGAAGATCAGTCCGGCGACGCCGCTGATCATGCCGTACCACATCGCGCTGGACCAGGCGCGCGAGAAGGCGAGCGGCAAGAACGCGATCGGGACCACCGGACGCGGCATCGGTCCGGCCTACGAAGACAAGGTCGCACGGCGCGGTATCCGCGTCGCGGACTTGATGTATCCGCATGAGTTGCCGGACAAGCTGCGCAGCGTGCTCGACTACCACAACTTCGTGTTGAAGAACTGGCTGAAGGCAGACGCGGTCGATTACCAGAAGGTACTCGACGAGGCGCTGGAATTCGGCGACTACGTCAAGCCCATGATCGACGATGTCGCCACCACGCTGCACGACTTGCGCCGCGACGGCGCCAACATCCTGTACGAAGGCGCGCAAGGCTCGTTGCTGGACATCGACCATGGAACGTATCCGTACGTGACCTCGTCGAACACCACGGTCGGAGGCGCGTATGCCGGCACCGGCGTGGGCGCGAGCGATATCGATTACGTGCTCGGCATCTGCAAGGCTTATGCGACGCGTGTCGGCGGCGGTCCGTTCCCGACTGAACTCAACGATGCCACCGGCGAGGCGCTGCGCAAGCGCGGCAACGAGTTCGGCGCCACCACCGGGCGTCCACGCCGTTGCGGCTGGATCGACCTGGTCGCGCTCAAGCGCGCGGTGCAGATCAGCGGCATCAATGGCCTGGCCATCACCAAGCTCGACGTGCTCGACGGATTGCCGTCGATCAAGGTCTGCATCGCCTACGAATACCGCGGCAAGCGCCGCGAACTGGCGCCGCTCGACGCCGCCGGCTGGGACGAGTGCAAGCCGGTGTACCTGGAGTTCCCCGGCTGGGAAGAATCCACCTGCGGTATCCGCGAATGGGACAAATTGCCCCCGGCTGCCCGCGCCTACCTGCGTGCGGTCGAGGAACTCGCCGGCACGCACATCGCCCTGGTCGCCACCGGCGCCGATCGTGACGATACGATTGCGCTGACCGATCCATTTCAGTAACCGTATTGACTCGTCATACCGGCATGGATTGCCGGTATCCAGACTGCATGGATGCCATCCTTGGCCACTGGATTCCGGCAGTCCCTGCCGGATTGACAGCCTTGTAACAGGAGCGTTGCCATGTCCGCCAAGAAGACCATTGCCGCAATACTTGCGCTTATTTCCACCGCCGCTTTCGCGCAGAGCACCGACATCGCAGGCGCAATGCATTGGCGCCTGGTCGGTCCGTTCCGCGGCGGTTGGGCGACGATGGCCGAGGGCATCGCGGATCAGCCGAACACGTTCTATTTCGGCGCGGCAGGCGGCGGCGTGTGGAAGACCGACGATGCGGGCGCGACCTGGCATCCGATGGGCGACTTGCCGGCCGCGCCGGTTGGTGCGCTGGCGATCGCGCCATCCAATCCGGAAGTGATCTACGTCGGTACCGGTCAGGTCGCCGCGCGCTATGACGTCGCCGCCGGCACCGGAGTATACAAATCCACGGATGGCGGAAAGTCATGGACTTCGGCTGGACTCGCCTCCACACGCCACATCGGCCGGATTCTTGTCGATCCGCGCGATGCCAACACCGTGCTTGTCGGAGCGCTCGGACATTACTTCGGGCCGAACAAGGAACGTGGTGTGTTCCGCTCCACCAACGGTGGCAAGACCTGGAAACAAACCTTGTTCGTCAATGCCGATACCGGCGTGGTCGATCTCGCTGCCGATCCGAACGACTCGAATATCGTCTATGCGGCGGCGTGGCAGGTGCGCAACTATCCGTGGCTGTCGTATTTCCAGCCAAACGCGGGGCCGGGCAGTGGCGTATACAAATCCACTGATGGCGGCGTGAGCTGGAAGCCCATCACTGGACATGGCTGGCCACAGGCGACGCTGGGACGCATCGGATTGGCGACCGTCAGCGGCGGCCGCGTCTACGCGGTCGTCAATGCCGCGCCATACTCAGGCAACGTGCCGCATGCCGGCGCAGTGGACGAAGGCGGCCTGTACCGTTCCGACGACGCCGGTGCGAACTGGACGCGCGTAAGCGGCGAAAGTTGGCTGGAAAACGATTACTTCTCGCGCATCACGGTCGATCCATCGAATCGCGATCGCGTCTATGCAACGGGTCAATCGATCCGCGTATCCGACGATGGCGGCAAGACCTGGCGCATCTTCAAGGGCGCGCCCGGCGGCGACGACTACCATTTCGTCTGGATCAATCCCAAACATCCGGATCACATCATCACCGCCAGCGACCAGGGCACGGTGGTAAGTGTCGACGGCGGCGCGCACTGGAGCGACTGGTACAACCAGCCGACCGGGCAGTTCTACCATCTGGCCGCCGACAACCGCTTTCCGTACTGGATCTATTCCGGCCAGCAGGATTCGGGCACGGTCGGTGCGTCCAGCCGCAGCGACTACGGCGCCCTGAGTTTCCGCGACTGGCATCCGGTTGGCGGCGACGAGCGCGATTACGACATTCCCGACCCGCAGGATGCGAACATCGTCTACGGCTCCGGCCTCGGCGGACGCCTGTCGCGCTGGGATGCGCGCACCGGCGAGGTGCAGAACATCTCGCCGTGGCCGTTGTCGACCTACGGCGAGCGGCCAACGTCGGTGAAATACCGCTACACATGGATCACGCCGATCGCGGCGTCACCGGTCGCGCCATACCCGCTGTACCAGGGCGCGCAGGTGCTGTTCCGCTCGCTCGACAAGGGCGCAACCTGGCAGACGATCAGTCCGGACTTGTCAGCGAAAGATCCGCACGCGAAAGACTGCGACAAGAATCTCGCAGCGCCCGCGGCGCGAGAGTGCGGCTACGGTGTGATCTTCTCCATTGGCCTGTCGCCGCGCGACAACGACGAAATCTGGATCGGCACCGACGACGGCCTCATCCAGCGCACGCTCAACGGCGGCAAGCACTGGGCAAACGTGACGCCCAAACTCGTGCCGGCATGGGCCAAGATCGCCAGCGTCGATGTTTCCGCCGCGCAGCAGAACACGGTGTACGTCGCCGTCGACAATCATCGCCAGGACGACTTCGCGCCGCGCATCCTGCGCACGCACGACGGCGGCAAGACCTGGGCGGACATCAGCGCCGGTTTGCCGGCTGGTCACTTTGCCGACGTGGTGAGATCGGATCCGGTCGCCCCGGGCCTGCTCTACGCCGGCACCGATACGGGCGTATTCGTTTCTTTCGACGATGGTTCGCACTGGCAATCGTTGCAGAACAACCTGCCGACGGCCTGGGTGCGCGACCTGCTCGTGCACGACGGCGATCTCATCGCCGCCACCCAAGGCCGCGCGCTGTGGGTGCTCGACGACGTGACCCCGTTGCGCCAGCACGCGAAACTGGCCGCCAATGCCGACGTGCTGTTCGATCCCGCACCGGCGATCCGCGTACGCGCCAGCCAGAACAAGGACACACCGCCGCCGGCCGACACGCCGCTGGGCGAGAATCCGCCGAATGGCGCGATCATCGATTACCGGCTCGCGCGTGCGGCCAGGAATGTCGTGCTCGAAATCCGCGATGGGTCCGGAAAAGTCATCCGCCGTTACGCCAGCGACAAGCCCGAAACCGTACCGGATGCCGAGCGCTATTTCACCGAATCCTGGACCAAGCCGCCGTTGCAACTGTCTGCGACCGCCGGCATGCACCGTTTCGCGTGGGACCTGCGCCTGCCGCGTCCACGCGCGGCACACTACGACTACGGCATCAATGCGGTATTCCGTGATGGCACACCAATCGTGCCACAGGGCATGCTCGTCGCACCCGGCGATTACACAGTGGCCTTGATCGTCGATGGCAGGACGCAGACCGTGCCTTTGAAAGTCGTGCCCGATCCGCGCGTAGCGCTGGATTCCTCCGCGATTGCGGCGAACCTGGCGTTCGGCACCGAAACGGAAAAGTCGCTCGACCGTGATTTTGTCGGCTATGGACAAATCCGCGCTGCGCACGAACAAATCGAAAAACTCGGCGATTCGGCGAATGACAAATCCGTTGCCGCCGCGCTCGCGAAGTACAAGTCGGCCGTCGCGCCGCTGAAGTCGGGTGAGGGCGTCGACAGTGAAAACCTCGGCGACATCGGCGGCGTGCTTTCTGCCGTCGCTGGTGATCTGGAAGGCAGCGACCGCGCACCGACACAGCCGCAGCGCGAAGTCGTCGCGGCGGCGAATGCGCGACTGGATCGCGCGCTCAAGCGCTGGGATGCGGTGCAGAAGGGTGAACTGGCCGCGCTGAATGCCGCGCTCAAATCCGTCGGAAAAGCAGAAGTCCGCGTGCCCGCCGCAGATCAGGTGCGACTGCACGATGCGCCGGAAGGCAAGGATCTGCCCTAGATTCGTTGCGGATGCGTCACGAATACTTCACGCAAAGCAGGGCGACGAATGGGTGATCGCCCTTGCGGTTGTGACTCGCATGCAGCCATAATTGCCGCGGGGATAACAGGCATGGGAATGTCCTGCAACTGAAGCCGTGCTGGCGTTGCGCTCGGAGCGCAAACGCTGGCGCAAACACAATCTGGGGTTCCAATGAAGACGAAGATTCTGTCGGCCGCGATTGCGGCCGCGCTGGTATTGGGCGCGAGCGATTTGCGTGCCGGCAACCCGCTGGCGCAGCCGGCACGACCGGCCGATACCAAGGGGGCGACCCAGCAGTTGCCGTCCTTGCTCGACTTGCAGATGGATACGTATCGCAGCGCCGGCGACGAACACAAATTCATCGTGTCGCGCGATTCGAAGTACCGCCGTGCGGCATCGTCCGGCAAGGCGGTGGACTACGAAACGTTCAGCCTGGTCCGGATGGCGACCGGAAATTCCGTGCAAACGCTTTCCGGCGCCGTACTCGCCGACCGCATGAACCTTGTCCTGCTCAACAGTGGTGCGCTGGACACGACCGGTGCGGTGGCGAAGGAACGAACCCAGCGCAGTTATGGCAAGCCCGGCGGCACTGGCATGGCGCTGGTGCAGTTCAGCGGCCCGATCCGACCAGAGTGGTATGCAGCGCTTGCGCGCAGCGGCGTGGACATCGTTACGCCGATTCCGGAAAACGCCTACCTGGTCTATGGCAAGACCGAAACCCTGCAGCAGCTTGGCACATCGCTAGCGTCTCGCCTGGCGGCAAATGTCGTCCAGTACGCGGCGCCCTACGCCGAAGCCGAGCGTGTTGATCCGGGTGCTTTGCGCGTAAACGACAACGGTGGTTTGCTATCCGTGCAGTTGTATGCGGACGCCGCGGTCAACGCCGAAACGCTTGCCTCGCTGGGCAATGCGCGCATCGTCCAGGATTTCTCGATCGGTCAATACCGCAACCTCGTGGTGGAACAGCAGGCCGGACAGTTGTCGGCTCTGGCGGCACGTCCGGACGTGGTGTCGATCCAGTCCTACCAGACACCGCACAAGATGGATGAACGCCAGGACCGCATCATCACCGGGCAGATTTCTGGCAACAATCCGGTCGCCGGCAGCCACCTGCAATGGTTGGCCGACCATGGCTTCACCCAGGCGCAGTTCGACACCAGCAATTTCCGCGTGAACCTGTCCGATTCGGGCATCGACAACGGCACCACCACGCCGAACCATTTCGCGCTGCACGTTGGCGGTGTGTACAATGGCCCGAGCCGTATCGTCTACAACCGCCTGGTCGGCACGCCGAACTCGGGCAGCACGCTGGCGGGGCAGGACGGACACGGCACCCTGAATTCGCATGTCATTGGTGGCTATGTCGGTACGGCCTCGCCGTTCGATGCCGCCCCGCACGCGGATGGATTGGGCTTTCACTACGATCTTGGCGTGGCGCCATTCGTGAAGATCGGATCGTCGGTGATTTTCGATCCAAGCACCTACACCAATCCGAATCTGTCGACGCTGGAAAACCAGTCCTACTCGGACGGATCGCGCATCAGCAGCAATTCCTGGGGTGCTTCCTCGTCCAGCTACAGCAGCGATGCGCAAACCTTCGACAAGCTGGTGCGCGACGCCCAAAGCGCTACCGCAGGCAATCAGGAGATGGTAGTGGTCTTTGCCGCGGGCAACGCAGGCTCCGGATCCGGCACCGTCGGCACACCGGGCACGGCGAAGAACGTGATCACGGTCGGCGCGTCGGAAAACGTTCAGGCTTTCGGTGCCGCCGATCAATGCGGCATTGCCGATGCCGGCGCGGACAGCGCCAACGACATCATCTCTTTCTCGTCGCGCGGCCCCACGTCCGATGGCCGCAAGAAGCCCGACATCATGGCGCCGGGTACGCACGTCACCGGCGGCGTCTGGCAGCAGAGCCTGCTCGATCCCGCAGTATCGGCCAACGGCGGCGCTTCGCCGACGTTCGATGCCACTGGAGTTTGTGCAGGACCCGGAACGTCGAATTTCTTCCCGACCGGGGGCCAGCAGTGGTACACCGCATCCAGCGGCACCAGCCATTCCACCCCGGCTGTTGCCGGCGCGGCAGCGCTGGTGCGGCAATGGTTCATCAATCACGCGATCGCGGCACCATCGCCGGCAATGACGAAGGCGTTCCTGACCAACGCTGCGCACTACATGAATGGCACCGGTGCGAACGATACCTTGCCATCCAACAATCAGGGCCTGGGACTGATGGACCTGGATCGCTCCTTCGACAGCGTGTCGCGCATCCTCAGCGATGAGGATGGCGCGAGGATGTTCACCGCAACCGGCCAGATCCAGGTCCTCACGGGTGCGGTGGTCGACGCAACCCAGCCCTTGCGCATCAGCCTGGCCTGGACCGATCAACCCGGTCCGACCAGCGGTGCGGCCTGGGTCAACAACCTGGATCTGACCGTCACCGTGAACGGCTCCGAGTACAAGGGCAATGTCTTCAGCGGAGCCAACTCCGTGACCGGCGGCAGCGCCGATCCGAGCAACAATCTCGAAAGCGTCTTCCTGCCGGCTGGCCTTCCGGTCGGAACCGTGGTTGCGATCACCGTGACCGCGGCCAACATTGCCGGTGACGGCGTACCGGGCAATGCCTCGGCGCTGGACCAGGATTTCGCCTTGGTCGGTTACAACCTGCAGACCGTGCTCACACCGGCCGTGGCTGCCGACGGATTGACCCAGACGGCCGAGAACGGCACGCCGGCGAATGGTTTGCCGGATCCGGGCGAGCTGGTCGCTTACGATCTGTCGCTGCACAACGTGGGGACGGGCGACACAACCGACGTCGTGGCCGAACTGCAACCGACGGGCGGTGTCGTGCAGACGGATCTGCCGCGTGACTACGGCGTATTGACGGCGGGCGGCGCATCGGCCGTGCGCAACTTCCCGTTCCTTGTCGATCCCGGCCTGACCTGTGGCGCGCCGCTGGTGCTGACCTGGAATCTCAGCGACGCCGGCAATCCGCTGGGTACCGTGGTGAAGAACCTTACCGTGGGCGGCACCGCGACGACCGCGACACCGATCGAGAACTTTGATGGGGTGACCGCACCAGCGTTGCCGTCGGGCTGGGTCAATGTCAACACCGGAGTGGGTAATCCGTGGGTAACCAGCGTGACCACGCCCAATTCCGCGCCCAATGCTGCCTTTACCGACGACCCGAGCAATGTCAGCGACAAGAAGTTGACGACGCCCGTCATCGCCGTTCCGGTCGCAGCCGAGACCCATCTCAAGTTCCGCCAGAAATATGATCTGGAAGCCAGTACCAGCAGCACCACGGCCTACGATGGCGCGGTGCTCGAGATCAGCCAGGATGGCGGCGCCACGTTCAACGATATCCTGGCCGCGGGTGGAACATTCGTGACTGGCGCTTACAATCGCAAGGTCTCGTCGAGCTTCAGCAACCCCCTGGGCGGTCGACAGGCGTGGTCGGGCAACAGTGGCGCTTACCAGGATGTGGACGTGCTCCTGCCATCAGCGGTTTCCGGGCAGAACGTGCAGTTCCGCTGGCGCGTCGGTTCAGACAACCTCGTCGCCAAGACTGGCTACTGGTTCGATGATGTGCAGTTGACCAGCAGCAACCCGTCGTGTGCCACCACACCTCCGACCGGCGTTGATCTGGCCGTCACGGTGCGCAACCAGCGTGTCAATGTGCAGGAAGGCCAAAGTGCGACGTACACGGTCGTCGTCAGCAATGTCGGCATGACGCCAACGGCCAACGCCCGCGTACTCGTTCCGGTACCGGCCGGCATTACCGGTTTCAGCGCGTGGACGTGCGCCGTCGCGGGTAGCGGTTCGTGCGCGAGCGCGAGCGGCAGTGGCGCAATCGACACGACGGTATCGTTGGGCGCCGGCGAATCGGCCACGTTCTCGATCAACGCCGATATCGACACGGTCGAGCAGATGGTCGATTTCACCGCGTCGGTCGTGCCGCCGCTCGGCCAGATCGACGCCAACCCTGCCGACAACACGGCCACGGACAGCGATCCTGTCGTGCTGTTCGCCGATGGTTTCGACGAGGTGCCGCCCAACGAGTGACGCCGCTTGACGACGCAAACAAAAAGGCCCGCGCAGTGCGGGCCTTTTTCATTACAGTGGTGCCAGGAGAGGACTCGGAAAGCACGCCTGAAACGTAGCGGCCATGCGGGCTGCGCAGTTTTTGGCGTTCAACGTTACTCACGATCTTACTCACATTCTTGGCAACATGCCGCCGATTCTCAAGCTATGGCTTGCCGGACGCGGGAGCAACGCAGCGCGCCGGTGCAGGCGGACGCGGGAGCAACGCAGCGCGCCGGTGCAGGCGGACGCGGGAGCAACGCAGCGCGGTGGATACCTGCGGACATGCCCGGACGATACTTGTCCCGAGTTAAGCATCCGCCCGGGACAAGCCCGGTACAGTTTTCCTCAATGAAATCAAAGCGTCCCGAGTGTCCCGGGTGTCCCGATCGGAAAAAATCAAGTAGAGGGGGAGATCGGAAAAACCCGATAGTGACGGTGCGCCGACCCGGATATGTTTGCAAAGGAACCTTTATGTATCTACCCGGGACACTCGGGACACTCGGGACAATCAAGCGGGACGCGCCTTGCAGCGTCCCGAGTTTGTCCCGAGTTGGCGCACTGCCCGGGACAAAGTTTGTCCGATACAGTCCGCTATGATCAGGCGACCGCTTCAGCAGCCGCCTCGTCGCCGCCATCATCGAGCCACATGCGCCGGTATTCCTCCAGGTCCAGCCCGTGGAATTCGACGGCGATCAGTTCTTGCGACCATGACTCCCAGCGGCCGCCGCGGCGGTTTTCTTCAGCCTCATTCCAGCTGCGGGCCAGGTCGACGATGAGGCGGTCCAGGCGGCGCACGGCTTCATCGTTCGCGCGAAACGTCGCGGCCTCTTCGCGCCTGGCGCCGAGTTGACGTTCGCTATCCAGCTCGGACTCGAGTTCTCGCACGCGCGCGCGCAGCTCTTCCAGCGATGCGCTTGCATGTCGAAAGACTCTGGCTCGGAGCCGCGCCGGATCCGTGCGCTCGATCACCTGGCGCGACGCCTTTCGCGGTTCCAGTCGACCATCCGGCCCGAGCTCGACGATACCGCGCTTGATCCATTGCGAGACGGTTTGCTTGGACACGCCGGCCATGCGCGCGAATTGGGCTGGCAGTACGCGCATCGCCACCAGGTCACCGGGATCGAAAGGGAGAAGTGACGGGCGCTGATTTTCTTGGCCTGAGTCTTCGGTTTTGGCGCTACTTGTCACGGCGTTACACCTTGCGGTCAAGTCATTTTGAAGCGTGCTAACTACGCGAAAAATGCGCCCTTTGTACCCGCAAGCAGGCCGCTTACCCAGTACCTTTTCCCCCAAGGATCGCGCTGATATGTCCCCCGTACCGCCTGCCAATGCGCGCGTCTCACGGGCCAGCCTGCGGGCTTGGCGAGCCATCCGGATCATGAGTGCGCACAACCCTCAAATGCTGCGCGCGCCTTTTGCTCTTTGGCTCGCCCCACATTTCGATTATGGCGCGCACGATGCTTGCCGCCTCCGGGTCCATATCGTCGCTGAGTTCAAAATGTCGTGCTGCAGCGTGCAACTGTTCCCAAACTGTCACTTGCCGCGTTACGGGCCGCCCCTGCACTTGGATAACGACGCGAATGATGGAAAGTGCGACGGCGGCAAATCGATCGACCTCAACGGACTTGCCATCGATATCTGCCACATACCGCATTGGACTCACCTCACTTGTTGATGCTGTTGTTGCGATCGCGAGCAATCTGCTGAAGGAGAGCGCCCATGTCGTCGGCTTGCCCAGGAGTAGCCACAGTGAAATTGAACACACGCCCGGGATAGTTCACCGTTACCGGCACGCCGCCGCCGACGGCACCGCCACCGGAATTCGATGCACTTGACGACGACGACGATCCGCCGCCTGAGCCAGACCCGGAGCCGCCGCCCGACGACGAACCGCCGCCACCCGCCCCGCTGGATTTTTGCTGTTGCTGCTGCTGTTCCTGAAGATGCTTCATCTTCAAGTCGTGCAGCGCGTTTTCGTCGGCGACGGCCTTGGCATAGGTTGCCGAATCGAGCTGTCCAGTCTGCTTCGCTTCGTCGCTAAGATTTTGCAACGCCTTCTGGTGGCGTTCGTTCTCAAGGGCGTCTTGGTCGCCCTGTTCCTGCAGCAAATCATCATGGATGCGCTGCGCCATGTCCTCGAATTGCTGCTTGGCCTGCTCGGCGGCCTGGGCAAGTGCGTCCGTGCGTTGCTTGGCAGCTTCCAGGGCTGAAAGCAATCCTGCCATGTCCTGCTTGCCAAGCAGTCCCATGTTGTAGGTGCCATTCTTGATCGAGGCGATCATCGCATCGATGCCGGCCGTCGCGGACTCTGCAGATTTTCCACTCTTGAGGAAGTCGGCGACGGATTCGTTCCCCATCTCATTGTAGGTACCAATGAGGCCATTGAGCGCAGTTCGTTGCGCTGCTATTTCCGCATTTACCTTGTCCAGTGCCGTCTGCATCGCGCGCGCAACGCGATCGAAACCAGAGCCGTCGTCGCTGTGGCCCATCTTGAAAGCACCCTGCAGGATGGTGTCGTAAGCCTTCGCGGCAGCATCTGAAATCGATAGGAACATATTGCGTGCAGCGGCGATCCCTTCGGATAGAGCCTTCATGCCATCATTGGCATGTGCCGTATTTGCCTTAGCGTTGCCGAGCGCGACGGATGCCTTGTCAGCGTTTTGCCCCCATTCCGTAAATTGTTTTTGTGATTCCTCGGTCGACTGGGTGAGGTTATCCATGCTTCCCGAGGCTTGCGTCGCCCCCTGCGTAAATTGAGATGCCTTATTGCCTGCACCTGCGAGCGCGTTACCAGCGCCACCAGCGCCTTTTTCTATCCTCTCCAACGCTTCGGCCAACCCCAACGCTGCTGCCTTGGCTTCGAGATCAGACTGGGCAGATGCTTGCGCGCCTTCGTCAAGTTGCGCCGTCGCCGCGAGGCGCGCCTGGGCATATTTCAGGAAGATGTTTTGTAGATCTGCGATCGAAGCAGCCGAACCGTCCGATGCCTTTTGTGCATCATCAAATAACGTCTTGAGCGTATTCGCTGTTTCACCAAGCGATTGCTGACTTTGAATGCCGGCCAATTTCATCCGATCGTCGAATTGGCCGAGTCCGACGATGGCCACTTGCGTATTTGCCTGCAGCTTCTCAAGTTCGCGGTTGGCAGCGATGAACGCCTGCCGCGCAGCTTCAATCGCCTGCGGCGTCGCGCTGCTGTCTCGCTGCAAATCGGCGAATGCCTTGGCGGTGTCGGCAAGCGCCTTGCGCGCGTCTTGCAACGCGCCGCCGCCGAGGTGAATCGCTTCGTCGGAAACCTTCGCGAGATACGGAATCGTCGCCTCTGCCGCGCCGGCAGTCTTTTCCAGATACTCGGGAACAAGCGCAAGGTGCTGCGTCAGGTTTTCGCTGGCCGCGGCGGATTTTTCCGAAGCCTTGGCGTGGTCTTCGATCTTTGGTGCCGCTTCGGACGCAGCAGCGCCATGCGCTTGCGTGGCAGTTGCCGCTTTCTGCGCTGAACCGACCAGCGAATCGAGCCCCTTTTGGGTAGCCTCGATTTGCTGCGTCGTTTCTCCGCCGATCAGATCGCTTGCGCCATGGAGATTTTTCCCGACTTCAAGCAATGATTGCGCCGCGTCGGTACTGGTCCCCGTGAGCTTGTTGAGCGCCAGCGTCGCGCTTCCGACACCTTCGGCAATGCTACCGAGGCTGCTCGTTGCCGCCTGTGCCGCCGCATGCAACGTGGTCGACGCGGCATGATAGGCAACGCCAAGGCCATCCATGACCTTGCCGATTCCGGTGGCTACCGATGTCACGTTTTCCGATAGCTTGGCGAAAGAATCGCTCAGACCGGACAGCGTTTCCTTGCCATCCTTGAGGAACGATTTCCAGTCGATGCTATGAACGAGTTCGTCTATCGCCTTGGCAGCATTGCGCGCCATCTCGCCGATCTGCGTCTGTATTTCCGCGAAATCGGACGAGTCGGCGAATTTGTTCAACTCGCCGGCGAGCTTTCCCAGTTCATCGGCGAAAGGCGCAAGAACGGGTTTTGCGAGCTTTTCGCCGATGCTCTCGATCGCAAACCCGAACCTTTTCGACGCACCCCCAAGGTTATCGTCGAGCGCCTTCGCGACCCGATCGGCCAAGCCGCCGGTTTCCTGCAGCTTGGCATTGAATGCCGAAATGGCGCCAGGGCCAGCTTCGCCCAACGCCTGGACCAATGTCCGCGCTGACCCGGAGAGCGATTGCAATGCCTGCTGTGCGCGCGGCGTGCCGCTATTGAGCGTCGTGATCGCGGTGCTGAAATTGCCAGTTCCGTCGCCAAGCGCGAATAGCTCCTGCCGAAGATTGCTGGCCGGGTTTTGCAGTTCCTGAAATACCGTGCGCAAGCCGCGCACGGATTTCGTGGCGTCGACGCCCTTGTCATTGAGCACGCCGAGCACGGAAACCGTATCGATGAAACTCAGCCCGAGCGCTTTTGCATCCGGAGCGAGCTGCGCGAGGGTCGCCGACATGGCACCCAGGCCGCCGGCGGCGCCATGGCTTGCCTCGGTGAGCTGGTCAACGATCTTTTGCGCGTCGCTCGCCGGCAAATTGAAAGCTTGCAGATTCTGCGTGACTATCTGCGATGCCTGGCCGACGTCGATCTGCGCGATCTTCGCAAGCTGCAATGTCGGCACGAGTGCCTCCATCGCATCCTTCGCGCTCATGCCGGTCGATACAAGCGCGGCAAGGCCGCTCGCCGATTCCTGCGTCGATACATTGACGGCCCGGGCGGCCTTTTCGACGGCATCGTCCATCTCGCCGAACGCATCGGCACCATCCTTCGCCAGCGCGCGCACGCGCGACAAGGACGATTCGACGTCCTCGGCATTCTTCAAGGATTCCTTGCCGAACTCGATGCCCTTGAACGCAGCACTCAGCGCCAGCGCCGCGAGTGTCAATTCTTCAAGGTGTTGCTTGACGAAACCGAAGGCGGTTTCGGTTCCGATAGATTTTTCGGCTATGTCGCTGAGCGTCTTTTCGATCGCGCCGAGCTTTTCGGCGCCATCCGTCTCGAAGACGTAGCGGATTTTTTCGTCGCGGCTATTGGATGCCATCGTGATTCCTCAAGGAAGGGAGCGCTGGCCACGGGACTGCTTCCAACAGCCCCGCAGCCATCGCTGCACGATCAGCCCGATCGGGATACGTTGTGCAGTTGCCCACTGCAAACGCGGGGGGATTCGAGCCTCGTGCTGCCGGTGTTATTGGTAGCCCGCACCTCCGGCTGACGGGTCCCGCGTTACGCGGTGACGAAATCGCTGCAGACGATGAACGCCTCATTGCGCATGAGGCCGAATCCGACATCCATGAAGACGGTGATGGAGATCGTCCCGCTCGTCGCAAAGGGATTTATCAAGACCTCAAAGGCAGGCTTCCAGAACCCGATCACGACTTGCGAGAAATCGCCGAGAATCGACGCGCTCAAATTGGTGCCGGTGCCCTTGGAAAGATCGGACGGGATGTGCTCGGTCACGACGGTCGAATACCCCAGCAAGGCATTGTCATCGCTCCACAGCGGCGCCAGGCCGGCGCCGGTCGCCGTTTCGCGTACCGTCTTGCGCATGGCTGCGTTGACGAACCACGTCAATGCACCGCCGGAATAGGCGCTCCCCAGTTCCTTTTCCATCGTATACAACATCGCCGCGGTCGGCGCCGCACCGTCGATGCCGGCGGCGTATACTGTCACAGCCGAGTTGCCGATGATGCCCTGCGGTTCACTGGACCCTGTGCCGGCCAGGATCAGCCGATCCAGTTCCGCAAAAGCCCGACGCTGCAGATCACCAGCGAGAGCGCTTTCCAATATCGGACCGAATACCGATTGATTTGCGAGCCGCTTGGATATCTGGATCGTCGCCGAGATTGTAAAAGGCGTTAGCACGCATTGATCCAGCGAAGGATCGCCAGCTGACGCAGCACTGCCATCGGCCGTCACGGACACGGCGGCGCCAGTTGCGATTCTCGGCAGCGCCAGCGTTCCGGTTAGATCAACCGGAATGATCTTCGCACCCGAAGCGATCACGGATGAATTCGGCACGATCTCATTGCTGATGCGCGTCGGCACGAGTGCCGCGCCGCTCGTCGCATTGAGGTCGCGCGTGCCAGCGGCGGGCGCAAGCTCCATCCAAAATCCGCCGTGCGGCGCTGCCCCACACGTGCGTTCAAATGCCAAGTGCTGACGCTTTGCCAGATCTGCCGCTTCTTCGTCGGCGCGGACATCGCCGACATTGCGCATGAGAAGATGCGAATAGGCGCGAGCGTTCGCGCTGTAGAGCGATGAATTCGCGACTCTTGCTCTAAAAAGTTGTTCGATTTCTCGATCAAACTTATCGAGATTCATGACTGCTTTTCTCCTTTATGGTCGGTGCGGTCCTTATCGGAACATGCATTCGCCCCACGAACTCGGCCATTTTTGTTTGGCCTGTCCGCTTGAGCGAGGATTATTTCAAATGCTTCGATGCGATCCGGCATCTGCGCGCGCGTGAAGAACGCATGCGCGAGCGCGGCTTCTTCGCGGCTGGCGTTTTTTGGGATGCCATTGATTGCCCAGCGTTTGCGGCGTTGATTCGCGAATTTGCGAACACGCCCAAGAATTGCCATCGCCCGCTCACGTGGGCAGCCAGGCAAGCCGACAGCCGCATCAATCAAATACGTGTCGCGCAGCTCCTCGCGCGCGCGCTTCAGAAGATACGGATATGTGCCGGTTACACCAGCATGCGCGTAATTCGCGACTGTACTTTTCAAGGCATCCTTAATTTTGCTATCGAACTGCTGCTGATTCATGACTGCTCTTGTCCTTTGTGATCTGTGCGGGCCTTATCTGAACAGGCATTCGCCCCAAAATCTCGGCCACTTTTATTGGGCCTATCCGCTCCAGCGAGAATTTTTCGGAATGCTTCGACGCAATCCGGCATCTGCGCGCCCGTGAAGAATGCGCGCGCGAGTGCGACTTCCTCGCGGCTGGCGTTTTCGGGGATGCCAGTGACCGCCCAGCGCCTGCGGCGCTGATTCGCAAACCGGCGCGTGTGCGCAAGAATTGCCGTCGCCCGCATGTGGGGACCGCCAGGCAATGATGCAGCCGCATCGATCAGATACACATCGCGTAGCGCCTTGCGCGTGCGCGCCGCGCTCGTCGGCAGTCCCATGCAAGCCGGGAGCTTCAGTTCAGCGCCTGGACGCAACCACGCGGTGAGCCCGGCAATGATCCATTGCGCCGCTTCCGCATCGATCGTGCGCGTGTCCAGCACGCGCTGCAGGTGACGGGCGGCGCCAGCGTTCACAGCCGATAATCCCCCGGCGTCGTGCCGCCGGAATCCGTATTCGGGCGCGGGATTGGCAATCCTTCGACGCGATTGAAGCACCATGGGCAGCCGAGAACATGGCGCGGCGCATCGGCCCACAGCCAAACGGGACCGCAGCGAGCGCACGCACAGACTTGCGTCCAGTCGCTGGGAACATGGCCTGCGCGCCGATCGGCGGTGGAGAGCAGGGCGCGCGCATACGTCAAGCACGCGGCGTCGGGAAGGTCGGCGAGCAGATG
>OEIU01001040.1_pt1 | contig 20264 bp, 22 predicted proteins | sample 1539221 | NCBI WGS metagenome assembly OEIU01 (sample SAMN03792071, study PRJEB22550) | activated sludge metagenome | feature: wastewater treatment plant; material: activated sludge; isolation source: Wastewater treatment plant of a petroleum refinery complex | place: Argentina: Zarate | collected...
ACAGCAGCACGTCGAGCGCGTCCTCGAGCTGCCGCACGCGGTAGGTGAGGGCGCTTGGAGCGAGCCCGCTCGCTCGGGCGGCCGCGGCAAAGCTGCCGGCTGCGGCAATCGTCTCGAGCATCGCCAGGGCGTCGGGGGTCAGTACGTCGCGCGGTGTCGGCATCTGGGGTCTGACCATTCAAGTAATTCGAATGATGCCACCGAACCCGCCGAGCCTCGAAGCGGCCGCTTCGCCCCAGAATCGATCCCATCGAAAGGAGGTTCCGACGATGCTCACCCTTCGCAAATCACAGGACCGCGGCTACGCGGATCACGGCTGGCTGAAGAGCTACCACTCGTTCTCGTTCGCCGGCTACTACGACCCGGCGCACATGGGCTGGGGCAACCTGCGCGTGATCAACGAGGACCGCGTGGCGCCGGGCACCGGCTTCGGCACGCACGGTCACCGCGACATGGAGATCATCAGCTACGTGCTGTCGGGCGAACTCGCGCACCGCGACAGCATGGGCAACGTCGTGGGCATTCCGCCCGGCGACGTGCAGCGGATGAGCGCCGGCACCGGCGTGCAGCACAGCGAGTTCAACCACGCCGAAGGCAAGACGACCCACTTCCTGCAGATCTGGATCGAGCCGAACGTGACCGGGATCGCACCGAGCTACGAGCAGAAGGCGATTCCGACGTCCGAAAAGCGCGGCGCCCTGCGCCTGGTCGCGTCGCCCGACGGTGCGCTCGGGTCGGTGACGATTCACGCCGACGCGAAGATCTACGCGGGCCTTTTCGACGGCAGCGAGCGCGCCGAACTCGCGCTCGATCCGGCCCGGAAAGGCTACGTGCACCTGGTGCGCGGAAAGCTCGACGTGAACGGCCAGCCGCTGAGCACCGGCGATGCCGTGCTGCTGGAAGGCGAGGGCCGCATCGCTCTGGCCAACGGCGCCGATGCCGAGGTGCTGGTGTTCGATCTCGCTCCCTGATTCTTCTCTTTCAACCCTTCGACAAGGACTCGACATGTTTGCCAAACTTCAGGATCCCCTCGCGCTGGCCGGCCGTCTGCTGATGGCCCTGCTGTTCCTGCCCGCCGGCATCGGCAAGCTGACCGGCTTCGCCGGGACGGTTGGCTACATCTCTTCGGTGGGCTTGCCGATGCCGCAACTCGGCGCGGTGGTGGCGCTGGTCGTCGAGATCGTCGGCGGACTGGCGCTGATCGCAGGCTTCGGCACGCGTCTGGCGGCGATCGTGCTGGCGGCGTTCACGCTGGTCGCTTCGTTCTTCTTCCACGCGTACTGGGCCGTGCCGGCGGACCAGCAGCTGATCCCGCAGTTGCTGTTCTACAAGAACATCGCTGTGGTCGGCGGCCTGCTAACGATCGCCGCGTGGGGCGCGGGCGCCTGGAGCGTCGACGCGCGGCGCGGCAAGGCCTGAGGCCTCGCGCGCCGGATCGCGTCACTTCTCCGCGAAGCAGTACAGGAGGCCGTCGCCTCCTGTACTGCGCAAGCCTTCCTGGTGGCAGCCGCGCGTCGGGTGCGCCGAATTCCACGACGTGGCCCACGCGCTCTCGCTCGGGCCCGCGCGGTCGTGGTGGCCGGTCATCGCCGAGCCTTCGGGTCCGCCCTTGGTCCAGTTGCCGCAGGTCATGTCGGCGAACGGGGCGCCGGGGAAGGCGGTGCCGTCGGGCCTCGAGCCGGTCAGGATGTCGTGCCGGTTGGGTTTGTCGGTTCGGCCGTTGACGGGCTGGCCCTTCTCGTCGAGCGCCGTCTCCTTCGTGATGTTGTTGTGGGACGAGTGCAGGTCCTCGACGTTGCGGGCGACCACGACGCCCTTGGCATTCCGCCAGGGACCGGCGCCGATTCGGTCGCGCGCGTTCACGAAGTTCGGATCGTTCAGCGCGGGCGCCTGCGTGCTCAGGTACGCGCGCCAGGTGCGTTGGCCGGCCCCGGCGGATTTCGCGAGCGCCTGGCAGTGCTGGTCAGCGCCTTCGAGGCCGCCGAGGTTGGCGCCTTTGCCGGGACCGACACTGGTCACGAAGAACGTCATGTTCTCGGGGCCCGGTGGCGAGGGCAGCATGCCCGCGCATCCGCCCAGTGTCGCCAGGGCTGCGGCCATCATCCAGTTTCGTCGCGTCGCGCGATGCATGTTCTTCCCCTGCCGTTTCCAGTGTGACACTTCCTGCCCTGGGGCCCTGGCAGCCCGGTGCAGATCGCAAGCGCACTCTGCCGCGCGTCGCGCCGATTGTCTTGTCGCGACGCACAAGCGCGTCCCGACTAGCGCTCCTCCGCGAACGTCTTGAGCCGGCCCAGCGCCACCTCCCACTGCCTGCCGATGATGTCCAGCGTCCGCTTCGCCTCCTCGATCTGCTCCGGTTCCAGCTGCCAGAGCCGTTCCCTTCCGAGCTTGAGGTCGCGCACCAGGCCCGCGTCCGCCAGTACCTGAAGATGCTTGGTGACGCCCTGCCGGCTGATGTCGGTGTTCGCCGTCAACTGCGCGATCGACAAGGCGCCGCCTGCGCAGAGCACCGCCACGAGCTTCAGCCGCGTCGGGTCGCCCAGCGCCGCGAACACGTTCGCGAGTGTCTCGCTCGACCTGACCATTCCATGCAGGCCGGCGTCGCGCCGGCCTGCACTCTTCGGCTCGCCGCTACGCGACGACATGGCGCGCGATGTTGTCGATCTGGGCTTCCCAGCCGCGGCTGTTCATCCGGAACGCCTCCAGGCAGCGGTGGGGAGGGACGTTGTCGAAGCCGGACTCCACGACCGTCAGCAGCGTGGCGTTGCCGGGCGCGTCCTTGAGCAAGAAGGTCACGAGCGTCGGCTGCTCATTCTCGTAATCCACGGTCGGGTCGACCGCATACGGATGCCAGCGGTACGAGAGCAGGTTCGGCGGCTCGACCCGCTCGACGACCACGTCGAACCACGCGTGCTCGTGGCCGCAGACGGTGATCCGCCCGCGCGCACGCTTCCCGGGCGCGAAGGTCTGGCCCTTCAGGTCGGCGCCGAACCAGGTGCCGAATTCCTCGGCGTTGGAGAGCGCGCGCCACACGCGATCGCGCGGGGCGGCGACGACGACGCTTCGTTCGATCCGGTCGGTTTGCAGCGTAGTGCTCATGTCCATGCTCGTCTTGCTCCTGTTTGCGGTGTCACGCTGCGGTCACGCGGGCCGCAGCACCCACGGGCGGCCACGAGACCGGCGTGCTGCCGGCAACGACCCGCGTCGCCGCCCGTTTACGCAACTCATCGGTTGCGTATCGGGAGCGTACGACGGCTTCCTGAAAAATGCAACCATTCGGTTGCAAATGAACGGCGTTGCGCATACTGGGCGCTGACGGTGCGTCTCAGCCGCCGAAGAACTCGCCCAGCGCGCGCGCCGTCTCCTCCGGCAATTCCTCGGGAATGAAGTGCCCCGCCGGCATCGCCCAGCCGCTGACCTTGCCCGCGCACTGCGCCCGCCACAGCGCCATCGGATCGAACTGTCGCTGCACGACGCCGCGCTCGCCCCAAAGCACCAGCAGGTCGCACGCGATTCTGTCTCCCGCGGCACGCGATGCGCGGTCGTGCTCGAGGTCGATGCCCGCGCTCGCGCGGTAGTCCTCGCAAGCCGCATGGATCGTTTCGGGCATGCAAAAGCAGCGCTCGTAATCGGCCAGCGCCTGCGGCTCGATGTGGTCCAGGCCCTGGCTTCCCCATCCGCCGAGGCTCTTGTGAAGGTAGAACAGCGGGTCGCCGCCAATCAGGCGTTCGGGCAGCGGCGCCGGCTGGATCAGGAAGAACCAGTGGTAGTAGGCGCGCGCGAAGGCCATGTCCGTCGCGGCGTACATGTCCAGCGTCGGCGCGATGTCGATCACGGCGAGGCGCGCCACGCGCTGCGGGTGGTCGAGTGCCAGCCGGTGCGCGACGCGCGCGCCGCGATCGTGCGCGGCGACGAAGAAGCGCTCGTGGCCGAGTCGGCGCATCAACCCGACGAGGTCTGCGGCGACGCGCCGCTTGCTGTAATGGGCGTGGTCGGGGTCGCCGGGCGGCTTGCCGGAGTCGCCGTAGCCGCGCAGGTCGGGCAGCACCAGGCGGAAGTGCGGCGCGAGACGCTGCGCGACGCGGTGCCACATCGCGTGCGTCTGCGGAAAGCCGTGCAGCATCAGCATCGGCGGCGCGTCGGCGCGGCCGCCGACCCGCGCGAACAGGCGGATGCCGTCGACTTCGTGGAGCGCCGCGTCGAAGCCGTCGAACCAGCGAGGGTCTTGCGCCATCGGAGTCTCCTCGTCACAGTGATGCTGTCATGGCTGCCGCCCTGCTGCAACGGTTCGTGAACGTGCGCCGCGACGAGGTCGGGCCGGTGCTCGTCGCGGGGCTGTTCTTCTTCTGCGTGCTCAGCGCGCTGATGGTGCTGCGGCCCGCGCGCGAGGCGCTGGGCATGCAGCGCGGAATGGACGCGATCCGCTGGCTGTTCGTCGGTACCGTCGTCGTCACGCTGCTGGTCAACCCGGTGTTCGGGTGGCTGGTGAGCCGATATCGCCGCCTCGCGTTCGTCGCCGCGACCTACCTGTTCTTCGCGTTCGGCCTGCTCGGCTTCTACGCGCTGCTGGTGCTGGCGCCGGCCAGCGTCGGGGCGCACACCGGCCAGGTCTTCTACGTCTGGTTCAGCGTCTTCAATCTGTTTGCCACGATGCTTTTCTGGGCGCTGATGGCCGACCGCTTCACGCTCGAGCAGAGCAAACGCCTGTTCGGCGCGATCGCGGTGGGCGGCACGCTCGGGGCAATCTTCGGCCCCTGGCTCGCGAGCGTGCTGGCGCGGCCGCTGGGGACGCCGGCGCTGTTGCCGGTCGCGGCCGGGTTCCTGGTGTTGGCGCTGGGGGCGGCCTGGTGGCTTGCGCGACTGCCCGCCGACGCGGGCGCCGGCGACCGCGACGGCACGGCGCGAGCCGACGGGCAGGCGGTGATCGGAGGCAGCGCGTGGGAAGGCTTGCGCTCGGTGTCCCGATCGCCGTACCTGCTCGCGATCTGCGCCTACGTGCTGATCGTCGCGGTGATGGCCACCTTCATCTACTTCACCCGGCTGCAGATGGTCGCGGCGCTCGGCGCCGACCTCGACCTGCGCACCGCGACGTTCGCGCGCATCGACATGATCACGCAGGCCGCGACGCTGGTGCTGCAGGCAGTCGTCACCGGACACCTGATGAGGCGGCTCGGCGCGTCGGTGGCGCTGGCGCTGCTGCCGGCGATTGCCGCGCTGGGCTTCCTCGGTCTGGCGATCGCCGGGTCGCTCGCGGCATTGATCGCGTTCGAGGCGGCGTTTCGCGCGGTGCAGCGCGGCATCATGCGGCCCGCGCGCGAGACGCTGTTCACCACGGTCTCGCGAGCCGAGCGCTACAAGGCGAAGGCGTTCATCGACACCTTCGTCTACCGGACAGGCGACGTCGCCGGCGCGCAGACCGAAGGGCTGCTGGGGCGGCTCGGGATGGGGCTTGCGGCACTCGCCGCGTTCGCGGTGCCGCTGGCGCTGGTGTGGATGGCGCTCGGCGTATGGTTGGGGATGGCGCAGCGCGCGCAGGCGCGCGGTGCCGCGCAGGTGAAGGGAGTCAGCGCATGACGACGCGACGGGATTGGCTGAAGAGAATCGGGACTGCAGCCGGGATGCTGGCGCTGGCGCCCGGCGCGGCGCGCGGCGCCGAGCCGGCACGAGGCGAGCCGATCACCCGCGTGATTCCGAAGACCGGCGAGCGGCTGCCCATCGTCGGCCTGGGCAGCTCGGCGACGTTCTCGCAGGTTGCGCGCAACGAGGACGTCGGCGCGTTGCGCGAGGTGTTCGCGCGCATGACCGCGCTCGGCGGCACCGTCTTCGACACCGCGCCGGCCTATGGCGCCTCCGAGGAGGTCGCGGGGCGCATCGCGCAGGAGCTCGGGATCGCGCGGCGCCTCTTCTGGGCGACCAAGCTCAACGTTGCGCCGTGGGGCGGCGGCGCAGCCGATCCGGCCGCGGCGCGAAAGCAGCTCGAGACGTCGTTCGGGCGCATCGGCAAGCCGGTGATCGACCTGATCCAGGTCCACAACCTGGGCGACCTGCGGACCCAGCTTCCGATCCTGAGGCAGGCGAAGGAGCAGGGGCGTGTGCGCTACATCGGCGTGACGACGACCTTCGAGGGCCAGTACGACGCGCTGCTGCGCACGATGCGCAGCGAACCGATCGACTTCATCGGCACGAACTACGCGATCGACGACCGCGACGCCGAGCGAACGATCCTGCCGCTCGCGCGCGACCGCGGCATCGCGGTGCTCGTCTATGCGCCGTTCGGCCGCACGCGGCTGTGGCGGCGCGTGGCCGGACGCACCGTGCCCGAGTGGGCGCGCGAGTTCGACGCGCACTCGTGGGCGCAGTTCTTCCTGAAGTACGTCGCGAGCCATCCGTCGGTCACCTCGATCACGCCGGCGACGAGCCGGCCGGAGAACATGACCGACAACATGGGCGCCGCAAACGGCCGGCTGCCCGACGATGCAATGCGCAAGCGGATGATCGAGCTGGTCGATTCGCTGCCCGCTGCGTGAGGCGCGTGGCCACGCGATCGAATCGGCAATGCGCCGTGAAGCTGGAGGACACCATGAAACGCAATCGCCGGGAATTCCTGGGACTCGCAGCGCTCGCTCCGGGCTCGCTCGCGATCGGCGGCCTGCCGCTGATGGCGCGCGCCGCTGACGCGGGTCCGGGCAAGGTGAGGATCGGCATCGTCGGCTCGGGCAACGTGGGGAGCGCACTGGGAGGCGTCTGGGTGAATGCCGGACACGAGGTGATGTTCTCGTCGCGCACCCTCGAGCACGACCGGACGCTCGCCGCGAAGCTCGGGCCGAACGCGCGCGCCGGCACGCCGCGCGAAGCCGCCGCGTTCGGCGACGTCGTGATGATCTCGGTGCCCTATCGGTCGCTGCCCGATGTCGGCAAGGAACTCGGTGACCTGATCAAGGGCAAGGTCGTGATCGACACCTGCAACCCCTTCCCGGGGCGCGACGGCGAGATCGCGACCTGGGCGCGCGAGAAGGGCGTGGGCCTGGCGTCGGCCGAGCTGTTGCCCGGCGCGCGCATCGTGCGCGCGTTCAACGCGATCGGCGCGGCACGGATGGGCGCCGTGCACGAGCAGCCTGGGCGCATCGGGATGCCGATCGCGGGCGACGACGTGCAGGCCATCGCGGTGGTTTCGCGGCTGGTCCGCGACGTCGGCTTCGAGCCGGTGCTCATCGGCGGGCTGGCGAAGGGCAAGTACTTGATGCCGGGGACGCCGCTGGCGGGAGAGCGTTCGCCCGGGGAGATCCGCAGGATCGCGGCTGCCCTCGACTGAGCCCTGTTCGCACTGCGATCGTCTCCGCCCAGGGCCTGCCGGGCCGCCAAACGAGGCGCCGGCGACACGCTGGTTCGTGCCGAACGAGTCGGTGGTGATCGCGAAGATCGCCGGGTTCGAGCCGACCGCGTACGCCGCTTCGACGATGCGGCGTGTCGCGTCGCGCATGTGCTACGCTGCTTCGCATGCGCCTGATCCGATCGAACACCCGCCTGTTCGCGTTGATCGCGAGCTTCGCGATCATGGCGTCGGCGCTTGCGCCGACGGCGATGCGGATGCTGGCCGCGGCGCTGGCAGGGCCGATCGTGTTGGCGGAGGTCTGTTCGGCGGGCGGGGTGTCGAGCGCGCTGGTGGTCACCGATGCGGATTCCGTCGGATCGCGGCAGCCCGCCGGAGGCACCTCGATCCAGCGAGCGAGCGATTGTCCGTACTGTGCGCCCCACGCGTTCTCGTTCGGCATGCCGCCCGCGATCGGCCCGGCCGTGGTGTTGCAGGTCGTGTCCGATGTGCCGCCCCGGCGTTTCCTCGAATCGCATCGGCCTCTCTTCGCCTGGAGCGCGTCGGCGCCCCGCGGGCCACCCCTCGAATCCTGACCCTGCACCGGCGCGGCTAGCTCGGGGCGCCTGCCCCCTAAGCCGCTTCCCTTGTTCGCTCGATCCGCAGACGCGGCGCGACACGCGCGCGGCGACGGGTCGAATGCACGGGCACCGCCCGACAGGATTCGAAATGTCAGTTCGTCAGCCCGCGTCGCGTGTCGCGCCGCTCTTGGCGCAGCTTCTCGCACTCCTCTCCTGGACCGCCGCGGCCGACGAGCCGCACGATCGACAATTGCCTGCGGTGACGGTTTCGGCCGGACGCGGCTCCACCTTGCAGGATCTCGACGTGAGCACCACCGTGATCGACCGCGAGGCGGTGCAGCGGGCCCCGCAGACGTCGATCGAACAGATCGTGAACCGTCTTCCGGGCGTCTTCGCGTTGAACCAGCCCACCGGACAACTGCACCCGACCGCGCAGGTCTTCAGCATCCGGGGATTCGGCACCACCACGAACGTGAATACGCTGGTGATGGTCGACGGCGTGCCGGTCAACGACCCGTACTTCCGCACCGTCGACTGGGGACAGATTCCGAAGGAGTCGGTCGAGCGCATCGAGGTGATTCGTGGTGGCGGTGCCACCAGCCTGTGGGGCAACCTCGCGATGGGTGGAGTCATCAACATCGTGACCCGGGAGCCGCAGCCCGGAGAGCGGCGCATCAGCGCGAGCTACGGTAGCTTCGGCACTTCCGCGCTCGACGTTGCGGCCACGGTAGTGTCCAGCGACCGACTTCGGATCGGCCTGGACCTGGGCGTGGCCTCGAGCGACGGATATCGCCAGGTGCCCGCGGAATTCCGCAATCCGCGGATGTCGGCGACGGATTCGCGCGCCGACAACCTCGCGCTCACCGCGGTTTACACGCCCAGTTCCGCCTCGAAGTACTACGTGCGGGCTATCACTCACCGCAGCCAGGAGCGCGGCCTGGTCTGGGACCTGGCGAGAAACGAGTGGGACAGCCACCGGATCGTCGCCGGCGGCACGACGCGGCTGGACGACGGTGGCAGCGTGAACCTGAGTGGCTGGTACGGGCGCGCCGGGATGGATACCACCAATGCGGGGCAGACGCCGGCCTTCAGCATCTTTACGCCGCTGGCGGGCGTGCCGTTCGTCTCGCAGATCGAACAGGCGCGCTATCGCAGCGCAGGCGGTTCGGCGTTCTACCAGCGCGACTTCGGGCGGCTCGTGGACCTGAAGGTTGGCCTCGACGTGCGCGAGATCCGGGCTGACGATGCGCTGAACCTGTTCAACGCGACGTCCCCCACCGCCGCGATCGTCGCGCGCGGCGAGCACCGTTTCCAGGGCGTCTTCGCGCAGGGCACATGGCGTCCCGACACGATCCCCCTGGACGTCACGCTGGGGTTGCGGCAGGACTACTGGCAGGCCAGGAACGCGGGCGTCGAAGGCGTCATCCTCGCAAGCGGTTCGACGCTGTCCAATCCGCTCTCCGACACTTCATACAGCCGCTTCGATCCGAGACTGGGCGCGCGCTACTTCGTCACGCCGGAGGTCACGATTCGTGCCGCGGCCTACCGCAACTTCGCCGCGCCGGGGATGAACCAGATGTACCGAAGCTTCGTCAGCGGGACCAGCTACACGGCCACCAACCCGGGCCTGGTCCCGCAGACGAACTTCGGCAAGGAGATCGGCCTGGACTATGCGAAACCCGGGTTCGATCTCGCGTTCACGTTGTTCGACAATGCGATGGACAACTTCATCGACTTCGCGCCTCTGTGCACGAGCGCGTCGGCCTGCAACCCGCTGGTAGCCGGCACCGGGCTCGCCGCCAACAGCGTCACGCGCGTCAATCGCTACGTGAACGCCGGCAGCGCGGTCTTCCGCGGCGCCGAGTTGCTCGGGCGCTATGAGGTCGACGAGGCACTGCAACTGACCGGCGGCTTCACCCGCACGCAGGCCTACCTGACGCGATCTGCCTATACGACCCCAGCGGCGACACCGCCGGATCCGGTCGGCAAGCAGATCGGGCAGGTGCCGCCGTGGACGCTCACGCTCGGCGCAACGTGGAGGGCCGCGCCGGCGCTGACGGTCAGCGCGCAGTTGAAATCGTTCCCCTCGTACTGGAACAACACTGCGCATACCCAGCGCAACGACGGGGCGACGCTGATCGACGTCGGCGCGAGCTACCGGATCGGCAAGTCGTTCGAATTGTGGGGCAGCGTGCAGAACCTTACCAATCGCCGCTACTACGACCAGGGGCTGACGTACACCACGATCGAGGGCTCGACGGTGAGCGGCAGCGGCATACCTGCCCTCGGGATTCCGCGCTGGGTGACCGTCGGCGTGCGGGCCACGTTCTGATCGCGTCAGGGGGATTTCACGATGAACGACTCGTCACTTCGATCGCGCTTCGTCTGCGGCCGGCTCGTCGCCGTCGCGAGCGCGCTCCTGGCGCTGGCGCCGCCGCTCGCGGCCCACGAACACGCGATGGGCACGGCGGGCGCCCCGTCGAACGCGCACGCCGCGCCGGGCGCATCCTACGCGTCGCTCGCGCCGTTTGCGTGCGCCGGTGCCTCGCTGGCCTGCGCGACGGCCGCGACGCCCGCATGGGCCCCGGACGGGGCGCTGTGGGTCGCGTGGGTAGCGGGCGGGGCGGTGTCGGTCGCACGCTCGCGCGACGCTGGCAACACCTTCTCGGCGCCGGTGGTGCTGGGCCGTTACGGCGCCTACGCCGATCTCGGGCCCGACGCGCGGCCGCAGATTGCCGTCGGCCCGGACGGCCGCATCGTAGTGGTCTATGACGTGTTCAAGGACGAGTCGTGGAACGCGCGGGTACTGGTCGCGGTCTCCGACGACGCGGGCGCCACGTTCTCGGCGCCCAGGGAGGTCACCGACGATCCGGCGAGCCAGCGGTTTCCTGCGATCGCGGCGACTGGCGACGCCGCGCTGTTCGTCGCCTGGATCGACAAGCGAGTGGTCGCGGCGGCGGCGCGCCACGGGCGCAAGGTGCCCGGCGCCTCAGTCGCGTATGCATGGTCGAACGACGGCGGCAGGACATTCTCGGAAGCGCGCATCGCGGACGCGCAGAGTTGCGAATGTTGCCGCATCGGCGTGGCGATGGCGCAGCCGCAACGGCCGGTCGTGCTCTTCCGCGCGATCTTCGAGGGCAAGCTGCGCGACCACGCGGTGCTCGTCTTCGAGGGGCGCGATTCGCCCGGCCCCTTGCGTCGCGTGGCCGACGACCGCTGGGCCATCGACGCCTGCCCGCACCACGGCCCTTCGCTGGCGGTCGCGCCGGACGGAAGCGTCCACGCCGCGTGGTTCACGCAAGGGCGCGCGCGACAGGGGGTCTTCTACGCGCATTCCCGCGATGCCGGCGCGACGTTCTCGCCCCCGATGCGGGTCGGCAGCGCCGCCAGGCGGGTTTCGCGGCCGTACCTGCTTGCGTCGGGAACACGAGTCTGGCTGGCCTGGAAGGAGTTCGACGGCAAATTGACCAGGGTGCGTGCGCAGGTCTCGCGCGATGCGGGCAAGACCTGGTCCAACGCGCGCGAGGTGGCACGGACCGATGGATACTCCGATCATCCACTGCTCACCGCTCATGCCGGCACGGTGTATCTGTCGTGGCAGACGCAGGCGGAGGGCTATCGCCTGATGGCGCTGGAGACGCAGCGATGAAGCACTGCGACTCGTCGAGGCGCTCGCTGTTGTCGCTGCCGGTGCTCGCCCTTGCCGTCGCCGGCGCGCGTGCGGCCGCCGCGAGCGCGGACGCCGGCGATGCAGCCAGCGGTCGCGCGGTGCCGCCGTCGTTCGAGGCCGGAACCTTCGCGAAGATCGTCTCGGCCGGCGCCGGTCGGCCGCTCGTCGTTCATTTCTGGGGCCTGACCTGTGCACCGTGCATCGAGGAATTGCCCCGGTGGGGAACGTTCGTGCGGCGCGAGCCCGGCCTGAACGTCGCGTTCATCCAGGTCGATCCGATGCCACCCGATCGCGTTGCCGCGATCCTGCGCCGTGCGGGCCTCGAGCGCGCGCGCAACTGGACTGCGCGCGCCCCGGTGGACGAGCGTTGGCGCTATCGGATCGATCCGGACTGGGCAGGGGAACTGCCCAGAACGTTGCTGATCGCGGCGACCGGACGCCGGATCGCCTCGAGCGGCCGCGTCGACTTCGAGCATCTGCGCTCATGGCTCGGGCGCGATCGCTGACCTCGAAGCGCGCAGCGACGGGCGCGGACAGGTTTCCGATCGATACGAACGACCCTCCGCGCGACCGCGCGCGACCACGGGAACCCCGATACGATACGCGCTCACCGGCCGATCGCCGTTCATGCCCCAAGCCGACTCCGACCTCGCCCGCCCGCTTCGTCTCCTGGGCCTCGCCGCCTTCGCCAGCGCCGCGTCGATGCGCTGGTGCGATGCGCTGCTGCCCGTGCTGTCGGACGATTTCTCGGTCACCGCAGGCCAGAGCGCGCAGGTCGTCTACGCGTTCGCGATCGCCTATGGCGTGATGCAGCTGGTCTACGGGCCGCTGGGCGACCGGCTCGGCAAGTACACGGTGGTGTCGTTCGCCGTGCTGGCTTGCACCGTGGGCGCGATGGGGTCGGCGCTGGCGCCCGGTCTGGGCTGGCTGACGCTGGCGCGCGTGGTCAACGGGGCCGCGGCGGCCGGCGTGATTCCGCTCGCGATGGCCTGGGTCGGCGACAACGTTCCGTACGAGCGACGCCAGCCGGTGCTCGCGCGCCTGATGGGCTCGATGGTGCTCGGGGTCATCGCGGGGCAGTGGCTGTCGGGTGTCTTCGCGGACACGCTGGGATGGCGCTACGGCTTCGTCGGCGTCGCGCTGTTGTTCGCCGCGACCGGCGTCGCGATGCGCGTGGCCGCGCGCGCCGGCGATTCGACGCCCGCGGACCCGGCCGACGCGCGGCTCGATGCCGGCGCCGCGGGCGTCTCCAACTTCGAACGGATGCGCCGCGTCGTGCGCGATCGGCACGCGCGGCTGATCCTGGCGATCACGGCGGTCGAGGGCGGGTGCGCGTTCAGCGCGATGGCTTTTGCGCCGAGCCACCTGCACGAGCGCTTCGGGATCGCGGTCTCGTCGGCCGGCGCGATCCTGGCGCTCTACGGCGCCGGCGGCTACCTGTACAGCCGCAGCGTGCACTGGCTGCTCGCGCGGATGGGCCCGCTCGCAATGGCGCGCGCAGGCGGCCTGCTCGCCGGCCTGTCGTGGGTGTTGTTCGCGCTGGCGCCGGGATGGGTCTGGACGCTGCCGCTGTGCCTGGGATCGGGGATGGGCTTCTACATGATCCACAACACGCTGCAGACGCAGGCCACGCAGATGTCACCCGGGCAGCGCGGCACGGCGGTCTCGCTGTTCGCGTTCGCGCTGTTCTCCGGGCAGTCGGCGGGGACGGGCATCGCTTCGCTCTTCGTCGACGCGCTGTCGACCGGCGCAGTGCTGGGCGCTTGCGGCGTCGGACTGGTGCTGCTCGGATTCGTCGTCGCGAAGATCGAGCTCGTCGCGGATCCGGCGGCGCGGCCGGCGCGGTGAGATCACGGGCGGCCGGCTGGCTTGCGGGGTCGCGCGGATCAGATAATAATGCGTCTCAATTACATATTGGGGGCGCAGGATGAACTTCAAGCGAATCGTCGCCGTCCGCTGCGTCGCGGCGCTGCTGTTCGGAGTGGCTGGTGTCTGCGCGCACGCGGCGCCCGACGAGATTCAGGTCTACACCGAGGAGCTTGACGCGCCGGGCGAATCCGGCGTGGAACTGCACCTGAACCACGTGCCGTCCGGGCGCACGAAGCCGACGTATCCGGGCGAGTCGCAGTCGGCGCACCGGCTTCAGGTCACGCCGGAGTTCTCGTACGGCCTGACGCGGACCCTCGAAGCGGGGCTCTACCTTCCGGTGGCCGTCGGCCCCGACACCGCGCTCGTCGACAACGGCATCCGCTTCCGGCTGAAATTCATTGCGCCGCGCCCGCCGACACAGGAATTCTTCTGGGGGCTGAACGGTGAACTGGGCTGGTATGCGCGCCGCACGAGCGAGAGTCGCCGGGCGATGGAGTTCCGCCCGATCATCGGCTGGCGCGAACAGGGCTGGCTCGTCAGCTTCAACCCGATCCTCGACGTCGAACTGTCGGGCGGGCAGAGCCACAAACCGTCCTTCGACCCCGCGCTGAAGATTGCGCGGGCGATCCGCGGCGACACGATGCTCGGCGTCGAGTACTACTCGGAGTTCGGGCCGCTCGGCGACTTCCATCCGGCGCGCGAGCGGCCGACCTACGTCTACGCGGTCATCGACACCGCGATCGCTGCGGGCGTCGACCTGAATTTCGGGATCGGGCGCGGATCGAGGGGAGCAGAGGATCGCTGGGTCCTGAAGGCGATCGTGTCGATGGCCTTCGAGTAAGCGCAAGCCGGGTTACGATCCGCGCGAGGGTCGGGAGCGCGGCGCGAAATGGGAACCCCACGATGCAGAACGACGAGATCCGCGACGCCGTGCGCTCGGTGATCGGATCGGTCGCGCCCGGCGCCGACCTGGGGGCGCTGCGCCCCGATCGGCCGCTGCGCGAGCAGATCGACCTCGACTCGATGGACTGGCTCAACGTGCTGGCCGCGCTGCAGGAGCGACTGGCGATCGCGATCCCCGAGCACGACTACGGGCGCCTCGACACGCTGGATGCGATCGTCGGCTACGCGGCCGATCGCCTGGCCAATCCCACCGCCGATTCGGCGCGCGTCGCCGCGGCGCCCGATGAGCCGCCGCCCGGAGTCGAGCATCGGATCGACGGCGTGCGCGTCACGCTGCGCCCGATCCGCCCCGACGATGTGGCGCGCGAACGCGATTTCATCCGCGCGCTCTCCGACGAAGCCCGCTACCAGCGGTTCATGGCCACCGTCGGCGAGATGCCGGCCTCGCAATTGCGCACGCTGACGAACGTCGACCAGCGCCGCGACCTGGCCCTGGCGGCGACGATCGATCGCGAGGGGCGCGAGGCCTTCGTCGGCGTCGCGCGCTTCGGCGTCGACACGAGCGGCGCCGGCTGCGAGTTCGCGGTCGCGGTCGCCGACGACTGGCACGGCACGGGCCTCGCAGGCATCCTGATGCAGGCGCTGATCGACGTCGCGCGGCGCCGCGGCCTGCGCACGATGGAGGGCTTCGTGCTGGCGACGAACAGCCGGATGCTCAAGCTCGCGCGGCAGCTCGGGTTCAGGCAGCTGCCCGATGCCGAGAGCCACGAGACGGTGCGCGTCGTGCGCTCGCTGCAGGACCAGCCTCTGTAACGGCGTCTCTGCCCCGACAACTAGCGAGCCGAAAGGACCCCGATGATCACCGTCCACCACCTGAACAACTCGCGCTCGCAGCGCGTGCTGTGGCTGCTCGAGGAACTCGGCCTCGACTACGAGATCGAGCGCTACGAGCGCGACCCGAAGACGATGCTCGCGCCGGCCTCGTTGCGCGCGGTGCATCCGCTGGGCAAGTCGCCGGTGATCACCGAGGACGGCCTGACGATCGCCGAATCCGGCGCGATCATCGAGTACCTGTTGGAGCGCCACGGCAAAGGGCGACTGATCCCGCCCGCGGGCACGCCCGAGCGGCTGCGCTATACGTATTGGTTGCACTTCGCCGAGGGATCGGCGATGTCGCCGTTGCTGCTGAAGCTGATCTTCAGCCGCCTGCCGCGCCAGCCGATGCCCTTCGTCGTGCGGCCGGTCGTCCGCGCGGTCAGCGAGCGGGTGTTGAAGTCGTTCGTCGATCCGCAATTGCGCGCGCACCGCGACTTCATGGAGGCCGAGCTCGGCAAGAGCGCCTGGTTCGCGGGCAAGGCCTTCACCGCGGCCGACATCCAGATGAGCTTCGTCGTCGAGGCGTCGGCGGCGCGCGGCGGGCTGGACAAGCGCTACCCGAAGCTGGCCGATTGGCTCGAGCGCATCCATGCGCGGCCCGCGTATCGGCGCGCGCTGGAGAGGGGCGGGCCTTACGAGCTGATGAGCTGAGCCCGTTGACACGCGCCGGCGCCGGGCGTAGGGTGCCAACTAGACCGATCGGTCTAGTTGGCGGCGAGTCCCTACTCGTCGCCCCCGGGGCGCCTTCGCGGCGCGCGCTTCGACGAGGAGACACGGACATGCGGATTTCGAAAGAGAACGTGGACCTGCAGATGGCCATTCCCGGCGCGGTGATCCGCCAGCGGCCGGACTTCGGCGACGCCACCGGACTGGGCAAGATCAGCGGCGAGGTCTTCTCGCTCGCGGCCGGCGTCGACACGACACCGCTGTTCCAGGGGCTCGAGGGCGATTGCTGCCAGTGCCCGCATTGGGGCTTCGTGCTGCGCGGGCGCGTCACCACGACCGACGCGAATGGCGTGCAGGAGACGGTCGAGGCCAACGACCTGTTCTACTGGCCGCCGGGACACAATGTCCGTGTCGACGACGACGCCGAACTGGTCATGTTCAGCCCGCAGCACGAGCACAAGCGCGTGATCGCCCACATGGCCGAGAGAATCGCCGGGTCGAAATAGATGGCGCACGCGACGAAGCAGCGCCTGCTGGATGCCGGCCTGGCCATGCTGCTGAAGCACGGCTACAACGACCTCGGCATCCAGGCGCTGCTCGAGGCCACGAGCGTACCGAAGGGCTCCTTCTACCACCACTTTCGCGACAAGGAGGCCTTCGCGCTCGAGGTCGTCGACGAGTACATGCGCAACGTTCACGCGGGACTCGACGCATGCCTGGGCGACGAGACCGTGCCACCGCTCGAGCGGGTGCGCGGTTTCTTCGTCGCCTCGCAGGACAAGTATCGCCAGGAGGGATACATGGGCTGCCTGCTCGGCGGACTGGGGCAGGAGCTATCCGGCGTGAGCGACGTCTTCCGCAGCAAGATCGAGTGGTGCTTCGCCGAGATCGCCAGGCGCATCGCCGGGTGCCTCGAGGAGGCTCGCGAGCGAGGCGACCTGCCGGCCGATTCGGACGTGAAGAAGCTCGCGGTGCTGCTGGTCGACTGCTGGGAGGGTGCGGCGCTGCGCAGCCGGCTGCGGCGCGATCCGGCGCCGCTGGGCGAGATGCTCGACTTCTACTTCGGCAAGGTCGCCGCGTAGCGTCGAGCGGCCGCGTCGCCGCTCACTCGGTTTCCGCGAAGCTGTGCGCGATCTCGGCGAAGTTGTGCGCGATTTCGGGCACCTCGATCACGGCGCCGAGTTGTCGTTCGATCTGGGCACGCGAGATCACGCCGCGCACGCGCTCGGGTGCCGAGCCCGAGGCGGCCTCGATCACCAGCAGGTGGTTGCGGCCGTGCTTCTTCAGTGTCGCGATCAGGTTGCTGACGCGCGCGCCCTTCAGCGCCTCGTAGTCGATCGCGTCGAGCATCGACAGCGGCGTCATCGCATCGGCCACGCACAGCTCTTCGTAGCGCGCGTTGCGCTGCTGCACGGCGCGCATCGGGCGGTCGCCGCGCAGGTCGGTCGTGGTGATGAGGCCTTCGAGCGATGGCATCTCGCTGACGACGAACAGCATCCGCACGCCCTGGTGGATCATGATCTGCTCGGCCTGCCGCAGCGTGGTCGTCGGGTGGGTCGTCGCCGCGCGCACCTGCGTGAGGTCGGTCATCACGTCGAGGGCCGGCGAGTCGAGCGTCACGGCCGCGGTGGGCGAAGGCGAGGTCTGCGCCACCGAAATGCCGGCCCGCAGGCTGCGGGCCGGAAGGGGGGAATCCGGAAGCATGAGGGCCTCCCGATGAAAATGGGACGCAAAATCGATTCGAACAGCGTTACCTTACCCCCATTGCGGATGCGACGCCAACCGGGGCCGGCGATCGTGCGCGGCCCCGTTGCGCGGCAGCGGCGGCGAGCCTACGCTTGCCGGCGGGTGCATCGCGAACCCCGAGGAGGCCGCATGTCGGCAGTGCCCACCCCACAGGCGAACGCCGTTCCCGGTCGAGCGCGAGGTTTTCTCTCCGGTGCGCGCGAGATCGACGACGCCGGTGTCGGCGTGCAGGGCGCGCTGCCGCCGTGGCTGCGCGGCACGCTGCTGCTCAACGGCCCGGCCCTCTGGGAGTTGCCTGGCGGGCGGCTCGAACACTGGTTCGACGGCTACGCGATGTGGCATGCGCTGCGCATCGACGGCGCGGGCGTGCGATATCGCAGCCGCTTCTGCGCGAGCCAGTCGTATCGGCGCAGTGTCGCAGCCGGCGCGCCGGTCTTCGGCGAATTCGGAACCGCGAATCCGGCCGGGCTGCTCGCGCGGCTGAGGGCGCCGCAGGTCACCGACAACCCGGCGGTAGTGATGTCGCGCCACGGCGAGCGCTGGCTGTCGGTCACCGAGACGCCGAGCCTGACCTACTTCGATCCCCGGACGCTGCAGACGCTCGAGCGGCTCGACCTTGGACGCCGCGAGGAGCCGATGCACCTGATGAGCGCGCACGGCTTCACGTTGCCCGACGGCAGCTACCTCAACGTGGCCACGGCGCTCGGCCCGAAGTGCGAGATGAAGCTTTTCCGTCTGGCGCCGGGCACGACGCGTCCTCAGGTCATCGGCCGGATGAGGATGCCGAAGTCGGGCTATACACACGGTTTCGGGCTGGCGCCCGGGCATGCGCTCGTCTGGGAGACCGCGCTGCGCGCGCAGCCGCTGGCCTTCCGCTTCGGCGCGAAATCGTATGCCGACAATTTCCGCTGGGAGCCCGACGGCGGCTCGGCCATCCATGCGGTGGCGCTGGACACGGGCGCCGTGCGCAGCTGGCGCATTGCGCCGATGATGGCTTTTCACGCGACGCAGGCCTGGGCCGACGGCGGCGACCTCGTGCTCGAGATCGCGACCTACGACGACGGCGTGGTGTTCGACGACCTTCGGCTCGAGCGCCGACGCGCAGGGTTGCCGATGCGCAGCTCGATGCGCCACGTGCGCTACCGCCTGCGCGACGGGCGCCGCGACGCCGAGCCCGAGCCGATCGCCGGCGCCGCGATCGAGTTGCAGCAGGTGCACCCCGAGCGCATCGGCCGCGGCCGCGCGCGGGTCTGCTGGGGGGCCGGCAACGGAGACCGCGGCGAGCTGTTCGACTGTACGCACCGCGTCGATCTGGACAGTGGCGCGGTGACGACCTGGCGGCGCCCCGGCGCCACGCATCTCGAGCCGCTGTTCGTGCCGCGACCGGGCGGCGCGGCCGACGACGACGGCGTGCTGCTCGTGCCGACGCTGGCCGACGGCGACGAGACCACCGTGGTCGGCGTCCTGGATGCACGCACGATGAATTGCGTGGCCGAGCTGCGCGCGCCGCAGATCGTGCCGTTCGGCTTTCACGCGGCATTCCACTGGGCGTAGCAGCGCCGCCCGCGTGCGGCAGCCACCGCAGACGGGCTACGCCTGGCCGGAGCGGGCCGCCTCGAGCGCGGCGATGTCGAGCTTGACCATCTTCATCATCGCGTCGGCGGCGCGTTTCGCGCGCACGCGATCGGGGTCGGACATGATCTCGCCCATCGTGGCGGGCACGATCTGCCACGCGAGCCCGTAGCGGTCGCGCAGCCAGCCGCACTGCTCGGCGCATCCGCCGTCGGCGAGCAGCGCATTCCAGTAGCGGTCGATCTCGGCCTGGTCGTCGCAACTGACGACGAACGACACCGCGTGGTTGAACGGGTCGAGCGGCCCGGCGCTCATCGCCAGGAACGGCTGTCCGAACAGGACGAATTCGACGACCTTCACCGACCCGGGCGGGCCGCTGGGCGACTCGGACGGCATCGCGGTGACGCGGACGACGCGCGAGTCGGGAAAGATCGAGGCGTAGAAGTGTGCGGCTTCTTCCGCCTGGTTCGAGTACCAGAGGAACGGGGTGATTCTTGCAGTCGCCATCTGGAATCCTCCAAGGGGGGCGTGGACTGGCGGCAGTGCCCGCGGCGCAGGCTGCCTTGGCTACGACGAACGACGGGTTCGGGAATCGACACTCTTGGAGCGCGCGTCATGCGAGGGCGCCCAACCGGACGCGCCGGAGCCCAAGTCGGTTTTTTTTACACTCGCCCCTTTTTGCCCAAAGCGCAGGACAAACAGATAGTTAGCGCAGGGTCTGAATCCCGAATCGTGAGTTCGCGCGATCCGCGCGCTATCCGGTTTGTCGGCGCAATTGTCACTACTTGCCCCAAGCGCTGCGCGTCGCGATGCCAACACGATGATTTTCTTGAGCTTATTCAAATTGGCACGGGGGTTGCTCTGATCAGGGCCAGGATAGATGCGCCATCCGCGCATTCCACCGATGGGGGCGACATGAGAACCAAACTGACAATCCTCAACGCCGCGCTGATCGCAGCGGGCCTCACGGTTGGAGCTGGGGTGGCGCAAGCCGGCACCGTCATCTACAACACGGGCAGTGCAGCCACCGCGACGATCGCGCTGGGCGTGAACGACGACGGATCGCTGAACA